>OJQB01000403.1_pt1 | contig 16802 bp, 13 predicted proteins | sample 1598601 | NCBI WGS metagenome assembly OJQB01 (sample SAMN03922496, study PRJEB24848) | human gut metagenome | isolation source: stool sample | host: Homo sapiens | place: Germany | collected 2011-11 | reverse complement strand
AGGGAGCCAATCCGGTAGAAGCCGGCAAGTTTGCGGCAGCCATGTGTACCATCAAACTGGAGCACAACGGACCATTCAACCGCACCATCGAAGATGTAATGAAAATCATCAGATAACAGACGGGGCAATCCCCACTTTGAAGAGAAAGGCAGTTTCCTACATGCAGGAAACTGCCTTTTTTCGTTGAGTTCACCCTCCTTTTAGCCTCTGAAAATATGTTGTTTAGCAACTTTTTCCATATATGGACCATTATGAACTTGTATAACACCACATTTTTTCATACCTTTGTAGAGTAAATGAAACTGACAGTTCCAGATACACCTAGGAAAAGTAATCATATTAAACAAAGAAATCATGAAACAGAAGAAGCATCTAGCAATCGTAGGGAGCATGCTACTCGCGTTAACCGCATGCTCTGGTGGCAGTTCCGAACTGGACCCGACACCAAAGCCTACCCCTGCAGCAAAAGTACCTATCAACATCAGCACTTCGATACAAAGCCGTGCTACAGATCTGGCTTTCGAAGCGGGCGACCAGATAGGCCTGTTTGTCGTCAACCATCAAGCCGACGGCTCTGCCGCAACACTCCAAACGACAGGTAACTATATAGACAACACGAAATTCACCTATGATGGAACCTGGAAGGCTGCAACTCCAACCTACTGGAAAGACAACAGCACCCCCGCCGATTTCTACATTTATTATCCATATACAAGTTCTATCAGCAACATAGAGGCGATGCCTTGGACTGTAAATACAGACCAGAGTACAACCGAGAACTACAAGGCTAGCGAACTTCTGATAGGCAAGACTACAAATGCAACTCCTACAGAAAGCGCCGTGAAGATAGACGCCAAACACGTGTTGAGCCAGATGATTATCAAACTCGTGGCAGGAAACGGATTTACAGAGGCTTCGCTTGCTGCAGCCAAGATTAGCGTAAAAATCAACCGTCTGAAAACACAGGCTACAGCCAATCTTTCTACAGGTGCCGTAACAGCCAAGGGCGATGATACAGACCTCATTCCGCTCAAGGAAGAAGGCAACAGCTACAAGGCGCTCATCATTCCGCAAGCCGTAGGCGAAGGAAATCTCATTACCGTAAATGTTGACGGCAGAGATTTCAATCTCCCTAAGTCATCCAAGTTTTCCGCTTTCGAGGCTGGCAAGAAGCATAAGTTTACCGTTACGCTCAGCAAGACCAGCAACGGCGTGAATGTAAACATCAGCAAGTGGGAAGACGACGGTATCGACTATGGTGGTACAGCCGAATAAAAAAGTACAGACGATTTTCTATCCTAGAAATAATACGAGATGATCTTTCTTCTAGAGAAAAGTCATCTCCCCAAAACGAATTATTTATGAAAAGAGTAAAACATACCTTATTATATCTGCTTGCGGCAGGAGCCATGCTTCTGACAGGCTGTAGCGATGACTTCTTCGGCGACAAGACCGAGCAGCACGACAGCAACCGCATCCAACTCTCGAGCGATATCGACCAGCTTGCCGTAACCCGCGTCAACGACAACGGTTTCTGCAACGGCGACGTGATGGGCGTTTATATCGTAGATTACGAGGGAAACAAGCCTGGAACCTTGAAGGTAAACGGCAATCGTGGCGATAATGTGCGCCACACTTTCGATGAGCCTAACTATAAGTGGAACTCCGCTTATGACCTTTTCTGGAAAGACAAGCATACGCATATTGATGTGTATGGTTACTATCCTTTTGCCAATCCTGAGAGCATAGAGGATTATCAGTTTGAGGTTCAGAAAGACCAGAGCAAGGCAACCGAGAATGGCGAAATGGGTGGCTACGAAGCGAGCGATTTTCTCTGGGGCAAGGTGTCGGATGTGGCTCCTACCACCAGCGTAATCCGTTTGCCTATGGCGCATCGCATGTCTAATGCCCGCGTTACCCTGATTCAGGGTTCCGGTTTTGCCGAGGGCGAATGGGCGAATCTGGAGAAGATTGTTCTGACAGCCAACGTAGCCCGCAAGGCAAGCATCAACCTTTCTACTGGCGAAATCAAGACTGCCGGAAGTGCAGAGAGTACCATGACCATCCCATCTCGTACTAACGACGAGTGGCGCACCATCGTGGTTCCTCAAACCGTGGCTGCCGGCACAACCCTCTTCAGCATCACCATCGGCGGCGTACCTTATAAGTTCACTAAGAACGAGGCTTTTACCTATGTATCTGGCAAGATGATGAACTTCGGTATCAAAGTAGATAAGCAGACCGGAAGCGGCGCTTACAAACTTACTTTGGTAAGCGAAAGCATTACTCCTTGGGAGAATGATCAGGTAAGTCATGATGCTACGGCGAAGGAGTATATTGTCATCAACTCGACAGCAGGACATCTGAAAGAGGCGATTGCTGCGGCAAATAAGGACTATACCAAGATTAAGAATCTGAAGATTACGGGTGAGATTAATGCTCAGGATTTCTATTTCATGAGAGATTCTATGGAATATCTGGCAGCATTGAATTTGAAAGAAGTAATCATCAAAGGCGGAACACAGAAATTAACTGGAGGTTATGTAGGCGATTATCCATACAATGATTACGAAATGCCATACGAGGCACTTCGTGGCATGAAGACATTAAACTTGATAGTCCTACCTGATAAGTTAACAAAAATCGGCATTGCCGCATTTGCAGATGATCAAAATCTTACGGGTTCTTTGATTATTCCAGAAGGAGTTACGGAAATAGAAGTTGGTGCATTTGCCAATTGTCACGCTATGAATGGTAGCATTTCGTTTCCTTCTACTTTAAAATACATCGGGCGCAAAGAAGACAGATGGTGGTATGGAGGAACATTTGCACGATGTGGCTTTAACAGCAAGCTGATTTTACCTTCTAACCTAGAATGTCTTAAAGGTAATGCATTTGAAGAATGTGAAGGTTTATACGGAGAATTGCGACTTCCAGAAAAACTTTCTGAATTAGGTGAAAATGCTTTTAGAGGATGCAAAAATTTTAGTGGAAACTTAATTATACCGCAAAATTTGCAAAAAGTTCCAAATAATGCATTTGAATATTGTGGAGGTATGAATGGAACTTTAACTCTACATGATGGAGTTACTGCCATTGGAGAATACGCCTTCAGAGGGACACATTTTAGAGGAGAAATCAAATTACCAAAAAATCTTGTTGTTCTACAAAACTATGCTTTTGCAGGATGTGATTTCTCTGGCGAGCTCAAGCTGCCATCTTCTTTAAAAAGTATTGGCCGTAAAGTCTTTGGAGATACTGATGGCGATGGTTCTTGCTGGCGATTAATGGGAATCGTTGAATTTCCTGAAGGTATGCAAAGCATTGGTGAGCAGGCTTTCTATAATTGTAGAAGTATAGAAGGTTTGGTATTTCCGGAAAGTATAGAAACCATTCAAAACAGCGCATTTGAAGGATGTTACGGAATCAATAGCATCGTATGCAAGAGCGACATGCCTGCCAATGTTCTCAATAACGCATTCAATGGCGTAGCCAAGGATAACTTCACTCTCGAAGTTCCTGAGTCTGCCATTTCCCAGTATCAGGCAGCCAGCGGCTGGAAAGACTTCAAGCGCATCGCAGCTCACCATGAGCTCGTTTGCCGACCATCTGTAGCCTGCGCTTTAAGCACGGAGCATAAGCAGAAACTGGTGATTAACGCCGAAGGCGAATGGGAAGTAGCCAGCAAGCCAGACTGGTGTGAGGTTTCTCCTGCCAGCGGCAACAAGAAGACAGAAGTTACTTTGACTATCAAGGGAATGGCTAAGAATGCTGATAGCCGTGATGGAAAGGTGGTATTCCGCCTGAAAGACAAAGACTATACCCACGAATGTAGCGTTTCGCAGTATGGTTATGAATATGGCGAGGACGAATGGATTACCCTGCAGAAGGCTACCAAGGGCAATAATGGTGGAATCAACATCGTTCTGCTCGGCGACGGCTTTAACGCAAAGGATATTGCCAGCGGCAAATATCTGAAGGATATCAAGCAGGAAGTGGAGTATTTCTTCGGTATCGAGCCTTACAAGACTTACCGTGATTACTTCAACGTTTATACCGCCATTCCGCTTTCTACGGAATCGGGCGTAGGAACCGTGAACACCATCCGCTACAACCGATTCAACACCACCTTTACCGGTGGCGTAGGATTGAAAGCAGATTATGATGAAGTATTCAATTATGCTCTGGGCGCTCCAACCGTCAACAAGAGTAATCTGAATCAGACCCTGATTATCATGGTTCCTAATTCTACCGATTACGGCGGCATCTGCCAGATGTGGGAAGATGGTTCGGCTATTGCTTTCTGTCCGCAGAGTACCTACGGTTATCCGCTCGATACCCGTGGCGTCATCCAGCATGAGGCAGGCGGACACGGATTCGGAAAGTTGGGCGATGAGTACATTTATCACAACGCCTTCATCGATTTCTGCGACTGCACCTGCTGCGGACACGTTTTTGAATTCAACGCAGCCAAGTCGCTTGGTTGGTTTGATAACCTGGAGCTTACCGGCAAGATGCATAGCGTAGGTTGGAGTCATCTGATTTTCGACGACCGATATAGCGACATCGTGGATATTTACGAGGGAGGCTACATGCACAACCGAGGCGTATTCCGTTCGGAGCCGAACTCCTGCATGAACAACGATATTCCTTACTACAGCACCATCAGCCGTGAGAGTATCGTGAAGCGCATCAAGGCTTATGCCGGAGAAACCTACAGTTTCGAAGACTTCGTTAAGAACGACAAGCGGGATGCGGGAATCGTAGAGAGCCGTGCTTTCGGCGGCAATGGCGACCAACGCACATCCGGAACCTACCAGCATGCTCCAGTCTTCCATAAAGGCAGTCCGCTGAAAATGGCAAAGGTTAGAAAGCATCGCTAAGAGCGAAGGCAAGGTAAATCAGAATATGGACCATTAAAACAAGAAAAAAATGAAGAAACATATAATAAGATACGCCAGTTTTGCGTTGGCTATATTAGGAATGGTTTCATGTAGCGAGGAGGTGGAAACAACCTCCCGCTACAAGGATGCCCAATCTACGCCGATGACTTTTGCCGTAAGCTATCCCGGCCAGAGCCGTGCCACGGCAACCAGTTTCGAGTCAAACGACAAGATAGGTCTCTACGTGGCAGAAAGCAAGGCTCCACTCGAAATAGGCGGCAATCTCGTGAACAACGAAGCGCTCACCTACGATGGCAGCAAATGGGAAGCCGCCCGCACCCTCTATTGGGACGAAGGCACCTACAACGCCTACGCTTACTACCCATACATACAGGGCATAAGCAGCACGACAGACCAGCCTTTCAGCGTAGCTCTCGACCAGAGTACCCCGAAGACGGCAACTGCACCCGGCGGTTACGAGGCAAGCGACCTGCTCTTTGCCACCAGCAAGGACATCCAGGCATCCAACTCCCCTATCAGCCTCAACTTCAAGCACATCATGAGCAAGATCAAGATACGCCTGATCAAGGGCGAAGACTTTGAGGGAGACATGCCTACCCATGCCCAGGTAACCATCCACAGCACGGTACCTACAGCCACCATCGACCTTCAGGCAGGCGTGGCAACCCGTTATGTGAAGGGAACCCAGCAGAGCATCATCGCCCATCAGGAGAGCGACTACATCTACTCGGCCATCATCGTGCCTCAACGCATCGAAAACCGAAGACCACTCATCGAGGTGGTAATGAAAGGTGTAAGTTATCTCTACGAGAGCAGATTCCAGTTTAAACCCGGAACCGAACATCTTGTCAACTTCATTATTTCTGATAACCCAGACCAGGTGAAGATAGAGATAGGCGGCGAGATTCAGAACTGGGGGAAATAAATAAGAAAGCCTTTCTCCCGAAGGGCTATGAATGATAAGAATACAGAGAATTATAAATGAAGAAAACGGTATTGATATTATCCCTTCTAGCATTCCTTCTCGGAGGATGGGTGGCAGCCTTGTGGCTGCTGCCCTCTGCCGTTTATAAAGGCGACTGTCAGGAAATCCGATACGGAGTGAACGAAGGACTGGAACTTGTAGAACAGGACAACGGCGCGAAAGGCAAGCGATACGTGGTAGAAGATGCAGACGGAAACGAGCTGTTTACCATCCCTTTGCGTGGCTGTCTGCTAGACACCCGTTTCCGCAACGGGCAGCTCCGGTTCCGCGAGCAAAACTCTAAGAGAGAGGGATTTATCGACCGCCAGGGTATGGTAGTATTCACAGAAGACAATAAAAATGCGGTTCCGGAAGCCAACAGGCAGCAGGCGCAGATGCTGATGAACGGAGAGACGGAAGAAGGCACGAAGAGTGCGGCTGATTACCAACCGGAAGAACAGACAAGCAGGCAAGCGAATGCACCAAAAGCAGGAAAGACCAGCCATCTTTCGCAGGTAAATCTCAAGACGATGGCACAGTCGAATCCTTTCTACAAGGAAGCCTCGAAAATCATGCAGGGCAAACTCACAGAGACCGATGCCAGACGCCGCCATACCATCCTCAACTACTGCGAACATTTCCGCAGAGCCTATACCACCAAGGATCTAGATTTCCTGAAACAGGTATTTAGCGACAAGGCACTCATCATCGTAGGAAACGTGATAAAACCAGTAGCCAACGACAACAAGTGTCAGGCTGAAGCAAAGGTAACCTACGCCATTCACTCGAAGAAAGACTATATTTCAAGACTGGCGAAGGTATTTACAGCCAACCAGAAGATAGACTTGAAATTCTCGGGATTCCGCATCATGCGCCATCCTACGATGGACGGCATTTACGGCGTCACCCTCCGGCAGCAATACAAGAGCGACCGCTACGCAGACGACGGCTATCTCTTTCTGCTCTGGGATTTCCGCAACCCGTCCATGCCACTCATCCACGTGCGCACCTGGCAACCGGCAGGAACCGTACATAGCGGAGACGATGTAATCAGTATACAAGACTTTAATTTAGAATAATATGATGATACTCTTATTCATATTAAGCCTGTGGTCAGCATCCGTTCAGGCACAAGAGTTTTCGGTAGCAGGTTTTCGCCTGTTGCCCAACGACGTGAGTGCCTTTATCACCCCCGTGCGCGACCTCAACGATGAACCTTGCGCCCTGGTGAAGGTAGAAGCGCCCTCCGACTTTGCCTTCTCCACCCCGCTCGGAATCGTATCGCGAAAAGATAAAGTGGGCGAAATCTGGCTCTATCTTCCTAAAGGCTCCAAACTGCTCACCATCAAGCATCCGGAATGGGGCGTGCTCCGCGATTACCGGTTCAGCAAACCGCTGGAAAGCAGAATGACCTACGAGCTGAAACTGAAACTGCCCAAGCCTACTCCTATCATCCAGGAGAAGCACGACACCATCGTAGAGGTAAAGACGGTAATAGATACGATTGCCATCCCACAAGTACGTAAGAAGATGCCACTCGCCCTCTACACGCTCGCCACGCTATCCCTTCATGAAGACGGACCGTCCTATGGTCTCTTCTTCGCCCTGATGCGCCGCCACGGCTTCTTCATCCATGCCAGCAGCAACCTCAAGAGCATAGGCAGCACAGAGGGAACCTGCAACAAAGAAGGTTTCACGCCGGGCAGCAGCATCAAACCTTATTATACAGGCAATACACGCCACCAGAACTACACCTTTACCGCTGGAGCCATCCACCACATCACGCATGGCTTCTGCCTCTTCGAAGGCGTAGGCTATGGCAAAGCCGCTACAGCCTGGCAGCAGACCGAGAGCAGCGGAGGCGGATACCTGCTCAACGAAGACCTTACCGACAAAGGCTTCGCAGCCCAACTGGGTGTGCTCGCCTCGTTCAACAGAGTGAGCATCGCAGCCTCAGCCATCACCATCGCCGGGAAACAATGGCAGGGCAGCATCGGCATAGGTATTAAAATCGGAAAACAAAAGAAGTAAGAAATGAACATAAAAAGCATATTACGGAGCATCAGATTTCTTGCCCTCCTGATAGGAAACATGATGATGGCAGGTTGCAGCAATAGCGACAAGCCTGCCTATCTGGAACCGCACCTGATAACCACAGAGGCGACCCACATCACCCGAACAGAGGCTACCCTCAACGGATCAGCCACCATAGAGGGAGAAACTGAAATGCCGAAACTCCTGTTCAGATACGGCACTTCGGAGAGCATGAACCTCAATACCAGCGAGGTTCATGCCCAGGGAGCTGACGTCTCGCTGGTTCTGACGGGACTCAAAGCGGGCACTACCTATTATTATATGCTGCAGGGCAACAACGGGCGAACAACCACAACCAGCAACATGATGAGTTTCACCACCCAGCCCAATATAAGTCCGAAACTATCGTCGGCTACGCTCTTGAGCCACGGACCGATGAGCGCATTCGTAAGCTACGAAATAACCGATGATGGTGGCGAGCCGATGACCGAAACCGGATGCTACGTTTATCTGACCGGCGAGCCGGAGAACAAGCAGAAATGCATCGTAGAAAACTTTGACGGAAAGAAGGGAAAAATCAAGTTGCGCATCGGAAATCTGGAGCGGAATGCCCACTATGAATTCCAGCCTTTCGCTCGGAATAGGGTAGGAGAAACCATAGGAACCGCCATCAAATATGATACGAGCGACGCCATTACGCTAAACGAAACAGGTGAACTGATCCAGCTGATGGGCAATCATCTTTACGAATATACCCAGTTGACCATAGCCGGAACCCTGAACGGCGAAGACCTCAGCTGTATGAGAATGATGATGGGGCGCGACAACGATAACGCAGTCACCCCCGGCAAGCTATCGGATATAGACCTTACCGACGTTCACCTCGCAGCAGGCGGAATGGTAGGTCCTTATCATCACGAAGCTGCAGAAAACCAGATTGTGCAAGGCACATTTGCCGGTTGCGAAAAACTCACACACGTAGTTCTCCCAGCCGATGCAACCACCATAGAGAAAGATGCATTTGCCGATTGTACTTCGCTCCGCGAGATAGAAATTCCTGCCTCAGCAGGCAGCATTCTCCCTTCCAGCGGATGCACGGCGCTCGAAGCCCTTACGGTTTCGCCTGCCAACGCTAACTACAAGAGTCAGGACGGCGTGTTGCTGAATGCAGAAGGCAACAGAATCATCTGGTTTCCGATGGGCAAGAAGGGCAAATACACCCTTCCTTCCGCCTTTACCTCCATTGGCGCCTACGCCTTCAAGGAATGCAGCATCGAGGCGTTTTATCTGTCAGACAACGTCAAAACATTAGGTCAAGGCGCCTTCATGGACAGTCAGATAAAGGAAATACATCTTGGGGCAGGCATCAAGCTGATTCCTACAGGCGTTTTCCAAGGCTGCCGGAAACTCACGAAAGTGTATCTGGGAGCCAACACAGAACAAATCAGCAACTACGCCTTCGACGGAAGTCCGCTTACCGACCTTTATGTTTCAGCTTCCATGATTCCTTACTGCGAAGAAAACGCCTTCGCCAACAAGGTAGAAGACTTCTTCGCCACCTGCGTGCTCCACGTGCCTGCAGGCATGAAAAAGAAATATCAGAACCATAAAATATGGGGTAAATTCACCCATATAGTAGAAGAATAAAAATGTTGAATAATCATATAATTAAAAGATAAATTATGACAACACCCGAAATAGAAGAGCTCAAATCACTCGTAGAACAGAAATACGGCAAGATTCTTGCCACGACAACCGACTTCGAAGAGTTTTCACTCTATCTGGAGAAGAAAGCAAGTGGAACTATTTCGCCATCCACCCTCAAACGACTCTATGGTTATGTGAGCGACAATCACAAGCCACGCATGGTAACCCTCGATATACTTTCCCAATATATCGGTCATCGGAACTACATGGAATTTACCCATTGGCTCAAGACAAGCACCAAGTACAACAGTTCCTTCTTCAAGGCAAACCAGCTGGTAAGTAGCGATTTACAAGAAGGTACTCTTGTTTCTATCGGTTGGAGTCCCAACCGTCTGCTGCAGCTCCGCTATCTGGGCGAAAGCACCTATGAAATAGAGAAATCAGAGAACAGCAAGCTGCAGCCTGGCGACCGCTTCGTAACAGGCTGTTTCATCAAGGAGCAGCCCCTCTACCTGCCCTACATCGAGCGTGGCGGCGAGCGTACAGCCTCGTTCGTAGCCGGCAGAAACGGTGGACTTACCGTCATCAGCATCAACGAGAAATAAAATAACAGTAATCAAGAAAAAGAGGAATCCGTGAGCATGGAAGAAACTGAAGAAAAGAAGAAGAAAACGACATCGGGATTTACCGAGGATATCAGCAAGGAGATGAGCAATTCAAACCCCTTGCCTGTGGAGGATGCATTCAGCAATCTCCACCAATGCTACGTGTCTATTTCGGGCCATACACGCATCTTTACAGCCACCAAATACGGCAAGCGTTTCATGTTGAAATGTCTCAAGAACGATTTTCTCTACACCCCTATTTACCGCCAGGCACTCGCCAAGGAGTTTGAAATAGGCCAGCAGCTGGAACATCCCAATATCTGCCGTACCATCGACCTGGAAAAGGTTGACAACCTGGGCACGGTAGTGGTGATGGAATATATTGACGGCGATAATCTGGAGCAGCTCATCAAGAAGAATGCCCTCTCGGCAGAACTCGCCCGCAAGATAGCAGGACAGCTGATGGATGCGCTGGAATACATGCACAACAAACAGATGATTCATCGCGATCTGAAGCCTTCCAACATCATGATTACACATAACGGACAGAACGTGAAGCTCATCGATTTCGGTCTCTCGGATAGCGATTCTTTCTGCGTATTGAAATCGCCAGCCGGAACTTCGGGCTATATTGCTCCCGAACAGATGCTACCAGCTGCCAAGGCAGAACCGCGTGCCGATATTTATTCTCTGGGCATGGTTCTGGGCGACATGGCCAAGGCTACGGGCGATAAGGCGCTCAGCAAGATGGCAGAAATCTGTAGTTGCCGCGACCCGCAAAGCCGTCCGCAAAACATCGCCCAACTGCGCCAACGCCTGTCCTGTACGCCCCGTTACCGCCACGCCTTGCTCCTGCTCTGTGCCCTCATCATCGCCCTACTGGCAGCCCTGGCTGGGAGCTATTATCATCTGGAGAAGAGTGCCCAAGAACCTGCATCTTCGGCAAGCGACAGCATTCAGCCCAACGACAATAAGGTAATCGACTATCAGCATTGGGATAAATAAAGCAGGAACTTTAAACATATTTATCTCTTTTTCTTTCCATATTCGGCAGAAATACGCTACTTTTGCACCCTATATGGAACAGATTTCACCAATTCAGGCATTATTGCAGCAACGCACCCTGCTCCAGCTGGAGTATTATACCGAGAAAGAAGCCTTCCGCAAGCTTACCGAACAGATGGGAATGCAGCGGAAGGTGAAACGAGGTGATGCCTGGTTCCCGCTACAGGTGGGAAAGAGCTTTTATAATTCGCTGAACCAGACAGCCATAGAGGTTTTCCGAACCTCTGACCAGGATATCGAGCACAATTTTGAGTTCGGTCGCCCCGTCATGTTCTTTAGAAGTGAAGGAAGTGAAGAACTTAAATATTTCTCCTTTACCGGAACCGTGAGTTATGTAGATGGCGACAGAATGGTGGTTACCGTACCCGATTCTGCCCCTCTGCTCGAACTTCAGCAGTCAACCGATCCTATCGGCGTACAGCTATCCTTTGACGAAACCAGCTACAAACTGATGTTCGAGGCCCTAGACCGCGTGATGAAGGCGAAGAACAACCGTCTGGCTTATCTCCGCGATTTATTCTATTCCCATCAGAAGGCAGGAAGATTCTCCTTCGAACCGATGAAGTTCCCTTGGCTCAATCCTACCCAGGAAAGGGCTGTAAACGAGGTGCTTTGGGCGAAGGATGTGGCCATCGTTCACGGACCTCCGGGAACCGGAAAGACCACAACCCTGGTGGAAGCCATCAACGAAACCCTGATGCGCGAGAGCCAGGTTCTGGTGTGTGCACAGAGCAATATGGCGGTAGACTGGATATCAGAAAAACTGGTGGATAGAGGCATCAACGTGCTCCGTATCGGAAACCCGACCCGCGTGAACGACAAGATGCTGGGCTTCACCTACGAGCGCCGCTTTGAGAGCCATGCTGATTACCCTCAGCTTTGGGCTATCCGCAAGGCTATCAGAGAATTAAGAAAAAACAGGAAGAAAGGAAGCGAGAACTATCATCAGAAGATGGACAGGCTGAAGAGCCGTGCTGCCGAAATAGAACTCCGCATCAACGCAGAACTCTTTGGCGAGGCGCGTGTCATCGCCTGTACCCTCGTAGGCTCAGCCCATCATCTGCTGGAAGGCATGAAGTTCGGCACCCTCTTTATTGACGAGGCTGCGCAGGCTTTGGAAGCTGCCTGCTGGATCCCGATGAAGAGAGCCAGCCGGGTGATTCTGGCAGGCGACCATTGTCAGCTGCCGCCTACCGTAAAGAGTATTGCGGCATTAAGAGCCGGACTGGGCAAGACCCTGATGGAGCGCATCGCCGAAAACAAGCCGGAGGTAGTAACCCTGCTGAAAATCCAATACCGCATGAACGACGAAATCATGCGATTCTCGAGCGACTGGTTCTACGGGGGCAAGGTGGAGAGTGCGCCTCAAATCAAATACCGGAGCGTATTGGATTATGACCATCCGATAACGTGGATTGATACTTCGAACGAGGAGAATCAGATAACCATAGAGGGGGAAGATGCTCCTGAGGATTCTGCTTCCACATCATCTTCTGTATCTGCAGCCAATCAGAATTCTGATTTGAACTTCAAGGAGCAGTTTGTGGGCGAGAGTTTCGGGCGCATCAACAAGGCAGAAGCCGAACTTACCCTGCTCACTCTGGCGGAATACTTCACCAAGATAGGCAAGCAGCGCGTTTTGGAGGAAAGAATCGATGTAGGCATCATTTCGCCTTACCGTGCCCAGGTACAATATCTCAAGAAGCTCATCAAGAAGTATGAGTTCTTCAAGCCTTACCGCCGCCTGATAAGCGTGAATACGGTAGATGGTTTCCAGGGGCAGGAAAGAGACGTGATCCTCATCTCCCTGGTACGCTCCAACGATGAGGGCCAGATCGGATTCCTGAAAGACCTCCGCCGCATGAACGTGGCGATGACGAGAGCCCGAATGAAGCTCATCATCCTGGGTAACAAGGACACGATGACGAAACATCCTTTCTACAAGAAACTGTGGAAGTATGTGGAAGCTATCAACAACAACGAATAAAATAAAGACTATTTTATGCTACAACGAGACTACATACAGCGACTGATTCGCGAGTTTATGGCGGCACTCGAAAGAATGCTCGAAAAGAAAGAGGTGGAGGTGAGACGTGAGAAGATCAGGGAACTCTACAATCAATACGTAGGCCCTTACGCCTTCTACAGCATCGCTACCATAGAAGACGTGATGAAGGCGATGGCAGGAATAGAGAACGAGGAGAAGCGACTCTCCAAGATGGACATGCTTGCCGAACTCTACTATCACGAGGCGGATACCGTGGGACAGCCCACAAGAGACGAACTCCTGAACAAGGCTTTCATGCTCTTCGATTATGTGGAAGCCCACGGAGATACGTTTTCCATCGAGCGCCGCAATAAAATGGCACAAATCAAACAGAAGATTGGAGATGCGCTCAAATAAAGAGTGCATCCTCCTTTTTATATTTTTAGGATAACAAAAACTAATCATAAAGTTCAATGGTCAAAACTCAAAGTTCAAATTTCGATGCTGAGTGGCGTAATGGAAATGATTGCGAGATGCGGTGTGAGTCTCTGGCTGGTACCAGCCCTGGCATGGACGGGTGTCTGCTTCGGCGACCCTGTAGCGTGGGTCATGGCAGATCTCTTCCTCATTCCCGCCTTCCTTTGGCTTTACAAGCATCTGAAGAAGGAGCAAGTCCGATAGGGTAATTTTGACGTTTTAAAAATTTGCATTAAAAAATATTCTGCTAAGGGTTAGGAAAATGAAAATTCGATTGTAATATAGGCAAAAGAAAAGAAATAAAGTAATGCAAATAAACAAAGAAACGATAGAACAGCTCTTCCGGCAGCATTATCTGAGGATGTACCAATTGGCCAGGGTACTTCTGAAGGATGATGCAGCCAGCAAGGATGTGGTGAGCGAAGTCTTTGCCGATGTGCTCGACGGAAAGACCCAACTGGGTCTTGATAACGAGACAATAGCCAGCAATTCGCCCCTGCCTTCCACTAATGCCGGGAGCTATCTTCTGGTGTGTGTGCGCCATAAATGCCTCAACCTGTTGAGCCGACAGAAGATGAAAGACCGGGTTCATCACCTCCTGAAAACCGATACTTCGCCTTCGATAGTTCCCCAGGAAGCGACGATTGCCGAAATAGACAGGGAGACCGAAAAGTACGAGGCAATTCTGGCTTATATGAATGCTGAACTCACGCCACAAACCCGCAAGGTACTCGATCTCCGTTTTCGGCAGAAACTGAAATATCGGGAGATTGCTACGGAATTAGGCATCAGCGAAGTGGCAGTTTATAAGCATCTGGCGCAAGGCATCAGAAAATTAAAGCAAAAGTTTAACCCTTAGCAGATTTATTATGGACAAGTTTGAAAAAATACTGGATATCATCGACCATCAGGAGAAGTATTCTGATGAGGAGATTCGTGAAATATTGCAGGATGAGGAATGCCGAAAACTCTATCAGACGATGGTGGAAGTGGATTCTGCACTTGAAAGCCCCTCTCCTATTATTAATGTAGATGAGGAATGGGAGAAATTCAGCCAGGAGCATCAACTTCAAGAAGAGGCATCCCATCCTATAACTTCCTGGCGTAAACTGGCAGCATCCATCGCCGGTTTTGTCTTGATTTCGGGTATTGCCTTTGCCGCAATCCATACTTACATCAAGCGCAGCCAGGAAACAACCCAGGTAACCGCAGATACTCATCCGGAAGTCATAAAATCAGATTCCGCAAAGCAGGTAGCAGCAACGGATTCCCTGACTCATCCGAAACCAGAAAAGCCAGCCATTCACAAGACTTTCGAGAATGTGGCTTTCGAGCAGATGATTTCAGAGATTGCTTCTTATTATGATTTACAAGTGAAGTTTGAGAATAACGAGGACAAGACCCTCCGCCTCTATTACGAATGGAACAGTCATTCGAGCATCGAGAACATCGTAAAGGAACTGAACCAATTCGAGAACGTAAACATCAAATTGCAGCAAAACGAGCTGATTGTAAAATAGCTGAACTTTCGACATTCAAAGTGATCATAAAGTTCAATATTCAAAGTTCAAAGTTAAAAAGTATCATTATGAGAAGATTTTCAGCCATCATATTCCTGCTATGCACGTTCGCCCTGGCGATGAGCGCACAGCACATCCAGCGCAACTATCACGACCGCAGCATGTCGGACGTCCTCATTGACCTCGACAAGGCTTCCAAGCGCTATAAAATCAGTTTCATTTACAACGAACTGGAGGATTTCACAGTTACCCAGAACGTGAAGACAGCCAATATTCCCGATGCCATCCACAAGGTAATCGGTTTCTATCCTATGCAGATGACCTTGGGCGACAGCCTCATCACGGTAGAATGCATACGCAAGAGCGAGCGCAAGCTGATAGGCAGACTGATAGACAATCACAATCTTCCTGTAGAATTCGCCAATATCCAACTGCTCAACCCGAAGGATTCCTCCTTTCTCTGTGGAGGCGTGAGCAACGCAAATGGCGATTTCGTCATCCCCTGCCAGCAGAAGCAGGCCCTCATGAAGGTTTCTTTCGTGGGCTACAAGACGATTTGCAAGCTGGTACCTATTGCCCGCATCGGAAATGTGAGGATGCAGGCGAATGCCTATCAACTGGGCAAGGTGGAAGTAAAGGGCAAGCTGCGTATCGACCACGGCGACCATGCCTCTTATACATTCTCTGACGAACAGATCAGGAACTCACGCCATTCACAGGATCTTCTAGGAACACTCCCGGGAATCTATACCGATCCGATGACCGGCAAGACATCCAGTATGACCGGCAAATCCATCAAAATTCTCATCAACAACGTGCCGATGACGAGCGAGAACGACTTGAAGGCTATTGCCGCCAACAAAATAAAGAAGGTAGAATACTACGAAGATCCTCCTATCAGATACGGCGATGTGGGCATCTTGATGAACATCATTACCAAGCCGCTTGATACGGGTTATACTACTGGTTTTGATGTGTCCAGCGCCTTGACCACAGGGTTTAGCAATGATAATGTGTATTTCAAGTACAACAAGGGCAATCATCAGTTTTCCTTCGATTACAGCATCAACGTGAGAAACTATCGTGACTGGATAGAAGACAACCAGTATTCCTTTACGCTTGACGACCAGCAGGCTGTCTATGATTACCATCTGCACAAGCGTTTTGGCTATACCGACAACAAGTTCAACCTGAAGTATGCTTACAGCAAGCCAGACGACGTAACCTTCCAGGTCACCTTTTCTCCAGAATTGTCACATAAGTTCAACCGGGGGAATAGCGAGGTTGCAACGCAAGGAAACGAGGCTTGGCAGGATGGATTCGGAAACACGAAGGATATTGTGGATTACGTGAAACCCGCAGTAGATCTCTATCTCAGCAAGCAGTTTGCCCATAAGCAGACACTCGATGTGGACTTGCTCGGCTCTTACTTCAACACCAGGCAGCAGATGCTCAACCGGCAATGGACTTCCGACAAGGATAGCATCTTGACCGATGACGACATGCACTCCAGGAGCCACATCTATTCCCTGATAGGAGAAGCAGATTATACCAAAGAATGGGAGCAGGGAGAGCTGTCGGCAGGAGTTTATACCTGGA
>OJQB01000397.1_pt1 | contig 16945 bp, 14 predicted proteins | sample 1598601 | NCBI WGS metagenome assembly OJQB01 (sample SAMN03922496, study PRJEB24848) | human gut metagenome | isolation source: stool sample | host: Homo sapiens | place: Germany | collected 2011-11 | reverse complement strand
AGGAGAAGTGGTCTATCAGAGAACACTGCCCCTGTCCATTGTGCCCGGATTGTATGAATTCGCCAAGGCAAACGGCTGCGGACTGATCACTTATCAGGGTCCCGGCGTCATCTCTGCGTTCGAGCCGGATGACTATGTGCAGCTGGAAGCCAGAATCAATGGAATTCCTATAAAGATCGTTGACAATTTCGTCGAATATGTGAATTTCGATATTAATAAATGCCTGATGACAGCACCGGAAGAGATCGCACCGGAGCTGGAGAAACAGCTGCAGGAAAAATACAGCGATGTGGCAAGCATCTACCGTTCCGAACCCTATTTCATCGAGATCATGCCGAAAGATGTGAACAAAGCCACTTCACTGGATCATATGCTGGAAGGCATGGGACTGACCAGAGAGAATGCGATCTGCTGCGGGGACGGTTACAACGACATCTCCATGATCGAATATGCGGGAACCGGCGTAGCAATGGGGAATGCCCAGCCGGCGGTCAAGGATGCGGCGGACTATATCACCGGCACCAACGATGAAGACGGACTGGTGGAAGTCATCGATAAGTTCATCATGAACCCGGAGCAGGCATAGCCTTTCTTAGAAACAAACAATAGACACAAAGCAGTAACAAGCGAAAACTCACAAAGCAATGAGCGTATGTGATTTTTGCAAAAGAGGATATATATGATTCAGATACAAATACCTGAAAAAGCAAAATATATCATAGAAACCATACAGAATGCCGGATTCGAAGCCTATGTGGTAGGCGGCTGCGTGCGGGATTCCATCCTGGGAAGATGCCCGGAGGACTGGGACATTACCACCTCGGCGAGACCGGAGCAGGTGAAAACGCTGTTCCGTCGTACCATCGACACCGGAATCCAGCATGGCACCGTAACCGTCATGCTGGACAAGGAAGGCTTTGAGGTTACGACCTACCGTGTGGATGGAAAATACGAAGACAGCCGACATCCCAAAGAAGTGACGTTTACTCCGAACCTGGAGGAGGACCTGAAACGCCGGGATTTTACCATCAATGCCATGGCTTATAATGAAACGGAAGGCCTGATCGACATTTTCGGCGGATTAAAAGACATCGAGGCGAAGCTGATCCGATGCGTAGGCAACCCGGAAGAACGTTTTGGAGAAGATGCGCTGCGGATCATGCGGGCAATTCGTTTTTCAGCCCAGCTGGGCTACGAGATCCACGAAGATACTGAGGCGGCAATCCGGAAGCTGGCACCGACCCTGCAGAAGATCAGTGCGGAGCGGATTCAGGTGGAACTGACTAAACTGTTGGTGTCCCCTCATCCTGACACCCTCAGAGAAGCTTATGACATGGGTGTCACAAAGGTGATCCTACCGGAATTCGATGCCATGATGGAGACACCGCAGAAGCACAAGCATCATAAATACAATGTGGGTGAGCATACATTACATGCACTTATGGAGATCGGGCCGGACAAGAATCTGCGTTATGCCATGCTGCTCCATGACATCGGCAAGCCGGCCACACTTACTGTGGATGAAGACGGAATCACTCATTTCTACGGACATCCGGCGGTGGGAGAAGAGATGGCGCGGAAGATTCTGCGGAGACTGCGATTTGATAATGATACCGTTGCGGTGGTCACCCGTCTGGTGAGATACCATGATTATGGCAATGATGTGATACCGGATCTGCGGATTGTCCGCCGGGCGGTGAATAAGATCGGGGAAGATATTTTCCCGCTGCTGTTCCCGGTGAAACGGGCAGATATTCTGGCACAGAGCGATTACCTGAGAACAGAAAAACTGGAGAATCTCGAACTCTGGAAGAAACTGTATCAGGAAATGCTGGAAAAGAAGCAGTGCGTCTCCCTGAAAACACTGGCGGTCACCGGCAGGGATCTGATCGACACCGGTATGAAACCGGGCAGAGAGCTGGGAGAGATGCTGCAACAGCTGCTGGAACTGGTATTGGAACATCCCGAGCAGAATACCAGGGAACAGCTGTTGGAAAAGGTAAAGGAACTGTCGGCAGACAAAGATTGAGCATACTTTACAGGCTTTCCTCATAAGATAGCGTAGGAACCGGAAAACGGTTAAGGACGTATCTTAGGAGGGATTGTAAGTGAATGACAGAGCAGTGGCACTGCTGGAGCAGTATGAGATAGAAGTATTGCGTACCCGAAAAGGAAGGGGAGCGATTCTGTGCGATACACAGCGGGGCTGCCTGATCTTCAAGGAATATACCGGAAGAGAGGAACAACTGCGTCTGCAGGAGCGGGTCTTGAAGCACCTGGAGGAACAGGGAACCGTCCCTGCGGAGAGATTACTTGCCACAAAGGAAGGCGCGTTATCGGTGACAGACCGGGACGGTGTCAGATATATTCTGAAGACCTGGTGGGAAGGCCGAGAATGTAATATCCGTGACAGGGAAGAATGTATGGAAGCCATGCGGCTTCTGGCGAGACTGCACGGTGATCTGGAATTTACACCGGTATTTCCGGAGACGGAGGAGACTTCGGCACCGGTCATAGAGAGATATCTCCCCAGCCGGGATTATGAGAAGCGTAACCGGGAGCTTAAGAGAGCCCGCAGGTTCTTGAAACAGCGCAGCCAGAAGACCTGGTTCGAGATCCGGTTGTCTGCAGTGATTGATCCTTTTTTAGAGGAAGCAAGACAACTGTGTGAAGAATGGAAAGAGATCGAGCTGGCTGCCTCCGACAGCGGAGAGGAAGTACCGCTGTGTTTCTGCCACGGAGATTACCAATATCATAATATTCTGCGGCAGGACCGTGGATTTTTCCTGGTGAACTTCGAAAAATGTCAGGCAGACGGGCCGGTGAGAGACCTGTATCTGCTGTTGCGAAAGCTTTTGGAAAAAAGTGAATGGGATGCCGAATGGGGCAGAGTGCTTCTGGCGGCTTATGAAAGTGTCAGACCGTTAAAGCCCTATGAGAGACAGGATCTGGTCTACCGCCTGTCCTATCCTGAGAAATTGTGGAAGATCGTAAACTTTTATTATAATTCCGGCAAGGCCTGGATCCCGGAGAAGAATCAGGAGAAACTGGACCGCCTGTTGGAACAGGAAGCGGCCAGAAAGAAATTCCTGAAACTGCTGCAAAGATAAAAGCCGGGCAATGAACGGCAGACAACGGAAGAGACGTTGCGGCAGGATCGCAGCGTCAGGAGACAAAGGAGAAGCAAAACGTTGAAAAGATTCGAAGACAAAAAGTATTCGAAAACGAAACAGACAGTGGTAATCCTTTTGCTTGTGACAGCAATGTCATTTGCTGGATGCGGGCAGACAGAATCCTCCGGGACGGCGGCAACACCTGCGCCAACGGCACAGGCAGAGCGGATAGATACCGGCTTTGTTGTCACCAATCCGGACAGCTATGATTCCGCAGATACGGCGGTACTGGTGGATATCAATAATGTTGACAACACTGTCACACTGTTAAATTTGGATTTAGGCAAACGTTACACGCTGTCCATGGACGGAACAACGCGGTTCGCAGATAAATATGGAAAGGCAATTTCCCTGAGTCAGCTGCAGGAGGGGGACATCGTGGATGTGACTTTTTTGAAAAGTCAGAAGCATCTGACCTCCATGCAGCTGGCGCAGACAGCATGGCAGTATGACGATGTAGAGCACTACGAGATGAATACCGTACGGAATGAGGTGGCCATCGGGGAAGAGGTGTTCCAGTTGTCCAGGGATACCCAGTATTTTTCCCAGGGACACAGCATTGAAAAAATGGATCTGAATCCGGCGGATATTCTGACGTTTCACGGCATTGACAGCACAGTGCTCAGCGTAACAGTGGAAAAAGGCCATGGATACCTCAGACTGGTCAACGATGAGAACTTTGTGGGTGGCTGGCTGGAAATCGGCCAGACACAGATCGTGCGGATCACAGAGGACATGCTGGTGACGGTGTCAGAGGGAAGCTATCAGGTAGATATCAGCTATAACGGCGGTGGTGGCACGAAAAATGTCGTAATCAACCGCAACGAGGAAACAACACTGGATATCGGTGATCTGGAAGTGGCAGAGGCACAGTACGGTATGGTGCTGTTTTCGCTGAATCCTTCCGATGCAGAATTGTATATCGATGGAAGTCAGGTGGATGCTTCCCAGCCGATCACGTTGGAATACGGTATTCACCAGATTATAGCAAAGGCGGACGGCTATAAGTCGCTTACACAGTATCTCAGGGTGGGACAGGAATCCGCGGGAGTGGATGTCCAGCTGGATAAGGCGGACTCTGACAGTGAAGACAGTACGGAAAGCAGCAGTTCTTCCAGCTCTTCCGCAACGGAATCTACCTCCACCGCAGATACGACTACGACCTATTACCGCGTGCATATTGATGCTCCGGAAAATGTGGAGGTATATCTGGACGGCAACTATGTGGGAATTTCCCCCTGCAGTTTTAAGAAGACCTCAGGAAGTCATGTGATCACCCTGCGAAAATCCGGTTATGAAACCAGAAGTTATACGGTACAGGTGGATGAAGAAGAAAAGGATGTATCCTACTCATTTGTAGACCTGACGGCCAGCTCTTCATCGACAGAATGATCCTTTCCGGGAGGGGAAGAAATGCCGTAAATATGCGGAAAAACCTTGACAAAAGGGATAAAAACAGATATATATATGTATAGACGTTTCAAAAGAACTATTTTCGAGCGTAAAATTAATAACGAAAACTCATTACAGGAGGAGTTCAATATGAACAAAACAGAATTAGTTGCAGCTATGGCTGATCAGGCAGGTCTTTCCAAGAAGGACGCAGAGAAGGCATTAAAGGCATTCACCGATGTTGTTGCTGAAGAGTTAAAGAAGGATGGTAAGGTTCAGTTAGTTGGCTTCGGTACTTTCGAAGTATCCAGCAGAGCAGCTAGAGAGGGTAGAAATCCTCAGAGCGGCGCACCTATGAAGATCGCTGCTTCCAAGGCTCCTAAGTTCAAGGCTGGTAAGGCATTAAAGGATATGCTGAACGCATAATAGAAGCTGAATTTTCAGAGACTCGATAGGACAACCTTTCGGGTCTCTTTTGTTTTTCAGAAACGGATGATCGTGAGGTTAAAAGCATGAGATTAGACAAATATTTGAAGGTATCCCGACTGATCAAGCGCCGTACTGTGGCTAATGAAGCCTGCGACAGCGGCAGAGTGCTGATCAATGATAAGCCGGCAAAGGCATCCGCCAATGTCAAAGAGGGAGATATCATTTCCATCTCTTTTGGCAACAAGGAAGTAAAAGTCGAGGTCCTGGATGTACAGGAGACCGTGAAAAAAGAAGAAGCCAAAGAACTTTTCCGTTATATATAATATCAGGTTCTCTATGTATAAATTTCCACATTTTCCCATACAATACATTGTAAGTCCGGTTCCGGAAGGAGCGGAGGATGGGAGGCTATGGAGAGAATGGAAGATTTAAACGCGACAGGTCGTATGCATAAAGTGACCATGACCAACAGACGGACATGTACCGTGAATGGGGTAAATGACGTCCTTTCCTTTGATCTGCGGGAGATCCTGCTGGAGACGGAACAGGGGATGCTGATGATCCGTGGCAACGAGCTCCATGTGAACCGCCTGACATTAGACAAGGGGGAAGTGGATATTGACGGCCGGATCGACAGCCTTGTATATTCGGATACCGCAGCATCCGGAGAAAAACAGGAATCCTTCCTGGGCAGGCTGTTCCGCTGATGGATGAAAATGTTTTTCTGCTGCATTCCTTTCTGCTGGGTGTGGGGATCACTTTTCTGTATGATATTCTGCGGATCCTGCGAAGAGTGTTTGCTCACAGTACCAGCATGGTATCTCTGGAAGATCTGGCATTCTGGATCTACTGTGCGGGAAAGGTCTTTCTGCTGATGTTTCATGAAAGTAACGGGAACCTGCGATGGTTTGCCGTGCTGGGGGCATTGGCGGGAATGTACCTATATCACAGGACAATCAGTCCCTTTTTTGTAAAGTATGTGGCACTGGGCCTGAATACTCTTCTGCACCCAATCCGGAAAGCCTTGCGGATAACGGGAAATTGGCTGAAAAAGCAGTTGACTATACTTAGGAAAATGCTTAAAATATTCATTAAAAGGAGATTCGCGTATGGCAAGAAGAAAAGCAGCCTACCGCAAGAGACACCAGAACCGGTTCAGTATGTTCCTGGTGACCCTGGTCGTGTTGATGATCATGGTGGTCGTTGCGGTGCGGAGCGTGGAATTACAACAGAAGATTGCGGGCTATGATACCCAGATCGCAAGCCTTGGCGCGCAGATCGAAGCAGAGCAGGCCAGAGCGGAACAGATCGAGGAATTCGGTAAGTACACTCAGACGAAAGCTTATGTGGAAGAGGTGGCGAAGGATAAGCTGGGACTGGTATACGAAGGTGAGATCCTTTTTCAGGAAGACAATTAAGCAGGGAAACTGTTTCTCAACAGTGAACCTGCTTTTTTTGTCGCAAAAAATGAAGTCTCTCCCTCCCTCGATTTGACAAAAGGAAGAGGAAAACTGCCCTATAATCGTGAAAACAGAAAGGGGAGGATGCCATGATCATAGGGAAAAAGGAGCAGGAACGGCTGGAGAGAGAACAGTGTGCACAGATCTCACTGCTGTGCAGACAGAAACTGATGGGATATGCGGAGAGTTTTGAGGAACTGGGGAAGAGCTTTCGGCAGGAGATACAGATTACAGGAGAGGACAGGCAGAATATTCTGGAAAAATGTATGCTGTGGCAGAGCAGACAGATCATGGGAGACCATCTGCAGGAAGTGGCCCGGATCATGGAACGGGTGGCAGGAGAGGAACTGGGGTATTGTCCGCTGGAAGAGAAAAAGAGGAAAAGCCTGGTACAGGCGCTCAAGAGTGAAGGGATCATCGCCAGAGACCTCTGCTATGTGGAGAAGGACGGCAGCAGCTCCGGGACAGAAGCAGGGATCAGTATGACACTGTCCACCGAAAAAAGGCACTATAAGGCGGCACAGGTGGCGGACATGCTGACGGTATTATTGGGAAAAAAGCTGCAGGTTTCTTCAGGAAGCCCTTATCTCGTGGAGCAGGAGCCGCATTGTTTTCTGTTCACAGAGGAACCGAAATACATAGCACTGACGGGGGTGAGCCGGGCGGTAAAAGAAGGGGAGAAAGTCTCGGGGGATCAGTATGCCACCATGGAATCGGAAAAAGGGAAGCTGATCCTGCTGTTGTCTGATGGGACAGGCTCCGGGGAGGATGCCAGCCGGGGCAGCGGCAGAGTCATGGATCTCATGGAAAAAATGCTGGAGGCGGGCTTCGGGACCGAGGCATCTGTGAATCTCCTGAATTCCGCGTTGTATGCGCAAAATGAAGAGGACGATCATCCTACGATAGACCTTTGCAGCCTGGATCTGTATACCGGCGAATGTGAGATCTGCAAGGTGGGCGGTGTTGCCACGTTCTGGAAGACCTCCGGAAGGGTTCTCTGTGTCGGCGGCGAAAGCCTGCCGTTAGGTATTTTTCAAAAAGTGCAGATGGAACGACAGATGTGTCAGATCCGGCCGGGAGATCTGCTGGTCATGATGACGGACGGGGTTCTGGATATGATGGAAGACGGGGAAGAGCGCATGGCACAGGTGCTGGAAGGGCTGCAGGAACAGAACCCGCAGGAGATCGCAGAGAAAATATTGTCCTATGCCATCTGTGCCTCAGAGGGACGGATTCGGGACGATATGACGGTATTTGTGCTCTGCCTGTGGGAAAACACGTGATGCCGCCTTGATTTTTCCCCATAATTAGGATAGAGTAAAAACATGAATACATGGATGGATACGCGAGAAAAAGTATTTGCATATATCAGAGAGCATCACATGCTGCAGGCCGGCGACCGTGTGGTAGCTGGTGTTTCTGGAGGGGTAGACTCGGTTTGCCTCTTATTTTTGTTGCTGGAATGGCAGAAGGAAGTACCTACAGACATTGCCGTAGTGCATGTGGATCACGGCATTCGCGCGGAGGCCGGAGAAGATGCCCGGTATGTGGAGCAGCTCTGCGAGGAGAGAGGAATCCCTTTTTTCCTGACCAGGGCAGAGGTAAGGAACAGAGCCCGCATGGAGAAAATCTCTGAGGAAGAAGCCGGGCGCAGAACGAGATATGAGGCGTTTGAAAAGGCGGCAAAGGAGTGGGGAGCCACGAAGATCGCAGTGGCCCACAACAGCAATGACCGCAGCGAGACCCAGCTGTTCCATTTGTTCCGGGGCAGTGGAATCCGGGGACTGGCCAGCATTATGCCTGTGAGAGATCGGATTATACGACCGCTCCTATGTCTGGAACGGTGGGAGATCGAGAAGTTTTTACAACAGCGAGGAATTGTCTATTGCAAGGATGCCACCAATGAGGAGGATGACTACACAAGAAATCGTATTCGGCATCATATTTTGCCTTATGCGGAGCAGAATATTGTAAAGGGCTGTGTAGCGCATATGAATCAGACGGCGGAGCTGCTGGCGGAGACGGAGGACTATCTGGAACTGCAGACAAAAGAAGCAGCTGGCCGATGTATCCGGGCAACGGACGGTGACGGAGAGTCCGCAGAGACGGGGGACAGCCGGAACGCGGTGATCTGTATTGCTGTGGAGTCTTTTCTGTCGTTGCATCCTGTGATCCGTAAGCGCCTCTTGTATGAAGAAGTGAAGCAATTGTCTCCCGGACAGAAAGACATCACTTACCAGCATATTCAGGAACTGCTGACCTTGTTTACCAGGGAAGGCAACCGGCAGATCTGTCTTCCGTTCGGCATCCGGGGTAGACGGCAATATGAGGAAGTCCTGCTGACAGTAGAGAGGACAGACAGGGAGCTTTTGGAGAAGACGGAAGTGGCTGAGAAATATCAACCAACTCTGCAGCTGTCTCCCGGACAGACAGGGACAGTGGAATGTGAAGTGGGAACGGTGGAATACTGTGTGTGTGACCGGGCTGCTGCCCATGAAAAAAACCAAGAAGTTCCCACAAATCAGTATACGAAATGGTTTGATTATGATAAAATAAAAAAATGTCCGGTGATACGGACAAGAAAGCCGGGTGACTATCTGACCATTGCTGACGGCAGAGGCGGGATGATCCATAAATCGCTGAAAAGTTATCTGGTCGATCAAAAGATCCCACAGGCGGAACGCGACAGACTGCCGATCCTGGCAGAGGGAGAGCATGTACTGTGGGTCGTGGGATACCGTATCAGCGAATATTATAAAGTAACGGAGAATACAAAACGTATTTTAAAGGTACAATTAATAAGAAAGGAGTTCGCTTAAAAGCGAAAAGACAAAAGAAAATGGCAGAGCATATCAGAGTACTGTTGACAGAAGAGGAAGTAGATAAGAGAATCCAGGAGATCGGTGAGCAGATCAGCAGGGACTATGCGGGCAAGCAGGTACACCTTGTATGTGTACTGAAGGGTGGCAGCTTTTTCATGTGTGAACTGGCAAAGCGTATCACTGTTCCCGTATCTCTGGACTTTATGTCCGTATCCAGCTATGGCAGCGATACCAAGTCCAGCGGTGTAGTCAAGATCGTGAAGGATCTGGACGAATCTCTGAAAGATAAGGAAGTTATTGTAGTAGAGGATATCGTGGACAGCGGAAGAACCCTGAGCTATCTGCTGGAGATGCTGAAGGACAGAGGTCCGGCTTCTTTACGTCTGTGCACCCTGTTGGACAAACCCGAGAGAAGAGTGATCGATGTCCATGTGGATTATACCGGATTTAATATTCCCGATGAGTTTGTAGTGGGCTATGGTCTGGATTATGATCAGAGATATCGTAATCTGCCTTACATCGGTGTGGTAGAATTCGATTAAGCGATACAAAGATGTAGGAGGCCCGTGAAGTTGAAACAAAACGGCAAAACAATCAATTCATATTTTATATTTATCATACTTCTGCTTCTGGTGATCTTCGGTCTCAACCTGTTGAACAACCGTACAGATGAATACACCAAGGCGGAGTTCATTGCGGATCTGGATGCCGGCAATGTATCGGAAGTCGTGGTGCAGCCCAACGGAGAAGCACCTACCGGATATCTGGAGATCCAGATGAAGAACGGTGTATCTCATAAGCTGTACGCAACGGACATTACAGAACTGGAGACCCTGGTACGTGAGTATGGGTTTGATCCGGTGGTCAATGACATTGAAAGGGAGAACTGGTTCCTGACCTATATGCTGCCGATGCTGGTCGTGCTGGCGGTGGGAACTTTCCTGTTCATGATGATGAATGCCCAACAGGCAGGCGGTGGTAACGGCAAGATGATGAACTTCGGCAAAAGCCGCGCCAAGATGACATTGGGTGACAAGAGTGTCACATTCGCTCAGGTGGCCGGTCTGAAAGAGGAAAAGGAAGAACTGGAGGAGATCGTCGATTTCCTGAAGGAGCCGGGAAAATACACCGGTGTCGGAGCCAGAATCCCCAAGGGTGTCCTGTTGGAGGGCCCTCCCGGAACCGGTAAGACCCTGTTGGCGAAAGCCGTGGCAGGCGAAGCCGGAGTACCTTTTTTCAGCATCTCCGGATCTGATTTCGTGGAAATGTTCGTCGGTGTGGGCGCTTCCCGTGTGCGTGACCTGTTTGAAGAAGCAAAGCATAATGCACCTTGTATCGTATTTATCGATGAGATCGATGCCGTGGCAAGACGGCGTGGTACCGGTATGGGCGGCGGACACGATGAGAGAGAGCAGACCCTGAACCAGTTACTGGTAGAAATGGACGGTTTCGGTGTCAACGAAGGCATTATCGTCATGGCAGCTACGAACCGTGTGGATATTCTCGATCCCGCGATCCTGCGTCCCGGACGATTTGACCGTAAGGTAGCGGTAGGGACTCCGGATGTGGGTGGCAGAGAAGAAATACTGAAGGTACATGCGAAGAATAAGCCCCTGGGAGATGATGTAAATTTACAGCAGCTTGCACAGACTACCGCAGGATTCACCGGAGCGGATCTGGAGAATCTGTTGAACGAGGCAGCGATCATCGCAGCGAAGGAGAATCGCTCCTTTATCGCAAATAAAGATGTTAAGAGGGCGTTTGTCAAAGTAGGAATCGGTGCAGAGAAGAAGAGCCGCATTATTTCCGACAAGGAGAAGAAGATTACGGCATATCACGAGGCAGGTCATGCGATCCTGTTCCATGTGCTGCCGGATGTGGGACCTGTCTACACCGTATCCATTATTCCTACCGGTGTGGGAGCCGCCGGTTATACCATGCCCCTGCCGGAAAAGGATGAGATGTTCGCCACCAAGAGCCGTATGCTCCAGGATATCATGGTATCTCTGGGAGGACGTATTGCGGAGGAGATCATCTTCGGAGATATTACCACCGGAGCATCCAGTGATATTAAGAAAGCCACCAAGACAGCCCGCCGTATGGTAACCCGTTACGGAATGTCTGATCATATCGGTGTCATCTGCTATGACGATGACGATGATGAAGTCTTCATCGGTAAGGATCTGGCACATGCCAAGGCGCACAGTGAGGAGATTTCCGGTGAGATCGATAAGGAAGTCAAGCACATCATAGATGACTGCTATACCAAGGCAAAGGATATCATTTTGCAGCATGAAGATGTCCTTCACAGCTGTGCAAAGCTTCTGCTGGAAAAAGAAAAGATCAACAGAGACGAGTTTGAAGCATTATTTCAGCCGAAAGCAGATTCCTTTTTGAATACTGAACTTTCGTAAAGGGTCGGGAGTGGAAAAGGTTTTCGCAGGAAAATCAGAGATTTGGTAGTATTGTACAAACTACTTTTGTGAAAAATAGACAAAAACAGATATATGTTTTTGTAATATTTGTGAATTTTGAGAATAGTCAAAAATAGTAGTGCATGCTATTATAATACTCGTAACCCCCCCAATACATTATATAGTTTTTTGCTATACCCCATAAGAAAGAAATACCTTCTCTAAAAAGGGCAGTCCTCCCAAGACTGTCCTTTTTACTGTCTAAAAATCGCTGAATAAAGAGGCGGGCAGTTGTCAGATGTAAGGAAAAAGGGTATAATAAATAGAGCTTTTGAGCTTGGGACATGTCACACTGCCGGAGCGCACAAGACAACAAAGCACTTTGACAGAAGCAGTGTCATAATATAGATAGTAAGACATTAGTCTCAGAAAGGGTAGATACTATGGATCTGGAGCTATTACGGCGAACAGAATATAATCAGCAATATATTGCGGCCATGAGACCTGTATTTAACAGGAGAGCACTTTTTACAGATACCAGTGCGGAATATGTGATTCCGGAAGAGCCGGCCTGTTTTTCCGAAGTGACGATCCGCTTCCGGACCGCCAGAAATAATGTGGACAGAGTGTTCCTGGTATGCGGCGGTCAGAAACACCTCATGGTACGTGTGGAGAGCAATAATGACTTTGACTATTACGCTTATGTCATGCGGCTGGATGATCAGAAGGTGTCTTATTATTTTGAAGTGCAGACCGGCAGGATCACAGGCATCTACGATATGAGAGGTCTGGTACAGGAAGTCAATGAATATTATGACTTTATCATTATTCCCGGATTCCATACACCGGACTGGGCAAAGGGTGCGGTCATGTACCAGATTTATACGGATCGTTTCTGCAACGGAGATCCTTCCAATGATGTGCTTACCAATGAGTACTGTTACATCGGGGAACCGGTGCACCGTGTAGAGGATTGGGGACGTTATCCGGCACAGATGGATGTCCGCGAGTTCTATGGCGGCGACTTGCAGGGTGTGTTGGACAAGATGGATTACCTGCAGGATCTGGGCGTAGAGGTCATTTACTTTAACCCACTGTTTGTCTCCCCATCCAATCATAAGTATGATATCCAGGACTATGACTATATTGATCCCCATCTTGGGAAAATCGTCAGTGATGAAGGAGACCTGCTTCCCGACGGACAGCGGGAGAACCGTTTTGCTTCCCGTTATATTGACCGTGTGACTAACAAGGCGAATCTGGAAGCCAGCAACAAGCTGTTTGCTCAGGTGGTGGCAGAGGCACACCGCAGAGGCATGAGAGTCATCCTCGACGGTGTCTTCAATCACTGCGGATCCTTTAATAAATGGATGGACAAAGAGCGCATTTATGAAAATGCGGAAGGATATGACAATGGTGCCTATGTCAGTGCTGACAGCCCTTATCGGAATTACTTTGATTTCCACAATCAGGCAGCATGGCCCTATAACAATTCCTATGACGGATGGTGGGGACATGACACACTGCCGAAGCTGAACTACGAGGGATCCCAGGAACTGATGGACTATGTCCTTCATGTAGCGAAAAAATGGGTATCTCCGCCCTACAATGTGGATGGATGGAGACTGGATGTGGCAGCTGATCTGGGTCACAGTCAGGAATTCAACCATCATTTCTGGCAGGAATTCCGGAAAGCGGTAAAAGAGGCCAATCCGGAAGCCATTATTCTGGCAGAGCATTACGGCAACACCAGAGACTGGTTACAGGGAAATGAATGGGATACCGTTATGAACTACGATGCATTCATGGAGCCCGTGACCTGGTTTCTGACCGGTATGGAGAAACACAGTGATGACTACCGGGAGGATCTGCTCGGCAATTCCGAGAGCTTCTGGGGTGCTATGCGGCATCATACCTCCAGTTTCTCCATGCCCAGCTGGCAGGTGGCAATGAATGAACTGTCCAACCATGACCATTCCCGTTTCCTGACGAGAACAAATCATAAGGTGGGACGTACCAATACACTGGGCCCCCAGGCTGCGGAACAAGGTATTAATAAAGCGGTCTTCCGGGAAGGTGTTGTGATCCAGATGACATGGACGGGTGCACCTACGATCTATTACGGAGATGAGGCCGGTGTCTGTGGTTTCACGGATCCCGACAACCGCAGAACGTATCCCTGGGGACATGAGGATCAGGTGCTGCTGGCATTTCATAAGGACATTATCCGCCTGCGTCGTGAAAATGAAGAGTTGCGCAGCGGATCTTTGAAAATGTTGGAAAGCGATTATAATTTTATTTCCTATGGTCGTTTTAACCGGAAAGGTCAGTGTGCGGTTCTGATCAATAACAATAATCATCCGATCACCAAGGAAATCCATGTGTGGGAGATCGGTACGCCCAAGACCGGTAAGATGAAAGTGATCTTACAGTCCAGAGATGACGGTTATTGCATGGAAGGCGCGGAATATGAGATCAAGGCAGGCAAGGTTCTGATCGAGATGCCACAGACCTCGGCAACGATCCTGAAATACGTAGAAGAATAAATATATGTAACTATTCAGAACACCATTCGCAAAACCGCCTCTGCGAGGCTTCCTTTTTGCTCATGGTGGTTACTTCGCCCTATAAATAGTATCAAATGCTCTTACGAATGCAAGCATTCGACGCTCATTCGATACTATTTACATGGCTCTGAATAGTTACAAATACAAAAGACAGAGAGGATATTCGATGTTCACCATCATTATTACCCTGCTGTTGCCGCTGGTATCCATTGGGATCTGGCGGCAATCTATTTTAAAAAATAACAAAAAAAGCGGACAGTCTGTCACGATCGGGAAGGGAGAATATGTCCTTCGTTATCTCACCTGCCTGCTCTGTATGCTGGTCATTCCCTGGATCCTGTTGTCGCTGACCGGCAATGACGGCAATACGATCTTGAGAAAGCTGTTGGAATCCAGAGAATATGCAGTGAAAGTTCTATGTCTGGAGATCAGCATGATGCTGGTCTATGCCATTGCAGAATTGTTCGTGGAAGAAGCGAAAGCCGGAAAGCATGAGAAGATCCGGAGCGTCCTGAGCAAGATTACCGACAGCAAGGCGTGGAGCGTATTTCGCAAATACATAGGACCGGTGGCAGTACTGGCATTGACAGTGCTGGTGGTGTGTCTGAATTTTAGCATGATGTCCGACCGCGTACTGTGGGGGGATGAGGCGTTTTCTGCGAATACGGCCCACAAGGATGTGGATGGCATTTTGCAGGTATTGTATTACTGGGACAATCATCCGCCACTGTATTATTACTGGCTGAAATTATTCGGGACCGTGTTCGGATATAAGGTACCGGTATTCCACCTGGCCTCTCTGGTGCCCTTCGTGATCGGGATCGTACTGGCACTGACCGTTGTGCGGAAACATTTCGGAATGCTTGCGGCAACATTTTTTGTGATGATCTCCGGTCTGGGACAGGCGTGTCTGGAGTACAATCTGGAAGTCCGCATGTATGCGCTGGCTTTCCTGTGTGTAATGGGTTGCTTCTATTGTTCCTACAGAGTCATTGCTGACGGCAGCAGGAAGACCTGGGCAGGCATGGTGCTGTGGGCACTGGCAGCAGCGTATTCTCACTATTATGCACTGGTGGCTGTGGGAATCATGATGTTTTTCACCGGAGTGGCCGTATGGATCAAATACCGTGGGAAAACATGGATAAAGGGTGTTCTGGCCATCGTAGCATTTTTCATAGGTTATGCACCCTGGCTATATTTCTTCTATGCCGGCTTGAAAAATGTCAGCAGAGGCTGGTGGATGACAGAGATCCTGGGACTGGACCAGAGTCTGGAGATCGTTATGGGCGGCAGAGGGATGAATGGTATCGTATTCCCGCTGGTGATTCTGTTTCTGGTGGTGACCCTGGCAGTGGATTCTTCTGTATTCTCTGTGGAAAAAGACGGAGTACATATGCAGAAGCCTTCTGTGAGAAACTGGTCTGACAAGACATATGCCATGGCAGTGGGAGCCTGCACAATCCTTGGAACTTTGGCATTTGCTTATTTGTTAAGTGTTGTTATGGCGCCGATGCTGGCACAGAGATATCTGTATCCGCTAAGTGCGGTCGCGATTGTAATGCTGGTGATCGGCAGCAGCAGAGTGCTGGAACTGGCTGCAGAGCTAGAGAAGAAGTCCTGGAAGGGCCTGGAGGCTGTAAACAGAATTGTGCTGGCGGTATTGCTGGTAGTATTATTCGGCCTGGGAATTCAGAACTATCGGGAATGCTATGACAGCTATGAACAGCAGAAGGTGGAGACCGAAAAAACACTGGATCTGATCGGTACACCCGATGAGGATGTAAATATGGTCACGAATGGTGTAAAACATCTGGGTTGGACCGTGCTGTATTATTACTATCCGGATAATGAAATCGTGAACGGAGATTACAACCAGGCGGATTCCGACAGGTTCTGGTATTTTACACCGAATGAACTTGGCGCAGATGTCATCGCCGGATTGCAGCAGGATGGATATCAAGTGACCGATTATGGACTGATGCAACTGTCGCAGTATCCTTTCTATTTATACTATATTGAAGCAGTTCAGCCTGCGCCATTCGCAAAGTTGCGTTAGCACGCTTTTTCGTCACTTCGTGACTACTTTTGCTCATAGATTGGCGCTCTGCTCATAGGATGACAGAATTGACGCTTTGTGTGCAAGCACCCAATCGTCGCTTCTGTCATCCTATGGCTGAACTTTTACACTAAAATAATAAAAACATCTTGCAATTTGTGTGAACATATGCTACAATTTCACATTGTTAAGGCACTTTGCCTGACATGGATGGATTCCCGAGTGGCCAAAGGGGACAGACTGTAAATCTGCTGCAATTTGCTTCGGTGGTTCGAATCCACCTCCATCCATTTGCGTTGATGAGCTCAATGGAACAGTGCTTAGCGCGTAAGTCCATGCAGTAGAGTATAACGCAATGCGTCCGCTGGTGTGGCGGAATAGGCAGACGCAAGGGACTTAAAATCCCTCGGGGGCAACCCCGTGCCGGTTCAAGTCCGGCCACCAGCATTCCTCAAATCCATAAAAATTGTGGATTTGAGGATTTTTTTTAGGGTGACTATTGGGTGATCTGCCCTAAAGCTATGCGCACCTTTTCTAAATAATCTGGTTTTGCAAATTTTTAAAAGTTTTTTCTGCATTCATTCGGTTATAGATTCAAATATATAAATAATCACGTCTTTGGAATCTGTCTC
>OJQB01000370.1_pt1 | contig 17605 bp, 12 predicted proteins | sample 1598601 | NCBI WGS metagenome assembly OJQB01 (sample SAMN03922496, study PRJEB24848) | human gut metagenome | isolation source: stool sample | host: Homo sapiens | place: Germany | collected 2011-11 | reverse complement strand
AAACTAACATGAAAATTGGTATAATTGACCTTTGTAAACAAATAGAAGATCCTAGGATGAACCGCAAAAAAGTCCATAAAATGGAAACTATTATCTATATATCCATTGCTGCTGTAATCTGTGGCGCCCAATCCTGGAATGAGATTGAGGAATTTGGCAATGCGAAAATTGCTTTTTTCAAGAGTCGCATACCTGGCCTGGAGTTCATCCCCAGTCATGATACTTTTAACAGATTCTTCAGTATGATAAAGCCCGATTATTTTGAGTTGATCTTCCGTAATTGGGTAAAACAAGTCTGTCAGGAGGTGAAAGGCGTTGTAGCTATAGATGGCAAGCTCATGCGTGGTCCAAGCCAATGTGATGGAGAACATACTAGGGGAAAAGAAGGATTCAAATTATGGATGGTTTCCGCCTGGTCTGCCGCTAATGGAATTTCTTTAGGTCAGGTGAAAGTAGATGACAAAAGCAGTGAGACTACAGCTATTCCATTGTTAATTAACTCTTTGGAACTAAGTGGTTGTATTGTTACAATTGACGCGATGGGGTGCCAGAAAGATATAACCCAGACCATTATTGAGCATGATGCAAATTATATTATCGCTATAAAGGAGAATAAGAAAAAAATTATCAACCGGCTAAACAAATCATTGACTATTATCAGGATAGAGATGAAATAATCAATAGAGTCATCAGGCATGTGTCGGAAAATGCCGGACATGGAAGGATTGAGAAAAGAACCTGTACTGTAGTCAGTTATGGATCTATAATGGAGAAAATGTTCAAGAAGAAACTTGTGGGGTTGAAGTCTGTTGTAAGGATAAAGTCGGAAAGAACAATAGTCGCAACAGGGGAATATACTCAAGAGGTCAGATACTATGTAACTTCACTTGATAATACCCGACCTGAGAAGATTGCATCTGCCATCAGGCAGCATTGGTCTATTGGGAATAATCTTCATTGGCAACTGGATGTTACCTTTCGAGAAGACTACAGTAAAAAGGTGAAAAATGCTGCCGGAAACTTTTCGGTGGCAACAAAGATGGCGCTTACCACACTTAAGAATGAGAAAACAACAAAAGGAAGTATGAATCTGAAAAGACTAAAAGCGGGATGGGATGAAAACTATTTGTCACAACTTTTGCAGGACAATAATTTTTAATGCGTCGGTCCTGTAGTTTGGTTGAGCAATCATGAAGGAATTTTGATGTAAACCTGTTCCTATCCTTACGTAACTACATCCCTATGTTTGTATCGTATAATCGGGAGATATGCTTTGTGCTATCGGTATAAATCCGTAAAGGCTGCATTGGGCATGACATGGAAGAGAAAAAGCCTGAAAAACGGCTGTCTCTTGAATTTCGGGAAATAGATAAATGTTAATGTATATATCTGATAATAAGTAATATATGTCTGTGTGAGAAAGTAAACACTGTGAGGGCATGAGGGCATTTATGAGAGCATAAAGATGATACACTCATAATATAGTGCATTGTTAATGAGATGATTATCATCGTTAATGAGGGCATGAGAGCATATTGTCTTCCAACTTGTTCTGCAAATCTGTATAAGAAATATGCCTCTTTGAAATCTATAGAGTTAGAAAAATTACTGTATTCTTAGGTTATAGATGTCTTTAGACGGATAGGGTAATATTTTATCGCACCTATTTTGTATTTTTGTAAAAAGGAGCGTTTTGTATGAAGAACATAATCAGAAAGATAAGAACTTACCATCCTGTTTCGGGGTAAAGCGTTGGGAACATTGACACAACTTTTGGAGAGGCATATATTCCCGGCAGAAACACTTCTTATCATCATATCAGTTATGAAGTGATAGGGTACAAGGATATAATAGGATGTACGGGTTCCTATTAAGGGGCAAAAAAGAATAGAAGTAAGGGTAAGTAGTCTTTTAATTCTTTCCGTAATTGTTTTAGTGCCTGTTGAATTCTGTAATCTACCGTTTTGGAAGATATATTCTGTGATTTCATTGAATGAAAATAGTAATTTAAAACAGAATCCCGGATACGAAAATTGATACTTAATGTGGGGAAGAGAAAATTCCTATATGCTCTTCCCTATATTTTTATAAATTTATTGTAAGTGTAAAAAGCACCGTAAATACGATAAATAATACAGGCTTTATGGACGAATTTCCATATTATTGTATCTTATTCTATGGAATCCAATCCTATTTCGTCTTATTTTTGCAATATTGAAAATAAAAACTATGAAATACAAAAAACTCATTTCTTTTCTAGCTTTCTTTTTAGCAGTATTGTCTGTATATGGACAGAACCCTTTTATCTTGAAATCAGGTGAACCGGTGACTATTGCCTGTGGTAATTCAGAGGAAGAAGTTGTACATACAGCTTTGAATTTGCTCAATCGTGATGTAGAGTCTGTTTTTTCTACCCGCATAATCGTTACTCCGGAAAGTAAAAAAGGAATGATTATAGTCGGAACCATCGGACAAAGTGATTTGATCGATAAGGCAGGTGTTGATTTATCTCCTATAAAAAATAAAAAAGAAGCTTTTCTGCTGGCTGTTTCTTCCACTGGTAAATTAGTTATAGCCGGCAGTGACAAGCGTGGTACTGCATACGGCGTCATGGAACTTTCACGGTTGATAGGCGTTTCTCCATGGGAGTGGTGGGCAGATGCGACCCCTGCAAAGAAAGAGATTTTTCAACTACCGGCTTCTTATCGGAATATGCAGTCTCCTTCCGTAGAATATCGGGGGATTTTTATCAACGATGAGGACTGGGGGCTTACCCCTTGGAGCTGGCAGACATACGAGCCAAGTGATGTGAAAGGACAAATCGGTCCGAAAACACATGAGCGGATTTTTGAGTTATTGCTTCGTCTGCGTGCCAATACCTTCTGGCCGGCTATGCATGGCTGTTCTGTACCTTTTTATTTTACACCGGGCAACAAAGAAGTGGCTGATAAGTTTGGTATTTTCATTGGAACTTCTCATTGTGAACCGATGATGCGGAATACCAATGGTGAGTGGAAACGGGATGGAGTGGGAGAGTATGACTATGTTCACAACAGTGCTCATGTCTTGTCCTTTTGGGAACAACGTGTAAAGGAGGTTGCAGGGTTGGATAATCTGTATACTTTAGGTATGCGTGGCGTGCACGACGGTGCGATGAATGGTGCTAAGACCATAGAAGAACAAAAAGCCGTTCTGACTAAAGTGCTAAGGGATCAGCGCGATTTGTTGACTAAATATGTAAATAAGGATGTGACCCAAGTGCCTCAAGTCTTTATTCCTTATAAGGAAGTGTTGGATGTGTACCATGCAGGGTTGCAAGTGCCCGATGAAGTGACGCTGATGTGGTGTGATGATAATTATGGTTATATCCGTCATTTCCCTACAGCAGAAGAACGTGCCCGTAAGGGAGGAAACGGAGTGTATTATCATGTGTCCTATTGGGGGCGTCCGCATGATTATCTTTGGCTGGGAACTGCCCATCCTTCCTTGGTATACCAGCAAATGTCTTTGGCATACGAGCGGGGTATACAGAAAATGTGGATATTGAATGTCGGAGATATTAAACCGGCTGAATATCAGGTAGAACTTTTCTTGGATATGGCATGGAACTTGGAAGAGGTGAAGCAGCAGGGGATTGCTGCTCATCAACGTCATTTCCTGGAGCGTGAGTTTGGAAAAAATAGGGCTGACCGGTTACAGCCTGTCATGCAGGAAGCTTATCGTTTGGCTTATATCCGTAAGCCGGAATTTATGGGGAATACCCGCACGGAAGAGAAGGATCCTAAGTTTAAAGTGATCAGTGATTTGCCTTGGAGTGAGCAGGAAATCAATGAACGTCTGGCAGCATATAGACAATTGTCAGATAAGGTGGAGCAGGAATGGCGTGCGCTTCCTGCACAGAAAAAAGAAACTTATTTTCAGTTGGTGAAGTATCCTGTCCAGGCGGCTGCTCAGATGAATAACAAACTGCTGACAGCCCAGTTGGCGCGTCGTGGAAAAGCTGATTGGGCGGATAGTGACAGGGCATATGACAGTATAGTTTCATTGACAAAACGCTATAACACAACAAAATGGAACCGTATGATGGATTTCCAACCACGCAGACTTCCGGTTTTCAACCGGGTGGAAAGAAAGGCACTATCGTCCGGGTTGCCTGAAAAACGTCAGGCTGTCTATACATGGAATGGCGCTGATTGCGCTGAAGGGGTATCGGCAATTTGCGAGGGGCTAGGCTATGAAGGGAAGGCGGTAGCCGTGTCAAAGAATAAAGAACTGACTTTTGAATTTACTGCATGGGAAACGGATTCTGTAGAGGTGGAAGTACGATTGCTGCCTAATCATCCGGTGGAAGGAGAACGGTTGCGTTTTACCATTTCATTGGATGGAAGTGCCACGGAGGCTGTTTCGTATGAAACCAAAGGACGCAGTGAAGAATGGAAGGAGAATGTTTTGTGTAATCAGGCTGTCCGCCGGATGGTTCTTCCTGTTGCACGGAAAGCTTCCCATCGTTTAATTTTTACTGCATTGGATGAAGGTGTGGTATTGGATCAGATATACCTTTATACACCTCGGATAAAATAGGATGAACGAAGATATTCAGGGTATTTGTGCATACGGAAATTACAATGAAAAACAACTGATAAAATGAAGAAGACTTTTTTTAAATCCTTGGCTGGTATTGCGGCCGTAGCTTTTGCCGTATCATGTACGGCACCGGATCCAAAGTATAAAACGGTGGTTGTCGATGCTCCTTTTGCTATGGAACCCATCAAAGAATGTGTTTTTCCCGAACAAGATTTTTCCATTGTGGATTATGGTGCGGTGAAAGGTGGGGAAACAGTGAATACGGAGGCCATCGCCAAAGCCATCGCAGCTTGTAATAAGGCCGGAGGAGGCCGTGTGGTTATTCCTGAAGGGGAATGGCTGACAGGACCTGTTCATTTTAAAAGTAATGTAAATCTTCATTTGGAAGAAAATGCCATATTACGCTTTACAGATAATCCCTCTGATTATCTGCCTGCTGTGATGACTTCATGGGAAGGTATGGAATGTTATAACTATTCTCCGTTGCTGTATGCTATGGATTGTGAGAATATTGCTATTACCGGAAAAGGGACACTGGCTCCTATCATGGATACTTGGAAAATCTGGTTCAAACGTCCTAAACCTCACATGGATGCTTTGAAAGAGTTATATACGATGGCTTCTACCGATGTACCTGTAGAACAGCGTCAGATGGCAAAAGGAGAAAACCATCTTCGTCCTCATCTGATTCATTTCAACCGGTGTAAAAATGTGTTGCTGGATGAATTCAAGATTCGCCAGAGTCCTTTTTGGACTATACATCTTTATATGTGTGATGGTGGTATCGTACGTAATCTGGATGTAAAGGCTCATGGTCATAACAATGATGGAATTGATTTGGAAATGAGCCGCAACTTCTTGATAGAGAACTGTGTGTTCGATCAAGGGGATGATGCTGTGGTTATAAAGGCAGGGCGTAACCAGGATGCATGGCGTCTGAATACTCCTTGTGAGAATATTGTGATACGCCATTGTGATATATTGAAAGGACATACGTTACTGGGAATCGGTAGTGAAATGTCTGGTGGTGTACGGAATGTGTACATGCACAATTGTACGGCTCCCGATTCTGTATTCCGTCTTTTCTTTGCTAAAACCAATCATCGCCGTGGTGGATTTATTGAAAATATCTGGATGAAAAATGTGAAGGCGGGAAAGATGCAACGTGTACTCGAAGTGGATACGGATGTGCTTTACCAGTGGCGTGATTTGGTACCTACCTATCAGGATAGCATTACATTCATCAACGGACTTTATATGGATAGTGTGACTTGCGACCGTACCGAGGCTGTTTATGATTTGAAAGGCGATGCCCGTCTTCCTATCAAGAATGTGGAAATAAGGAATGTGACTGTGGGGGAAGTGACAAAGTTTGTGAAGAATGTGGTAAATGCGGAGAATGTGGTGGAGGAAAATATAATTTACAAGGAGAAACAAGATAAACAATGAAAACACAAAAAAAACTATGGAGTGCTTTAGCAGCTCTGTGTGTGGCAACCGGTACGGTTGCCCAACCGGCCTACAATTATTCCAAACTGCAAAAAGAGCAGTTGGGGCGTGGCGTTGTGGCCATTCGTGAAAATCCATCGGACGTAGTGGTGTCGTGGCGTTACCTGTCTTCCGATCCGATCAATACTTCTTTCAATGTATATAGAAATGGAGAGAAAATAGCGGAAGTCCCCCATTCTACAGGTACTTTTTACCGGGATACTTACTCAGGTAATGAAAAAGCGGTATATACTGTAAAATCGGTGATAAATGGGGTTGAAACAGGTAAGTTGAATGGAAATTATACTTTGCCGGCTAATGCTCCGTCAGGTTATATCGATATTCCTCTGGACAGACCGGCGGAAGGTGTGACTCCTTCGGGACAAAAATACACCTATAGTCCTAATGACGCATCTATAGGTGATGTGGACGGCGACGGTGAATATGAAATTATCTTGAAGTGGGACCCCTCCAATGCACATGATAATGCACATGATGGTTATACAGGAAATGTTTATTTTGACTGTTATCGCCTGACCGGAGAAAAACTATGGCGTATTGACTTGGGGCATAATGTCCGCGCCGGAGCACACTATACCCAGTTTATGGTGTTTGATCTGGATGGAGATGGTAAAGCAGAAGTAGTCATGAAGACTTCTGATGGAACAAAGGATGGAAAAGGAAAGATAATAGGTGATGCCAAGGCTGATTACCGTGAACCGGGTATCACAGACGGAAATTCCCACGGGAATACACCTCGTAACCAAGGACGTATCCTGACTGGTAACGAATACTTGACCGTATTCAACGGACTGACAGGAGAAGCGATGAAAACAATTGATTATGTTCCGGCTCGTGGTAAGCTGACCGACTGGGGAGACAACCGTGCCAACCGCAGTGACCGTTTCCTGGCTTGTGTAGCTTATCTGGATGGAGTACATCCCAGTGTGGTGATGTGCCGTGGATATTATACCCGCACTGTGCTGGCGGCATTCGACTGGGATGGGAAGAACTTGAAACAACATTGGGTGTTCGACAGCAATAATCCGGGGTGTGAAGACTATGCCGGGCAGGGTAACCATAATCTTCGTGTAGGCGATGTGGACGGTGACGGATGTGATGAAATAATGTATGGTTCTTGTGCCATTGATCATGATGGAAAAGGATTGTATTCTACCCGTATGGGGCATGGAGACGCTATGCATCTGACACAATTTGCTCCCGGATTAAAAGGCTTGCAGGTTTGGGATTGTCATGAAAATAAGAAAGATGGTTCCACTTTCCGTAATGCGGCTACGGGTGAAGTGCTGTTTCAGGTGAAAAGTAGTATAGATGTAGGCCGGTGTATGGCTGCTGATGTTGATCCGCGCAATCCGGGAGTGGAGATGTGGTCATCCGATTCAAAAGGAGTACGTAATATAAAAGGTGAAGTGATTCGTCCTGACCTCAAGAGCTTTTCAGTCAATATGGCTGTATGGTGGGATGGAGATTTGCTTCGTGAGTTGCTGGATAAAAACAGGATAACCAAGTATGATTGGGAAGACGATGTATGTCGTCCGTTAATGATATTTGATGGAACGGATTCAAATAATGGTACGAAGTCCCATCCTTGTTTGCAGGGAGATATAATAGGTGATTGGCGTGAGGAGGTGCTGCTCCGTACGGAAGATAATTCGGCACTTCGTCTGTATGTGTCGCGGATACCGACTGAATACCGTTTTCATACTTTCTTGGAAGATCCGGTGTATCGTATCAGTATCGCTACTCAAAATGTGGCATACAACCAGCCTACCCAGCCTGGTTTTTATTTCGGACCGGATTTGAAAGAGGGGATATTTAGAGGTTATGAATTTAAAAATGAATAAAGACTATATACCATGAATCTGAAAACATTAAGCATGATGGGCGCTCTGTTGCTGCTGGCTGGAACGGGTGCGAATGCGCAAAAGAAGAAAGAAGTACTGAATGATTCGAATACGCCGTTACATTTGTTGCAACCTGCATACAAAGTGCCTTACGGTATGCTCACTACAGAGGAGATAAAGGCCGATATGGATCGTGTCCTTCGTTATTTGGAAAAGAATACTCCGACTCGTGTCGTTGATAAGAATACAGGTAAGGTTATTACGGATTATGCCAATATGACGGCTGATGCACAGCTGGAACGAGGTGCTTTCCGTCTGGCAAGTTATGAATGGGGGGTGACTTATTCAGCTATGTTGGCTGCTGCTGAGGCTACGGGGGATCAGGCTTATTATAAATATGTAACAGATCGTTTTCAGTTTCTGGCCGAGGTTGCTCCGCACTTCCGTAAGGTATTGGAAAAGTATGGAACTGTAGATCCGCAGATGAAACAAATTCTGACTCCTCATGCATTGGATGATGCCGGGGCGGTGTGTGCGGCTATGGTCAAGGTGCAGATGAAGGAAAATTCACCGGAACTTAAGCCGTTGATTGATAATTATATGGATTTTATTGTGAATAAGGAGTATCGTCTTGCTGATGGAACATTTGCCCGTACCCGTCCACAACATAATACGCTGTGGTTGGACGATATGTTTATGGGTATTCCGCCGGTAGCTTGGTATTCATGTATTGCCGGTGATAAAAAGCAAATGTATTTGAGCGAAGCTGTACGTCAGATATTTCAATTTGCGGACCGTATGTGGGTACCCGGGAAAAACCTTTTCCGTCATGGATGGGTGGAAGGTATGCAGGATCATCCTGCTTTCCATTGGGGACGTGCCAATGGTTGGGCGTTGTTGACTATGTGTGAGGTCTTGGATGTGTTGCCGGAGGATTATCCTCAGCGCGATAAAATACTGGAGCTGTTCCGTGCTCATGTACGTGGTCTTGCTGCCTGCCAGAGTGGTGAAGGTTTCTGGCATCAGTTGCTGGATCGTAACGATTCTTATCTGGAAACCTCGGCCACGGCTATTTATGTATATTGCTTTGCCCATGCTATCAATAAAGGATGGATTGATGCTATGGCATACGGTCCGGTGGCACAGTTGGGATGGCATGCCGTTACCACCCAAATCAATGCGGAAGGTCAGGTGGACGGAACTTGTGTAGGTACAGGTATGGCTTTTGATCCGGCTTTTTATTATTATCGTCCGGTCAATGTGTATGCTGCCCACGGCTATGGACCGGTACTTTGGGCGGGTGCTGAGATGATTAATTTGCTGAACAAGCAGCATCCTAAAATGAATGATAGTGCCGTGCAATATTACCGTACGGAACAAAAGACTTCCGAACCAATTTTCCATGTAATGGATGGAGAAACTAAATAAGTAAAAACAAGGACTTTATAAAAAGGAGGAAAATACCATGAAACGTGAAGCTTTTAAAATGTTCTTGAAGCCGGGCTTCGAGAAAGAGTATGAGAAGAGACATGCAGCCATTTGGCCGGAATTAAAAAAAATGTTGTCCGATGGAGGAGTATATGATTACTCCATTTATTGGGACAAGGATACAAATATTCTGTTTGCTTGTCAGAAAACTAAAGGAGAGGAGTCTTCGCAAGATATGGGAGCCAATCCTATCGTGCAGAAATGGTGGGACTATATGGCGGATATCATGGAAGTGAATCCGGATAACTCTCCGGTTACTATTCCGCTGCCCGAGGTCTTCCATATGGATTAAAATAAAAAAGAGTGTATCGATTCATTCTGATACACTCTTTTTTTATACCTTTGCAAGACAAAAACACTGTGATAAATGATATGAAAAAACACATCTATGCTCTATGGGCATTCTTTATTCTTTTCAGTCAGAGTATTGCCGCATCAGTCGAGGTGCGTTCTACTCATATGACTACGGGAGATGGGGTCGCCAATAACTCAATTCGGTATATATATCAGGATAGCAAAGGTTTTATTTGGATGGGAACGCTGAATGGACTTAGTCGTTATGACGGGAATTCGTTTGTGACTTATCGTCCTGAGGGTGGAAATAAAATTTCGTTGATAGACCATCGGATTCGCGATTTGGAAGAAGATAAAAATGGTTTCTTATGGATTGCGACTTCTGCCGAGTTGTTTAGTTGTTATGATCTGAAGAAAGATTGTTTTGTTGATTTTACCGGTTGTGGGGAATATGAGCAACTGTATAGTTACAAGATGACTGACCGTGAAGGTAATGTCTGGTTGTGGCAGGATGGAAACGGGTGTCGTAAAGTGACTTATATGAATGGTGAATTTACATCTGTGGTTTTCAAGAAAGAAAATAATAATCTCCCTTCTAATAATGTTACTTATATATCTGAGGATGAGCAAGGAAGAATATGGATTGGTAGCCATGACGGTATAGCTCAAGTGGTAGGGGACAAGGCGGTATTGGTGGAAGAAAATCATGATGCCTTCAAGATGATGTCTTTTGGTAAAGATGTTTTTTTTCTTTCGGGAACAGGAACAATTTCGTTGAAGAGAGAAGGAGAGGATAGCCGTATTGTTACCCGTTTAGGTGAAGGTAGTAAAGTATATAGTACCATGCGCTTGCAAAACGATTGGGTCGTTTTTACGGAAGATGGCAGTTATGTCTTTAATTTGAGAACTCATCAGGTGAGCCGGGATACGGAACTGAATATAGCAAGAGGACAAGTTCAGATTGACAACCGGGGGAATTTCTGGATTTATAATCATACAGGTAAGGTATGGTATGTCAACGCCAAGACCAGATTTGTCAAGTCTTTCCAACTGATTCCGGCTGATAAAGTAAATTATATAGATGAGGAACGTTACCACATCGTTCATGATTCTCGTGATATTGTTTGGATTTCCACTTATGGTAACGGTTTGTTTGCTTATGATTTGGCAACTGATGAATTGCAGCATTTCGAATCCAATATTAATGGATTCAGTCATATCACTTCAAATTTCTTGCAATATATTATGGAGGATCGAGCCGGTGGTATTTGGGTCAGTTCGGAATATACGGGTATTTCTCGTCTTTCGGTCTTGAATGAAGGAGCTGAGCGTGTTTTTCCTGAAGATGAAACTTTATCAGACCGTTCAAATACCGTGCGTATGATCAACCGTATGCCTGATGATAAGATTTGGCTGGGGACCCGTCGTGGAGGATTGTATATTTATGACCCTCATTTGAAAACGATAGAGAGCAGTCGTTATTTTGATTCTAACATTTATGCTGTTGAGGAAGGGGCTGATGGTAGTATTTGGTTGGGTAGCCGTGGAAACGGATTAAGTATTGACGGGAAATGGTACACTTATCACTCGAATGATCCTCTGTCTATTGGGAATAATAATATTTTTACTCTTTACCGGGACCGGAAGAATAGAATGTGGATAGGTACTTTTGGCGGTGGATTGAATTTGGCGGTGAAGGAAAAGGATAAGTATGTATTCAAGCGGTTTTTGAACAATTTTTATAGCCAGCGCCAGATTCGTGTGATACAGGAAGACAATAATGGATGGATATGGGTGGGCACCAGTGCCGGAGTTTACATATTTAATCCTGATTCGTTAATGAATGACCCGGATAACTATATTACTTATAATTATAATAACGGTAAGTTACGTAGTAATGAAATAAAATGTATCCATCAAGATAGTAAAGGCCGGATATGGGTAGGTACTTCAGGAAAAGGCTTCAGTATGTGTATGCCAGAAGGTGATTACAGAAACTTGACTTTTGAGCATTATGATGGAAGTGACGGACTGGTAAATAGTATGGTGCAATCTATTGTTGAAGACAGGGAGGGTAAGCTTTGGGTTGCAACGGAATATGGTATTTCTCGTTTTGATCCGGATACACATGCCTTTGAAAATTTCTTTTTCTCGGCATATGCGTTGGGGAATGTCTATAGTGAGAACAGTGGTTGTGTGAGTAAGGATGGCAAACTGATGTTTGGTTCTAATTATGGATTGGTTGTTATCACTCCCGGCAAAATTGTGAATAATTCCACTGTAACTCCTATGGCAGCTTTTACCAATCTTCGAATTAATGGTATTGCCATGCGCCCGGGCGATGTGGATTCTCCGTTAGACCGTTTGCCATGCGCCCGGGCGATGTGGATTCTCCGTTAGACCGTTCGTTGATTTATACAGATGAAATCGAGTTGAAATATTTTCAAAATTCTTTTGTCATAGATTTCTCTACATTTGATTATTCCGGAACGAATAGTACTAAATATACGTATCGGTTGGATAATTATGATAAAGAGTGGAGTATACCGTCTTCGTTGAATTTTGCAGCTTATAAGAACCTGGCACCCGGTACTTATAAATTGCGGGTGAAAGCTTGCAATGGGGTCGGTGTGTGGGGAGATAAAGAAACGGTTTTGAAGATTATTGTTGTTCCTCCTTTTTGGAAAACTACTTGGGCTTTCTTTATTTATGCTATTTTGATAGGGGTGGCGCTATATATCACTTTCAGACTGATGCGTGACTTTAATACTTTGCGTAATCGTATACAGGTGGAGAAACAGCTGACAGAGTATAAATTAGTTTTTTTCACGAATATCTCTCATGAGTTCCGTACTCCCTTGACTTTGATACAAGGAGCATTGGAAAAGATGCAGCGTGGTGGTAAAATCCCTAAAGAAATGGCTTATTCATTGAAGGTCATGGATAAAAGCACCCAGCGTATGTTGCGTCTTATCAATCAGTTGCTGGAATTCCGTAAGATGCAGAATAATAAACTGGCCCTTTCTTTGGAGGAAACGGATGTCATGGCTTTCTTGTATGAAATCTTCTTGAGTTTCAATGATGCTGCTGAGTCTAAGAATATGGATTTCAAGTTCTTGCCATCTGTAGCTTCTTATAAGATGTTTATCGATAAGGGTTATTTGGACAAAGTGACTTATAATTTGTTGTCTAATGCTTTCAAATATACACCCAGCGGTGGAAAAGTGACTTTTTCTGTGACGGTGGATGAAGCAAAGAAACAGTTGGTCATATCGGTAGCCGATTCCGGTGTAGGCATTCCTAAAGAGAAACGTAATGAGTTATTTAAGCGTTTTATGCAAAGTAGCTTTTCGGGTAGTAGTGTCGGAGTCGGCCTGCATTTGACACATGAACTGGTGTGTGTACATAAAGGTACGATAGTATATACTGAAAATGAAGGTGGTGGGTCTATATTTACGGTCAGTTTGCCTACTGATATTTCTGTTTATGAGGAAAAAGATTTTCTGATTCCCCATAATGTGTTGTTGGAAGAGGAGGAAGTACATCATGCAGCTGTTCTTGCAGAAGAAATATCGGCGCAAGAAGGGGGCGTGGAACTTCCATCTGCACCACTTAATAAGCGTAAAGTACTTATTATAGAAGATGATAACGATGTACGTGAGTTTTTGAAAGAAGAAGTGGGACAATATTTTGAAGTTGTGGCCGAGGCGGATGGTCCGTCTGGATTGGAACGTGCACGTACGTATGATGCTGATTTGATAATCTGTGATGTGCTGATGCCGGGGATGACAGGATTTGAGGTAACCCGAAAATTGAAGAATGATTTTGCTACAAGTCATATACCTATTATTTTATTGACAGCTATGAGTTCTGCCGAAAGTCATTTGGAAGGCGTGGAAAGTGGTGCGGATGCATATATTACTAAGCCTTTTAGCCCGAAACTACTGTTGGCACGCGCTTTCAAACTAATAGAGCAACGTGAGAAATTACGTGAGAAATTTTCGAATGATCCGAATATGGTACGACCGGCGCTCGTCGGCAGCGTCAGATGTGTATAAGAGACAGATTTGTACCTCTGATAAGGATAAAGAATTTGCTGACAGATTACAGATGGTTATGGATCAACAGATTGGTAATGCTCAGTTTACGATTGATGAGTTTGCTTCGATGATGGGATTGGGACGAACCGTTTTTTATCGTAAGGTACGTGGGGTGACGGGATATTCACCCAATGAATATATCCGGATTATTCGTATGAAGAAAGCGGCGGAACTGTTGTTGGAAAATCGTTATACGGTAGCCGAAGTTTCTTATAAAGTAGGTATTAATGATCCGTTCTATTTTAGTAAATGTTTTAAGCAACAATTCGGTGTGGCACCTTCTGTTTATTTACGTGGAAAGGAAGAGTCCGGGATACAGGAAACAGAAAATAAGGAATGATGAAAACAAGATTTTAAATAAGAAGGTCAATCGAGAATGATATAGAATCGGTTGACCTTTTTGTTTTAATGGACTATATATTTAGTATGGTTTGAGACTGATTTTTGTCAGTACTTTGCGACTTACAATATAGAGTATCCATGTACAAGCAGAAGCGGTGAGTAATGCTGCTATTTGTCGAGTGGTATCAGATATATCTAGAGGCAGAGACGCTCCGAGCCACCAACCTGCCAAGGCTGCGGTAACAGTAAGTAAGGCCATAATGATGCTTACTCCTAAAATGAACATTATTCTTTTCATAAATGGTTTAAGTTTGATTCAATATTAAATATAAATGCTATTTCAAGTCTGTTTGTTCATGATTATATAAAAAATCGTGGTAAAGGGGATGTAAATTAAAAAAGGAGTATTCTCTTCCTGAGAATACTCCTTTTTTATGTAGGAATGATAAATCTTACTGATTAACTCTTTTTTCCTGAATTCTAGCTTTCTTGCCAGTAAGAGCACGTAAATAGTACAATTTAGCACGACGAACTTTACCAACTTTATTAACAGTGATACTGTCGATAGCCGGAGATTCGATAGGGAAAATACGTTCAACACCTACAGTTCCAGACATTTTACGAACGGTGAAACGTTTTTTGTCACCATGTCCAGCGATTTTGATAACAACACCACGGTACAACTGTACACGTTCCTTGCTACCTTCAACGATACGGTATGCCACTGTAATAGTATCACCAGCTTTGAATGAAGGATGCTGTTTGCCAGTAGCAAATGCTTCTTCAGCAATTTTAATTAAATCCATTTTTTTTGATTTTAAATTGTTTATCGTTATTTGATTTTAAATTGTTTATCGTTACAACGCAACATATCAAGTAACTCTTCTTTGACAGCGATTGCGCGAAAGCGGTGCAAAATTACTAGATTTTTGTCATACAGCCAAATTAAATTCAACTATTTTTCATCTGATATCGTTGGTTGCAACTTCTTTTTTAACTACATTTGGGCAATAAACAACTAATAAACATGAAACCAAACCGAATTATGTGTATCATTCCGGCAGGAATAGTAGCCGGGATTTTTATGTTTTCAAGCTGTCATTCAGGCTATTCTCTGGCGTCAGTTGAGGGAAGCAGGATAGAAGTGACAGCAGCTTTGGATGCTAATCCGGATTCCGCTGCAATCGCTGTTTTGGCTCCGTATCAAAAAACGGTTGATAGTATTATGTCACCGGTCATAGGACAAAGCGCTCGTTTTATGGATCGCTTTCGTCCTGAAAGTGAGTTATCCAACTTGGTAGCGGATATTTTACGTTATTCTGCTTCTGCATATATAGGCCGTATGGCCGACGTGGGGGTGACGAATATGGGGGGACTACGTACGGCTTTGCCCGAGGGGGATATAACTTACGGTAATATTTATGAAATAACTCCCTTTGAAAATACATTGTGCATTGTTACTATGAATGGGGTTTTGCTACGTGAACTTTTTGAAAATATAGCAGCTGTGCATGGTGAGGGATTAAGTGGCGCTTGTCTTGAAATTTCTGGAGATGGAAAATTATTGGATGCTACAGTGGCCGGAAAAGAAATTGAAGACTCTAAAGAGTATAAAGTAGCCACCTTGGATTATTTGGCTGAGGGAAATGACCATATGACTGCTTTTGCCAAAGTGGGCGATGCGGATAAATTGCTGCCTGAAAAGGCCACAGTGCGTCAGTTGTTTCTGAACTATGTGAATGAGCAGACTAAAGCAGGGAAGAAAATAGACTCAAAGATAGAAGGAAGAATTACCGTTAAAGAATAAACTGAACCGTCATGAAACGAATATATGTATTATTTACTGCTTTGTGTGTATGTTGTGCGCTGGCAGCACAGGATATCAAAGAACTTTTGATACTTCATACTAATGATACCCACAGCCGTGTGGAACCTATCCCCATTACTGATCCGAATCCGGAGTTTGCAGGAAAAGCGGGTTTTGTACGTCGTGTTACCTTAATAAAAGAAATACGGAAACAGGATAAGGATTTGTTATTGTTTGATTGTGGTGACTTTTCACAAGGCTCTCCTTTTTATAATATGTTTGGTGGTGAAGTTGAAGTGAAGCTGATGAATGAAATGGGATATGATGCCGGGATTATTGGAAATCATGAGTTTGATTTGGGCTTGGATAATATGGCACGTCTTTTTAAAATGGCGGATTTTCCTGTTGTTTGTGCTAATTATGGTGTACAGGGAACTGTTTTGGAGGGGCTTGTCAAACCGTATGTTATTTTGGAACGTAAGGGGATAAAGGTAGGTGTGTTCGGACTGAGTCCTGCATTGGAGGGGTTAGTACAGGCAAAAAATTGTGAAGGAGTGGTTTTTGAAAATCCAATAGAGGCTGCTCAGCGTGTGGCGGATATATTGAAGAATCGGGAAAAATGTGATTTAGTGGTTTGTTTGTCTCATTTAGGGTGGCAAGGAAAACCTTATTCTGATGAAACTTTGATTCTTAATACTCGTAATATTGATATTGTCTTGGGAGGTCATTCGCATTCTTATTTTGATAAGACTTTGTTTTATAAGAATTTGGATGGCAAGGAGATTCCATTGCAACAAATGGGAAAAAATGCTGTTTATGTGGGAAAAATGAAAGTAAGGATGGAAAAGAACTGATAGTTGCTGTTGTATAAGGAAATCTGATATAATTGAAGAAATTAGATGAAGAGAAACGTATTGTTATTTATAAGTTTATGTGTCGTCGGATGTGTGATGACGTATGCACAGTGTCTCGTGGGCTCGGAGATGTGTATAAGAGACAGCGTATGCACAGCAGATGCCTGGGCTGTTACAAAAGGGGAAGGCGGATACTCAGGATTGTAAGGCATGGGTGGATGAACAGCTTTCTGAAATGAGTTTGAAGGAAAAGATAGGACAACTGTTTATACACACAGTAGCTCCTCTTCAGACACAACGAAATAAAAACAATATATATGCAGCTATAAAAGAATATAAAGTAGGAGGATTACTTTTTTCGGGCGGCCAGTTGTCTGATCAGGTTTTATTGACTAATTATGCGCAGAGTCTGGCGGAAGTGCCTTTGCTCATAACTTTTGATGGTGAATGGGGGCTGGCTATGCGCTTGAAGGGAACCTCTCGTTTTCCAAGAAACAGAGTCTTGGGATGTATACAGGATAATGAACTGCTTTATGAATATGGTAAGGAAGTAGCCCGGCAATGTAAGGAGATAGGTGTGCAGATCAATTTTGCTCCGGTGGCCGATGTAGATGTTAATCCTCGGAATCCGGTTATTAATACCCGTTCTTTTGGTGGTGATCCTCGGAATGTGGCTCAAAAAGTGGTAGCTTATGCTCGTGGTTTGGAGGATGGAGGGGTATTGTCTGTCTGTAAACATTTTCCAGGACATGGAGATACGGAAGTGGATTCTCATAAGGCGTT
>OJQB01000319.1_pt1 | contig 19074 bp, 10 predicted proteins | sample 1598601 | NCBI WGS metagenome assembly OJQB01 (sample SAMN03922496, study PRJEB24848) | human gut metagenome | isolation source: stool sample | host: Homo sapiens | place: Germany | collected 2011-11 | reverse complement strand
ACAATTTTCGCTAATCACCAAATTTACAAATAGTTATAATTCATCGAACTCACGTTATTTAATCTCGGATGAAAAATGAAAAAAGAGAATTACTGTGTCTTTCATGATGAACCGCATCTAAGAGGCTTGCGCGAACTTTGGGTCGCGAAAACGCTCCTTATAATAATAATGTCGCAGATAGCGGTAATTGCGACAGCTTTACGTGTAAGCGACTTCACGTTCTCTCATCTGGGTTTGGCGGATGGATTAAACAGCCAACGCATCTATTCGCTTAAACAGACGGAGGATGGAGCCGTGTGGTTGACGACACAGAGTTTTGTGGCCCGATACAACGGGGTCAGCATAGAGAACTTTAATTTGGAGGGTAATACCGGTGAGTATTACTGTTTTGTCCAATCGGCCGACAACAGTGTGTTGCAAGTGTTTGATGCCGGTGGACGCATATATGAATATAATCCGGAGCAAAACCATTTTGATGTTGTAGCTGACGTTGCTGTCTTTTTCAAGTATGACAACCAGCTCAACGATGTGTATCGTGGGCTCGGAGATGTGTATAAGAGACAGGATATATGCAAGTTGCATCATCCGCGGGCCGAAAGGCATTTTGCTCTTTGGCACACGTCAGGGTGTAAAGTCATTGAGCCGTAATCACAAGGCTCTTATTTCTTATTTGCCGTATGACGTCGTAAGTGGGCACTATGACGCGGACACCAAACAACTTTGGCTTGGCACATACGAGCAGGGGCTTATAATTGCAGACGGAAAAGGTGTGTGTACATCAATGGACGGAATACCTCATCATCCCGTTCGCAGCATTGTCGGCTATGACAGTAATACGATGCTGGTGGGTGTTGACGGCTTCGGCGTGTATCAGGCTTCACGCTTACCCTCAGCTAAAAATAAAGCCTCACTGCTGTTCAATGCCAATGAGGGAGAGCATGGCGTGCTTCACGGCAATGGCATTTACGCAGTGCTTGTTGATGCCTGGAAAGACATATTCATAGGTTCTTATTCGGGAGGCATAGACATTGCGCGGCCCGTCGGTAACGCCGTTACCGTTTATATGCATCAGCCGAATAAGCCGACATTGGTTAACGACCATGTCAACTGTGTGGCACAGCTGTCACCATCGACTTTGGCGATGGGTACTGACGGCGGTATCAGTGTATTAAACACCATCACAGGTGAGTGGCGTCATATTGCGCGGAACATCGTAGTGCTTTCGTTGTGTCCCAAGCAGGACGGCGGAGGTTTTTTGGCTGCAACTTATGGCAACGGCGTGTGTGAAATCAGCACCAACGGAGAGGTAAGGGAGTTGTATGGTACTGACGTTCTGGAAGACAGCCATATCCAGGATTTGTTGTTTGACAGGAATGGCCATCTTTGGATTGGTTGCCAAGATACACGACTTGTTGAAGTAGTACAAGGAAAATTTCTATATTACCCTGTGGAAAACGTGGAGTCTCTTGCCCTCTTGCCCGACGGCCGTATAGCGGCGGGTACAATAAACGGGCTCTTTATTGTGACTCCGGGTCAGAAAACGGTAAAGGAACTGCCTTATTCCCCATCATCAACCGACCAAGTTAACCGTTATGTGCTTGACCTCTTTATTTATGATGAACGCTACATAAATATCGCCACTAATGGCGGAGGACTGTATGTGTATGACCTCCGCACGGGGAAATGCCGGCAGTTTACCATGAAAAACGGCCTGCCTTCAAACGTCGTCACAAGCGTCACGCAAGACGAACTCGGACGCCTGTGGTTCGCTACTGACAGGGGATTGTCGTTCGCATACCCTGGCAGTCTTGACAAAATCATTTCAGTAAACTATCATTATGGAGCCCAACGCGAGTATTCACAGGACGCAGCCTTCAATTTACAAGACGGAAAACTCCTTTTCGGGAGCGTAGAAGGTGCTGTCGCCATAGACCCGCACTACGTGCAGGAACACAATTACACGGCCAAATTGCGTTTCAAGGGAATTAGTTGCAATGATGATTCTGTAGAGTTCAACGGGCAAGTGGCCAAAATGTTGGGTGAAAGGAAACTGAAACTGTCATACCAACAGCGTACATTTGAGTTGTATATTGAAAGCATAAACTTGCGCTACCAATTTGATATTGCTTATCAATACAAGGTCGGGGATGGCAGTTGGAGCCAGCTCTCGACACAGCAATACATCAGGTTCGTCAATCTTGAGCCTGGCACACACCCTCTTACTGTCCGCGCGGTAAGCAAAGCCAACCGCATTGTACTTGATGAACAGAAGCTTACAATCATTATCGGCAGGCCTTGGTGGAATTCGTGGTGGATGTGGTGTGTCTACATCGCTTTAATCGCATTGCTGTTCTACGGGGCTTTATGGACATACGGCCTGCACACCCGGTATATGCGCCTTGTGGTAAACTCTGTGGGCAGCGGCAATGAAAAAGATTTGCAGGCTTCACTGCCTGAGCAAAAACAAGATAAGGCCGTGCAGCTTATTTCTGCAAATAAGGAGCTGCAACTTGACGGAAACAAAGACGACGCCGCCGCAACTGCCGAGAAAGAAAATACGGCTTTCGTTGACATTGTGACAAAACTTATTCTCGACAACATCTCTGATTCAGGCTTCACTATTGACCGCTTGTGCAAGGAAATGGCGATGAGCCGCACGATGTTTTATGTGAAGCTGAAGTCATACACTGGCAAATCACCTCAGGAATTTATCCGTATAGTGCGTCTTGAGCGTGCCGCAGTCTTGCTGCGCTCTGGACACTACGTCAGTAAAGTAGCCGATGAAGTTGGTTTCGACAACGCCAAGTATTTCAGCACTGCGTTCAAAAAATATTTCGGTGTCTCTCCGTCAAAATATAAGTAAAACATTTTTTGATTAAAAGGCGGATACTTGCCCACCCGCCCATATAGCCATACGCTTACAGCGACTAATCTCTCTGGCTTTCCGTTTTGTGCCTTTTCAGGGCACAAAACGATACGTATTGCGCTCTAACAGATGCCCTTTCATGGCGTAATACGGCATCTTTTACAACTCGCACGTTAACATACGGACAATCAAAGGATATTTGAAACGCCTTTCATCAGTATGTATGCAAGCATGGGCGGAACGCTGACATCTCTTAAATTCAACAACCGCATTGCCCTGTCTCTTGCGGGAAAAGGTTTGATTTCTCGTGAAATAAGGTTTGTTTTCTGACGAAAAACACCTATTAAACTTTTATCAAGAGATAGCGAACCCGCTTTTATGTAACATTTTACTTACTTTGCAACATATCTAAAACAGCTGATTAAATAAGAAAACAAATTTTGAGGCTTTACCGGCTGTCGCCGCTGGTGTTTGCCGTAACGTCGTGCCACGCCCGGCACGGCAGTCCGCCAGACGGCAAAGCCGCATCAGCAACCCTTCCGCGGCAGGAACGGCAAAGCCGCATCAGCAACCCTTCCGCGGCAGGACAGGGCTGGAACAGAATAATGGAATTTTATTAACCAAACAATTATAATTATGCGAAAGACAATAATTCTCGCAGCCGCAGTCCTGGCTATGGCATTTTCTTCTATTGCCTCGACTGCGCAGACTGTAAACAACTTTACCATTAAACGCGGTACAAACATCAGCCACTGGCTCTCGCAAACTCCCGAGCGCGGAGAGGCACGCCGCCAGCACATCAAGGAAGAGGATTTTGCACGCCTTGAGGAACTCGGATTCGACTTTGTGCGCATTCCAATCGACGAGGAGCAGTTCTGGGACGAGCAGGGCAACAAGCTGCCCGAAGCGTGGCAACTGCTCACGCAAGCCCTGAATTGGGCCGGGAAGCACCACTTGCGTACCATAGTGGATATGCACATCATCCGATCTCATGATTTCAATGCTGTCAACGAGGGCAGAACCAACGTACTCTTCACGTCAGACAAGGCCCAGCAGGATCTTATAAATATGTGGTACCAGTTGTCCGACGCGCTCAAGGCTTACAGCGTTGACTCCGTGGCCTACGAGCTGATGAACGAGCCGGTGGCCGATGAGCATGAGCAGTGGAACAAGCTGATTTTCAAGGCACATAAAGCTCTCAGAGAGCGTGAGCCGCAGCGCACGCTGGTCATCGGCTCAAACATGTGGCAGGCCACGTGGACATTCAAGTACCTGCGCATACCCGAGGGAGACAAGAACATCGTTCTCTCGTTCCATTATTATGAGCCGCAGGCACTTACACACTATGGCGCGCCCTGGACGCCGGTAGGCGGCTACCGAGGCAAGCTCACTTATCCGGGACGCCTCATCTCGCAGGCCGATTATGACGCCGCTCCTGACAGCCTGAAGCCCGTACTGAAAAAATACACCGGCGTATGGAACCGCGAGCGCATAGCCCAGGACTTCCGTGACGCCATAGCCGTGGCAAAAAAATACGGCGTGCAGCTCTATTGCGGAGAATGGGGCGTCTATGAACCGGTTGACCGTGAGCTGGCTTATAAGTGGACAAAAGATATGCTGTGGGTGTTCGACAAGTACAACATTGCATGGGCATCATGGTGTTACGACAACGACTTCGGCTTCTGGGACCAGAAAACCCAATCGTTCAAGGACCGCCCGCTTGTGGAACTCCTGACGGGAAAAAAGAAATAACTTAACCAACTTTCTTACAAAACAGAACAATGAAAAAGACATACGGACATTTCGACGACAAAAACCGTGAATATGTAATCACCGACCCGGCAACTCCATTCCCCTGGATTAACTACCTGGGCAATGAGGATTTCTTCAGCCTCATATCCAATACGGCGGGAGGTTACTCTTTCTATAAGGATGCCAAATTCCGCCGCATCACGCGCTACCGCTACAATGACGTACCGATGGACAACGGCGGCCGATACTTTTATATTAAGGACGGAGACGTTGTGTGGAGTCCCGGCTGGAAGCCGTGCAAGACCCCACTCGACAGTTATGAGTGCCGCCATGGGCTGAACTACACCCGCATAACGGGAAGCAAGAACGGCATAGAGGTCTCGGAGCTTTCCTTCGTGCCATTGAACACATGGGCCGAAGTGCAGAAGGTGACCATCCGCAACACCACTGACACGAAGAAGACCGTGAAACTCTTTTCGTTTGCCGAGTGGTGTCTGTGGAACGCAGCCACCGACATGGAGAACTTCCAGCGCAACCTGAGCACTGGTGAGGTGGAGATAGAGCAGGGAGAATCCTCTACGGTCATTTACCATAAAACGGAGTACAAGGAGCGCCGTAACCACTATGCTTATTACGCCTTGGCAAATGCACGGGCCGACGGTTTCGATACCGACCGTGAGTCGTTTGTCGGCCTTTACAATGAACTGGCCAATCCCCAGTGCGTCATGGCTGGCAAGCCGTCCGGTTCCGTGGCACACGGTTGGAGTCCGATAGCTTCACATTATATAGAGGTAAGCCTTATGCCGGGCGAACAGAGAGACCTTATCTTCCTGCTTGGCTATGTCGAAAATGCACAAGAAGAGAAATACGCCGACCCACACGCCGACCCTACGCTCATCACTTCGCTTGGCGCCCTCGATCGCACCATCGTGAATAAGGAAAAGGCTCACGCAACAATCGAAAGATTCAGCACAGTTGAGGCTGTGGACAAGGCTTTTGACGAACTGCACGCCATGTGGAACGGACTGCTCGACAAATTCCAGGTTTCTACGGGCGACGACCGTCTTGACCGCATGGTGAACATCTGGAACCAGTACCAGTGCATGATTACGTTCAACTTCTCACGCTCAGCCAGTTTCTTCGAGAGCGGCATTGGCCGTGGGATGGGATTCCGCGACTCCAACCAAGACCTTGTGGGCTTTGTTCACCAAGTGCCGGAGCGCGCCCGCCAGCGCATAATAGACATCGCCTCGACGCAATTCCCAGACGGCGGCTGCTATCACCAATACCAGCCCCTCACCAAGCGTGGCAACAACGACATCGGCGGCGGATTCAATGATGACCCCATGTGGCTTATCTTTGGCACGGTGGCATACGTCAAGGAGACGGGAGATTTCAGCATCTTGGACGAGAAAGTGCCTTGGGACAACAAACCGGGTTCAGAAGTGCCGCTCATGGAGCATCTTCGCATTTCGTTCAACCATGTGGTGGAGAATCTCGGGCCTCATAAGTTGCCTCTTATCGGTCGTGCAGACTGGAACGACTGTCTCAACCTCAACTGCTTTTCCTGGAATCCGAACGAGTCGTTCCAAACCACAGAGAACGTTTCCGAGGGATCAAAGGCGGAGTCGCTTATGATAGCGGGGCTGTTTGTCTTCTGCGGTCGTCAGTATGCCGAGTTGTGCAGTGCCCGTGGTCTGGAGGTTGAGGCTAAACGCGCGACAGGCTGCGTCGATGATATGGTTGAGGCCGTAAAGAAGTACGGATGGGATGGAGAGTGGTATCTCCGTGCCTATGACTTCTACGGCAACAAGATTGGTTCCCATGAAAACGAGGAAGGCAAGATTTTCATCGAGTCGCAAGGTTTCTGCACTATGGCCGGCATAGGAATGGAAGAAGGCATGGTAAGCAAGGCCCTTGACTCCTGCAAGCGTTACCTTGACAGCGAACACGGCATGGTGCTCAACAACCCGGCCTTCACAACTTATCACGTAGAGATGGGCGAAATCTCGTCATACCCGGCAGGTTACAAGGAGAATGCCGGCATCTTCTGCCACAACAACCCGTGGGTTATAATCGGCGAGACTGTGGCCGGGCGCGGCGATGACGCTTGGGAACACTACACTAAGATATGCCCGGCGTGGATAAAGGACCAGACGCTTCACAAGGTAGAACCGTACGTCTATTGCCAGATGGTGGCAGGCAAGGATGCCGCACGTCCGGGAGAGGGTAAAAACTCGTGGCTCACGGGTACAGCCGCATGGAACTGGCTCGCCATTACCCAGTATATACTTGGCATACGCCCTACCTATGACGGACTGGAGATAGACCCCTGCCTGCCTGAGACGATGAAGGAGTACACCGTAAGGCGCAAACTGCGTAACAGCGAGTTTACCATCACCGTGAAGAACCCTAACGGCAAGCAGAAAGGCGTAAGCCGGCTCACTGTTGACGGAAAGCCCGTTGAAGGCAACGTAGTGAAGGCTCTTCCGGGCAAGCATGTTGTAGTGGTGGAGATGTAAAGTAAAAAACGAAGTTCATAGAAATCTGCTTATAATGGCCAGACTGATTGAAAAGATAGGATATGGCATGGGAGACATGGCGTCTTCCATGTTCTGGAAGATATTTTCTTATTATCTTCCCATTTTTTACAGTGATATATTCAACCTGTCACTCACCCATACCGCCACTCTGATGTTTGTGACGCGTGTATGGGATGCTGTGTCCGACCCTATGATGGGTATCATTTGTGACCGTACCAACACCCGATGGGGTAAGTACCGTCCTTACCTATTGTGGTTCTCGCTGCCCTTCGCCATCAGTGGTGTATTGTTGTTCACCACACCCGATTTTGACGAGCATGGACGCCTCATCTATGCTTACATCACATACATTCTGATGATGACGGTCTACACCTGCATTAATGTGCCTTACGCCTCGATGCTTGGCGTGTTGACATCCGACAGCTACGAGAAGACCGTGTTTTCAAGCTACCGCATGTTCTTCGCCTATGGCGGCTCGTTCATTGCCCTGTATGCTTGGGAACCATTGTGCAAGTTATTTTCCGACAATAATCTGTCTTTTCTCTCTGTCGGAGGCCTGGCTGGCGCCTGGCAGGGCGCAATGATTGTCATCGCCTCGGTGTGCTTCCTGCTATTCATCGGCAGTTTCCTGTTGACCCGAGAGCACGTAAAGGGTGTCAAGGGAGACAAGCTGATGAACGATTTTCGCTCTTTGGTGAGGAATTTCCCTTGGTGGATGATTACCTGCACAGCCCTCTGCACTAACCTGTTCAACACGGTGCGTGGCGCTACGGTGGCCTATTACTTCAAATATTACATTGGGGATGACAATATCGTGGACTTTGGTTTCTTCTCATTCATTTTCTTTGCAGGCGTATTTCTTGCCATCGGCGAAGTATGCAACATGATAGGGGTGGTGTGCGCCATGCCTTTGAGCAAGCGGCTGGGCAAGAAAACCACGTTCATAGTCTCTGCCGTGGCAATGGGCGCACTCAGCATTCTGTTCTTCTATATGCCGCTAAGCAACGAAGGATTTATTTGCATATTGTTGCTTCAGGTGCTTATCAGCATCTTCACCGGAGTGGTCAGTCCGCTGGTATGGAGCATGTACGCCGATGTGGCCGACTATTCTTACTACAAACACGGCACGGCTTCTACCGCCCTTATTTTCTCTTCCGGCTCAATGGCCCAGAAGTTCGGGGGTGCCATCGCCGGTTCGGCCGTGCTGCTTTTGTTCAGCTTTTTCGGTCTTCAGCCTAATGCCGCCACACAGACACCTGACGCCATCTTCGGCATGAAACTGACGATGAGCTACATTCCGGCATTCATCGCGCTGCTGATAGTGGGCCTGATGGTGCTGTATCCGCTTACCACCAAGCGTATTGAGGAGTTCAAGAGCTCAACTCTGGGAAAGCAATGACAAACTGTTTAAAATAAATTATCATTATGGCAAATAACATCTGCAAATATAGGAGCGGAGGTTTTATTCCTCGCGGAATAGGGTTTGTTTCCAGACGAAAGACATTCATCAAACCTTTATAAATAGGTAATGTACCTTCTCTTGTGAAATTTTTACTTGTTTTGCAACATATTTGAAAATAAAATTAAAATCATCATCATGAAAACGAATTTAAGGATTAGTTGGCTGATGACACTGATGTTTACAGCAATACTTTGTCACGCCCAAATGACAGCCCGGCAATGGAATAGCGAAGTTACTGCCGGATGGAACCTTGGCAACCAGTTTGAATGTTCTGCCCCGGGGCAGGACGGTGAGTCTGTGGCCATCGGCGAACCCGACGGTGCCGACAATGCTGAAACGGCATGGGGGAACCCCGTAGTGACAAAGAAAACTATCAAGGCCGTGCACGATGCCGGATTCAATGCCATACGCATACCTGTGAGATGGCAATGCCACATTACCAACCCTGCGGCCATGAGCATCAGCAAGACGTGGATGGACAGAATAAAGGAGGTGATAGACTGGTGTCTGGAATATGACATGAAAGTCATCGTCAACGTACACCACGAGAAATGGCTTGAAAGCCGTCCCTTTTATGCGGACAAGGAAGAAAACTGCCGGAAGCTGGCTTTGCTGTGGATGAACATTGCCAATGAGCTTGGCAAATATGATTACCGCGTGGCTTTTGCAGGCACCAACGAGGTTCATGTGCCTGACAACTGGGGAAAGCCTACCGCTGAGAACCTTGATGTGCAGAATGCCTACAACCAGACATTCATCGACATTGTGCGGGCCACAGGCGGAAACAACACGAAACGCCACCTGATTGTGCAGACGTATGTGTGCAATGCCGATTTCGGCCTGTACAACGGCGACTTCGTAATCCCTAAAGACATTGAAGGCAACGGTAATGATTACATGAGCGTGGAGCTGCATTATTACAATCCGTGGGAATATGCCGGCAGCGGCGAATGTTACTACTGGGGCAAGCCGTACAAGCAGTATGGAAAAGCGGCACAGAGCGATGAGACGACCATGACTGATTACTTCGACAAACTTGCGAGCGAATGGGGCGCGAAAGGATTGGGCATTGTGATTGGAGAATGGGGCCTCACCGACCATTACAAAGGTTCCGAAGCCGACCGTATGCACGAGAATATGACTTATTACTGCAAGACATTGGTGTCAGAGGCGCGCAAACGCGGATTTTCAACTTTCATCTGGGACAACAACCGGTTCGGCAACGGCGCTGACATGTTCGGCATCTTTGACCGTAATAAAAACATGGAGATAAAAGCAGACTGGATAATCAAAGGCATTAAAGAAGGGATTGCAGAGAGTGCAAAACCCATGTGAACAATAAAAGACACGCGTTAGCGGAGTTATTTTGAGCGTTACGGTGAATGTTACGGTTTTAAACAGTGTTCTTTCAGCTTGCAAAACATGGCTTTTCGCCTTTCAAAAGGCTGTCATTCACGCTATGAAAAGATACTTCTTGCAGAAGTGTCGGAAGCATACAAAAACCGTAAGTAAAAACTGCGGAAATGCGACATATCGTAAGTTCTTGCAATTAAGAGGCACAAATTATTCCGTCAACGGATAAAAAGAATACATCCTAAAATTAAATATTATTATGGTAATTAAACGATCTAACTTAGTGTTATGTATGCTTGGGGCGAGCCTTATTGCGCCTGCGCTCATGCCAGCAGCGCCAAGAAGTGCAGACGCAGGCATAGTGGCAGCCCCGACAGGAATTACAGTAAAAGGAAATGTCTCTGATGAGGCAGGACCTTTAATCGGCGTGTCAGTGAAGGTGGTTGGAACCTCCAAGGGAGTCATTTCTGACCTTGACGGTAACTTCACCTTACAGTGCAACGCCGGTGACGAGCTTGAGATTTCCTACGTAGGATACAAATCCGTACGTGTGAAAGCTCAGAACAGTCTGAAAATCAAACTTGAGCAAAACTCGGAGACGCTGGACGAAGTGGTTGTTACCGCACTTGGCATAAAGCGTGACCGCAAGGCTCTCGGCTATGGACTGTCAGAAATAAAAGGTGCCGAACTGACCAAAGCAAAGGAGACCAATGTCATGAACTCGCTCGCCGGCAAGGTTGCCGGTCTTGTTGTCACCAATACGGCCGGTGGCGCTGCCGGTTCAACGAGAGTCATGCTCCGCGGTACGACCGAACTGACGGGCAACAACCAGCCTCTTTACGTAATTGACGGCGTACCCTTGGACAATACCAACTTTGGAAGTGCCGGCGAGCAGGGAGGTTACGACCTTGGTGACGGTATATCTGCCATCAACCCTGACGATATAGAGACGATGACCGTGCTTAAAGGCCCGGCCGCTTCAGCCCTTTACGGTTCACGTGCGTCGCATGGTGTAATCCTCATCACAACTAAAAAGGCGGACAAGGAGAAGATCTCTGTTGAGTATAACGGCTCGCTGACTATCGACACTCAGCTCGCAAAGTGGAACGACGTGCAGGAGATATACGGTATGGGAGATAACGGACAGTACCAGCTTGATGCCTCGTCAGGCACAAACTCGAGCTGGGGCGTGAAGGCCGACATGATAGACAAGACGTATTTTGACGGCTCTGTGCGTCCGTTCCTCATGTATCCGAACAACACATCCTCATTCTTCCGTACAGGTCTTACGGCCCAGAATTCGGCAATATTGAGTGTCAACACAGGCAAGACGGGTATCCGCTTCTCTTTTACCGATATGCGTAACAAGGACATCCTTCCCAACTCACACATGAGCCGTGACAATTTCAACCTGCGCGTTACAACCTCCGTAGGCCCTGTAGATTTCGACTTTACGGCCAACTATGTGCGTGAGAACGTGAAGAACCGTCCCGCACTCTCCAACTCACAAAGCAACGTGGGCAAGAACCTCATGACCCTGGCTGGCACATATAACGTTGAATGGCTTAAGAACTACCAGAATGCAGACGGCACTTATGCCAACTGGAATGGTAACGACCAGTATAACATAAACCCGTACTGGGACCTCTACAAGAACAACAACACGTCAGCGAAGGATGTGTTCCGTTTTACAGTGAAAGCCATTTATAATGTGAACAAGCACTTGAAAATCCAGGGAACGCTTGGTACGGACATCAACAACATGAACTTCGATGAGTTCATCGCCCGCTCTACTCCAGGCGTCCTTCCCGGTAAGCTCACCAATTCGATTTTCAATAACCGTACACTGAATGCTGAGATTCTCGCCCTCTATAACAACAACTGGGGTAACTTCGACTTCAATGCCACTGTGGGTGGAAACATATTTAAGGTAGACAACAAGACAACCGTCATTACCGGCACTGACCAGCAAATGGACGGTGTGGTTTCAATCATGAATTATGCAGAGCAGAATGTGCAACCGAGCACTTACAAGAAGCAGATAAATTCTCTGTATGCAAGTGCAAGCCTTGGCTATCTCTCGACATACTACCTTGAGGGGACTGTCCGTGGCGACCGTTCATCAACGCTTCCGGCAGCAAACAACACGTATATTTATCCTTCTGTATCAGGTAGCGTCATATTCTCAAACTTCCTGAAGAAACGGAATATCTTAAGTTTTGGTAAGGTCCGCGCCTCATGGGCGAAAGTAGGTTCTGACACTGACCCGTACCAGCTCGGCCTGATCTATTCGACAGGTAAATACAAATACCCGGGTTACACCATAGGCATGATAAACAACAACACTGAGCCGAACAGCAACCTTAAGCCGACAATGACCAGCTCTTACGAACTCGGTCTTGAGCTCAAGTTCTTCAACGGGCGCTTGGGAATTGACTTTACATACTATAACCAGATTTCAAAGGATCAGATTATAGCACTTGCTTCGTCTTCGGCTTCCGGGTATGCCAGCCGTCTTGTCAATGCCGGAAAGATACAGAACAAGGGTATCGAGTTGGCAGTCAACGGCCGTGTGCTCCAAATCAAGGATTTTGCTTGGGACGCAGGTATCAACTTCTCAAAGAACTCGAACAAGGTCCTCGGACTTGTAGAAGGCATGGATTATCTTCAGTTGGCTGATGCGAGCTGGGCCGGTGTCTCGGTGGGTGCTGAGGTAGGAAAGAACTACGGCTCTATTCTCGGTACAGATTTCAAGCGCAATGAGAATGGTGACATCCTCATAGACAAGAATACGGGTCTTCCCCTTTATGACGAAAATCTTAAGACCCTCGGCAACTCCACTTGGGACTGGACCGGTGGTTTTTACTCTACGTTCACTTACAAGAACTTCCATCTTACTGCTGCATTCGATGTGAAAATGGGAGCTGATCTCTATTCATTCTCGATGCGTTCAGCCTACCTCACGGGCAAGGCCAAGGGCACGCTCGCAGGACGTGAAGAGTGGTACCGCTCGGAAGAGGCCCGTAAGGCTGCCGGCATGACAGAGGCAGAGTGGCGTGCAGCCGGCAAGTGTGAGGGACTTATTGTAGACGGCGTGATAGACAACGGCGATGGAACATACAGCAAGAACACATACCCCGTGAACCCGCAGAACTATTGGAAGAGCGTTGCCGAAAAGGCTCCTGCATTGTTCATCTACGACAATTCTTACATCAAGTGCCGCGAAATCACGTTCGGATACACTTTCCCTGAAAAGATGTTGGGCAAGTTTGTAAAGTCGCTCTCTGTTTCGTTTGTGGCTCGTAACCCGTTCATCGTATGGAAGAACATCCCGAACATCGATCCTGACTCTAACTATAACACATCAGGCATGGGGCTTGAGTACGGTTCGCTTCCGTCACGCCGTAGCTACGGTTTTAATGTAAATGTGAAATTCTAATAGACATTGTGATTATGAAAAAACATATTTTTAACATAGCATCGCTAATGATGCTTCTGACGTTTGGCGCTGGGCTCTCTTCTTGCTCCGACTCCTACATGGAGGATGTGAACACCGACGACTCGAAGGCGGAAACCATCGACCCGAACGCGCAGCTCACCACTGCCCTGCTGCAGACATACGGAGACTTTTCACTGATGGACACTTACCGCAGTTACATCACCGGCTTTACGCAGTATTATGCCGGAGGATGGAATGTTTCCAACTATGCCGGAGCGGTTTATCCGAAAGACTCGGAGATGGCTTATCCGTGGAACCGTTATTATCAGATAAGCATAAAGAACCTTGTAGATGCCATCCATCGCACTGGAGATATGCCGAACACCAATGCCGCGCTGCGCATCCACCGTGCTTACATGATGGCCGTACTCTCTGACATCTATGGCGACATTCCTTGCACGGAGGCGGGAATGTCGTTCATCAACGGCAATGCCACACCGAAGTATGACACGCAGGAAGAAGTCTACGACTTCATTTTCTCTGAGCTGAAAGCGTGTGCCGCGCAGCTCGGCACGGGCACCGACATCATTTCGGGCGATGTCACTTCGTTAAACAGCGACCCTGAAGCGTGGAAGAGATATGCAAACACTCTTCGCCTGCGTTATGCAATGCGTATTTCCGATGTCGCTCCGGAAAGAGCACGTACCGAATTTGAGTCTGCATTAAATGCCGACGGCGGTATTATCTCATCGGCCGACGAAGATGCTTACATAAAATACATCGACGCTCCCTTCACGCTTTATGACGGCGCCGCCGACCTTGATTTCAGGGCCAACGCACTTAGCGAGATGATATACGGGCAAGACCCGCAGTCGCCTTCGTTTGTCAGCTCCACCTTATTTGATTATATGAAAAAGATGCACGACCCGCGTCTTTACCGCATCGCCCGGTGCTATATCCACACCACACGCAGCCAGACCGATACGTCAGGCAACTTTGACGTTACCGACGAGGTGCTGGCTTGGGGCGAGCGCGGCGGTGAAGGTATCGTTCCGTGCAATGTAGGCGACGCCTGGTGGAGCGAGTGGGTGAGTGCCCCTGCAAATAGCGACATTCCCACCTTGGATTCACTTGCAACGCTTTATCCTGACAAAGGATATGACAAGAACAACTATCCGGCCCGTATGATTAGGCCTACCATAGCTGTCGCTTTCTGCAATGCCGACTGTCCCGGCATACTCATAACCTATGCCGAAGTTGAATTCCTACTTGCCGAAGCCGCTTCAAAAGGCTGGAATGTCCCGGGCGACGCAGAAAGTCATTATGAAGCCGGCATTCGTGCATCAATGCAGATGCTTAACAACTACTACGATATTGTCTCAAAAATCTCCGACGAAGAGATAAATGAATACATTGCGGAAAACCCGTTGGGCGACAATCCCCGCGAGTCAATCAACACCCAGGCATGGATTCTCCATCTTACAAACCCCAACGAAGGCTGGGCTAACCTCCGCCGTTCAGACTATCCTGCGCTGGCCGACCGCACCTTGCTTCCTGTCCGCGGCGACTTCCCTCACGAAGACCCTAACATGCAAACGCCTGTACGCCTGCGCTATCCGCTGCTTGAGGCCAGGTACAACAGCGTAAATTACGAGGAAGCGGTGGACCGTTTGGGTGGAACAGACGATTGGCACCACCGTGTATGGTGGGATGTCAACGAACAGAATTTCATGGACATTGAAAAGTTTAGTGAATCAATAGAATAACAGATTAACAGATTGAATGAAAATGAAAAAGACATTATATAAATTGGTAACGGCAATGGTTGTCCTCTCCATGGGAATGTTTTGCTCCTGCTCTGAAGACAACGAAGGGTTCATCACGGCCACCGAGGATGATTTTCCGCAAATACTCCTTCCGTGGTTCGGCGATTGGGAAAACGGTGAACCGGCCGTTTACAAGACCATTTCACGCGATGCGGAATTGGTTGATTCAGCCGTAGTGACCCCTGCCCTCTACACCACTGTAGAGTGGCTCATCGACGACGAGAAAGTCTGTGAAGACACTAAAATTCAGCTTGCGCCACTTTATGCCGGAGAATATATCTTGAAGATTGTCGCTACTACGACAAAGGGAAAACAAACGTCCCGAACGGGCAAACTTGTTGTTTTGCCGCTTGATGGCGACCCGACTCCCAGTGATGGTACAAGCGATCGTAAGGTTGTTCCGGGAATGACGGCGAAATTACATGGCACCAATATGGACAAAGTGGTGAAAATAACCATCGGTGATAAGGAGGCGGCTGCCACTTTTGTTCCCAATAACGGCTATGACTATGTGGAATACACTGTACCAAGCGACCTTGCTCTCGGCACATACCGCATAACTCTTACTGATAGCGATGGCAATGTTTATGGCGGCGATAAGATTGAAGTCTGCGAAGAACTTCCTGTCTCGGAAGAAACGCTTTGGGAAGGCTCGTTCAATGTAACATGGGATACACCGTTCACTCTTCTCCAGACGCAGTTTAAAGATTTGGTAAAGAGCGGCGATATAGTCCGTGCGTATGTTACCGGTGAGGGACAGGGCACCATGACTACCGCCTGGTGGAACAATATCCTTACAGGAAAAGGTGATCCCGAGCGTGGTGATATTGCGATTAGTGGATCTATGGTTCTGGAGTTTGCGCTTACCGACTACTCTATAGAGCTCATGAACGAACAGGATGGAGCCATTTTTGTTGGCGACGGCTACACGATTACAAAGATTACTAAAGAGTAACATCACGTTATTTTAGATTTGTCATATTCTATGTGTGAATACAAGCCGTTGCCAATTATAAAGTGCAACGGCTTGCTTTTCTGGCTTATGTTGACAACAAATTGAAAATCATGAAAAAAATTCTTTTCCTTTTTTTTATGTTTGGTGCGCTGACCTTAAGTGCTGCCGACAACGATGATATTGAGTCAATGGTGGAAACGCTTTTGAACAAGATGACCCTTGAAGAGAAAATTCGCCTGAGTTATGCACAATCAAAATTCTCAAGTCCGGGTGTGGCGCGTTTAGGCGTCCCTGAACTTTATTGCAGCGACGGGCCTCATGGTGTCAGGATGGAAATATGCTGGAATAGCTGGGACCATGCCGGATGGACCAATGATTCGTGTACGGCTTTTCCCGCCCTGACCTGCCTTGCTGCCACATGGCAACCGGAGCTGGCTTACCTTTATGGACGAATGGTAGGTGAAGAGGCCCGTTATCGCAAAAAGAATGTTTTGCTGGGCCCCGGCGTCAATCTGTACCGCACGCCACTTAATGGTCGCAACTTTGAATATATGGGAGAGGATCCGTATCTTGTTTCGCGGATGTGCGTACCTTATATTCAAGGGCTTCAATCTAATGGCGTGGCATGCTGTCTGAAACACTACGCGCTTAACGAACAGGAAACATTCCGCGACCACGTGGACGTGCGGGTTTCCGACCGCGCCTTGTACGAACTTTATCTGCGCCCATTCCATGCGGCTGTAGTCGAAGGAGGCGCATGGAGCGTAATGGGCAGTTACAATCAATATCTTAATCAACATGCGACTCATAACGCCCGTTTGATTAACGATATTCTGAAGAAAGAGTGGGGATTTGACGGAGCCGTGATTACTGACTGGGGGGCCGCACATAACACGGATGAGGCCATTTTTAACGGCCTTGACCTTGAAATGGGCAGCTTCACTGACGGTCTTTCTGCAGAAGCACCTATAAAGTCGTATGATGACTACTATCTCGGAAGGGCCTATCTTGAGAAATGCCGCAGAGGCGAGGTTCCTGACTCTGTTGTCAATGACAAGGCAAGGCGCATGCTCCGCCTTATAGTGCGCACGGCCATGTCCGGCAATCACGGCTTTGGTTCAATGAATTCCCCCGAACACGTCGCTGCTGCGCGTAAGATAGCTCAGGAAGGCATAGTACTGTTGAAAAACAATGGTATTCTTCCTCTTGATCTTAAAGACAATATGAAAATTTTAGTGGTGGGCGAAAATGCAACCCGCAGCTTATGTGCGGGCGGAGGCTCAAGCGAACTAAAGCCTCGCGATGAAGTGTCGCCACTGCGTGGCATTAAGGAGCGGTTCGGATACAAATGTACCATAGAGTATGTGAAAGGCTATGTTTCAGGACGCGCGATGTATGGTAAAGTAGATGCTTTGTCGCAATCCCTTTATGATTCGCTCCGCAATGAAGCCGTTGAAAAAGCAAAAACGGCCGATTATGTCATCTATATCGGTGGGCTGAATAAAAATCATAATCAAGACTGCGAGGGCGGTGACCGCGAATCTTACCAACTTCCTTTCGGACAAGACCGGCTTATAACCGAACTGCTTGCCGCCAACAGCAACACGGTATTGGTGATTGTGAGCGGAAACGCATACGATATGCCTTGGCTCGACAAGGCGCAGGCTCTGGTGCAGTCGTGGTATCTCGGAAGCGAGGCCGGACATGCTTTGGCTGATATTATTTCCGGAGACGTGTGTCCATCCGGAAAACTTCCGTTTTCATTCGCTTACAAACTCAATGACTATCCTGCCCACAAAATGGGTGCCGTAGGTTATCCCGGAGTGTCGCCCGACAAGCTGCCGCAACCTTTTGGCGGTGAAGAGGGAAAGCCGCTGAATTCCGCCCGGTTGCTGAAAGCTGCCGTTGAGGGTTGGAAAGGTATAGATTTCTGTACTGTACCGGGAGACGGAACAAAGAAGAATGAAACAGAAATATATGGCGAAGACATCCTTTTAGGCTATCGCTGGTTTGACTATTTTAAAACGAAAGTGCGCTTTCCCTTTGGCTTCGGTTTGAGTTATACTACATTCAGCTACGGTAAACCAACGATTAGCGGGCGCACGGTAACGGTGCCGGTACGTAACAGCGGAAATGTCGCAGGACAGGAAGTTGTGCAATTCTATGTTAGTGACGACAAGGCTTCGGTAATCCGCCCGGTAAAGGAACTTAAACATTTCGAAAAAGTTGAGCTTGAACCTGGAGAAACCAAATTGGTCTCTTATACCATTGACGACGATGATTTGAAATATTTTGACGAGGAGAGGCATGAATGGGTAGCTGAACGCGGCGCGTTCACTATTTATGTGGGCTCATCGGCAGCTGACATTCATGGCAAGGTGAAGTTTAATTATTAATAGTTTCTGTAATGAGGCTTGTCACCAAAAAATAATGATTGTCGTGTTTTGTATTAATATGACTTGTGCACAACGGCATTGGAACAACGGATGAAACATCTCCAAACAGTATGAGCTAGGCTGAATGCGTGGCTCAGTTGCGGAGCGTTTATATATTGGGATTATTTGTTCAAAACTACAATTTAACGCAATATTAGAAAACAATGTTAAGAAATGGCGTGATATTTTGTAGGAATGAAAATTTCATTACCTTTTGCATCGTCAAAGAGATGATGATAGAAATTATCGAAATAAGATAAAGGCTTCATATAGTCTAATTCGATGGTTTCAATGATTTTCAGATATATCAAGACGCTATGTGTTAAGTTTTACGAACAGGAAAATAAAGGAATATTTCGGACTGTTTTATCTGTCTCTTATACACATCTCCGAGCGCACGAGACAGGCAGAAATCTCGTATGCCGTCTTCTGCTTGAAAAAAA
>OJQB01000311.1_pt1 | contig 19216 bp, 10 predicted proteins | sample 1598601 | NCBI WGS metagenome assembly OJQB01 (sample SAMN03922496, study PRJEB24848) | human gut metagenome | isolation source: stool sample | host: Homo sapiens | place: Germany | collected 2011-11 | reverse complement strand
ACGCTTTGGATGGCATCTGGGAAGCCTTTGAGACCATCAATACAACAAATCAAGATGTCTCGAACACCACGGTTCTGAAGATCCGTAAGAACTTCTAGCCAGAAGTTAGCTCCTTCACTCTTAGACACATACATACCTAACAGTTCTTTTTGGCCTTCCTTGTTGATACCAAGAATGTTGTAAATGGCTCGTGTGACAGCTCTGCCATTCTCATCCTTTACCTTATAATGGATAGCATCAAGCCAGCAAATGGCATATACAGGATCGAGCATGCGAGACTTCCAGGCGGTGATTTCGGGTAATACACGGTCTGTTATAGAGCTGATAGTATCGGCTGATAGAGTTGTGTTGAACTCACGCTCAAAGTAGCTGCTGATGTCACGTGTGCTGGTGCCCATGGCGTACATCTCAATAATCTGGTCAGCCATGCCATTGGCAAGAATAGTCTCACGCTTCTTTACGGTCTCAGGTTGGAAAGTTCCGTCTCGGTCACGAGGAGTCTCTATAGTGACCTCACCATATTTTGTTTGAACCTTCTTACTCATCTTACCATTACGACGGTTGCCGGAAGAGCGTTCCTCTTCACTTAAATGAGCGTCCATCTCACCTTCGAGAGCTGAGTTGAGAATACGCTCTAACAATGGAGCTAATGCTCCGTCCTTGCCAAATAAGGCTTCACCACTACGCAACTGCTGAGCTGCTTTCTTGTAATCAATTTCTAAGTTGTCCATAATATAAAAACTGTGTTAAACTACTTTTATTGTAGCTTGACACAGTTTAGTTTACACCCTCCTTTCATCATGCGAATCAAGTTCGTTTTTTGATGACGTTCATCTGAATCTCGATATAAGAGACACAGAATCTCCTTGCAAAAATACGAAAATTGTTGGAAACTAGCAAATTATGCGTGTTAAAAAATTAATATCATTCTACGAAAATCAACATTATTTTACTATTCTTTTCGTACATAATTTCCTAAGTCGTTGATTGAACGAAAGTTTTCGGTTTTTCTGTATCTCTCATGTAAAGATTCAGGGAAAATGGTTCATTTTGGTTCATTTTACAAAATCCCTCTTTTTATTCTTTTTTGCAGCTTATAGGGCTGCCAGTATTTTGGCGTTGGCATCATCTACCAGTCCCTCCTCACCACCAATTACCGCAAGCTGATAATTGATGGGAAAATCAGAGATGACAGATACACCTGATACAATTGCCTCTAAACGAACAAAGGGGAACAACCAGTCTTTGGTCGTTCCCCTTTGTCCGTTGTATTCATTCTGATTACATCACATGATTGTCAAAATGGCTTTGCATGCAAATCATCCCGTCCTTCCTTGTTGATAAAGCGAGCTGCACTCGGCAATTTATTTTTCTACCTCTCCGTCTCTCCTGCAAGGAGAGCTCCACCTTTCTCACCAAGCCTCTCTTTCCTCAGGGACGAGAGGATGTAACCGCCCTACTCGGTGCTCGGAACCGCTACGCTATAAGGTTGGCGGACCATCAAAGGTCTTCGCCATGTTTTGCGGGATGGGACCGCCTGGCTGTTATGGGGATCAGCTTGCAATTATATTGTTGAAAGTGAGTGCATGGAGAGGGCTTACAGATTGAGACCACCATTTTTGTTCCTCATTGCAGTATCGCTCTGCGCTTGTCGCCACTCGAATGAGGAATATTATTTTTATTCTACTTTTGAGAGGATTACCTCTGGAGAGGTGCCCATCAGGGTTATGGCGGAAATCTTATGACCGCCATTGACCATATGTTCCAAAATGGAACAAAAGAGCAATGCCCTATTTGCTAAAACCATCAAGCACGTCTTGCTTGATTCTCTTAGCAACATCCAATTGTTCTTCGCGAACCATTATATGAATATACATATCGTTACCACAAGCATCAATGCAAATTGGTAAATCAACAACATTCATATCTAATAACCCTTGAAGCTTTTGAAACAAACTTGTAAAAAGTCTGTTACGATAATACTGTACCGAAAAGCCTTCTGCCTTTTTACGAGCATTCATCGGAACATCGGCTATATCATCGCATACATAATACAATATCGCATTGTCATGAGACCTGAAGAAGCTATAAATTTGATTAGAGATAAGTGATAAATCCCGAATCCCTGTCACATGTTTATAACTACCTATTCTGTTGAGATATATTCCCCATACCTCAACATCAGACTTTTCTAAGGCGGAATTTATTTCGGATGACAAAAATCTCGCTCCATCATTCAGAATTCGCACGATATATATATCACCCGTTTTGCTTGTAAATCTATATTCAAATGCATCCATTACATAGCAATATCACAAACCTCGCATCCTCGTTTTGCCATATCTTGCAGCTGAGCTGCCTTATATGCCTTCATACGCTTCACCCACTCTGCTACCTTTGGGGAATCGCTTTTAATAACTAATGTTTCTTTTATTTCTATCATTGTATAACCTCCTATAATAAAGACTGCTGCAAAGATACTACTTTCTGACGTAAACACCAAGGAATTAAGAGAAAAAATGCATTTATTAACCTATACTTGGCTTAGGGCTAAACATCACAATACACAAAATGATTCTGCATCCTTACCGGTTCTCGGCGATAGTCATCACGCATTCGCTTTTCCATTTGTGCTGATTTTTCTACCTCTCCGTCTCTCCTGCAAGGAGAGCTCCACATCCTAACCAAGCCTTCTCAATAGTCTTTACGACCCCTTCGGTTCCCCTTATAGGGGACAGAAACCTCAGGAGGAAGGATGTAACCGCCCTACTCGGTGCTCAGAACCGCTACGCTCTAAGGTTGGCGGGGCATCAAAGCCCTCGCCATGTTGTGCGGGATGGGACCGCTTTGCTATAACTTACTATAACATTTTACTCAGATAACTCATAGTTTTTTTATGCAACAAGAGCATTCTACAACTCAATCTTCTTCAACGACTTCGAGTAAATTTCTACTTATCGTAAGCGTTGCACCACTGATATACTTGATTTCGCTGCCGATGACGGCTTTCTTGCCATTATAGCTCTGTACGTATGCTTCCACACCTTTCATGCTGCCTGCTACCACTCGCACTTTGATTCCTTTCTTCAAAGGAACAGGGGCAGCAGTGACAGGCTCTTCATCATTCTCTACAAAATATCGATAGTTGGCAACAACCTGGTCGGGAATTTGATATATTTTCCTTTGACCTGGCATCGTCAGCATCTTATACACATCCGAACGGAAGCGGATATTGTCAAGTTGTCTCGGAGAAACATTGCAAAAGATAAAGGTGGAAAGAAATAGCTTTTCTTTCACTTTTCGCTTATTGGAACGTTTGTCTATATAAACTACTTTTACCTTGGGAATCCAGTAATCAAACCAAACATGATTGTGATTAAGATTGATTCGTATAGAATCAGCTATTCTCGTTTCACAATTCACTCTCACTACAGCCACATACCATCCTGCATCAGCAGGTTTTTCAAGCCCTTCATTAGGCTTTTCCGGAACCTTTTTCTTAGCGTTTTGTTCACTTTTTGCCACGGCTTCGCCGTCGTCCCCTGCAATAGTGGACGTTACCTGTGAGTGTATATTTGTCTCTTTCATCATGCGAATCAAGTTCGTTTTTTTTTGATGTCGTTCATCTGAATCTCTACATAAGAGACACAGAAACTCTTTGCAAATATAAGATAATTGTTGGAAACTAGCAAATTATGCGTGTTAAAAAAAATAATAAAAATGATAGGGACACCTTCGTCTCTACCAAAGAAACAAAGATGCCCTTATATATAGTAAGGTATCAGATAATGTGGGTATAAAAGGATTATCAAAAAATAAGTATTGATATTTAAAAACCAGAATATACTATCTTACTGAAATCTTCTGACCCTTAGCCTGAGCACAGGACTGGGTAGATGCCTTCACGATGTAAATGCCGGATGGAACACGGAGAATCATTCTCTGCTTATCAGGCAACTGATAACTGTGAACCATCTTGCCATCCAATGTAAATACCTGAACCCTGTCGAGCTTCTCACCACCCGAGGCAGAAACAACGATCATGCCTGCAGCTGGTGAGTAAACCTTCACCGGTGCGCTCTGCTCTTCAGTCTCCATGCGGTCGATGCTGGTTGAAGTACGGGTCTGGGTGAGGAAGTATCTTCCGTGGTCACCCGCCTTCACCTTCACAGCCTCGCCATCATGAACTTCTGTAAAGCTTGCCGATGCAGCATCGTAGAGATAAACCGGAGCATCGAGCTTGTTCACACCCTTCAGGGTGAGTGAAACCTCTTCAGCCTGCTGGTTCACGATACCGAGCGGAATCCAGGACAACTTAGGAACAGCATTCACAGCCACCGCCTCGTTACCGGCAACGGTATAAACCTGCGGAACATCCTTCAGGTTCTGGTCATACAGCAGATCCACATCCTCCTGGTCATCATAGTCGGCAGAAGCCTCCGGACGCAAGGCGATGCGTGCCCTAGAAGTCTGGCCGTTTGAATTCTCTGTCGTTGCTTCAATGCTCTTGACATAGTCTGATGCCATCAGAAGGCCAGGAGTAATGGTGCGGTCAACACACATCGTAGAAGTGAACTTTACATCTGAAACTGTTGTATCCTCTTTCTTCTTGACAAAGAACGACTGGGTAGGCTGGATAGCATAGTTCTGCTTATCCAATTCTTTAGAAGAAATAGGCTTTACCTCACCTTTCTCTACAATCCAAATAGCGTTCTGCAAACCAGTATTGGCCACGAAGAACTTCTTCAGAGAGATAGAGCAGGTATATGGATTGGCTACGAGATAGTATCCGCTGTTGTTACCATCTCCCAAGGTCTGAGTCTTCTCTGCAAGATGCTTCTCATCATTACTGAAAGCAACGAGAAGCTTGCCATGGCCATTGTTCTTACCAACAGTTGCAGAATCACCAGTAGTTGTTGTTCCATCATAATCAAAGTACTGATAGCTGGTATCTTCCTTTGGCAAACGGAGGAGCGCTTTCTTAGTCTTATCCTTTGGCAAGAGCGCATTACCAGCCTTGATAGCGAAGCCACCGAAAGTTCCATCTGCGGCATAGCTCTTGTCCACCTTATTATATACGTGGCTCCAGTAGCCGAGATTCATATCAACATCACCTGGAGCTGCTCCATCCGGATAATGATATGCATTATGCTTATCATCAGGGGTGATTTCCTTCACATCACTCTTCATCCAAGCTCTCTGATAAACCGGATACTTGCTCCGGCTATATACATTCGTATCAAACGTGATATCCGTAAACGCCTTGGTTTCCTGTCGTCCATCCTTTGCTGGCACATACATATCACCGGCGTAGATATACTGCAGAGGCGAAGCCATGGTGTACCACTTATTTGGTTCCAGCTCTTTCTCTACCCAAGCCTTGTCATATATCAGATAGCACTGGTCGCGAAGCTCGCCCTGAGGTTTGAAGTAAATCTGATGACAGGTATTGCCATAGAACTTCTCACACTTCAGATTACCTGCTTCCAATCCCTTATCAGCAGCTGCTTCATCCCAGTAAGTCATAATATCATACTGGATATACTTCGTAGCCTCATTACCCTTGCCATTGGTCAGCTTGGTAGCAATCTTATTGGTGCTACGGTAAACGACATTACCGAGGTCAGGAAATGGCAAACCATTCAGATTGCCTATGGTTACCTTGGTAAACTTCATTGGCACATAGCTGTTCAGCGTAGGAATATCCTTTGCAGAAGTTGGCGTACCCGACATACTGCTTCCATAAGCCAGATAATCTGTATACTTATCATCATACAATTCTGTAGAAGATGAGCGATGCCAGTTATCATCATTATTCCAGTTGGCGTTCATACCGCCATCGGCAGTAGGAGTCCAGGTAATGAACTCCGGTACAATCTTCACCTTGAGATAAGACTCACCAGGGCAGTTGGTAGTTGCCGCAGAAGCTGCTCTCTTCTCGTAAACGAATCGGAGAACATAGTAATATCCCTCGTTGAAATTCTCTACGGCATCATCTAAGAACTTGAGATTGAGGGTTGACTGAACTTTTGGATCAATAGCAGCCAACTCTTCGTTCTCCAATGTTGCAACTTGTGTATTCAGCTTCTTTTCCCATAAAGGATCGTTCGTAGATGCAACATACACCGATGTCGAAGGACCAGCAGGAGTTTTACTATTATCATCAATGAAAGTAAGTGGCTCAGTAATAGCTGTTCCATCTCTCATCGTAGCACTATGAAGAGGTACCTTCAAATATCCCTTAGAAGCCTTCAACTTCTCCAGCTGTGGCAAACCGATACGAAGCGATGCCTCATAACTGCCATCATTGAATGGATAATCCACATCATTGAAACCGAAGTTAAGCTGTGGTCCATCCTTCATTACACGTAAATCTACCGGTATAGCACCTGTACACAACAGATAGGTTGTACCATTGATTTCGTATGGAATATAGCCATCTTTATTCGGAGTTCCTTCTGGCTGCATATAGATTTTATGAGTTTTACCCAAAGGAAGCTTATCATTGCTGATGATGATTTCGTTGCTGGCTGTTTCGTTCAACTTATTATCTTTATGTATATCATTAAGATACCAGTAGAACTTAACACCATCCAATGTAATCTTACCACCATTATTAGGGTCAGTTGTTGTCAATTGTCCCTTGATTTTAACCTCATAATTGTCAGCTTGATCGCAAGGAATCTTATAATCCGTAATGACGTTACCCTTTGTATCCGTAATGACTGGATGCTGGCTAACCATGTCAAACCAGTTACTGTACAACGAGCAGACTTCAGCAGGTGAACCCCAATTAGAGTTGCCTGTTGCGTCAGGAGTTTCTGTAGCTACAGATACATAATACTTCTTACCTACTTCAAGAGGATAATACCTATTACTGATAACGATATAAGTTTCACCTTCACTGTCCTTCTCAATCATAGGAGTATCATCTATAGTATACTGTTTGCAAGTTTCCTCAGAATCGAATACGTCAACTGTTCCATATTTATTGCTCTTGTATTCAATTTTTGTTCCATCAGATGTATTAACCTGTTCCGTCCGATAATAAGGATTACTCTCATCAGTACCTTCTACTGGCGTTCCCTTCTCATCGACAAAACGGAAGTATATTTTAGTCTGTCCTTTATGTCCAGTAATTGCATTCAATGTCTCGTGGATAGCACGTATCTTCAACTTAACAGAACCAAACTTAGCGTTATCACAAATTGGCTTTTCCTGAATTACCTGAACCTTAGCAGGTGCAAGATACATACGGATATCATCTACGGCATAGTCGGCACCATCAGTACCCTTACAGTAATTATCTATCTCCAACCGGAAATCAGAATACTTTTCTACATTTGACTCTTTTTGCAAAGTAATCTTACCGTATACCTGATACCAAGTTGCTTTTTCCTTACTATCTCGATTATCGTTAAAATCACCAGATGAAAAACTATGTATCAGGTGTTTATCAACAATCTCACCATTGACATCTTTATTAACACCAAATAGTTTAAATATAATCTGCGGCTCGGTACCGCCACCTTTCGTCATGTCAGCAACACCCGCTGTGAAGATAAGCTGCTGTCCTGTACAAAGATCTGCAGTGAAATCAGAAGCTGCGATTTTTCTACTTTCATCAGATGCATCCACATAAAGGAAATGACCATATTGAGAACCATTGGTCATCTCATACGTCTTATCATATAAGGTATTAGTATCCCACCAAAGATATTTTTCACTAGACGTAGAAACACCACTAAGATTTGCGGACTTATACAAGCAATAATCTCCATGAAGTGGAGAATGACCGATTTTATCCAAACCACCATAATTAGTTGCATCGTAGTCAATCAAATCACGATATACGAAACTATAAGCACGGCGATCCCATTTAGATGGTAATCGGTCCTGGTTGTTATTCGGATTTGTAGGAGCAGCCACAGTCTGTTCTACATCATCATCATCAAATGTAATTGGCTTGGTAGCCATTTTATAATGCTCATCAAGATAACTAATAAGTCTGTTATTCAAACCTTCTTTAACTATCTCTTCTTTAGTCATCGGATGATTATTCATAAATCGAACATCAAAGTTGGCAATAGGGCAACGGTTTCCGTCATCATCCATTGCATATGCAACGATGTATACAGGATCTCCATAGGTAAATGTAAAAGTCTTATTAGCCCCACTTTTATATACAGACATCCAGCTTGTGTTAAGATCTTTCATCTTCAAATCAAAGAAACGGTCGGTCTTGGTACCTAAACATAGACAATAGGTCTTGTCCTTATCGTATGCCCACCATTCTATCTTAGTTGCCTTACATAATTTTGTTTTATCGAAGTTGGATTCTACGAGTTTGTCCTTTTCATCTACATAATATACTCGTTTAGTGAAACCCGAAAAAGCTCCATCGTTCTCATATATACCATCAGCCAATGGATGGAAATAATATTTCTTTGCATCTGATAAATCCAGTCGAAGTGTCAAAGTAGAACTTGCTTCCTTCATACCAACTGTCAAAAACTTTCCATCCTCATAAGTTCTATAACCTTCTCTTTGAGGATTTTTTCCAATAGCCGTATTCATAATATTGTCTGCTAACTTTTTGGCAGAACGGATATGGAAAATGTATCTGATAGAGAGAGTAGGCTCGTGTACCAGATAAGTTTTTGTTGCATCCAAACCATCAATATAACGGCTTATATCACAGGCAATATCTTCACCAGCCCATTCATCAGATGAAGCTCCTGTAGGTGCAGTATATGTAACACCAATATTACTGCTTGTCGGAAACGCAGGATAAAGATTATAAGCAAACAAGCCATAGTCCTCACTTCCTGATTTTATGTTATGCAGAAGAGTTGGTGTGGTCCCTGTATTTGCACGTAAATTAGCGCTAGCTCTATCTTTGTTAAAATCATACCATCTGAAATAGCCCTGTGGCTCAAGAGCGTCACTGCTACCTTTATAATCATCGAAAGGCAGCACTAACTCTACTTTCTCTTTATCATCTTTCACATAGACATAATACTCCCATTCAGCAGTCTGCTGCCTACCCTTTTCGTCTAATGCAGCATTAGCATGGCCTTTATAATGATTGAAAGGCATGCTGTACTTATCCAAAAGCTGCACATTAACCTTTGCCTTCAAAGTAGGTTCTGTTGTGACGAAACCATACTGAGTGGTTGGCGTTTCATCAGAGATGACGCAAGAAATGTCAACATCATTAATATCCAGTCCTTCAGGAACTACGAAATTAGCATTCAATGCATTAGCAAAAGAGCTTGATGCATCATCAGAATACCAGGTCCAGTACATACCTTCCTGTTGCTTTAGGGCTCCTTTAGAAGACACACCGGTTATGGCTGAGCCATCCTTCTTTTTAATAGCCCAACGAACATATAACTTGCCAAAATTCTGAGTTTCAGATAAACTTAACTGCTCCTTGATAAACTTCAAATTATCTTTAGAAGTAAGATCTACATTTAAATTAGTACCTAAAACAATGGAAGAAACATTACGGACAGCAGCACCTGTAGGCTCTGTAGAAGGAGTCAACTTAATTGCATCAAATGTGGTTTGACTCAAAATGGTATAGTTTACCCTACCTACTAATGTAGGTTCTTCCATAATCAGATTGTCCGAGATACTTGGCTGTTCATTACCAACATATACCACAACGTTATAATCATCGATCTTCTTATCACTAGGACAAGATATGGTAAAGTTGAGATCTGAGAAAGAAACTAAATAATTTTCTTTCTTATCACGAAGACAATATACGCCTTTAGCATTTTTATAACATGCTAGTCCCCACTCATGACCACCTAATTGAGTATCAGAAATTTCAGAACCATTTTTTTTAAAAGTAAAACCCCTAAGATCTGTAACGGGATTTCCATCTTTATCAACAACAGATAGACGGAGATAGAAAGGATTCTTGCTTACCATTAAGCCATTAGAATCCGCATTTTTATCCCAAATTGCAAAGTCTGCAAGTGTTTCACCTAAATCAGTAATAGAAATGGAACCACCTTGCAAATCTGCATCAGCAACAGTTACTAATTTCTCTGAACTGTTTGAACCAGAGTATGTCTTAAAAGTAGGAAGTTCATCCTTTGATACTAATTTAAAAGTGATTTTCTTTTCTGCAGTTGCTTCAGAAGGTGCATTAAAAAATGCATCACTAGAAGATACTAAAAGAACTATCTTATAATTAGAAATATCTTCACCAGCAGTAGTTATCTTAACACTACGCCAAGGATCTACTCCATAAGGCTTACCTGCTTTCCAATGATCCGTTTCTTTGTTAAAAGAAGTAAAATGATAAGTATCAGAAGCATTCCATGAAGATATATCCACTAAGCTACCATCTGCATTGTATACATACCAAGCAGAGTAATCGTTCATAGTCAAATATTGGTCAAAACCAGAAATTGTAGCAGAATTACCACTAACCAAACTCATAAAAGTCTGTTCAGGTATAGCTCCCCATATAGCATTTGGCAGCAATGCAAGCATTGCTACCAACATATATCTCATTACACTATTAAAAATCTTAGACTTAAACATAAGCTTCAATGTTTTTTAATATAAGTATTATTGTTTTGTTCTGAAATAGTAACTCTGTCTCGTATATTTACGAGCAGCATAGCTTCTTAAATCTTTGGTGAAAAGTATCTTATATATAAGCTCTTTTCCTGCGACACCCGGTACAGGGACTGTGACCTGATAGAGGGCACTCTGCTTGTCGGCTGCATCATCATTAAAGGTTCCTTCGAAATAGCCGGTAATTGCATCCCATGATGGAAGACCTTTAAATACCTTTTTGGCATTAGCTGTTTCATCAGCCATACCTTCTTCTTTGATTAACTGCCACTCTACTTTGGTATTATCGATACCAGTTACCTCTGTGTCATCACTTGCCTTTACTACCTTTGGCTGGATATGGAATTCCTCTTCCGGGTAATAACAGGTGTAGGAAAGAGTGGTTCCGTTATCTGTTATGGATGGATAGAGACCGATGGCTGTGAAGGACTGAACATCAAACTTCAACTTGTAATCATCTAATGAGATTGGAAGAATGTGATGGTCGTTGCGAGCTATCGTTGTCCAATCCTGGAACAGGGCGTAACGCTTGACTCCTGTAGATGTATTCAGATTAATGATGAAATACTTGGAAGTATTGCCCGCTGCGCTTTCATTCACATAGAATGAAATCTCATTCTCTGGCTTATAATCTGATGTATTCGCTGCAATCGTCTTTGGTGAAGGCAACGTATAAGTATAATTCTGCGTAGCAGCCTGCCCTACCAGATTTGGAGTACATGCAACCAGATCATTATCTGCATCAGAATGCTTTGGCAGCAACATGATATTGTCAGCATCTGCATTATCTTTGCTGTTCTTAGTTATATCGCTGATGGTAATATCATTGATTACTAAATCTGTTTTACTTGGATTCTTAAACTTTAATGTAACCTTTGCCAGCATTCTTACTACCCAAAGTTCTGAAATGCTTGACTTACCGGAAGCATCAATTTTTACTTCCTGCTTATTGCTCATTGGAATGCCTTTGCAAGTTGCTGCATTCACATCGAAGCCATTACCATTCATCTTCCACTTCATGTCTTCGAAGTTAACAGTTTCACCTTTGACAATGCCCAAATCTGCAGCTGTAAGATTGGCAAAGGAATAAACCTGATAGGTAGCTTCTCCTTTAGGAAGATCCTTGATTGTGACTTTATCTTTAATGCGATTACCATCCGATACATTGTTGTTCTCTGCAAAAGAAACAACCTTGTTGTCTTTCACAAAGGCTACTACCCAGCTCTTCATGTTTTCCGCATCTATGCCATCATTCCATGTTAACGTAGCTCTGGTTCCTGAAGAAGGAACTGTAGAAAGAGTCATGTGGACGGTAACTTTGTCGCCTTGGTTATCGCCTCCACTGCCTCCCTGTATAGGGTCAGCACTATCTGTGGAGCAAGCCGAGATTAAGGCTAGCACCATCAGAATCAATGCCGTATGTATCGTTCTAATCGTTTTCATTTTCTCTGAAAGTTTAATTTCAAACTATACTTTCTGTTTATCTATTTGTCTTTACATTGTTGTCTCTTCGTGAGTATAGGTTGCCCATTTTCTCACGTTGAGGGTTACCTTCATTCCATCCGGTCCCTTACCAGTAATTCCATCGATACGAACTCGATAGATGTTATTGCGGACTATGCCGTAATGCATTATATCATTAGTTGTACCATTTCCCGTTGGGTCGCTATGGCGAATGACGTAGGTGTAAGCCTTATCTTTACCTTTCGATTCATGACCAGCTATTGGCTCTTTTTTTGCTGCATCCCAGTCTTCTGCCTCATAATACTTACCCTTAAAGACAAGACCTGTAGCATATTTCTCATTATTATCAAAAGAGGTGTTCTCTTTTACGTAATCGAGGATATAATAGGCGGTCTCGGGATCGTAGGGATTTGTATCACTAGCCCTTGAACCGTTAGAATGAGAATGGGTCTTTCCGGCATCACGAGTCTGATAAAAAGACTCATAAGAAGCGTTTGCCCAATTCTCGCTAGTATTTTTAGGATAATTAAAAGTAGCTAAACTCTTATCTTGAGATGTTGGATCTACAACATAATTAGTGTTTTGCTTCTTGCCATCAGCTTCTTCCAACCCCAGATACTTTAAATTAGCTAATGATGCATCCGTAGCTGTGCGCCGGAAGACATATTCCTTAGAGGTCAACACATTATAAGGACGAACGTACTCTAATACAAATCCACCGATTATATCGGTTCCTGCCGTCTGAGTAACATTATAGCAATAATTGCACAAGTGGGTCTTGTCATCTAACTTATAACGCTGAACATGGGGCATAATATCTATTCTTGCAGCCAGACGCTCAATCTGATGGTCGATCAAATAAGGATCAGTTTCTGTACCACTACCAGATTTCTTACTTAAAGAACTCTGTCCACGTGAAGACATAACGAATGCTGAAAAGCCGCTTAATTCTCCTTTTTTGGTAAAGGTAGCATCATCGGTGCGCTTAAAAACATCAGTAATCAACTGTTCTCGCACTTCTGATAACTTACGGCCACGATAATCTGATAAATCACCAACATTAGCGATGACCAGGAAACGAAGATTGGTATCTTTCAAAAACTTCGGATCAACCTCTACAGCTATGGTACGTTTGCCATCAGGAGTTACTGTCGGAAAATAGATTACACGATCTATGGTAGTTTTGTCATCTGTCAAATCTGTCTTGTCTGAATGAAAGAACAGCATAGACATATTACTTACTGCTCGCTCATAAGTTTCTCCTTTATGATCACCATTGCCATCTTCTCCTCCAAAAGGGGTTGGGTCAAAAGTTTTATCAACATCTGCTCTTGTTGTTTTAGAGTCCTCACCAGCTACGTTTACAGAAACTGATAAAAACACCTTGCTATTATTGTTCGCAATAGGCAAGTCGCAAGTGTTGTCGCTCGCACAGGATGCGAACGACATCACCAGCAAAAGGGCTAGCAATGAGCAGATTATCGTTTTCATCTTAAACATACATTTTATTTTTATATCGGCTTTCTAAAAGCCTGGTAGGACTTTATTTTCCGAGTTCTTCGAACTGGATGCGCTTACTCCAACTCAGTACATTCACGCTGATGGTGATGTAGCAATACTTGAGCTTGCCACCCTGGATAAAGAACTGAAGTTTGTAATCGTAGGCACGGTCTAGGAATTCCTGTGCACTATAACTGTACTCCTCGCTGGTGCGAAGACGACTCAAGAGGTCTGGTAAATCTACATTCACTACCGTATTTCCTGTCTCCTTGCTCTTAATCAGGAGTCGGCCATCCAGGTTGTAATCTTCGTGTTTCAGAATACGGGAGGTCATAAAGTCAGCATGGGCTATCTTGCCTTGCTCGTCCTCATCTACCGTATTCCATGTAGCATGAGGGGTATAAATGAGTTTACGGCTCTCATCGAGAGAGTTATCCCAAAGGATGCGGGCATTATGGTCTTCGATGGTCATCGTGTAGTCGTTGACATCCATATCCTGTGGAGAGTCAAGGTCACGAAGCGCTACGTTAATCTTCTTGGTATCACGCACCAGAGGGATGGTTGCATAAGAAGGTTTTGAGGATGATACCTCTACTGCCTCCAGCAGTTTACCATGCCAGAGGGTATCGAGAGGAAGGCTGTTGTTGACAACCTCATCATACTCTCCCTTATTTTCATGGTCGAGATTCACTTCCTGTTTCTGCATCTTATCTCCTGTAGCCGATGGAGCGGTACGAACGAACTTGGCACGACCTGAAGTTAACTGGTCGGCGTAAGCATTCTGTCCGGCAAGGGCAAGGAACTGATATTTACCTGGCTGCAGGTTCTCGACGTGCATCACATAATTTGGGTCTTTGAGAGGCGATGATAGCGCAGAATTCGTCTCGGTCTGTTGGGTTATATAGTTTCCGTTCTCGTCGAATACATACAGCGTTACCTGTCCAACATGGTCGTTGAACATGTCGGCACGCTGGAGGTTATAATCATACTTAAACTTCACATATACACCATTAGGACAATCGCTGTAATCCTGGTGCCACATATCGTGGCATGAGGTCGCGACGGTCAGGGTCATGGCAGCTGCCATGACACCCTTTAACCATTTATTTATCTTCTGCGCTATCATATCGCTAATCAATTATTGTTTTCTATATTTATCGTTTTATATTACTCACCGAGAGTTGCTCCCTGTGTACGCTTAGCCCAAGAAAGGACGTTGATCTTGACAGATACATACTCCTTCAAATTATCATCATCATCCGGAATTTTACTCAAATCTGGTATGGTAGCATGTCCAAATCCCTTTATGCCGGAAACACTGATTTCATACCAGTTATTACGAAGTACGCCATAACGACCTAGCCAGTTTTGTTCTGCCTTACCATCATCATTTGGATAAGATTTAGTTTTACCATCAGCAGACCAAGGTGTCTCATCATTATCAAAATGACGAATTGGAACATAATAGTAATTAATACCATTCTTAACATGCTCTAAGTCTTTAACTTCCACTCCACTCTTCCAATTTTCTAACTGTTCTGTCGTAGGTGTAGTCGTCCAACGGCTATCAGCTTTAGCAGTTACGGTATAAGAAACAACACCCGCATCAGAAGAAGTTTCTGATACAGTCAACAAATCCTGTGCACTGACTGTACCAGAAATAAGAGTTTTCAAATCCGAAGCGTTTTGAGCAACATATCGGGCAAGAATCAATTTCTCAATAGTCGCTTTGTCATATACAACTGTAGGATCAGAATCGACAGTATAAAAATCTGTCATAGGAGTATACTTGGTAGGTGATGCGTCATTATCTGCTGTAAATAACTGAACACCAACAATAGCACAAGTAGTACTTTGAATCTTCTGATTTAAAACATTAAATGTATTCTCTAAGCAATACTTGATCGTTGTCCGATCGGTAGAAGTAACCTGTGAATTTCCTAAAGCACCAGTTGTAAATGAATCATAATTAGGGTCAATAGCCCAATATGTACGATACAACTCTGAAGCAGGGATAGCTGAATCATCGTTCAAACTATTTGTGCCAATAAATCGGAATTTAGATGTTGCACCAGCAGCTTCATATGAAGCCCAATCATTTGTCCAGCTGCGAGTAAAATAAGTCTGTTTGTTGGTATTTGCCAACTCCCAACCGGTAACAGTATAATAAAGTTTCTTACCTGCTGTTTTTACACCTGTTACTTCAGTAACCGTACCAGTATAATCTGCTGTCTGTACTGGTGTCATGGCTGTTCCCATTTCAACCTTAGCTAAAGCACGCTCTACAGAGATTTCTACAGCATGTGAAGCTGCAGATTCCGGAGTCTTCTGAATATTATCAGACGTAACAGGTACTAAAGTATTTACTTTCCCATCAAATGGATTAGCACCTACCTTTGTTGATAATGGAGCATTAGTCATCAAAAAGCCAGTGTTTTTGAGGTCAGAAGAATTAACTGTCAGGATTTTAGACATTTTATCACCGACAGTATAGCTCTGGCCATTATCATTCAAAACTACCAAAGCATAAATATTATTAGTAAGCCCCGAACTACTAATCTTAACAGTCTGCTGATAACGGGTAGTAATTTGCTTATCTGCTGCTCCAGGAGTATCAGAAGTTAATGTGAGAGGATACGCCTGTACAAAGGTTGCACTAGCTTCATCCGCACCATTAAAAAGCAAAAGCTTAGCATCTTTTACTTCATACTCTTCAGCAGTGCCATCTTTGAAATTATCATTGGCACGTGAAGTTCCAGGGTTCTGTGTTGGAAGATTGATGGCAACAGCAACATAACCATCACCATTCTCATTGAAACCTGAGTTGTTACCACCACCATTCAGATCATCGCTACTTGAACAAGAACCGAGCATCAGCCCCGCCAATGCAACGGAAAATAATAAAGTTTTCTTCATCTTGTAAGTTATTATCGTTGTTATTAATAATTATTTCTTTACGTTATAAACGTTCTTAAAAATCTAATTATATTACATTTTTATATATTTGGTTTACAAATCGTCTAATACGTTATATTTGAGTTTCTTTCTATATTTGTACTTAGAAAAAATATGCCTGGTTTAGGAGACTGTCCCAGGTCAGGGCAGTGCCCTGTCTCTAAGGAATAGCTATCTTATCCTAAACAGACAGTATGTATAACTTTATAGATTCTGTAAATTTTCTTTTGCAGAAGCAACGCCAGCCTTGGCAGCCTGCTCCAGGTAATAACGAGCTTGCTTCTCGTTACCCTTCAGCATCTCATAGACACCTCGGGCATTCTGGGCATTCGGACTGATTCCTGCCTTATCGAGATAAGATTTCGCACCATCTGCATCACCGGCATTCAAGCGGGTAATGGCTGCATTCAGATTCGCTGTCTCGTTCTCAGGGAACATGCGGACGGCAATCTCCATCACATCATTAAACTCCTTGCTGCCTGGCTCGTAAGTCTGGGCTACCAGGAACATCTCCTCCTGACTCAACTGCTGTGGCTTGGTCTTGATAATCTCCTTTGCCTCTTCCACATCGAAAGGTTTCACCTTATAAGTAATGTGGTAGTCGGAATGACGGAGTGCCGGATACCAGGTATCGAGCATAAAGCGATACTGTGAAGGATACTGCTTCTTAATCTTCAACTCGCGGGCATCAGGATTCAGACTCTTATCATCAATAATCGCCAGAATGGCACTCTTATGCTCCAGGTTGCTACCTTTAATATAAGCAATCAGTCCGTCCCAATCCTCTGGAGTAGAAGAAACCGTAAAGAGACTGTTTGGCAACTTTACCATGCGGCGGACATAATCGGTAAGCGTCTTGGCACGGTTCTTTGCCAGATAATCATTGTGAGTATAAGGACTCTCAGGGGATGCATAACCATGAATGTTGATGCCACTCACTTCGAGGTTCTTATCTTCCTTCAAGGCATTGATGGTACGGATAATGCTATCCAACTGTTCCGGATTACGACGGTAATCAGGATGCAGCTCTATGCGGTCTACCGGGAAATCGATATAAGCACGCTTATCCAGATGGCGGACCTTGATTGCCTCTACCTCCGGACGGACGAAGGATGCTACTGGCTGGCGACGGCGAGTGATGGTAAAATCAGTACCATCCTGCAGATCACCACAACCGCAGAGGTCTTCGTGAATATCGAGATCGTAGTTTCTTTCCTTAGAAGAAAGAGGAACTGAGGCAAGATACTTCACAGTCTGCTGCTTCTTATTGTTACGCTTCACCACCAATGCTTCAGGTGAAAGCTGCAACTGTTTCTTTCCTACTCCACGATCATACATAATCTGCTGTCTTCTGCCGTTGATAACAATCTCCGGCATCTTGAGCAGCTCACCCTTATGCTTGATCATCGGAGTATATACAAGCTGGTTGTTGGTTGGGAGATTCAGGGAATCGAGATTCAGATCCATCGCAACCGTAATGAGGTCATTGTGGTGAGACATCTGAACATTAGATACCTTTATCTTATCGGAAGCCAACTTGAGACTCTTGCAATCCTGGGCTGCAAGAGGCATAGCCATCAAAAGAGAGCTGAATAATAATATGTAGTTTTTAAAATCTTTCATACTCATAGATTATGTTTAATGAGTTACAACATATAAATAAGAGAAATGGCTGCCTTGGTAGGACCCACGTAGTTGTCATGAGATGACTTCTCCTTCTCGCCACAGGCACCACACTTGAACTTTTCGTACTGGATATAATCATATCCGAAACCTACAGAGGTTTCCAGGTTCCAGTGCTTGGAAAGAGGCCATTGATAACCAGCGGTCACACCACCACCTACATACCATCCTTCGTAACGATGGTCGCGTAGAGATTTGAAAATGCCAAGGGGTAACTTCACCCCTCCAGCATTAAACTGTCCGCCCATGGCATGAACACCCAAGAACCAACCATTGAAGCTTTGGCAGAACCAGTAACGGTATTCTGGTTGCAAAAGCCAATGACGAAGGCTTGACTGGTCGCCACCGGACTGTTTCCAAGGATTGAAGCCAAAGAATACCTGAGCGGTATGCTTCTTGCCTAAGGCAGTCTCGACACCGAGATTAGGAGTTGTTGTAGCCCAATATAAGAGGTTGGACTTGACTCCCGTGTTTTGCGCATAATTAGCTAGCGATACAAAAAAGAGTAACACTGTAGCTAAAATCAATCGTTTCACCATCTATTAAAAGAGTTTAGTTAAGTCTATTTGTTTCGTTCTTACTATATCAATAGGTAATTATATAAATTAACCGTTTACATGATAGTTCGCATTTTCTTGGGGCAAAAATAATAAAAAAAAATGAATATGGGGGGGAATTTTCGCAACTTTTTGGTGGAAAGAAACATTTTAGTACGTAATTTTGCTGATTTTATAATGAAAATCCACCATTCATTAACATTTTATACATAAACATCAGTAAAAGGAACTGTAAAAGGTAAAAGAGTAAAAAGGTAAAAGGAGCTGCGACCATCTGCGAAATCCCAGACCGAACAGGTCAAAAATCTGCGCACATCAGTGAAATCTGTGGAAAAAAGAAAAAGCAACAAAGAAAAATCTGCGTCATCTGCGAAATCTGCGTGACAAAGAACCAATCCGCGTGAAAACAAAAAAGCCTCAGAAATCTTTCGAAATCTGAGGCTCTTGATAAAAGGAGG
>OJQB01000275.1_pt1 | contig 20703 bp, 30 predicted proteins | sample 1598601 | NCBI WGS metagenome assembly OJQB01 (sample SAMN03922496, study PRJEB24848) | human gut metagenome | isolation source: stool sample | host: Homo sapiens | place: Germany | collected 2011-11 | reverse complement strand
TAGAAAAAGGGCGTAAATAAGAGGAAATAGAGGAAAGGAAGAGAAAAGAGTGGGAGAAAGGAAAGGGGCAAAAAGGAGAAAAAATAAGAAGTAGGAGAAGTAGAAGCTTAGAAGCAATGGCTTAGAAGCAACGGCTTATATATAGAAGGGATGGCACAGTTCCCCACGTGGGAGGGGTAGAGTGTGTGTCCGGACGATGGCGATCAATGGTTGTGGTCATTGGCGGATTGAGATAGGTATAGGTGTGTTGAGATATGTTGAGATAGATTTCATTTCAAAAATTCAATTCATTTCAAAAATTCAATTCATTTCAAAAATTCAAATTATTTCAAAAATTCAAATTATTATTATTTATACGATATCGCGCAGCAAAATTTGACATCGTGTTACATGACATCAAAGAATAAGGAATAAGCCCCAGCTAATAAGCCAGGGCTTAGGGGTAGAGAGCTTAGGAAAGCTTATAGCCCTTCTGAGTTCCCTTCTTCTTCAGAATCTTCACATCAACCTTCTCAAGCGTTCCTGCCTCGATAAGGGGCTTCAGAAGAGAAGGGATAGACTGCGGCTTGACCGTGTCAGTAAGACCGGCGGCCTCGATGAGCATAGTGGCGGTCTGCGGCTCATTCGTCATAACGTCCATAATGGCATTACGAATAGGTTCCTTCTCTGCGTCCTTTGTGGCGCGCTTCTCAGCTGCCTTGGCGCGGTTCTTCTCGTTTGCAGCGTTCATTACTTCCAGCTCGTGCGCGGCGAATTCAACCAGTTCAGCGGGCAGGTTTTCAGCGGTAGCGATAGTGTTCAGAAATTCTCTCTTAGTCATACTAGTATCCTTCTTTCAATTTTCTAATAGATGGGTTTATATCCCCGATTTTAGAAATGGAAGAAGATAATCGAACGTAAGTCGCAGCTTATGCGCGGTTCCACTATGTGGAGGTTTCGTTTCTTCTTCCCTCAGTTTCTATATATATTATACTATATTTTCGTTGATTTTTCAAAATTGCGCCTGTCACGTTACGTGACATTTCTGCGCACGTTGTCATGTAAAATGACATCTTTCTTTGTCAAATTTTCCAGCTTAACAGTCGCAAAAAATGCGTTTTATTTTTTAAGAGGGAATTTCCATTGATATCTTTACAAATTTCAATATCCAGCTTATGCGTTCAAAATATTGAAGACTCAGCTTATATGAAATTTGACACAAACGCAGCTTATTAGCAGGGACGGCCGCGCAGACGCAGCTTATTTCAAAATTTAGTATTAGGAATCACATAATGTGATAGAGGCCGCGCGGTGTCATATAATATAGAAAAGCTCATGTAACGCGACAAATGTAATATTACGCGGCAAACGCAATATAACGTGGCATTTGATACTATGTAGATTGAAAATTTGACAAAAATTTGAATTAGACGTCATACGTCTAATAAAAAAAGAGTGATTAAATCACTCTTTATCATTATCCGAATCGGATAAAATTAGAATCTCCGCTTGCTTTCCAGGGGTGGTTGATACCCATGCGCTTGCACCAAAAATAAGCCTTAATTCTTCTAATCATTTTTATTATTTCCTTTCACTCTGGTTGTTTCTTTCAACCTTGTAACTAGATTATAACATAAGAGATTGAATTTTGTCAAGAACTTTTTTTAGACGGTTTACGTCTAAAAATGCATAAAAGAAAAGGACACATAATGTGTCCTTTTCCTCTTTATGTGTCAACGCACCACGAATTTATTCTTTGTCTTGTAATACGTCGCGCGCGTTCCTTCGATAATAATTTTTTCACCCGGCAAGTCAATGGTGAACTCGCGTGTCATTTTACGTTCAATAGAACGCTTTGCCTGATAGTCTCCGCTCAAATCGGCGCCACGGTCGAGGCAAGTAAACAAAATTTCGGCTTCGATTTCGCTATCAGAAAGCGCGGTATGGTCTTCAGTAAATGACGTGTCAGAACGGATGTAACGTGTCAATGCTTCGGCAGTTGTGGAATAATGCCCGCTTTCAGTGAAAGCATTATTTTCTTCACACCATGCGCGGAATGTGTCATCAATCATAAAATGATGAACAAAACCGCGGATATCAGAAATAGGAACGGTTTCAAAAGGATTTATGACTTTGAACCAATCGCAATTGAAATTGAAAACTTTTTCATCGAAAGCGGAATTGTAAGCAAACGCGCGTTCAACTTCATAGTTGCGGAAATCACGGAGCATCTGTTGTGTCACATAACCGAACTTTTCCATTCGGATGGTTCGCGCTCTCAAAGCGCCAACATAAATAGAACGCTTGTTTGCGTAGTATGCCGTATTGAAAAGCGGGAGATTATGCCAAATTTGTTCAATGACAAATTCACGCTTTACAAGACAAGCGCGGGATTCTGTATCAAGAATCAAATAGCCGACATTATAACAATACGGCTTTTCTAGGCTTGTCGTTTCAGTGTCGAATACACAAATTTTCATTTTTCAAAGTCCTTTCATATTTCATTGATGGGTCTTTCGTCCTCTATCAACGTAACCATATTATAGCATAGAAAAGGGATTTTGTCAAGAACTTTTTTTTATCATGTAAGATGGCACACTCGTTGAGGTGTTAGACGAAGGACGTCTAAGGCATGAAAAGGGCTTTTGCCAAGCCCTTTAAATGTTAATCTTAAAAGTGTAATCAATGGGAATATATACTCTTTCATTAGGAAGAAAAAAACACTGTTCACCATCGGACAATCTAATACAATTGTAAACATTATGGATGAAACGGACTTGGATTTCACGCATTCTAATATAAGGGCAATCGTTCCTGTCCAAGAAAATTTCTCCGATTTTCAGATTATCAAAATCTTGATAAACTCGGGTATTCTGCAAGCTAAATTTCATTTTTCATTCCTCCTTGGTATCTTTATTATATCATAATTTTAGAATTTGTCAAGCATTTTTGTTAGACGTTTTTCGTCTAAAAACGAAGGAAAAAGAGGTGACGCTTTACGCGTCACTTTCCTCTTTTTCCTTTTCGCGTTCCTCGCGCTTGCGCTTTGCTTCGGCGCGATTCTTTTCATCTCGTGCGATTTTTTCGGCTTTCTTCTTTGCGGTTTCGGCCTTCTTCGCGCGCTTTGCTTCGGTTTCCTGTGCATAGTTCTGCGCTTCCTCATAACCGTCATAAGGAATATAACATTTATTTTCCTTGTCCCGTTCGCCCTTTGGAATACTGAAAGCGATATTTAAATATCCTTCATCATCGCCACGCGCCCACGGGATGGAGATTGTTCCGCTTTTGACCTGTAACACATCTTCGCCCTTGCCCTCGAACAGTTCGCGCACGGCAGACATAAATTCCTCGCGGATTTCAGTTTCAACTTTACTTGCCATAGTTTTTGACTTCCTTTCTTTTATTTGGTAACTAGATTATACCATAAATTTTTCAAAAAGTCAAGTATTTGAAGAAAAAAATTTTGGCGCGTTAGATTGCATTCTCGAAGGACTTTAGACGTATAACGTCTAAAAATTTCTAAAGGGAAAGGCGAACCTAACCCTATTTTTCCTTTTCATCAATAAAAATTTCTTCATCGAGAAATTCCAAGCGATAAGTTTTTTCCTGGACAAGATAAGTTTTACAATGCGGACATTTGATAAAATACGAGTAATAATAATTATCATTTACTACTTCTTCAGTGGACTTGTAACAATTCTGAAATTCATCAAAGCGATTCTGACAATTTGGACAATACATTTTAAAAGCTCCTTTCACTTGATATCTTTATTATAGTAGAAACTTATGAAAAAGTCAAGAGAAACTTTTAGACGTTCTTCGTCTAAATTGGTTCATAAAAAAGGACGTCACTTTATGTGACGTCCCGTTCGTTTACTCTACGTTGTTCGGCTCGGCGTCGATCGGTTCGGCGTCTGCGAGGGAATAGCCCTTTGCCTTTCCCTTGCCCTTGATCTTGACTTCAACAGAAGTCACTTCACCGGACTTCTCAAGAATCCGGAGCAAAGAAGAACACTTCTGAACGTTCTTCAGTTCCGGCTTTGCGTCAAAGAGGTTAGACGCGGTGACGTGATGGTCAGCAGTGGCGAGGACTTCGCGCACGATGGGAAGGAGCGCTTCGTTTTCCTTCTGTGCCTTCGTCGGCTTCGAGGAACGTTCAGCGTTCTTCTTGTCCATTGCGGACAGGAGCGCGGCAGCCTTTTCAGAGATTTCAGCGGAAACGTTTTCCATGGACAGGATAGCATTGTAGAATTCACGAGTAGTCATAATAGACCCCTTTCATTTTAGCGACGGTCGCCACCCTATTTTTTTATATTCAAGAGGTTTCCTCTCTTGATTACGCTTTTATTATACCATAGATTTTTGAATTTGTCAAGAGGAAATTTCACTTTTTTCAATTTCTTTTTGTTTCTTTCCCTCTTGACATTATGGATTATACCATAATCCGCGCGAAAAGTCAAGAAGAAATTTTAGAAATTTTGTCACATAACGTGACTTCGCGCGAGAAAGATTTAGACGAAGGACGTCTAATTCAAGAGAGAAAGAAAAAAGAGGACGTTTACACGTCCTCTTCTCCAAAGAAATCTCTTAAAACTGGAAGATAATTGTATCTAAAAAATGATTGAGCGGTAAAAAGATGGTCTGAAAGTTCTTGAAGTTCTGCCGCTTCTTCTTTACTTATAGTTTCTTTTGCTTGAGCAACTTCTATTGAGAGTTCTTCAATTTCGTCTACCATATTTCTAAATTTTTTAGTAAGATTCATTTTTATTCTCCTTTCATTTGGTAATTACATTATATCATAAAGAAATAAAAAAATCAAGAAAAATTTTTAGACGATAAACGTCTAATTCAAGAGAGAAAGAAAAGAGGCGCTTTACGCGCCTCAAAAAGATATATTACATTTTATTTTGCTTCTTTTCGTTGAGAATGTCAAAACATTTATTTTCATCAACTCCAATAAAAGTTACTTTACAAGAAGCAGAATAGAATTTCCCACTTCTAAAGCTCGCTTCCCATTTTGCTACATATTTAAGACCATTGTTATCGTTTCGCCATTCTCCCGTTACCGTGCTTGTGATATATTTTCTTGCTACTTTGTCTTTGACGTGGTTTTTCGCCATTACCATAGCCTGCTGAAGGTTGGTAAAATAATATCCTCTTACGCGATAAATCATAGTCATTAGAAATTCTCCTTTTGTGGTAAGTCACAACCTATTTTTATTTTGTTGAGTTCCTGTCTCAACTTTGTAATTAGATTATAACATAAAAGTTTTGATTTGTCAATAATTTTTCGAAAAATTTTTAGACGGTCTACGTCTAATAGGAAAAGGAATACGCTTATCGCGCATTCCCGGAAATAATTCTTTTCATTATCTGTTCAATAATACTGTGACTGTTCGGAATACAAAAAGGCAGTTTTATATTCAGTCTTTGTGCCTCGTTGAGAAGGTCTGCGCGAATGTCATCATATCCAGCAATGCTACTCAAAAGACACGTTCTTGCAATTTCTGCGTCGTGGTCTGCCTTTTTCCTGTCTGGCGTATTTTCTGGATAGAGATTGGCAGAGAGGATTGTTGCATAGGTGTCAAAAACACGCATTTCAAGTGTAAAAGTGCTTTCATGTAAACGTTCAATCCGATTATTGATTGCGGGATTGGTAGTTGGCTGAATTTTCTTTTTCTTTTTGAACATTTTGGAAACTTCCTTTCTTTTGTTTGGTAATTGTATTATATCATAAGAATTTCAATTTGTCAATAGTTTTTTTAGACGGTTCACGTCTAAGACAGAAAAAGGTGACGCTTTATGCATCACCTAATTGAATGAAGGAAGTCAAAAATCTCTGTCGCGTCATATGCCGTCATTCCCGCGCGTGTCCATTCTTCCCGATTTGGTTTTTCATCATCAAAAAGAAAACCACCGCGTAACGTGCCAACTTCACTTTTTGGCGTCCCATAATGAACAATACAAATTTCATCGAATCGTACACTTTTCAAATGGCGCGAAAGCCATTCCATCTTCGCGCGGCGGACATCTTCAAGAAATTTTTCGTCGCGGTCTTTGCTTCCCCATGATACTACACGAATTTTCCATCCCTTGCGCTGAACCGCGTTCAAACGTCGCGCCAGTCTTGAAAGATTGAGAAGTGCGCGCGCGTCTCTATATGGGCTTGCATCATGCGCGCGGATTTTCAGAAGCCAATTTTCAACGCCGTAGAAATCGACAATTGTGCCGTCCATATCCAAACTAATAATTTTTTCCATTTCAAAAACTCCTTTCTTTTTGTATCTAAATTATATCATAGTTTTCTTTTTTTGTCAATAAGAATTTTAGAAAATTTTGTCATATAAGATAACATCGGTTTAGAAACTTTTAGACGACTGACGTCTAAGAGAAATGGAAAAAAGAGGACGCATATGTGTCCTCAAAACTCAACAAGGTATTCCCTATCTTCATTCAAAATACAACAAATGCCGTCATAGGCGCCATCCGGGCGATCGAACTTCTTAATGACTTCTTTAATGAACGCGTTGAAAAGCGGCCTATCTTCAAGAGAAAAAGAAAGATTTGCACATGGTGCGAATGAATCATCAATTTCAATTTCTTTTTCGTGATAATCCGTATAGCCAACAGTAACTTTCATTTTTTCAATTCCTTTCTTTTTGTTGAGTTATTCAACTTTGTAATTAGATTATATCATACGATTTTGATTTTGTCAATAGTTTTTTTGAAAATTTTTTAGACGACAAACGTCTAATAAAAAGAGGGACGCTTTACGCGTCCTCTCCTACGATTTCCCGAATATCATCAGGAAGTAGTTCACAAATTCTTGCCATAATGTCAACCGCAGTCAGCCACCCTTCGACATCATCCCAACTTCTTCTTCATTGACAAGTGGCGCACCCATTGCTTCAATCAGTCCGCGCTCGTGTCCATAACTTCCGCTATGGCAAACGCAATCGGCCACTCGTTCACCCGTGCGAACGTCCATAAAGATAACTTGTGGACGTCCATAACATTCTGTTACAGAATAAGTATACTTTTCCGGTGGGCAAATCTTCAAGTAGTCAATGAGTTTGTCCATTTCGGTCTTTTCAGGAATACCGCCATACATTTCTTCGAGTGCTTTATAATCCATTTTAGAATCTCCTTTTCTTTTATTTGGTAACTAAATTATAACACAAAAAATAAAAAAAGTCAAGAACTTTTTATTAGACGAACCACGTCTAATTTCCCACTAGAAGAAACGCGCGGTGATGGTTGCCCGCGCATTTCAATGTAAACAAAACAAAATCATGAAGAATTATTTTAGAAAGGAGATTTCCATCACACTGACCTTCTGTCAAAATCAGTGAAATGTATAACTAATTTTCTCCAACCATCAGAAGAAAATTAGAACCAATGAGAAGATTTTTCCTAACCCACCCACAACCATCTTCTCTTGATTACGTAATTATTATAGCATGTTTCATGCGGCTTGTCAAGAGGAATTTCAAAATTTCTGGAAATTATTTTTGTAAAATTTTCTGAAATTCTTTCCTCTAACTATCTATATTATACTATATTTTCTGAAAAAGTCAAGAAAAACTTTTAGATGAAAAACGTCTAAATTGATGTAGAAAAAGAGTTGACGCATTACGCGTCAACTCCATAGGTCTTCATTTCTTTTTTCAATTCTTCAATTTTATCAGCAGGAAGATACCAACGATAATGTTCGTCATCATAAAGATAAAGCCCCGTCGTTTTTCGATTATTGCCGCCGTCGATGCTCCACGGAGAGATAATTCCACAGAATCTGAAAACTTCCTCGACAAAAGGAATTGCGCTCTCATCTTCAATATAAATTCCCCAAACCTCATCATAAAAACTAGCAATTACAGTATCAAAAGAAAGAACTTGCTTGTTCCCATCGAAAAGGATGACGCCGTTGAGATGGATACCAATTTTTTCTAAAATTTCGTGCCGCTGGCATTCAATTTCATTGTCAAAAACCTGTCCGCAGAGGTCGCAAACATATTTTGTAATAGTAGTCATTTTTTATTCCCCTTTCATTTGGTATTTGTATTATATCATAGAATTTTTCTTTTGTCAAGAATTTTTATTTAGACGGCAAACGTCTAAAATTTTCTAGGAGAAAAATGACGCGTTATGCGTCATCTCTCAAGATTTCTTCGTTCAGAATATAACAATGTCCATCGTCTTGAATTTCGATATTGCTCAAAACATTTTCCAATTCATCAACGGCTCTTTGTAATTCGTTGTCCCGTGTAAATTGCAACGCATTTCCCAACCAGCGCCGTGCGTTATTGATATCAGCAAATTCTTTGTCTGAAAAAGAAATCTGCCGTCTTTTGATGGTAATATTTTCAATCTTCATTTCAAAAACACTCCTTCAAAAATTTTGAAAATATTCCAATTTGCGAGAAATGGCCGCGCGAAAATCACATTGAAATAAGAAAAAATAAGCCAAAGAATTACAAGGATTCCAATTACACCAAAGAAATTTCCAAAAAACTTTTTAGTCTTCATAGACTTGCGCATAACAAATCCACTCTCCAATACAAAGGTTCGCGCGGCGCATTGCGTCCACAAAAGTTAGCCCAAAAATCATTGAGCATTCAAAGGTTTCCAAATTCTGAATAAAGTAAGTATACATTGTTTTCTCCTTTCTTTGATTATATTATATCAAAATTTTTTGAAAAAGTCAAGAATTTTTTTTAGACGAATTACGTCTAAGAAATTAGAGCTGGTTCAAGTCCAGCTCTTTCCTTCTAGATTTGGCAAAATTGTCAGCTTATAAATGCAGCTTCCAGCTTGTATGTAGCTTTGGATGAGAGAAGGCAGCTCATCCAAAGTAGCAATGTTATCTTCGCTGATACTATGCTGGCCCCTGAAGCCGTTGTCATGTTCTACCAAAACTGTCATGATATATTACTCCTTCCATGTTATACGACATTCTAATAAACTTCGGGCAATATTCATTTTCCGCCGTTCTTGCCTATATTATATCACATAATAGCGAAAAGTCAAGTCCTCTAACATGACAGAATGGCGTCTAATAGTTAGACGAACTCCGTCTAAAAATGAATAAAAGTCACATAAGATGACTTAGACGAGCCACGTCTAAAAGTCATACTACATTGCTTTTAGACGTGACCGGGTGATGTCATGTAAAGTGACATCAATTGATAAAAGAAAAGACGCTTTACGCGTCTTTTCCTACATAAACGATGATTTCATGGTCTCTTGTCAACTCAAGTCCTTTGACGTACCATCTTTCAATCTCATCGGGAAAGAGGACTTCACCTGTTGCAGAGTTGATATAGCGGCCGCAGCCGTCGTTTTCATAATTAGAATTGTCATACGTCCATTCGGCGCCCGTTTCATCGTCATAAACGTATTCGGGGTAAGCATATGCAACATAATCGCAGAAGTCCGCTAAGGTAATAGTTTTTTTCATTTTATATTCCTTTCTGCCCGTCATGCCGATAGCTCAGCGCCATGTCATTTTAGTTTACGCAATCCATCTTAGGTTGCGCCACTCGCCAATGTCAGTCCCATTTTCATCTATGGTTACGATGTCGCCTGATGCGACTTTTTCTTGTACGACAAAGCCAAGACGCGCGCCGTTCTCCATAGCTTTGTCAAGATAAGTGACTACTGTATCCGCGTCGCCTAACGTTGCGAAATACTGGTCTGTCACTTCTTCTGTCATGTCATAGCGCACAATCAGTCTAAAATTCATTTCCATGTTACATAGCTCCTTCCATTTTACGGGACTGGGCGCTTAGAGCGCCCATCCATTGTCCAGCCATTCGGAAAATGGCATCGCCCGCGCGCACGTTACAGCGCGTTCAAGCATTTCAAGCAATTTGAAATACTTCTTACCGTGCGGAGCGTTCAATTTACCATTCCAAAACGTTTGAATGGTTATTTTACGCTCCCCATTTGTACTAGTTTTTTCTCTGAGAAGTCCAGCCTCTGACAGGACTTCAAGAAAAGTGTCCCGTGTCATGACATAGGCTCTCTGCCCTGCCAATTCTTTATCGGGATTGATGACAGGACAATAAATCACATAACGTGACCCCTTGACCAGCTTGTCACCTAACCGACCAAGCTCGCCGGCCCCCGATTTGATTTCATAACACTGTGCAGCACGGCGCATATCCGTGCGACCGGGCGCTGCCACTTTAGACTGCATATGCAGCGTCTCTTTACAGAGACGTTCAAACGCCTTGCCGTTCCGCCCGCAGTCTGTATCTAAATAATTGTACTTTTCAATATTCATCTTTTTGTTCTCACTTTCCCGCCGTCTTTCCGGCGTGTCGTTGTTTTGTTTTTGTTTACGCTCTTATTATAACAATAGCGTCTAAGAATGTCAACAACTTTTTTCACTAGTTTGTCGCATAACATTTCGTCAATTTCAACAAACTCAAGTCATGTTATATAGTAGGCTCTTGTGCAGAATGACGAACCGAAGAATGACGTATAACGGGTGGGTTTTGTCGTTTGACATGACAAAATATAGACCGGGGTACATTTAGTAATTTTACTTTTTCTATGACGTGTTACATTTCGGGGCCTCGCAACTTTTCTCACTGAAATTAGAAACTTGCTTCGCAAAGAAACTTGCTTCGCAAAAGGAAATTTGACTTCGTCCCAAAATTTCGTTATAATCTAAATTAGAAACTGAAGCAAATTATGAACGGAGGGCTTATATGAAATGCCTAAACGAAATCGCTTACAGCTAGACTTCTCGCTTTCTTCGGCAGAAGAACGTCAAGTCTTTCTCACGAAATATCTTGAAACCTTGGCGTTTACGCCAACTTCATCCGAACTAGAGCTAATGGCCGACTATGTTCTATGGGGAGATAAGAATTCTGACGAAACCATTGAACTAGAAACCTTCTGGAAAAAGAAAGAAAAAAAAGTCGAGTCTCTTGACGAATTACAAGAAAACCCCACTTTCCTCGAAGCGCGTCTTGCTTCTCCTTACGTCGTTCCAAAAACTCAAAAAACACGTCGAGTCTTTTCTCGTGAAGAAGCTCGTTCTCTCGCTTCTCCCTATGTGCTCGCGCACCTTGAAGACCTTTGGCGCGAAATTGATACACTCGACCTCGAAACTCGCTTCTATGAAAACTTTATTGGCCGTCAGGCTAAACCCCCTCGTAGTCAGCTCCTCGAACGTTTTACTTCGGCGGAAGCCGAAGAAATCCGCGCGCACGCTCAATCCCTAACCGAATACGCTTATTTGAAGAAGCGAAAACTTCTAGTTGAGAAACGTTCTGAACAATACCCATGGCGTGATACTTACGCGGCCCCTCTAATCCAGCGTCACACCCCCACTATTGTCCAAGACCCCGTACCTCCTCCGCTCCTAAACGCAGATATTCCCATTCTTCCACTCGGAAACCTCCCAATTCAACTGGCTCCAAAAATTTTCCCTTCCTCCGGTGAGTTTCCAACTCCCGGCACTCTAACCCCAGACGAAGAAAAGCTTCTCTCCAAAATCATCTGGCGCGAACCCTCAAGTGCGCCGAACTCATTTGATTTCCGTGACCCAGCGCACCTCGCTTCTTTTATCTCTCTTTATTCTGAGCTTTTGCCCGACCAAAACTCTGATGAAGGCCTTCAAGCCCTTTTTTCCACTTTTACCTATTACCAAAAACTCGCACGACTTTCGCCTCTCTACCTCGACATATTGCGCGCGAAGGTCGCACACGAAACCAACACTAAAATTGTAGAGAAGATAGCATCAAAATACGGCAAATCCTATGGCGAAAATTATATTTCAACTCTTTATCGCCAAAAGATATTGCCAAAAATAGCCGCAGCGGCATCCGCGCATTACCAAGTTACTTCGGAGTTATTTTTCCCCGAAAACTTCAAAACGTGTAAGGATTGCGCGCGCACGCTACTTAGGACTCCAGATTATTTTATGCGCAAAGCAAAATCTTCAGATGGCTTTTCACCCCGTTGCAAAGCTTGCGAAAAAGCGCTGCGCGAAAGGAGGAAAAATTGAAACTAGATTTAGTAAACGAGTTTGTCGCACGCGCGGCGTCACTGGAAGTAGAGGAGTTTTTGGGGCTTACCAATCTTCTCAATGTTCCGCTGACTACGGAAGCGCGCGATCACCGTCCTTTTGAGGATGTCTTTATTGATACAGTTGTCGCTTTCGGTAAAATGGGGCGAAAGCAAAAACGAGAACTTATAAAAGTGCTGCGCCGCGTAGAAAAAGACAATAAAGAAATGCGCGCGACCCTTGAAGAGGAGGTGGCCTCCAAATGCCAGTAATTCCTCAAATTCCTCGCCCTAAGCGTTCGTTTCTCTCAAAACGGTGCGCGCGATGTCAGGTAGAACAACCAGAAGAGGATTTCGCTTTCACTCACAGCGAATTCTATCCCGACCACTATCTTCCACTTTGTAATTCATGCGTTACTTTGATGTTGCGCGAACACGACTTTGATTGGGGCTTTATTGATAAGTTGTGCCAATGGGCTGATATTCCATTTATTGTAAAGGAATGGGAGAGATTGCGCGAACTCAATTCTCCTGATAGTGTATGGGCAGCTTATTCCAAAGTTTTTGCTTCGCAAGACTATGAGGGCCTTGGGTGGGACTCTTATTTCAAGCAATATCAAGAACTAAAGGCAGTCGGTTTAGTGGAAGAAGAGATTCCGCTTTTGAAGGAGAAGCATTTCGATGAGCTGCGCGCGCGATGGGGCGCGAACTATGATGAAGAAGCTCTCGATTATCTTGAGAACCTTTATCAAGGACTTTTGATGTCTCAAAATGTAGTCGGCGCGCTTCAAATTGACCAAGCTCAAAAACTTTGTAAAGTTTCGTATGAGATTGATAGTCGCATTCGCGCCGGAGATAAAGACGTCGATAAATTCATGGCAACCTATGACAAGCTAGTCAAAACCGCTGAGTTCACACCTAAAAATATAAAGAACGCGCGTGACTTTGATAGCTTTGGTGAATTGGCACTTTGGCTTGAAAAGCGCGGAAATCAAAATAAATTCTACGATGGCGCGACACGTGATGTTATCGATGAGACTATCAAAAATATTCAAGCTTGGAACCAACGTCTTTATGTAAATGAAAGTAGTCTAAGTGAAGAAATTACCGCGCGCCTCCAAGCTCTCAAAAATGTCCAAGAAAGCGAAAACTTCTATGAGACAGAGCAAAAAGATTTCGACGTAGACCTCTACGAAGCAGAAGTTTTCAAAGATGAGGATAGTGAAGACTTTGAAACAGAAGGAGAGATGGGCATATGAGTAATGTAATTCAATTGCGCCCGCCCACTTCTCCTTTTCTCCAAGATAATCGTATCTATCGAGATGGCATTTTACTTGAAAAAGGTGTTGAAGTTACTGAAGACTTTTTATTGCGTAATGAAAAGTTTTTTGCGGATTTGACGCAACTTTATACCGTATACCCTGACGTCTACTTAGACACAATCCAACCAGAAAATAGCCAGTTTGATCTATTTCCGTATCAGCGATGCTTCTTGAGGTCTCTGATGCGTTATAATCAAGTTTATATAACAGCAACACGCGCAGCCTCTAAATCTTTTCTTTCTGTTCTAGGAATGTTCTTACAATGCGTTTTCATCCCTGGTCACAAATGTTCACTCATTGCGCCAGTCAAAACACAAGGCGTAAAAATCTTCAAAGAAAAGATAGCTGAGATACTAAAGATTTGGCCGCTTCTTGAAAAAGAACTTGAAGTCTTTATGGGTAAACCTCACATCAATTTGTCAAAAGATGTCGGTGAAGCCTATTTCAAAAACGGTTCGTTATTTACTGTCGAGGGCGCCACGGATTCGTCTAGAGGATTAAGACGCCACTCAATTTTCCTTGACGAAACCCGTGATGCTGACGAAGATGCAGTTAGTGAAATTATTATTCCTCAATTGAATGTTTCCCGTCGTAATGCGCTTGGCCTTGTAAATCCATATGAAGCTGTAAATCAGCAAATGATTAGTGGTACTTCTGCGGGCACTAAATCGTCTTATGCTTACGCGTTACTTTGTGAGACAATGATACAGGCTATAATTGACCCGGCGCACGCTTTTGTGATGGGACTTGATTATAGATTGCCCGCAATGCATGGCCTGGTAGACAAAGCTTTCGTCGAACGTCAAAAATTCTCATCCTCTTACAATGAAGCTACTTTCGCAGCAGAGTTTTTAGGAATTTGGGAAGGCGGAAGCAATGAAGCTTGGTATGATTTTGAGAAACTTTCTAAATACAGAAAGAAAAAAAATCCAGAGTGGCATCAAAAATATAAAGACGATCCAAATGTTTTCTACTTACTGTCGATAGATATTGGTAGAATTCACGATAGTACAGTAGCAACAGTATTTCGAGTCAATAAAGTAAATGGCAAATACTATTCAACAGTAGTAAATATCTATGTTCTAGGGCGTCAAGCGGAAACTAAAACTTTCTCTCAACAGGCAATTGATATAAAACTCCTAATTGAGAGATATAATCCGCGCGAAGTCCTTATTGACACTAATGGCTTAGGTCTGGGAATAGCCGACGAAATGATAAAAACTCATATTGATGGCCGAGGGCGTGAACTTCCTGCTTACGGCTTTTTCAATAATGATGATTATAAAAAAATTCAACCAAAAAATTGTATTCCAATTCTATACTCAATGAAAGCAAATGGCCCATTGAAATCAAAAATCAATGGCAACGCTTATGCTCGTCTAAATAGTGGCCTTGTTCGTTTCTTGATTTCTGAACAAGAGGCGCGGGCTTCACTTCTTGCCACAAAAAAAGGCCAGAAGATGTCTATGAAAGAGCGTGCAGAACGGCTTATCCCGCATGAAAATACAACAAAACTTTTCAATGAAATGGGGAACCTTCGTGCAAAACAAACGGGCAATGATATCGTCCTTGAACCAATCAATACTCGGTTCCCAGATGATAAATACTATTCATTTGCTTATGGCCTTTGGCGCATCAAAGAAATAGAGGAAGAAGAACAAAAACGACAAAGGAAACGAGGTCTCAATAAACGAAAACTCGTATTCTTTACAGGAGGAACCTAATTGGAAAATCAACAAAACAAAGTAAAAACCGCGCGCGATATTTCCTCCTTTTCCCGCGCGCGAGAACAAATGGTAGCCAAAAGCCGAGAGGTCTATGGAGACTATGATTATCTATCTGGCGCGCGAGCTTCTCGAAGATTGCGCAAATATTCCTTGAAGGAGATAGATGAAATTATTAGTTCTGGTTCTTTAGCAGAACAACGAATTTTATCTCGAAATTATTTTTCGCTGGATGGGCTTTATAAGAGAATTCTTTTGTATTATGCTACCTTGATGAAAGGGGCCGGATTGCTGGCGCCAGTCCCGGCGTATGGCAAGCAACTCTCCGCCGACCACATTCAAAAACGTTATTATAATGCTTTGAATTATATAGACAAGCTTCATCTGGAGGAATTCGAGACAAAAGTGGCATTGCGCGCGCTTATTGACGGATGCTATTATGGCGTCATTCAAAGACTTGATAAGAATGATTTGGTTCTTCTTGATTTGCCTGCGCAGTTCGCTCGTTCATGCTATAAGGATATATATGGTAGAGATATAATTGAATTTGATGTTACTTATTTCTCTCAAATTACTGATAAAGAAGAGAGAGAAGAAGAATTATCTCTTTTTCCATCAGTAATTAGTAAGTATTATCGTCGATATGTAAAAGGTAGGGAAACTTGTTCGTGGGTAAAGGTGCCTTCAGAGTTAGGAGTTTGTTTCTCTTTTATCGAAGATGGTACTCCGCTCTTTCTTTCTACAATTCCAGCAACAATTCAATATGACGAAGCAGTAGATACCGAGAGAGAAAGAGATTTGGACGAAATTAGAAAAATTCTAATTCAAAAAATCCCTCATCTTCAAGATGGTTCACTTCTATTTGAACCGGAGGAAGCGGTTGAAATGCACGCTGGCACGGTCGAGATGATGGCTGGAAATAAGAATGTCTCAGTATTGACTACATATGCTGATGTTGATTCAATTGTTTCTAAAACATCTTCAGATGCAGTTTCTAATAATTTGGAAAAGATGCTTCAAAATGTATATGCTGAAGCTAGTGTCAGTGCGCAATTATTCTCACCAACGGGAGCACAAGCTCTTGACAATTCTATTCGTAATGATATGTCCTTTATGATGATACTTATGAATAAAATTGCCCGCTTTGTTACCGATTTAGTGAATGGACTTTTTGGAAATACGAATATCTCTTTCAAATATACCATTCTGCCAATTACTTATTACAATCAATCTGAATTTATTACTGATTCCATGAAGCTCGCGCAAGCTGGATATAGCTATCTATTGCCATCTATCGCGATTGGTGTTGGACAAAGAGAACTTCTTGGAATAAAGGAATTAGAAAATGAAGCGCTAGGTCTTCGTGATAAACTAATTCCTCTTGCTTCTTCTTATACTGAGTCAGCTGGAAATGACCCTGGACGTCCCACAAAGACGACAGAACAAAAAGCTCCTTCAACAATTCAAAAAGAAGAATCAATCAATAAGCAAGGAGGCGTGAAGACCGATGAATAATTTCGAGTTTCCTGTCTCCGTTTATGGGAAATTAGAAAAGTATAATGACGTGCTTTCAAAAGGACGGTGCCGTATTTTTTATAAATACGGCAACCGCAATGGCACTTATATAACGGATGAGTTTTCTGAGAAACTTCTGTCAACAATAGCTTACGCGCCAGTCAAAGGTATTTATGAATATGATGATTTTACTGACCATGGCGCGCGGCGTTCTGAAGGACGAATTTATGGTATTGTGCCAGAAAATCCACATCTTCAATGGGAAGAACATGAAGATGAGGATGGGGTTGTGCGCACATATGCTTGTGTTGATGTCCTAATTTTTACTGCACTTTATAAAGAAGCCAGCGATATTATTGGTAAAGCACAATCAATGGAACTTTATGAACCTTCCTTACAATACCACAGAGAAATTATTCATGGTCAACAATATATTGTTTTTGACGAAGGATGTTTCTTAGGACTTCAAGTATTAGGGAAGGATGTTGAGCCATGTTTTGAAGGCGCGGCTTTTTTCCAATTACAGGAAAATATTGAAGAAGTTGTAAAGAAAATTCAAGAGATTGAAATGACATATTCCAAAGGAGGACAAAAAGAAATGCCTCAGATGAATTTTAAGTTGTCTGATAGCCAGAAATTCGATGCTCTTTGGTCTTTGCTCAATCCAAATTATACAGAGGAAGGCAATTGGACAATTGATTATGCTATTTGTGATGTATATGACGAATATGCTCTAGCTTATAGTTATGAAAATGCGCAATATGAGCGTATTTATTATACTAAAAATGATGAGACCGATAGTGTAGCTCTTGGTGAAAAAGTTCGCGTTTATGTTGTCGATGTTACTGAAAAGGAAAAGACCACTCTTGACACATTGCGCGACCTCAATGGTGGAACGTATGAGCTTGTAAATGAAAATCTTGAGCACGCGCAAGAAAATGCTGAAAAAATTTCTGGTTTTGAACTCAAAGTTACCGAGTTAGAAAATAATATCGCAACTTTGAATACAGAGAAGTCTGCAATTCAGTCAAGTTATGAACTTGAGCATCAAAAAGTTGAAAGTCTAACTGCTGAAAATGAAGGACTAAGACAGTATAAGCTATCCATCGAAGCAGAACAGAAGAATGCGGTTTTTACAGAGTATAAGGACAAGCTTTCTGAAGAAATTCTTGATACTTATCGTGAGAAGGCAGCAGAATATTCTGTCGCTGACCTAGATAAAGAATTAGCTTATGAGCTGAAGAAAACAAATTTCTCTTTCTATGAGAAAAAGGATAATGGTTATTTACGCAAAGATGTCCAGAAGAATGGCATCGACGAGATTCTTGCTCGTTATGTAAAGTAATAAATTTTTGGAGGACTAAAAATGACTACTAAGAGATTAGTAATCGATGGTTATGGCCAGGTTGAGCTAAACAACGTTGCCTTCCGTCGTGATGGACGTATCGTGGCTCAGTGCGCGCCCGATGCTACCGATTTTGCTTCTGTTCCAGTTGAGAATGGTATGATTCTTGCTGTTGACGAGGCTAACCGCACTGTAAAGTTTGCTACTGACAATTCTCTTCCTTTCGCTCTGGTTTATTCTACTGAGCATATGTATGACGAGAGAATGCCTGGTCTAAAGAACTTCAAGCTAAATGGCTCTGATGACTTCCTACCTCGTCTAGGTTATCCAGATGTTGGCGATAAGTGGCATACTAACACTATTTGCTATTCTGATACAGAATATACTAATGAAGCAGCGCTCATTACTGCACTAAAGGCATGTAAGACTGCTGCTGTTTATGGTAAAGTTGATGCTACTGGTGCTGTTTGTTTGACCGCCACTGCTCCTACCGTTGGTCTAAAGCTAAAGGTCGTTGAGTATGGCACTATGCCCGACGGTCAGAAGGGCGTAAAGCTACAAGTTTTAGATGTGTAATAGGAGGGTAATAAAATGACTATTGCTGAACTACAAGAAATTGCCCTTCACGTCGTAAAGGGTACTGTGCCTGCCACTTATGCAAATAAGGAAGTTGATATGCAGGCCGCTTTTGCTGATGGTCTTAGCGAGCTAATGGGCTCCTATAATCAGTTTATGAAGAATCGTTATGACATTTATGAAATTGTCATGAAGGCCTATAATGAAATTCTTCCTGCAAAGGTTATTGATGCCATTGGCGATTTTGCGGATGTCCAAACCACGAAGAATGGCGAGAAGGTTATGTTCAAGGTCCGTAAGGGCAAGCTACGCGCCAAGAAGTTCCTAACTCAGGCTGCTATCAATGGTGTTTATGAGACTTTCCGTCTTGATTCTGACACCTTTACACTCAATATGCACAATGTTGGTGGCGGTGTCTCTGTTGACCTACAACGTGTTGCTGACGGCGCGGAGTCTCTAGCCGAGTGTATGGCTATTCTAAATGAGGGTCTAACTGACGCTGTTTATTATGAGGTTTATAAAGCCCTCCGTGCAGCTATCAATGCCTCTGCTCGTCCTGCCGCTAATAAGGTTGACGTTTCTTCTTGGGATGCTGAGAAGATGGTCAAGCTAGTCAATGTTGTTCGTGCGTATGGCAATGGCGTTGCTATTTTTGCTCCTCCTGAGTTCATTGGTGCGATGGGTGCTGACGCCATTGTTTCTGGTATTGCCAATACCACCAATGGCATTTATCATCCTCAAGATATTGATGCTATTCATAATACTGGTTACATCAACGTCTTCCGCGGTTGCCCAGTCGTTCCAATTCGTCAGTCTTTTATTGACGAGAGCAATGAGAAGACCTGGATTGACCCACAGATTGCTTATGTTCTTCCCGCTGGCGGTGAGAAGGTTGTCAAGGTTGGACTCGAAGGTGGCTCTCTAATTCGTGACTACCAGAACCGTGATGGTTCTACCGAGATTTATGCTGAGCAGAAGATGGGCTGTGCTATTCTTGCTCATCATAACTGGGGTATTTATAGAAATACCGGTATCGAGCAAACTTACGAGAACCCCTACGTCAATCTTTGATAAATCCCTACGATATATAATGGATGGGGGAGGTAGCTCCTCCTCCATCTTTTTCTAAATTTTGGAGTAAAAGGAGTATTCATAATGTCTAAGGTAAAAATTATTAGTAAGTATTCTGGTTCAGTTTTGGTAAAAATTCCAGACTTGAATTTCCGTCGTGAACTAATTGCGCGCGGCTCATCTTTTACAGTAGATAGCGAGTTTTTACAAGAAATGATGTATGATTATGGCTTCCGTTATATGATAGAAAGCGGAATGCTTTATATTGATGATCTTCAAGTAAAGAAAGATCTGGGGCTTGAACCAGAAGATGCTACAGAGCCAGTCAATCTAATTCCACTAGAAGAGCCTCAAATGAAGCGCGCGATGACGGTTATGCCAATCAATGAGTTCAAAGCATTTATCAAAAAGCTCACATATGAACAAATGCTTACGCTATCTGATTATGCTATTTATAACGAGCTAGGAGATTTTCAAAAAGCACAAATCATCAAAGAAGCTTGTGAAAAGGATATTCTAAAAGCGATTGAACTAAATAGGCAGGCTAAGGAGGGCTAATAAATGGCGACTCCTTTACAAACGGTATATAAAGCTTTTTTGTCAAAGATTTTAGAGGATGAGTGGCAAGGATGGTCGCAGGAAGAATTAGAGGCTGATTTAGAAACACTTCTAACTGGCGCCGTCACTCGTTTCAAGTTCCCCCGCAAATCTCTTGAATGGAATAACGAAGGTTTCATTGAAGATTTGGATAATGAAGAAATTCAAATTTTAGCTTGTTATATGAAAGTAGAATGGCTCAATAGGACCATTCTCTGCTGGGAAAATGTAAAACCTCTTTATGAGGAAAGAGACTTTTCTCAAGCAAATCTTCTTGATAAGTTTGATCAAATGCTAAAAACCGAACAAAAGGCTGCCGCGCAGTTAGAAGCAATTTATTATCGTTCTATAAAGCGGAGGCCCTTTGCTTATCGTAAGTTGGCCGAGCAGTCATGAAAAAAGAATTTGCTGAAGGATATATCAACAAGCTAAAGAGCAAACTTTTTGGTCTATTGTGTGAATTTGAAAAGAATGGCGAGTGGGAAAAATTTCTTGATTCGATTATTACTGAGCTTCTTGGTTTTCCAGAGGATTTACGCACAATAAACTATTATAT
>OJQB01000270.1_pt1 | contig 20764 bp, 19 predicted proteins | sample 1598601 | NCBI WGS metagenome assembly OJQB01 (sample SAMN03922496, study PRJEB24848) | human gut metagenome | isolation source: stool sample | host: Homo sapiens | place: Germany | collected 2011-11 | reverse complement strand
GGCGGAGACGATCAGGTTGATCGAGGCGCGCACGTAGTCGAAGGGCAGCGGAATCTCGCCCTTGACGACGGGGAGCGGCTCGAAGCGGGAGGCGATGCCCCTCTGCATCGGCATCGGGATGATCTGGCTGATCACCTTGCCGAGCCCCATGGCGCCGCGCACGATCATGCGGCCGGGCGCGGAGGCGCCGAACTGTTCCTGCGTGCCGGAGCGGCTCGAAGAAAGGTTGATGGAGGTCTGGATGACGCGGTGGGCCTTCTTGGAGAACCAGAGCGTGAGAACCATCACGAAGCCCGAAAGGAGCAGGAAGGCGGTCGGAGCCGTGGAAGGCTTCAAAAGGCCGCCCATCATGAAGGCGTTGTCGGCGGCACCCGAGGCCTGCCATTCCTTCCAGCTGTCCCAGGCGGCGAGCGGCACGCCCACGAAGTTCACGAGGTCGTTGCCCGCAAAGGCGAACGCGAGGGAGAACGTACCCGCCAGAATGATGATCTTGAAGATGTTGACGCGGAAGACCGTGATGAGCACCTGGAAGAGCACCGTCAGGCCCGTGAAGAGCGAGAAGAGGATGACGGCCGTGTTGGCGTTGATCCACTGGATCCACTCGGGACGCATGAAGCTCGCGCCCTTGGCGCCCTTCATCACGAGGAAGTAGATGATGGCCGTGAGCGCGATGCCGCCGTAGATGGCGCCGATGCGTCGGTAGGCCTTCTCGAACTTGAAGGTGAAGACGAGGCGGGCGAGGTACTGCACGACGGCGCCCGAAATGAAGGCGACGACGACGGAGATCAGAATGCCCGAGACGATGCCGAGCGACTTGCTCGAATTGATGTAGTCGGCGACGTCGGAGAGCGGAGCGCCCGCGTCGATGAGCTTGAAGAGCGCGGCGGCAAAGGCGGCGCCCATGAGCTCGAACACGATCGAGACCGTGGTCGACGTCGGGAGACCGAGCGAATTGAAGGCGTCAAGCAGGATGACGTCCGCTACCATGACAGCGAAAAACACGATCATCAGCTCGGAGAAGGTGAAGAGCTGAGGATGGAAGACGCCGGAGCGGGCGATCTCCATCATGCCCGAGGAGAACGTCGCGCCCGCGAGCACGCCGATCGAGGCGACCCAGAGCGTCGTGCGGAAGGAGGAGATGCGGCAGCCGAGGGCCGAATTCAGAAAGTTGACGGCGTCGTTCGAGACGCCGACGAAAAGGTCAATGACTGCGATGACCCCGAGGAAGGCCAGCAACACCAGATAGTATTGTTCCATGTCAGATGTAAGCGTTGGTAAGACAACGCCCGCATTCTGACCGCTCCGCGTGACGGCTTCGTGACGGAATTATGACAATTTGATGACAGACGTCATATTCGACACTTTCTCCTGCGCCGCGAGCGTCCTCAGGCGGCGCCGTTCTTCCCGGGACCGTCACTCGCACTGTCATTTCAGCCCGTTCATCTCATTTATGTGACACGACGGCATTCACGGTTCCCGAACGCAGAATCGCCCGCCTTTCGTTTGAAAGGCGGGCGAACTGCATCCTCAGCACGACCGTTTGAGGGCGGTCACCCCTTGACTTGTTTTGACCTGGTCTTTTTAGAGAAGGGTCAGGAAGCGCGAGAGCATGCGCACGCGGTTTTCGATCGTGTCGACGCGGAGGTATTCTCGTTCTGAGTGGAAGCAGCCGCCGGCAGGGGCAACGCCGTCAACGACGGGGGTGCCAGCCTGGGCGATGCGGTTGGCGTCGGAACCGCCGCCGGCATCGACCCAGCCCGCTTCAAAGCCTTCGAGGCGGGCGGCTTCGTTGATGAGCTCGACGAGTTCGCGCGTCTTTTCCGTGCAGGGCATGGCCGGGGAGACGGAGGCGCGGCGGGCGTCGACGGTGATGCCCTCGCCCCAGTTCATGGCGGCGAGTTTTTCAATGCCTTCGTCGATCTCGCGGCCGTCCTCGTCGTTCCAGCGACGGGTGTCGATGCGAATGGAGCAGGTTTCGGGAACCGTGTTGCAGACCGTGCCGCCTTGGATGACGCCGACGGTCACGCTCGTGCCCTTGCCTTCGAGGTCCTGGAGCTTGGTGACTTCGATTGTGAACCTGGCGGCGGCGAGAATGGCGGAGCGGCCGTCCTGCGGGTTGTTGCCTGCGTGGGCGGCAACGCCGTGGAAGGTGACGTCCCAGACGGAGCGACCCTTGCGGGAGCGCACGAAGGCGCCGCTGGCGCGGCCCGGTTCGGAGACGACGGCGCGCCTGGCCTTCTTGGCCATCGTGGCGAGCCATTCGCGGGAGGAGAGCGAACTCACTTCTTCGTCGGGGTTGTAGCAGACGGCGATGGCGAGACGGTCGAGGTCTTCCTTGCGGGCGTTCTTGAGGGCGTGGAAGATGGCGATGACGCCGGCCTTGCAGTCGGCGCAGCCCGGGCCGTAGACCGTGCCGTCCTCGACGCGGAACGGACGCTGGGCGACGGTGCCATCAGGGTAGACCGTGTCGAGATGGGCGTTGAACATGATGTCGAACTTTTCAGCGCCCGGCTTGTTCGTGGCGAAGAGACCGCGGCCGGCCTTGTCGCCGAGGTCGACGAGTTCGGTGGCGAAGCCGATTTCGTCATAGTGGCGCTTCATGATTTCGGCGACGCGCGTGACGCCGTCGCAGGTGTTGCTGCCGCAGTCGATGTTGACGACTTCTTCGAGGTCCTTCAGATAGGTTTCAAGCATTCGCTCTCTCCGCTTGGTGATTCGGTTGTTAGTCCGTGAACGGGCATGTGGTCCGCCCGTCCGATGGGAGAGATTGTGGATCAAAACGAATCGCCCCGCCTTGTACCTTGGTTCAAGCGGGGCACACGATGCATTTTCGGGAGAGTCGGACTCCCCATTCTCAGTCGTCGGTGAAGTCCCTGTCCTCGGGCGCCTTCTGGTCCTCGGCGAGTTCGCCGATGGCGGAGAGGTAGTGGTGGAGTTCAAGTGCGGAGCGCACCTCGAGCTTGCGGCAGGCGTTCGAGCGGTGGATCTTGACGGTGTGCTCCTGGATGTCGAGCTCGGCCGCGATCTGCTTGTTGAGCATGTCTCGGGCGACGAGCCTGACGACGAGCTGCTCGCGCTCGGTGAGCATGGCGAAGCGCTCGCGCTTTCGTTCGACGTCGATCGCCTCGCGGCGGTGCGCGATGTTCTTGCTGATCATGCGCCTGACGCTCTCGCGAAGCTTCGCGGGCTCGACGGGCTTTTCGCAGAAGTCCTCGGCACCACGCTTGAGGGTCGAGACCGCCATGCTGATGTCGCCGTGGCCAGAGAGAAAGAGGATCGGCAGGTCGATCCCCCTGCGAGTCATCTCCTCCTGGAGCTCGAGCCCGCTCATGCCGGGCATGCGCACGTCAAGCACGAGGCATCCGGGGTGTCTCAGATCGTCCCTCGCGAGGAACTCCTCGGCGCTCTCGTAGGCGACGGCGTTGATGCCGCCCATGCGGAGCATGAAGGCCTCGGAGTTGCGTACGGTCTCCTCGTCGTCGATGATGCGCGCGAGCGGCGAGTAGAGATCGGGATTGGGCATGCTGGTGAACATGATTCTAGTAACTCCTATGCGGCTTCGGCGGTCCTGACCTGCGGAAGCGAAAGCGAGACGACGAGGCCCCGGGGCTCGGCGCGTCTGAAAGTGAGGCGCCCCCTGTGGCGTTCGGCGATGACGCGGCAGATCGAGAGTCCGAGACCGAGGCCCTCGAACTTCTCGCTCGTGACGGGATGCGAGAGCTCGGCGAACTTCTTGTCGTCGAGCGGCAGGCCGTTGTCCTCGACCTCGAGCACCCAGCGCGGGTTGTTTTCGACGCTGAGGTCAGCCTTGAGGCGCAGCCTGATCTCGGGGTGCTCCACACTGCCCGACTGCAGCGCGTGGAGCGCGTTCTTCAAGGTGTTGACGACGAAGAGCTCGAGTTCGAGTGGATCCCCCTCGATGGGAGCCGCATCGACAAGGTCGGCCGAGACCCGGACGGACGAGCTTGCGGCGCCCGAACGGAAGGTGGAGTACGCCGACTTCACGACGGCGCAGAAGTCGATCTCGCGCTGCAGGCCCTCCTTCTGTCTGGCATAGTTGCGCACACGCTCGACGATGCTCGAGACGCGCTCGGCCTGACGCCCGATCTCGCGGGTCGCTTCATCAATGACAGGGTCGTGCCCCTTGCCGCCGAGATAGAGCGAAAGTCCGTCGGCGTAGTTGATGAGCGAAGCGACGGGCTGTCTGAGCTCGTGCGCGATCATGCTCGAGAGTTCCGAGACGATGCCTGCGCGCTCGAGCTGCGACAGGCGCTCGCGATCGCGTCTGGCGTTGTCCTCAAGCACGTCCTTCTCGTCGATCACCTTGACGAGCGCCTTCGTGCGGCGCGCGACGATCTTGCTCACCGACACACTGTAGAGCATCGAGGCGGCGAGGATGAGAAATCCGAGGACGAGCGCGTACTTGTAACGCTCCTCGACCACCGAGAACCTGGCGTCGGACGCCTTGTTCGTGGGCGCATAGGCGAACTTCTCCGCGACGCGGCGCACGTTCCTGTAGTCGTTGGCGAGCGTCCAACGGTAGCCCGACTCGGGGACGGGCATCGAGTAGACTGCAGCCGCGATGCGGCGCCTGACGTCCTCGGGCACGTAGGTCTGGGCGGCGAGCGCAAGGCCCGGAAAGAGCTCGGTAGAGCTCACGCAGGCGAGCCCCTGCTGCGGCTTCTCACCCACGACGCGAAGGCTGCCCGGCTCCACCAGTCCCGCAGCCGTCAAGGTCTCAAGCTCGCACACGCGCAGAATCCCCACGTCGGCGTCACGCTCGAGTACGGCCCGAGCAACGGACAGGCCCGAGGCCCCGAGGAAGGTCGTCTTGCCGAAGAAGTTCTTCGGATACTGCGAAACGTTGGCCACTTCGTCGAGCGCCGTGATCCAGCCGTCGAAGGACGCCATGCCCGCGGCCACCACGAAGGCGGTCCTCAGATCGGAGACCTGGTTGTAGCGGGTGTCGTCCGCCCTCACCACGAAGACGGAGCCCGCGGCCCTCTCGGGATCGGTCGCCTGCGGAGGCTTCAGGGTCGAGATCCACTCGACGCCTGCGCCCATGTCGGAGAGATAGATGTAGTAGCCGCTCGTGACGAGAAAGAGGTCGACCTCGTGGCTCACAACAGCGGTCTGCAGGTCGAACGGCGCGTACTTGTGAAGCGTCACGCTGACGTCTGCGCCGCCCTTGCCCGCGCCCCTGAGGCTCTCCTCAAGACGGGCCGCAAGGGACTCCATGAAGCTCGAACCCTGTCCGAGATCGAGTGGATCGGCGTAGCCGATGCGAAGCGAGCCGTCGAAGTGCCTCACGACCTTCGCGGGCGTCTCGATGGCGATGGAGGCGTCCTCCTGCACGCCCGCTTCGGGCGTGGCGGCGCGTGCCGTGCTGAGTAGAAGTGCCGCCAGAAGGGCGAGCATTGCTGATGGGCGCATGAGTGTGTGGCCTTAAGGACCCGGCATGCGTTCAGGCCGGGTCGTTCTGATGTTCTTGTGCGGTGAATGCCGACGGGAATTTTCCAATTATGCGCATTCGGCACGATCGCGACCAGAGGAGGTTCCCGAAAGGGCGCGCGCAGAACCTAAAAAAAGGCGGGCGCACCGTACAGGGCGTCCGCCGAGAAGAAAAGCAGCCGGCAGGAGAACCCGGCCGCTTTGAGAGGAAATCGATGTGTTTCAAATCGATGTATTTCGAGGTTCCGCCTTAGTTCAGGATGATGGTCATGACAACCATCACGATCAGACCGCCCGTCATCGGGATCGCCGTGCGGCGAACCAGAGCGAAGGGGCTGATGCCCGAGCAGCCTGCCACGGCCACGACCACGGCGGTAATCGGAGACATCACGCGGGCAAGCCCCGTCGAGAGCTGCATCGGCATGAGAAGCAGGATGGTCGAGACGCCGAACTGCTGGGCGAAGTCAGGAACGAGCGGAGCGAAGGCGAAGAACGGAGCGTTGCCGGACCCCATCACGACGCAGGAGATCGAGATGAAGGACACGACGACGATCATGATGGCGTAGGCCGGAAGACCGAGGTTCTGCGTGCCGGCAATGAGGTAGTCGATCGTGCCGGTGGCGATGAGGCCCTTGGCGAAGAGTTCGCCCGCGACGATGAGGGTGATCACCGTGGCGAACTGGCGGCCCATCATGTGGAAGAATTCAAAGCCGGTATTGAGTACGTCCTTGACGGCCTTGCGGGCGAGTTCGCAGCAGAGGGCGACCGTGAAGGAGATGAACATGGCGGTCGGAACGTCGAGCTTGACCGTGTCGATCACGAAGCGGTTGAAGACGATGAGCAGGACGAGCGGGATCATCGGCAGGAGACCGTACCAGGCGGGAGCGCCCTTGACGTCGATCTTTTCCTGCTTGGCGGTGGCTTCGTCGACCTCGTTGGCCTTGTCGCCGTCCTTGGCGTCAAAGTAGCGCTACGTGAAGAAGTGCAGGGCGGCGACGGCGATCGTCACGACGATGCCGACGGGGATCTGGTACTCGACGAAGTAGGTCATCGTGTCCATGCCGGCCACCTGGGCGGCGTAGTTCGCGGCACCGGAGGTCGGCCCCATGTCAAGACAGGAGACCGTGGCGATGACGGCGGCGGCGGAGAGGCGGGAGGCGCCGAGACGCACGAGGACCGGGTAGATCGTGACCATCAGGAGCATCGCGAGGCCGGATGCGGACGGGATGAAGAGGTCGGCGATCGCGCCGATGATGTAGGCGAGCGAGAGCACGAAGTACGGCGAGCGGAAGATGCGCAGCGGCCTGCAGAGGTAGTCGGCCATGATGGCGGAAGCGCCGATCATGGACATGTACTTGGAGTAGCCGGCAGCCGACATGATCAGCAGACCGATGCCTGCGGTGCGACTCGACATCAGCGACGTGATGCACTTGAAGAGGTCGAAGCCGATGAAGCCCGTGCTGGCGACGCCCTTCGGAAGGATCTGGGCGCCGTTGGGCAGAAGCCCGAACGCGTCCATGGCGATCGAGCAGACGAGAAGCGTGAGGCCGCCGAAGAAGAGCACGAACTGTGCCTTCATCTTCTTGAGCAGGATGACCACCACCATGATGGTGACCAGAAGAGAAATGATGACGCCGACCATGGCTGACGTTCCTTTTGGTGTGTGTTGGTTCTTTTGGGTCCGGGTTGGAGGTCCGCCGACCGCCCGCCGCAGGTCACGGCGGGAGGCGGAAAGGGAGCGGACTGTGGGAGATTCTGAACCAAGCAGGACGCATGCACCATGTACCAAGGTTCAAGGACGAGGATTTTTTCGGCGTTCATAATGGTTCCGCATCAGGGAACGGCGCCCCTGGACACAGCCACTGTCCGGAACGCGTTCCCCTACTTCGACCACAACGCGTCCGCTTCCGGCAACAGCCTCCGTCCGGGTTCGGGCGCCCCCTGCAAACCAAGGGGCCACCATTCGATTCGTCAAAGGAGAATCTTCCATGGACAAGAAAGCCGCACTGCTCGAACGCTTCATGCGCTATGCAGCCATTTCCACCCAGAGCAATCTGAAGGCCGGCTGCGTGCCGAGCAACCCGCGTGAATTCGAACTCGCCGAAATGCTCGCCGGCGAACTTCGTGAAATGGGCCTTGAAGACGTTGAAGTCGACGAACATGCCATCGTCTACTCGAAGCTTCCCTCCAACCTGCCCGAAGGCACGAAGGCTCCGGTGATCGGCTGGGTCGTCCACATGGACACCGTCGACGTCGGCCTCTCCCCCGACGTCCACCCGCAAGTCGTCAAGAACTATCAGGGCGGCGACATCTGCCTCAACAAGGAAAAGGACATCTGGCTCAAGACGGCCGAACATCCTGAAATCGAACGTTACGTGGGTGACGACATCGTCGTCTCCGACGGCACGTCCGTGCTTGGCGCCGACGACAAGTCCGCCATCGCCAACGTCATGACGGCCCTCTCCATCGTCACGAGCCAAAACCGTCCGCACGGCGACATCCACATCGTCTTCGTTCCCGACGAAGAGCTCGGCGAACAGGGCGCCCGCAAGATGGACTTCTCCAAGTTCCCCGTCGACTTCGCCTACACGATCGACTGCTGCGAACTCGGCGAAGTGGTCTGGGAAACGTTCAACGCCGGCAACGCCAAGCTGACGGTCAAGGGCGTCACGGCCCACCCGATGTCCTCCAAGGGCGTCCTCGTCAACCCGATCCTCGTCGTGCACGACTTCATCAACATGCTCGACCGCGCCGAGACACCGGAATGCACCGAAAACCGCGAGGGCTTCGTCGTCCTCAAGACGATGCAGGCCAACCCGAGCCAGGCCGTCCTCACGATGAAGGTTCGCGACCACAACAAGGCCCTCTACGAACGCAAGAAGGAAAAGCTCGTGCGCGCCGCCGAGTACCTCCGCTTCCGTCACCCGAAGGCCGGGATCGAAATCGAGCTCTCCGACTCCTACGCCAACATCGCCGACGCCGTGCGCGACGACAACCGCGTGGGCATCGACTACCTCTATGACGCCCTCGCCACGGCCGGCGTCGAGCCCAAGACCACCGCCATGCGCGGCGGCACGGACGGCTCCTACCTCTCCGTCAAGGGCATCCTCACGCCGAACTACTTCACCGGCGCCCACAACTTCCACAGCAACTGCGAGTTCCTGCCGATGAAGTCCTGGGAAAAGAGCCTTGAAGTCACGCTCGCCATCATCGATCTGACGGCGAAGAACGCCCGCGGCTGATCTCTGCAAATGAAGTGAACACGAAGCGGCCCTGCTGTCATGCACAGCAGGGCCGCTTTCCGTTCAGAAGGTCTTCCTCCTTCGCCAACACGAGCAGCAGATGGAGGGCATGCTTCTCAACGACCTCCTGTCCGTCGACATGCGTCTTGCGCGCATCATCGACACGCTCTTCAGGGCGCGCGGCGAGTCCCTCTCCGAGCGCCTCAAGCCCGTGCCCGTTCCCGTGACGGTCCTGCAACTCGCAGAAATGGTGCATGCGGACCGCGCCTTCCTGAGCAGGATCCTCTCGAAGTGGCGTGAGGCGGAGTGCTTCGAGCGCAAGGGCAGGCGGCTCCTCTTCTCGCGGGCGATCTTCGACATCTGTTTGTGTCTTGAGGGCCGGGAGCGCCTGGTCCGTGCTCCTCATCCCTGACATCGAGTCTAGGCGGGTCCGAAGGCCCCCTCTGTGACAAAGTTCACAAAGACGTTTTTTTGCCCAGACCCGCCCCGCAGCCTTCCATAGACGGATCACCCTAAGCAAACCACCTGATGCACAAGCGAAGCCTTCCACGCTATACTATATCCGTTATGAATACGCAGATCCTCCTTCCGACCCCTTCCGCTCACCATCACCTTTGGTGGCGCTCCTTCTCTTTCTAGAGCGGGTCGGGCGAGCTTTGCCCAAATTCCAGTCCAAAAGACCCGCACTCCCGCGGGTCTTTTTGCATCAGGCGCACAGAAGCCCCGGGACGACGGACAAGACACAACGAAAACGTCCACAGAGGTTTCAACATGTTCCAAAGGCTCAACGAGCGCGCAAGGTCCTGCAGCAGACGATGGCAAAAAGAAGACATCCGACTCCGATCCGTCCTCCGACAACCATCACCCGACAGGCACCCGACATGACAACGCTTCGATTCCACGGCTCCGCCGCCGTTCTCCTTCTTCCGCTCGCGCTCTTCGTGGCCGTCACGGCCAGGCTCTTCATCTCCGAAGCTGCCTTCGACCTCACGGGCCTCGCCGCCGCAGGCGTCCTCACGCTCTTCTCAGGCTCGCTCCTTGCGAAGTCCCCTTCCGAATACTGGAAGGCCGCCGTGCGCGGAGCCTCGTCCGAGCTGACGGGCACGGTCGTGCTCATCCTGATCGCCTCGGGCATCTTCTCCGCCATGATGAAGGCCTCAGGCGTCGCCGACGGGCTGGTCTTCCTCGGAGGAATGCTGCACCTCACGGGCCACGCCTTCACGGTCTTCGTGCTCCTCGCCTCCTCTCTGATGGCAGCCGCCACGGGCTCGTCCATCGGCACGCTCCTCGCCGCCATGCCGATCTTCTTCCCTGCGGGCGTCGCGCTCGGTGCGGATCCCGCCATGCTCGCGGGCGCCGTGCTCTCGGGCGCCATCTTCGGCGACAACCTCGCACCCGTCTCCGACGTCACCGTCATCTCGTCGGTCACGCAGCGCTTTCGCGACGGCACACCCGCCGACATTGCGGGAGTCGTGCGCACCAGGCTTCCCTACGCCATGACCGCACTTGCCGTTTCCATGCCCGTCTACGCCTTCATGGGCGCTTCCCGCCCTGTCTCCGAGGCGGCGCTCTCCGGCGATGCGTCCGCCCTTCTGATGCTCGTCCCCGTCGCCGTCCTCATTGCCGTTGCGGTCAGGACCCGCGACGTGCTGATGGCGATCTCGGCGGGCGCCGTGACGGGCACGGCCACGGGGCTTCTCATCGGCCGCCTCAGCTTCGCCACAATCTTCGCGGCCGACGACGGCAGGCTCTCGGGCTTTCTCATCTCGGGCATCAGCAACGTCTCGCCCATCATCCTGCTGTGCGTCACGCTCTTCGCCTTCACGGGCATCGTACGCGAGGCGGGCGTGCCCGACATGATGGCGAAGGCCCTTGAAGCGGGTTCGGCGGGCCGCCCCTCCGCACTTCGCACCGAGCTCTTTCTCTCGGCCGCCACGCTCGTCGTGACGACGCTCTTTGCAGCCGTCACCTCCGCTTCCGTCGCACTCGTCGGCTCTCTCACCGACGACATCGGCCGCGCCTCGAACGTGCACCCGTACCGCCGCTCGCACATCCTCTCGGGCCTAGCGAACAGCCTTCCCGTCCTGATGCCGTTCTCGGCCTTCGTGCTCATCACGATGGCCGCCGTCTCGGGACTCGAGGGCGCGGCTGCCGTCACGCCCTTCACGCTCATGACCGCCGCCTTCTACCCGATCGCGCTCTTCCTCGTCTTCGGCTTCATGGTGCTCACGGGCACGGGCCGCATGATGGAAACGCCCGAACCCGAAGCTGCAGAGGCCAAGACTGCAACCGCCCTCTGAATAACGCCAGACATTCAGGATTGACAAACAGGAAACAGACGATGACATCTGACGACACGTTCGAACTCTACGACCTCGAGGTCACCGTTGAAGGCGACGAAAAGGACTTCGTCTGCCGCCACCATGCGGGACACGCGTTCAGGGTGGAAGGCGAGGACCTCGTCTTTCCCGAGGGCGGACGCTTCTCGATGTATGCGCTCGCGGCGCTCATCCCGCTACTGCCCGCCAAGGAACGCCCCACCTCCCCGAACGACTGGATGACGACCGATGCGCTCATCGCCTGTCCCGATCCCAACTGCGGAGCGAAGTTCAGGATCCGTCGGACCGCAAAACGCATCCTCTCGCACGCCGAATGCACCGTCGTGCCGCTGGGCACAAAGGCCTGAGCGGTCCGGCAACCTTACAACCAGGAGTACATGATCATGACCCAAGCGCCCCTCATGGACCGAATCCACATTACTGAAGACTATGACGTGCCGCGCGTCATCAACGGCGGCTGGCAGCTTTCCGCGGGCCACGCGCTCGAGCGTCCGCTCGACCTCGCCGACGCGTCCCGCGCCTTCAACCGCCTCATCGACATGGGATTCGACACCTTCGACTGCGCCGACATCTACACGGGCGTCGAGGACTTCTTCGGCGGCATCATCCGCGAGCGCCGGAAGGCGGGGCTTCGCCTGCCGCAGATTCACACGAAGTTCGTGCCCGACCTCAACGACCTCGCGAACGTGACGCCGGCTTACATCGAGAACATCATCACGCGAAGTCTCAGGCGCCTCGGCGTCGAGCGACTCGATGCAGTCCAGTTCCACTGGTGGGACTATTCGGTGCCGGGCATGGTCGACGTGGCGGGTGAGCTCGTGCGTCTTCAGGAAAAGGGCCTCATCCGCCTCATCTCCACCACGAACTTCAACGCCGTCGAGCTTCGAAAGCTCATCGACGCAGGCATCCCCGTCGCCACCAACCAGTGCCAATACTCGGTCCTCGACCGCCGCCCCGCCATGCGGCTCGAGCGCCTCTGCCGCGAGACGGGAGTAAAACTGCTCTGCTACGGCACCGTCGCCGGCGGGTTCATGTCCGAGAAGTGGCTTGGCGCGCCGAAGCCCGATCACTTCGAGAACCGCTCCCTGGTCAAGTACGCGCTCGTCATCGAGGATTCGCTCCGCTGGGAAGGCTTCCAAGCGCTTCTCGCCCTCATGAAGGAGATCGGCGATCCGCTCGGGCTTTCGATTGCGAACGTCTCGACGCTCTGGACGCTCTCGAGGCCCGAAGTCGCCGCAGCGATCATCGGCACGAGAAGCTCAAGGCACGTCGACGGGAACGCCGCGCTCATCGGCCGCACCCTGCCGCCCGAGGGCGTCGCCCGCATCGACGCCTTCCTCGCGGGCTGTCCGACGGTCGACGGCGACTGCTTCGACCTCGAGCGCCTCGACGGCTCGAAGCACCGCGCCATCATGCGCATGAACCTCGTCAACAGCGTCGACGGGAAGTGATTGCAGAAGGCAATTCCATTTGAGAGAGTGCCCCGACCGGCCATTCGGGGCGTCCCCTACCTCGGAAGTTTGACATCCGCCCGAGTATGAATACCCGGGATTCCTCGTATTCGCGTCAGGACGCGAAGAAAAGGACGGTTCCCGCTGCTGACTTGTTACCAAGTTCACTTGACGGGCGAACTGAGCCTGTCCGGCTCTTCTTCAGCACGTTGAGTGCACCTACGACGTCCGCGTTTTCAGTGTCGCCGCAAAGTTGGCAACCGAAATGCGCCTGCGTAGGTCGATTTGATGAACTCGTGTATCCGCACTTGGGACAAGTCTGGCTCGTGTACTTCGGATCGGCAAGGATGAGCCGTCCGCCGACCTTGAACAAGGCCCACAGGATAGCCATCCTCATACCATAGGGCGCAACGCGTGCCAAAGAGCAGTTCAAGCCGCTCTTCTGCTTCACGTTCCTGCCCGGATCCTCAACCGTACCCTTGGCCGATTTCGTCATGTTCTTCAACTTCAGATTTTCCATGGCCACCCATCCGTATTTCTGTGCGATGGTGTGAGCCGTTTTCTTCATGAAGTCCTGACGAATGTTGCGGATACGACGATAGTGCGTCAGAATCTGGTTCTTCAGTTGCCTGCGCCTGCGACTCGGCTCCCGTTTGTCAAACGGGGCCGCCTTGCCCAAATCGGCTAGCTTCTTGCGGGCTTCCTTGTTGTGGCAAAGTTGCTTTTGAAGAACGGCAATTCGTTTCTCGTGCTTCTTGATGGATGAAACTTCGGGAAGCCCTTCTTATTGGACTTGAACTCATTGATGGAGGCGCACTCATCCTTCAGACCTTGCTGAAGCGCTTGAGATGGCGCATCCTGAAGCCACAACATGTCGTCTTCCTGTTTCCAGCACGTGAGCTTTTCACAAAGTTCCGCATAGTTCAGAAACGGCAGATTGTGCTCAAGCCTCTGCTTCTGCAATTCGGTCGCCTTGTTCCAAACAAAACGCCGGCACCCGGTGGGCTTGAGCGAAGATTCGCGTTTGCTCCCGGGTAGGCATCAGTTCGAACTTGTAGGCGATATTGGCTTTCATGACTTCCGTCCTACACCGTCCTTTTCGAGAACGCATGGTTCGTAGACAATCTGCGAACCAGAAGAGTACCTCTCATCCCATCGATTGAAATCGAGGGCTTTCTCGGCTTGGATTTGTAAGTTTGACCCGAAGGCTTGACCTTCCGCGCCCTGACTGGGCTTTGCCTTGAAAGCCCTTTCTCAAAAGGATTGCGCGGCACCTATAATGCATCTACGGCAGAGCCGGACCCTCGAAAGCACTACTGCTTTCGCATGACCTCCGCATCCCGAGAAGACCATTTTGAAGACGGGACGGAGTCCGCCCCTCGCATGCCGAATCAAGGAGAAAACACATGGCCATGAAGACCTACGACTTCGCCTACGGGCGCGGTCGCAAAACCTTTACCGTTGAAGAGGACCGCGTTCTGAAGGTGGTCCGCACCGAAGAGTTCCCGCCGATGGAAGACATCAGGGGCGGCGTGCTCGAGGCGATCCGCCACCCGATCGGCTGCCCGTCGATCGAGGAGATCATCAAGCCCGGCGACACCGTCGCCTTCATCTGCAACGACCCGACCCGCGTCGCCAACAGCTTCGACTTCATGCCGGTGCTCGTCGACGAGATGAACCGTCTCGGCGTGAAGGACGAGGACATGAAGATCGTCTTCGCGCTCGGCACCCACCGCGCCATGACGCACGAGGAAATGGTCGAGGGCGTGGGCGAAAACGTCGCCTCCCGCCTCAAGATGTACAACAGCATCTGCACGAATGACGACGACTTCGAATACTTCGGCACGACCTCCCGCGGCACGCCCGTGCACATCCACAAGGAGCTCTGCAACGTCGACCACGTGATCCTCACGGGCACGATCGTGCACCACTACTTCTCCGGCTACGGCGGCGGCCGAAAGGCCATCCTTCCCGGCTGCGCCGCGATGGAGACCGTTCGCGTCAACCACAGCTTCATGCTCGACGAAAACGCCGCGCTCGGCCGCACGACGGGCAACCCCTGCTACGAAGACCAGATGGAGGGCGTCGCGCTCTTCGCCAAGGGCCGCTCGCTCTTCCTCTTCAACGCCATCCTGAACGCCAAGCACCAGTTCCTGCGCATGTTCGCGGGCGACTACATCGCCGCGCACAAGGAAGCCTGCAAGTTCGTCGACGAGGTCTACGGCTGCGTCATTCCGAAGCTCGCCGACATGGTGATCGTCTCCTGCGGCGGCTATCCCAAGGACATCAACGTCTACCAGATGCAGAAGACCATGGAGAACGCCTCCTGCGCCGTCAGGAAGGACGGCGTCGTGATCCTGCTCGCCGACTGCGAGGAAGGCTCGGGCTCCAAGGTGCTCGAGGAGACTTTCCGCCGCCTCAAGACTCCGGCCGCCATCAAGGCCGAGCTTGAAGCCAACTTCAAGATCGGCGCCAACAAGGCATACGCCATCACGCGCCCGATCGAGAAGGCCCGCTACATCCTCGTGACGAGCCTTGACCGCCAGCTCGCGAAGGACATGCTCTTCACGGGCGCCGTCGACACCGTCGAAGAGGCCCTCGAGATCGCGAAGCAGTACGTGGGCGAGACGCCCGACATGATCCTGATGCCCGAAGGCTCCCTCACAGTGCCCCGCGTCGAATAAGGATCCTCCTGCGGCGGGCGTCTGCCGACGCCCCCGCATCCGAACGACTGCCGCCTGCCTGCGCCTCACCGGCCAGGCAGGCTTTTTGTCCAGAACCACATCTCGAGGCCAGCATGCCCGACAACATCCGCTTCGACATCGACCGCGACGTGCGCATCGGTCTGCCCGAAGCCGTCTTCTGCGAGGGCAAGAGCCACGACGCGCTCCTCTCGCTCCTCAAGCGCTTTGCGTCCGACGACGAGAAGCCCATTCTCTTCACGCGCCTCTCGGAATCCGTCTGGGCACGCGTGCCCAAAGACCTTCGCGCCGCCTACGACTACGATCCCCTCTCCCGCACCGCCTGGCACCGCACCTGCCAGCGCCATGAAACGGGCCTTGCGAGCATCGTCTCCGCGGGAACGGCCGACGCGTTCGTGACGCACGAGGTCGCCCGCACGCTCGAGTACCTCGGCTGGACCGTCCGCCTCTTCGAGGACTGCGGAGTTGCGGGCCTCTGGCGCATTCAGGCCGCAAGGGACGACATCAACAAGGGCGACGTGGTCGTCGTCTGCGCGGGACTCGACGCCGCGCTCGCAAGCGTCATGGGCGGCCTCACCTCGAAGCCCGTCTTCGCGGTCCCCACGTCCGTGGGCTACGGCATCGCCGAAGGCGGCCGCGCTGCGCTCTCGAGCTGCCTCGCGTCCTGTGCGCCCGGCGTTGCCGTCATGAACATCGACAACGGCTACGGCGCCGCCTGCGCCGCCGCCCGCGTCCTCACCCTGCTTGAATCCGTGCGCGCTGCGCGCTGACCGAGGAGCACCGACCATGTCCGACCTCTTCAACCACCCGATCCTCACCGTCCGCATCCATGCGGGCTTCAACGCCAACGTTTTCCTAGCCGGCCTCCTCGCCCTGACGGGCCAGACCGCGGGAACGGCCCAGGCCTACATGGCGCGGCGCTTCCCCGAAGTCGACGCCATCATCGAATTCGGCCCGCGCGCCGTCAACGGCATCCTCGGCCACACGCTCTCGATCAGGACGCCGCACGAGCACGTCCACAGAACGCCCGCCGACATCCTCCGCCACTATGAGGCGAGCACGCTCTCCGACGAGGCGAAGGCGAAGGCCGCCGCCATCTGGTCCGTGGTCGCGAACGCCGAGGCCCGCGTGCACGGCACGACGCCCGATCACGTCCACTTCCACGAGGTGGGCCGCATGGCGAACATCATCGCAGTCGGGCTCATCGCCGACTTCATGACCACGATCGATCCCTCCATGATCGTCGCGAGTCCCCTCCCGATGACCGACGGCACCGTCAACTGCGCCCACGGCGTCGTGCCCTATCCCGCACCCGCCCTCTACGCGATGCTCGACGGCGTCGCCGTGCGCCCCTGGTCGGGCGAAGGCGAGCCCGTGACGCCCACGGGGCTGGCGGTCCTGCTGGGGCTCGGTGCACGCTTCGGCGGCTGGCCCGAGATGGTCGTCACCGACCACGTCACCGTCTTCACGCCGAAGATCTTCGAGGGCGTCGCCAACGGCACGCTCATGGCCTTCGGCCAGCCCGTTCCCGCAGCCGAGTGAACGCCATGACGCCTGCCTTCGACGATCCTCGTCTTGAGCGGCTCGCCTCGAAGCTCTCCGAAGCCTCGAGCAACGGCGCGGTCACGCTCGCCTATTCGGGCGGACTCGACAGCCGCTTCCTCGCGTTCTTCGCTAAGCTCGCCGGCTTTCGCGTGAGGCTCCTGCACGTCACAGGCCCGCACGTTGCGCCCGCCGAGACGGCCGAAGCCGTCGCCGAAGCAAGAGCCATGGGACTCGAGGCCGAGCTCGTGCCACTCGATCCTGCGGACATGCCCGACCTCGCCGCCGCGGGACGCCTGCGCTGCTACATCTGCAAGCGCCACATCTTCACGGAGCTTCTCAGGATCGCCGGCGACGTCCCGCTCTGCGATGGGACGAACCACTCCGACCTCGCCGTCTACCGTCCCGGCCGCAAGGCTCTGGAGGAGCTCGGCATCCGCTCCCCGCTTGCAGAGGCCGACATCAGCAAGGACGAGATACGTTCGCTCGGCGCCGCACTCGGTTTTCGCAATCCGGGTCAGATGGCAAGGCCCTGCCTGCTCACCCGCTTTCCCTACGGCATGAAGCCCGCGTCGCGCGACCTGACGTTCGCAGCCGACGCCGAAGCCGCCGTCGAAGCCCTCATGAAGGAGGACGATCGGCTTTCGGGCCTGAGGTTCCGCTGCCGCTTCCCGGACGGCGTCAGCCCCGTGATTCATCTCGAGCGAACGTCGGTCTCGCATGCAGAGGCACCGGGACTCCTTGCCGAAGGTCTCAGGAAGAAGCTCGGCGAGCGTGCATCAGGGCTTCGCATCGAGCTTGTGGACGAGCTCTCGGGGTGGTTCGACCGGCCCGTCCGGAACTGAGAAAGACAGAGCACGACCAAGAACAACAAGCAGCGATCCCAGGACCGCTGCCTTTTGTTTGGATTGAAGCCTCTCGAATTCAGCTCCGGAAAAAGCATCGCCCCGGATTCCTTTCGGAATCCGGGGCGACTGGTTCAGTCAAACTGATGTTCTATGCGAACGGGCAGTTATTAGAACGTATGGACGATGCCGGCATTGACGGCGGTGACGGAAGCCTTGTCATCATGGCCTTCGAGGGCAACCTTGTCATAGGAGTCCATGTAGTAGCCGGCACCGCCGTAGAGGAACGTACGCTTGGAGAGCGGATATTCGTAGCCGACGGAGAAGGCGTAGCGCTGAACGTCCTGAGCAGCCGTGCTCTGGTCTTCGGCATCCATGTAGCCGACGAGGACCTTGGCCGTACCGCCGAAGGCGGGAACGCCAGCACCAACGGAAAGACCGAAGCCGTCAAACTGGCCAGCATTCTGCTTGTCGTCAATCTGCTCGACACAAAGGTCGGAATCCTTGAAGTACTGCGTGGCGACGTAGAGCTTGGCAACGCCGAAGTCATAGTTGCCGCCGAGGCTGACGGTCAGGGGATCTTCAACATCCTTCTCGCCGAGGGACTTGAGGTTCGTCTGGGTGACGATGCCGGTGAGGTAGAGGTCGCCGGCCGTGAAGGAGGCGCCCAGAGCGTACTGACGGTCAACGGCGGAGGAGCCTTCGCGGTTGTCCTTGTATTCCTTGCTCTCGTTGTCCTTCTTGAAGGAGTACTGAGCGAGAACGTTGAAGCCGGCAAACGTCGGGGTCTTGTAGGTGACGGAGTTGTCCATGCGACCGAAGCCAGCGCCCATCACATACTTGTGACCGGCGATGTCGGACCAACCCGTGGAGAACGGGGAGACCTTGCCGCCGAAGAGACCGTAGCGGCCGTTGCCGGAAGCAAGTTCGCCCTGACGGCCCATGCCGAGTTCGCCGAAGTCACCAGCGACATAGAGCAGAGCTTCACGGTCGAAGAGGCGGTTAGCGGTAGAGAGCTTGCCGTCGTCAGAAGAGAAGCCGTTTTCGAGCGAGAAGCCAACCTTGACGCCGTTGCCGAGGTCTTCTTCACCCTTCACGCCGAAGCGGCTGGCGGAGTTCTGGCCAGAGCGCATGTCGAACTTATTAACGTCTTCGCCATAACCCTTGTCCGTGGAGGTGTAGCCGAGGCCCGTGTCGATGATGCCGTACATCGTGACATTGGCGGCAAAGGCGGAACCAGCGAAGGCGCCAAGAACGGCGACAGCGGCGAGAGTCTTCTTGAACATGATTTGTTTCCTCATTGAGTGCCGCGCACCGTCTTTTGTGATGCGTCGGCGGCCGGCAGACTTGTCCTGGGAGGCGCCGCCGAATTTAGAGCGGCTAAGTTGGTCCGAGCCGCATCTGGTCTTTGGTCCGCGAGGACCTGTGCATATTCTCCCAAAGACTTCGCCAATTTCCTAATGCGCTCCAGAGGACAAACAGACGAGGAAACATTGAAAATGCCTGTGGCTCTAGCCTTAAGGAGAAAAATAGGTGCTAACCCTCGCAACGTGACTTTCTCTCCGGAGTGTTGCATTCCTACAACAAACCGCCCTGTTTCCGAGAATTCGACACGTGGACAGCCTGTAGAACGAAATGTCGACTTCGCTCACTCAGGGGTCTGCGGAGGGACTTTTTCCTCGATTTTTCGCCCCGAATTCCTGCGAACGTCGACCCCGTTCGCCAGAGAAAATCACCCCGGCTCCTTGCGGAACCGGGGTGCTTGGTTCAGTCAAACTGACGTTCTATGCGAACAGGCAGTGATCAGAACTTGTGGACCATGCCGAGCATGACTTCGGACGTTTTGGTCTTCGTTTCGACGCCGGCCTTTTCGGTCTTGACCTGCGTGTAGCCGGCGGCCGTGTAGACGAACGTGCGCTTGGAGAGCGGGTATTCGTAGCCGACGCCGGTGATGATGTTGTTGCCTTCGGTGGCGCCCGTCTTCACGTCTTCGTAGTCGTTCCAGCCGAGCTGAACCTTCAGCGTGCCGCCGACGAGCGGAGCCGTGCCACCGACGACGAAGCCGTAGCCCTTGTTGAGGGCGGTGTTGGCAACGTCGACATCCTTGCCGCCGTCGAAGTACTGGACGGCAACCATCGGCTTGACCATGCCGAAGTCATAGTTGGCAAAGGCAGACACGACGGTCTGGTTGTCGTCGTTGGTCTGGTCCTTGAGTTCGGTACGGTTCCAGTCCGTCTGGCTGTAGACGAGGCCGGCGTTGAGAGCACCGGCACCGTACGTCACGCCGAGGGCGTAGTAGCGGTCGGCGTCGGAGGAGCCTTCCTCAGTTTCAATGGCGACGCCCTTGTCATTGACGTTGGACTTCTTGAGAGAGGCCTGGGCGAGAACCGTCACGCCGGCAAACTTCGGAGACTGGTAGGTGAGCGTGTTGTCCATGCGGTCGCCGAGACCGAGGAAGACCTTGCTGGTCTTCGCGATGTTGTCCCAACCCGTGCTCATGGCGGTGGCGCCGGAGCCCATCTGACCGTAGCGGCCGACACCGGAATCAAGACCGCCCGTGCGGCCGGCGGAGAGTTCGCCGTACGGCGAGGATGGATTCGCGGTGGAAAAGGCGGGAGCCCTTGTCGAAAGCGCCGTCGTCCGCCTTGAAGCTGTTTTCAAGGTTGAAGCCAACCTTGTAGCCGTTGCCGAGATCTTCCGTGCCCTTCAGGCCGAAGCGGGAGCCGGAGTTCTGACCGGAACCCATGCCGAAGCTGTCGGTCGTGGTCTTGCCGTTGTCGACCTGCGTCCAGTTGAGACCGAGGTCAACGAGACCATAGAGCTGAACGTCGGCAGCGAGAGCAGAGCCGGCAAAGGCACCGAGAACGGCGACGGCAGCGAGAGACTTCTTGAACATTTGCATTTCCTCATTTTTTGGGTTCGCTCCGGGCCGGACCGGCCGGCCCGCGAGCGGCGACGGAAGCTTCCCGAGGGGCTCCGTCGAGATGGCACGCACGCTTTTGCACTGCGCTTGCACCGTGGTCCGGTCTTTTCTCAAGACCTGTGAGGCATTTTTCCAGAGAACATTCAGGCCGTGTGAAATTTTTACTGTCGCATTAACGCGTCAAACGCGACGCATCGCGCGTCCTTCAGGCGCCTCGACCTAACTGTCTCTCATAAGTCATAAGGTGTCTCCTCTACTCCCAGTGTTGT
>OJQB01000254.1_pt1 | contig 21427 bp, 16 predicted proteins | sample 1598601 | NCBI WGS metagenome assembly OJQB01 (sample SAMN03922496, study PRJEB24848) | human gut metagenome | isolation source: stool sample | host: Homo sapiens | place: Germany | collected 2011-11 | reverse complement strand
GTAGTCGGGGATCACGTTGACGAGGTCCCCGCCCGCGTTGATGATCGGGTGGAAGCGCACGTGGTCCTGGTCGCGGAAGGTTTCGCGGATGGCGTTGACGCCCATGACGCCCATCATGGCGGCGTTGAGGGCGTTGATGCCTTCTTCAGGTGCAAAGGCGGCGTGAGCGGGACGGCCGTGGTATTCGATGAGCTTGCCGATGAAGCCGTTGCTCGAGGCGCCGAGATTGAATTCGTCGCCCGAGGCCACGTGCATCTGCATGGCCATGTCGATGTCCTCGAAGGCGCCTTCGGCGATGAGCTGCTGCTTGCCGCCGAGGTACTTGAGACGACCCTCGTCGCGCTGGGCGTTGCGCCAGTCGATCTCGACGTACTCTTCGGCGGGGACCGCGAAGAGGACGACGTCGCCGTCGAGTTCGGACATGACGTCGCGCAGGCCGCAGGCCACGGCGATCATGTTGGCGATCTGGATGTTGTGGCCGCAGCAGTGGGCGGCGCCCGTGACGGGGTCGGCGTTCCTGTGGTTGCGGCAGACGATGGCGTCGAGCTCGGCGAGCATCGCGACGGTGCGCTTCGAGTTCCTGCCCTTCATGCGGGCCTTGACGCCCGTGATGCCGTGGCCGGCCGTGAATTCGATGCCGAGCCTCTCGAGCGCCTCCTGCACCTTGCGGGAGGTCTTCACCTCCTTGAAGCCGAGTTCGGGCTCGGCGAGGATGGCTTCGGAAATCGCCTCGATGTCGGCGCGGTGCGCGGCGATGGCTTCGCAGACTTTCTGCTTGATGGCGGCTTTGTCCATGATCTGTACAGGGGACCGTTTCCGGCGCCTGATGGCGGCGACTGCGGTCCGCTCCTTTCTATATCTGGTGATTGACGGGACCGGGTGCGCCCGCCCCCGCAGGGGCGGCGGGCATTCGGTCCATTGTAGAACGATTGTCGGAACGAGGATCAGAAGATGCCCTCGAGGTGCAGCATCAGCTCGGCGAGCGCGGTGGCGCAGAGGAAGCTGCCCGAGGCGACGGCCATGGCGACGGGGACGATGCGCCAGGAGAGTCGCTTGAAGGCCTCGAGGTCCTTGCCCAGGCACAGGCCGCCGTAGGCGAGGATCGGGGTCGTCGTGGCGAGGAAGTTGATGTGCTTGGTCTGCTCGACGATCCACACGCCGCCGGGGAAGCTCGGGATCGAGACGATGACGGCGGTGAGCGAGACCCAGAAGACGACGGGGAGCTTGTTGAAGCCGGGCAGCATCTGGATCACGACGCCGAAGAAGGCGATCGCGACGATGACGAGGATGCCCACGGCGCCTTGGGCGAGGTCGCCGTTGTAGCCGAAGGTGTTGGCGACGACGGTGTAGAGGCCGGTGACGAGCAGGATGAAGATGTAGTCCTTGAGCTTTTCAAGATGGGCGGCAATGGCGTTCATGATGTACTTTCCTTGTGACGGGGGGCGGTGCGGTGTGTTCAGGTCTCTCAGGCGGCGCGCTTGTCGCCGGTTACGAGTTCGTAGATCTTGACCGTGACGGGCAGCGAGATGAAGAGCGCGAAGTAGATGCCGAGTACAGAGGTCATCAGGTTGGCGGCGGCCGCGTAGGCGCCGACGGTTTCGGCGGCTTCGGGGTAGGCGGCGATGATCGAGCCCGTGCCGGCGGCCATCATCGAGGCCGAGCCGATGCCCGCGCCCATGGCGAGGGAGTGCGGATGGAAGATGTCGAGGCCCGCGACCACGCCCGCGAGGATCGAGATCCAGAGCGCGCCGAAGACGGTGCCGCAGATGTACATGCCCATCACGCCGCGGCCCTCGGGGCTGTCAAGGCCATACTTCTCGCCGATGATGGCGACGTTGGGCTCGCGGTCGATCGAGTAGCACGCGCCGATGGCCTCGCGTTTCATGCCGAGGAGCAACGCGACGGGCAGGCCGAAGATCAGCGTGCCGAAGAAGTGGCCGAACTCCTGCATGATCAGGGCCCAGCCGGAATTGAGAAGCATCTCGAGGTTCGGCCCGATGCCCAGACCGATCTTCGTCAGGAGGACCAGCATGGCGATCGGCATGAACTTCGCGGCGCGGTCCATTTCGGCGAACTTCAGGATCCCGAACTTCGGGAAGGAGAGGATGCCGCCCAGCACCAGCGCGTAGAGCAGCGGCAGCAGCACGACGAGGCCGAAGCGGTGCATGCCGATCGATTCGGCCACGATCACGACGATGAGGGCCAGCAGATGAAGCTTCCAGTTCTTGATGAGATCCATGTTGAGTCTCCTAGTTTTTCCTGTGGGGCGAAAGGCCCCGTCCATGGGTGTGGACGGTCTTCCGGCGGGGTTTCCCGGCTCTTTTGACGGATTTCGGGTGCAGTGGGGCCTTGAGCCTTCAGTGCGCCGAAATGCAAAATCGGCCGGTCGGATTGTCAAAGGGGGTGTTGGGGAAGGGGCGGCGGACGTTCACGGCCGGGGAGGCCGCAACGGCGCCTGATATCGCACGCGCGGGCTTAGAGGGAGCCGCGCGTGGATGTAGAGGAGGATGTGGAGGAGGAGGCAGAGGTGACGGACGTGAGCGCAAGCATGGCTTCAATCTCGTTCAATGGCTGCCTTGCGAGGGCCAGCGCCTCAATTCTGCATTCCGGCATTTTCCTGCTCCAGTGGTGTTCTTCAATGCCCGCCGCATTTGTCTGCAGGGGCGTAACAGGAAATACCCTAGCAGACCTGAAACAGATGTTCTCAAATTCGAACATGGAGTTTGACGAAAGTCAAAGCTTTATGGGCGGAAGTACTTGGATTTCATGTGATTGCGCCCGGGGGCCTGCACCCGATCGGGGTCTCAATCCCGTGCTTTGAAGATGGCTCGTGCGGCGGGCGTTTTGGCGCTGTTTAAGAAATGAAGGCGGGGCCGTCCGTGTGGTGGACGGCCCCGCGGGGGAGCGATGCGGCTTTGTGATGCGTCAGCCGACGTGCTTGAGGGCGGCGGCGGTGAGGACCCTGACGCCCATGTCGAGCTGGGTTTCGTCAAAGGTCATGTTGCGGGCGTGGAGGCCGGGCGTGCAGCCTGCGCCCACGCCGAAGTAGGCGGCGCGGATGTGCGGGCGTTCCTTCTTGAAGAAGTGGAAGTCCTCGCCGCCACCGCCGCAGTCGCGGGCGAGGCATTCGTCGCCGAGGACCTCGCGGATCGTGCCGGCGAGTTCGGCGACGAGGTCCTCGTCGTAGACGGCGGCCGGGATGACGACGCCGGGGAGGATGACTTCGGCGGTTGCGCCGTAGGCAGCGGCGGTGCCCGCGGCGGCCATGCGGACCTTCTCGAGGAGTTCGTCCATGAGTTCGTTCGTCTGGGCGCGGATGTCGAGCTTGAGGGTTGCGGTGTCGGGGATGATGTTGACGGCAGCGGCGCAGGCCTGGATGCTCGTCACCTTGCAGGACCACACCTTGGCGGGGTCACCCTTGATGGCGGCGACGGCCTGCGTGACGGCGGCGGCCACTTCGGCGCAGTTGACGCCGAGGTGCGGGCGCGAGGCGTGGGCCGTGCGGCCGTGGATCACGATGTCGGCGAAGGTGCTCGAGGTGTGGCGAACGGCGGCGGCGCAGGTGCCCGTCGGGATGTCCTGGATCGGACGCACGTGGCAGCCCAGGGCGATGTCGACGTCGTCGACGGCACCCGACTTCAGGACCTCGAGCGCGCCGTGGAGCGTCTCCTCGCCCGGCTGGAAGAGGATCTTGAGGGTGCCGCGGCGCACGCGGTCCGCGAGTTCGGAGGCGGCGGCGAGCACCATCGCGCAGTGGCTGTCGTGGCCGCAGGCGTGGACGGCCTCGATCGAGCCGTCATCGTTCCTGAAGGGCAGGGCGTCCATGTCGGCGCGAAGCATTAGGACGGGGCCGGGCTCGGCGCCCCTGATGACGCCCATGACGCCCGTTTTCCCGACGCCGCGCGTGACGGCGTAGCCAAGCTTTTCGAGGGCCTCGGCAAGGTAGGCGGAGGTCTTTTCTTCTTCAAAACCGAGTTCGGGCGTCTTGTGCAGGTCGCGCCAGATCTCGACGACGTTGAGTGCCATGCTGGTCTCCAATGTGAAGCGGATGGGTTGGTTGGATTCTCAATATTACCGCGCCCGGCGCAGGGCCGCAGGCCTGAGGTTTTCCTTCAGGGGCGCCCCGGGAGGCCGCCCGATGGCCGAAAAAGCGCATCGAATGTCCTTCCTGAGGTTAGTGCGCCGAAGTGTTCCGTCGTAGCATGAAAAGGACGTCGGACGTGACCGGTCCGGCGCCGCTCAAGACAAAAGGAGAGAAATCATGCAAGCTGCACGCCGCAATCTGCTCAAGACCGGCCTCATGTGCACGGGTGCCGCCGCTGCCGCAGGCGTCTCGCTCCCGGCCTCCGCCGCAGTCGAGCCCAAGTCGAAGATCGCCCGCGAGGAGTGGGACGTCGTCGTGGTGGGCGCGGGCTTCGCGGGCCTCTGCGCCGCGCTCGAAGCCAAGGAAAAGGGCGCCAAGGTTCTTCTCATCGAGAAGATGGGCCGTCCCGATTGCACGTCCGCCTACAGCTCCGGCTGGATCGCCGCGACGAAAACGCGCTATCAGGACAAGGACGACGACGATTCCAAGGAACTCTACTTCAAGGAGATGATGGAGGTTTCGGGCGGTCGTTCCGATCCTGCCCTCATCCGCGCCTATGCCGAGATTGCGGGCGAAAGCGTCGACTGGCTCGGCGACCACGGCATGACGTACAAGATCTGGAAGCAGCACGCGCCCGAACGCATGCGCTGCCACATCGTGCCTGCAGTCAACGGCCTCACGGGCGGCGCCCACATGGTGAAGGTGATGCTCGAGGCGCTTGAGAAGGCGGGCGTGCCCGTTCGCTACAACACGAAGGCGGTCGAGCTCGTGACCGACGAGTGCTTCAACGTGCTCGGCGTCTCCTGCATTGAAAAGCACCGCCGCGTCGAACTGATGACCAAAGGCGGCGTGATTCTCGCCACCGGCGGCTTTGCCGGCAACAACGCCATGGTCGGCCAGTACATCGGCCCGTGGGCCTCCCGCATGGTTGTGCGCGGCGCGCCCTGGGCGACCGGTGAAAACATCCGCATGGCCGAACAGGTCATGGCCAGGATGGTGAACATGGACCAGTTCTATGCGGGTCCGATTTCGCCCGTGGGTCACTGCAACCCTTCGCCGCTCATGCATGCGGGCTACGGCATCCAGATCAACACGGACGGCAGGCGCTTCGTGCAGGAGCACCTCGGCCAGATCGAGAAGGCCGTGGGCATCGCCAGCCTGACGAAGAACAACATGAGCTACCTGCTCATCGGTCAGGACGCCGACGCGAACAACAACATCCTCTCGAACACGCTCACGCGCTTCGAGAAGCTCGGCCTCAAGGTGGCCTCGGGCAAGACGATCGAGGAGGCCGTCAAGCAGGCGGGCCTGCCGGTCGAGGCCGTCATGGAGACGGTTGCCGAGTACAACAAGGCCGTGCGCGAAGGGAAGACCGCCGAGCTGGTGCCGCCGTACCTCAATGAGCATCCGCATGAGCTCAAGACCGGTCCCTTCTATCTCGTTCCCGCCGTGGGCGGCATCGCCAACACCTTCGGCGGCCCGAAGATCGACGCCAACGCGCGCGTCGTCAACACCGAGGATCGTCCGATTCCGGGGCTCTACGCTGCGGGCGCCGCAGCGGGCGGCATCTGGTATGCGGCCGACGTCTCGGGCAGCCAGCTCGGCGGCTGCATGGTGTTCGGACGCCTTGCCGCGCGCCACGCCGCGGCTCGTGCGAAGAAGGCTTGATCGGGAGGAAAGGAAATATGTTCGACATGAAGAAACTGGCGCTTGCCGGCGCCCTTGCGATGATCGCCGCGGCCGCCACGGCCGCCCAGCCCGGCCACCTCGCCGACCGCCATGCCGCGCGCTCGGTCGACTGCGCCGCCTGCCATGCAGTGAAGACTCCGGCCGAAGGCGCCGAAGTCGACACGCAGAAGTGCCTTGCCTGCCACGTCTCGCTCAACGCCGTCTCCGAAAAGATCCACGCCCGCGGCAACGCCCAGTCGCCAGACCCGCACGTGAACCACAGCCTCGGCCTCAACTGCGTCGAGTGCCACAAGGGCCACGAACAGTCGGTCAACATGTGCAGCCGCTGCCATCTCTTCGAGTACAAGGTACCGTAGTCTCACGGTCTGAAGCCGCTCACCGTTGCCTCCGGGCGGCTTCAGACAACGTGAGGCGGCACACGCAGAGGCCGCGTTTTCCCGCAGACGGAAGACGCGGCCCTTTTTCTCGCCTATCCTTGAAAAATCGCGACCCTTCGATCCTTGCCACCCCCTCCATCCGGCATGACCGCACGTTCCTACGCCACCAAGTGGCCCGCAGCCTTCAATCCCGACGATCCGACCGTCCTGTCGGTCGCCGCCGTCGTCGACGAACATGTCGACGTGAGCGCCGATTCGCCGCAGCTTCCGCTCCATACGCACCCGACGGGGCAGCTCGCGCTCTCCGTGGGCGGGCTCGTGGGCCTGCAGCTCGAGAGCGGCTACTGGTCGATTCCCGCGCTCTGCGCGATCTGGGTGCCGCCCGGCGTCCCGCACACGGGCGTGCTTGGGCTCGACGGCCGCTCGGTCTATTTTCACGTCGGTCCCTCGCAGCTCGAGGGCTTTCCCGACGAGGTCGTGCGCATGATGCTCAATCCCATGGCCGTCGAGATGGTGCTCTTTGCGGCCCGCGGGCTCGATAGAAGGCGCCCGGAAGCTTCAAGGCGCCTTCTCGCGCTCGCGACGATCGAGGAGGTGAGGCTCGCAAGGCGCCTGCCGCCGCACTTTGCGCCACTCCCGAGAAGCCCGCGCCTTCAGGCGATCGCCATGGAGTTCGCCTCCTTTGAGAAGGCCGAGTGGACGATGGAGGACTGGGCTGCGTTTGCGGGCATGAGCGTGCGCACGCTCAGCCGTCAGGTGCAGGCCGAGACGGGACTCACCTTCCGCAACTGGCGTCTGCAGCACGTGCTCCTCGTCTCCCTCGGACAGCTCGCGCGCGAGACGAGCGTTGAGGAGGCGGCGCTCACGGCGGGCTACCAGAACACCTCGGCCTTCATCTCCGCCTTCCGGCAGGTCTTCGGGATGACGCCCGGCGAATACAGGCGAACGCTTCAGGGCTCCTGAGGACGGAATGCAAAGAGCCCCGGCAGGCAGGCTGCAGGGGCTCGCTGTTTTGATCTTGAACCGGACCAGTGCGGGATCAGCGCATCGTCACGAGGACGCGGCCCGTCATTTCGGGCGGGATCGGTTGGCCCATGAGCGTGAGCACGGTCGGGGCGACGTCGGCGAGGACGCCGTTTTCAACACGCTCGACGCGGTCGGAGACGACGAGGATGGGGACCGGGTTGAGCGAGTGGGCCGTGTTGGGCGAGCCGTCGGCGTTGACGGCGTTGTCGGCGTTGCCGTGGTCGGCGATCTGGACGACCTCGTAGCCGTGGGCGCGCGCGGCGTCGATGACGGCGCCCGCGCAGGCGTCGACGGTGACGACGGCCTTTTCAATCGCGTCGTAGACGCCCGTGTGGCCCACCATGTCGCCGTTGGCGAAGTTGAGGCAGATGAAGTCGTACTGCTCGGTGGCGATGGCCTCGACGAGCTTTTCGGTGACCTCGGGGGCGCTCATCTGGGGCTGCAGGTCGTAGGTCGCGACCGAGGGACTCGGCACGAGGATGCGGTCCTCGCCTTCATACGGGGCTTCGCGGCCGCCGTTGAGGAAGAACGTGACGTGGGCGTACTTTTCGGTCTCGGCGATGCGCAGCTGCCTGAGGCCCTGGGCGGAGACCCATTCGCCGATCGTGTTGACGACGTTCTCCTTCGGGAAGAGTACGTGCAGGCCCTTGTAGGTCGGGTCGTAGGGCGTCATCGTGCAGAAGTAGAGCGGCATGGGCTCCATCTCGAAGTCGAGCTTGGGCTCCTGCGTGAGCACGGTCGTGAGCTCCTTGGCACGGTCGTTGCGGAAGTTCACGAAGACGACGGCGTCGTGCGGGCGGATGCGGCCCACGGCAACGCCGTGAGCGTCCGTGAGGTACTGCGGCTCGAGGAACTCGTCGGTGATGCCCTGGCGGTAGGAGACGCGCACGGCGTCGGGCATGTCGGAGACGGGATTGCCCACGCCCTTGACGAGCAGGTCGTAGGCGCGGCGCACGCGCTCCCAGCGCTTGTCGCGGTCCATGGCCCAGTAGCGGCCCACGAGGCTCACGAGTTCGCCCGCGGTGTCGGGCCTGGCCATTTCGGCGAGCATGTCCTTCACGAAGCCTTCGCCGCTCTTGGGATCGGTGTCGCGGCCGTCAAGGAAGCCGTGCACGTAGACCTTCTCGAGGCCCGCGGCCTTCGCAAGGCGCAGGAACGCGTACATGTGGCTGTTGAGGCTGTGCACGCCGCCGTCGGAGAGAAGGCCCATGACGTGCAGGGCGCAGCCCTTTTCGCGGCAGTAGTCGATGAGGGCCTTCACCTCGGGATTGTCGCCGATCGAGCCGTCGGCGACCGCGCGGTTGATCTTGACGAGATCCTGGTAGAGGACGCGGCCGGCGCCGATGTTGAGGTGGCCCACTTCGGAGTTGCCCATCTGGCCGTCGGGCAGGCCCACGTTTTCGCCGTCGGTGCGCAGTTCGGCGTGCGGATACTTCGCCGCAAACTCGCCGAGGCGCTGCGGCCTGACGCTGCCGATCACGTCGGCCCTGTCGCCGCGGCCGATGCCCCAGCCGTCGAGAATCATGAGCAAAACCTTCTTTCGTGCACAGGCCGTCATCGCCTTGTCTCCTTCTTCCTGATCCTGAATCCCTGTCGTTGGTGTCTGTTGGGAGAGCCCTGCGGGGCTTACTCCTCGTCCTGCGGGTCGCGGACCTCAACCGGCGTTTCGCTCAGCGCCTGTTCGACCTCGCGGTCGAGCACGGACTCGACGAACTCGCTCACGGACTGGCCGCGGTTGGCGGCGGCATGAATCAGATTGTCATAAAGGGACGAATCGATGGCCACTTCAAGGGTGACGTAGTTGGTGTCTTCTGCCATTTGAATTCTCTCTCGAATAGTTGGACGGGCGGACGTGGGATCGGGGTTCCGTGCTGCGCTTTCCCTTCGGGGGGCGCGGCGGGCGCCGTCTCCGCCTTCCTGATCAATCGGATGATTATCACGGATCGGCTCCCCATCGTCAATACCGCGGAACCTGGAGGTGCCTCGCAGACGCGGTTTGGAGGGGCCGGAGAGGGCTCTTGCGGAACGGAAGCGGGCGCAGCGGGGGAGGCACACGAAAAGGAAAGCCCCCCGCGGAAGGTTCCGCGGAGGGCTTCGGTTCATGTCCGATTCAGCAGTCGGAAGACCGCTTCATCGGCAGGTGACGCGTTGCAAATTAGAAAGCGTGCGTCAGACCCGTGAAGACTTCACCGACCTTTTCTTCGACTTCGACAGCCTTGGTGGTGGCGTCGAGCGTGGCCTTGTAGTAGCCGGCGGCGAGGTAGACGGACGTGCGCTTGCTCAGGCGGTATTCGTACTTCGTGGCGAGACCCATGTAGTCGAAGTCGCGTTCTTCAACGCCGGTCTTGGACGTTTCAGCCGTGCCGTCGACATAGTAGGCGCCGACCGTCAGGTCGCCGTTGCTGATCGGAACGATCGTGCCGAGGTGAGCGCCGAAGCCCTTGACGCCCTTGTCGAAATCGGTGTCAAACGTCTTGAGCTCGGCACCCTTGACCATGCTGGCGAGAGCGTTGGCGCCGCTGCCCTGGATGCCCTTGAAGTACTGGCCCATCACGAAGGTCTTGGCGAAGCCGCAGTCGTAGTTGCCGCCGAGGTAGACGATGTGGCCGTCTTCACCGCGGGCGCCCTTACCGAAGGACTGGTAGTTCTGGAATTCGTAGGCGAGAACCGTGTTCAGGGCGCCGAAGTTGCCCGTAAGAGCCGTGGAAGCGTAGCGGTTGACGGCGGAGGAGCCTTCACGGTTCGTGTTGGTGCTGGATTCATTGAAGGAGTACTGGACCGTAGCCTGCAGACCGGCGAACTTCGGGGTCTGGTACGTGACCATGTTGTCGTAGCGGGCGGACTGGAGGAGGCCGAGAACGTCACCGGAACCGCCGTCGAAGGCGTCGCCGTAGCCGTAGACGAGGTCGAAGCCGGCGCCGGAACCAACGCCGCCGACGCGGCCCATGGTGAGCGTACCGAAGTCGGAGGAGAGGGCGACGGTGGCCTGACGGTCAAAGAGCTTGCCTTCGGTCTTGAATTCGCCGGAGTCGGCCTTGAAGCCGTTTTCGAGCTGGAAGCTCACCTTCATGCCGTTGCCGAGGTCTTCAGAACCCTTGATGCCGAAGCGGGAGGCAGAGTTGCGACCGTTTTCCATGGAGAACGTGTCTTCATCGACCATGGTCTTGTCGCCGACGGTGACTTCACTGGTCTTGTACTGGAGACCCAGGTCAACCTTGCCGTACATCGTGACTTCAGCGGCCTGAACGGAGAAAGCGGTAGCGCCGAGAACGGCGACAGCGATAAGAGACTTCTTGAACATAATCTTGTCATCCAAATAAAAGGGAAAATTTGGGAGTCACTGCTTTTCGCGTGGCTAGGGAGAATACTGGGACAAGAGGGGGCGATTCGCAAGAAGCTCCCCTTCCGGATGACCTTCGTATTTAGTGCATCGGCCTGCGGGACAGGGAATCCGGCCGGAATACGGTGATAACCCCTATACTGTTGCGCAAACGCAACAAACGGGCGGAATCGCCCATGGTGCCTGCGTTTGGAGGCGGTCGTCATCCATGCGCGACTTTATGAAAACGGCATCGCCGTTTCCCGAATGTCGTGCGCGGGACGAGATGAAGAGAACAATGAAAAACGGCGCCCTGCCGGATGAAGCGGGACGCCGTTTGGTTCAAGGTTTGTGCGGGGCGTGATGCCTGGAGACTCAGGTTGCGGCGGGGAGCTTCGGGAGCATGCCGCGGAGGTTCTTCGCGTAGAGGGCCGCCACATAGAGGATCACCACGGCGGCGACCGTCACTTCGACGTGGGCGAGGAAGCGGATCTGGTGCGCGTAGTGAAGGGCGCCGGGGAAACCCGCCACGAGGTTCGAGAGCTTGTAGAGCGCCGTCGCGCCGATGGCCATCGGGAAGGTGAAGGCCGCGTAGCCCGGCGAGAACTGAAGCCTCAGGAGGCGCCAGAAGGCGAAGTAGATCACGACCGTCATGAGGATCGCGATGCCGAAGAGGAGCGCGACGAGAAGAAGCGACGGATCCTTCTCGACCGTGAGGTAGCCTGCAAGCAGCAGGCTCGCGGGCGCGGCCAGAATCGCGATCGTGGGCTTGGCGCCGTTGGGGACTTCGGGGAGGAAGAAGAGGCGGTAGATCATCAGCGGCAGGAGCACGGCATAGGCCGCGGCGCCCATCCAGAAGAGGATCTTCGCGAAGGGAAGCAGCACGGCCACCTCGGGGAAGGTCACGTCGGCCACCACGATGCCGATGGGCGGCACGAACCAGGAGGGCACCATGAGCTCGAGCCTCGGTTCCTGCAGGCGGTTCACGATGAAGATGCCGAGCGCCGCCAGATGAAGGAGCACCGCCGCGCACCAGAGCACGACGCCCGCTTCGGGCATCCAGTGGCCCGCGGTCTTCGAGACCACCATCAGGCACATCGCGAACGTCGGGACGATGCTGCCCACGACGGGATGCTTCAGGTCGGCCCAGAGCGTGTCGTGGTGCGCCGTGAAGCGAAGCACCAGAAAGCCGATCATGACGAGGCCGATCACGGCACCCGTCGTCTGGCCCCAACCCGCGAGCGGCAGGGCGTTCTCGAGGCACCAGCCCAGACTCGCAATGCCGAGCGCGAGACCGGCGAGCGGCGTGGGCAGGCCGCGAACCTTGTAGTGAAGCTTTTTGAACATGGGAATTCTCAAGAAAAGGGCGGGATTACCCTTGGTTTGCGGAGCTATTTTGGCAGAAAATTCGTTCGGAGGCGTCGTTTTTTTCAGAACCGATCGTTCGGAAAATGCGTCCGACATGACTTCAATCGTTCGGCTTTACCGAAAGTCTGGACATCCTGCGTCCTCACGACTTTTTGCAGGTCTTCCGCAGGGGGAGGCCTTTTTCGGCTTCTTCGAATAGAATGTACCTTCTATAAAACATTCAATATTAAGGATAGGGCCTGCCCGTGGCAGCGCCCGCAACTGCGCGATGGACATGGAAGACAAGGAGACGGCCCCGGGAACGGTGCTTCTGGCGGTGGACGTTGCAAGGCGTCAGGCGGAATTGAGGCGAAGGAGCGTCATCATGACGGAGGATCCCGTCGAGGCGGCCGAGTGGCTGCGAACCTACAGGCATCCGATGACTGAGCTCATCTCGATCGGGCCCTGGGCGTCGTACAGCGCCTTCAATCAAGGTGCCGGCGTCGACCTGCCGAGGCTTCTGCTCTCGGACCGCGTGCGCTCGGCCTGTGCGGTCGAGGTGGCGGGGCTCGACTACGCGGCGCAGCAGGCGAAGTACCTTTTTGCATTTGAGGACGCCGCCGAGTGGATTGAGGCCAATGTTGAGACGCGCGTGATGAGCGTCGTCGTGCCGCTTTCGATTTTTGCGACCGCCCCGGACGCCCTGAGGGCCGAATTTGAGGAGGAGAAGCGTCTGAGGTTTACGAACGTGAAGACGAATGAAGGCGCCGCGAAGCCCCGCCGCATTCTCGCCCGCTGGAATGTCGTGAAGAACCTCGCGAAGGAGGCCCGCGAGGCGATCGGCAACTGGTCCTCGGACTATGCGGCCGAGAAGGTTCGTCAGCAGGTGGCCTGGCCCGTGCCGCCCTCGATGGAGGTTGATTTTCCAGGATGCGTATTCGCCCGCTACCGCACTTCGGCTGAGATCGAGCCCACGCGCCAGCGCACGCACAACACGATCCTCTTCACGGGCATGGCGGTTCACCGCGAGATCGGGCGCAACAGGCCGTACTGCAGGCGGCACTTCACGCCGGGACTGCTTCTGGGCGGCCCTCGAAACTGGCCCGACTACGAGATCGGACTGGTCGACGTGATGAGCATTCCGAGGGCGGCCGCACTTCTAGGAGAGAGCTTCATCAGGCACGCCGCCTGGCGTCTTTCGCCCGAGGACGTCGTCTGGTGCGGAGACCCTTCGGTCCTGCACGACGTGAAGCTCAGCGCCGACATGCGGATTCTGCTCGGTCTTTCGAGGGAGAGGCGCAGGCCCGTCGTCTGAGCCCGGCGTGTGATTCCCTCGCGGGTTTACCCGCTTGGGGCTTCGGATCACGGAGCGCGCGTGCCATAATCATCGTTAGAGAATGTCGGCTTTCAGACGGTCTCTCGTTCGAGGGAGCCGAACCGTCATTCCAGCCAATCTTCCCACGAGGATCCAGTCATGCAGATTACGCTTCGCCAGATGCAGGTCTTTCTTGCAGTCGCCCGCACCGAGAACCTGTCGGTTGCTGCTCAGGATCTTGCGATGAGCAAGAGCGCGGTGAGCCAGGCCCTGACGGAGCTTGAGGGGCGCCTCGGCGTCACGCTCTTCGAGCGCACCCGCGGCCGACTCCTTCTTTCGGCCGAAGGCAGACGCCTCAAGCCCGCCGCCGACGAGCTCATGGAGCGCACCGACGACATCGAGTCGCTCTTTTCAGGTCGCACGACGGGCCAGCTCAGGCTTGCCTGTACGTTCACGATCGGCTCCTTCATGCTCTCGGACCTGATGCGCGACTTTCAGGCGCACGCGGGCTGGATGCCCGAAATGCGCATCGCCAACACCGCCGAGGTGGCCGAATCGCTCCTCAACTTCTCGACCGACATCTCGATCGTCGAGGGCCCCGTCACAAATCCGCACCTCATCACCGAGCCGTGGATTTTCGACGAAATGGTCGTGGTGGCGCCCAAGGGGCACCGCCTCACGCAGGGCGTCGCGACCTGGGAGCAGCTCTCTCGCGAGCGCTGGATTCTTCGAGAGGAGGGCTCGAGCACCCGCATCTTCTTCGACGCCCAGATCGGCCTTCACCTCTCCGAGCACAACATCATCGCGAACGTCAACAGCTTCGAGGCGATCGTCGGCATGATCATCAACGGCATGGGCCTCACCTTCATCTCCGAGCGCATCCTTCACGATCCGTTCTTCGGCCCGCACCTCAGGCGCGTCAAGTGTCCCGAGACCTTCACAAGGCAGCTCTCCTTCTGCATGCACAAGCAGAAGTACCGCTCCTCCGACCTCCAGGCTTTCCTCGCCTTCTGCCGCCTTTGGGGCGAACAACTTCTCGAACGCGAGCACAGCCGCAGGCTCGAGGAGGAACAGGCGGCCATGGTCTTCACAAGTCCCTCCCGATTCAGCGGCGAGGTTGCCTAGTTTCCTGACCTGTAGCCCTGCTGCATCCGGTCTTCCTTCCTCAGCCATTCTCTTGGGAAGGCAAAGCCGTCCGCAGATGAGGACATTGCGCAAGAATTCGACGCCTTGCAGCACCAGTATTCCTGCGCCTCCGTGTACAATGCCTGCCGCTTCACGTTCGGACGGGTCTCCCTCAGGCTTTCCGCAGAAGTCTCCCAAACCACCAGACCACAAGACCGATTCCATTTCCATGCACGTCACCGTCTATCTCATCTGCGCGCTCGTCACGGCACTGATGGCCGCCTACGGCATCTGGCGCACGATCCGCATCGCCCATCTCGGCACGACCTCGAAGCTTGCCGTCACGGCCTTCTTTGCGCTTGCGGGCGCCTCGCACTTCGCCTTTCTCGACATGACGGACCTCTTCGAGCGCGCCTTCATCGTCGATACGCTGCCCGTCACGGGCCTCTTCGTGAGCTTTGCCTACTGGTTCTTCCTGCTGGCGCTCGCGCGCGACGTGATCGGCGGCGTGCGCGGACTCGTGCGCAGGAAGATGGGGCTTCCCGTCGAGAAGCGCGACCTCTTCACGATCGTCTCGACGTGCTTCGTGGCCGTCTTCGGCATCTTCTTCGGCATCACCTCGACCTGGAACGCGCTCTCCGAGCCTACGGTCGAGCCGATGACCGTGGCCGTCAGGAACCTTCCGCCCGAGCTCGAGGGCTTCAAGGTCGCCCAGATCACGGACCTGCACGCCTCGAACCTCTTCCCCGCCGCCCGCACCGAAGCCGTGGTGAAGGCCGTCAATGAGGCCAAGCCCGACCTCGTCCTCATCACGGGCGACTTCTCCGACGGTCCGCTCGACAGGGAGGCTGCCGTTCTTCAGCGCGACGCGGACCTCGCGCCTCTTTCCGGCCTCAAGGCCGCCTACGGCATCTTCGGCGTGACGGGCAACCATGAGTACATCCGTCCCGAGCGCGAGAAGCTCCTTGAGATCATCAGGCGCCATGGCGTCGTGATCCTCGAGAACGAGGCCGTCTCCATCGCCGTCAAGGGCCGCCGCGTGACGGTGGCGGGCGTGGACGACCTCGCGGCCGAGCGCACGGGCGCAGGCCGTCACGACCTTGCGGGTACGCTCTCCAATCTCGCCGACGACGACCTCCGCATCCTGATGGACCATCAGCCCCGCACGGCTCCCGAGGCTGCGAACCCTGCCTGGAAGGTGGATCTGCAGCTTTCGGGTCACACCCACGGCGGCCACACGGGTCCCGTCGCGATTCTCGCCTCGCTTGCCAACAACGGCTTCGTCAAGGGCTTTTACGAGCTGGGCGGCATGAAGCTCTACGTCTCCCAGGGCGCGGGCTTCTGGGCGGGCTTCCCCGTGAGAAGCGGCACCTTCAACGAAATCCCGCTCATCACGTTCACGCGCGCCAACTGATCGAGCAGCTTTTCGAGCATTCCCGGCATGAAAAAGCCTCCCGACTTCGGGAGGCTTTTTTATTCCGCAGGAGCAGACGACGAGCTTGACGCAGCGGCCGCAGAAGGCGCACGGTGAACGAATGCATCCGAAGCGAGCGTTTGGATGAAGCCGGGGATCTGAAGAAACGAAGCGGGCGAAGCATTGCTGCTTCGCCCGCTCGCTCAGGACTGAAGAATCAACTTTGAGAAGTCATCAGTTCTTCGTGAAGGCCTTTTCGACGCTGATCGGGAAGGCCTGGTAGCCGAACGTGTCCTTGAGTTCGATGTCGACGACCGGCTTGGTTTCGCCCCAACGGTATTCGGCGATGTGCGGCATGACGCGGCCGAGGGTGTTGGTGCGCTTTTCAGGCGTGGCGCCGAGGCCGGCGGTGGACCAGTACACCATCATGGTGTCCTTGTCTTCCATGTACTTCGTCAGGCCGGTGACCGGGCAGAAGAACGGATAGCCGAGGTCCTTGCCCACTTCCCAGATCTGTTCGACCGTCATCTTCTTCTGGTCGATCTTGTACACCACGGCGCGGGAGTACTTCATCGTCGGCAGGGCCGGCTGTTCCATGCCGCGGCCGTCACCGTTGTCAAAGACGGAGAGGTAGATGACGTTCTTGTCGGACTTGCTGTCGATGCGCCAGGCGGTGTGCTGCGTCCAGGACCAGTCGAAGTCGCCTTCGCATTTGGAACCTTCGCACTTGATCTTGTTGCCCTTGGCGTCGACCGGGGTGAGGACCTTTTCAGCCCAGCCCTTCTTCCAGCCTTCCGGCGAAGCGAGGATCCACTTGATCTTCTTGTCGCGGCCGATCTTGACGATGCCCTGATGGCGCGAGGAGATGATGATGGAGTCGTCGGTCGGGTCATAGTCGACGGAGTTGACGTGAGCCCAGTTGCGGCCCGGGCCGACGCCGGCGATGTCGCCGAACTGGCCGTTTTCGTCCATCTTGGCGAGTTCTTCGGCGGAGAGCGTCTGGCCGGACTTGGAGGCGTCGATGTTGAGGCAGACGGCGCCCTGGTCCATGGCCTTCACGATGTTGTCGCGATACGGGTCAAGGATGTCGTAGAGACGGAAGTCGTCGACCACGCCGCCGTTTTCGTCAAGCTCAACGATCACGTCGCGAACCGTGTGGACGCGCTTGCCGTCGGGACGGCGGTAGTCGGCGTTGGCGACGCGCAGGAAGCTGTGGCCGTTTTCAGCGTTGTCGAAGGCGTGCGAGTAGTCGGAGTACTGAGGCGGCAGCAGGCGGTTGAAGATTTCGCGGCCGAGGAGGTCGTACTTGACGTAGCGCTGGCCGAAGCCCCAGGTGAGGGCGCCGTCCTTCGTCTGCTGGAAGCCCATCATGTAGCCGGAGGACCAGGGGTCGGACGGCTCGTTGAGGAGGATGTCGAGGAGGTACCAGCGGACGGCGCCGGTCGTGTCGATGATGCCGATGTTGGAGTTGTAGGCCCACTCAAGCGCACCGCCGGACGGGTTGTTCCAGGCAAAGCGGGCGCCCTGCGGGGCGATCGGGGAGAGCTGGTTGCCGACGAGGTAGAGACGATCCTTGAAGTCCGGATGAACCGTATGGACTTCGGTGTCGAACATCGTGCCCTTCTGGCGCGGCATGCCGTTGGAGCGCGTGTAGACCGGAGGCGCGTAGAACTGGTACGTGTCGGAGAACTTCTCGGCCTTGCCGTTGAAGAGACGCGTGTAGGAAACCTCGACGGTGTTCAGGTAGTCGGGATACAGACCGAAGACCGGAATGCCGGCGTTGGTCTTGAGCTGGCGGTCGGAAACCTTGTACTTGATTTCCTGACCGTTCATCTTCGGCACGATGCGGACTTCGACGTCCTTGAGTTCGTAGCCGCCGTTGCGGATCACGGCGGTGAGCGGAGCAACCTTGTACGGGTTGACGATCACTTCACCGATGTTGCCTTGGACGGCATAGGTGACGGCGGGGCCGGAAGCGCCGCCGGAAGCGCAGGCGGCGCCCGCAATGAAGGTCGCGGCGACGAGGGCAGCCATGGTCTTGGCCTGGAATTTCATGAGTCTCTCCTAAAAAGAATGAGGTGCACGCTTTGTGCGTCGATGCAAATGTTAGAGCAGGGGGTTTCGCATTTTTATTGCGGACTGCCTGTAACCGATGTGCGGAAAATGAAAAGCGGATCCACGAAAAGTGCGCGACGAGCAAGACAGGAGAGAAGTGCGGTTCGGGGAAAACGCGCGTGCGGCGGGCTTTTTGAGGGACCGAGGGGTACAATTCACGCGACCGACAGACCAGGAGAAAAACATGAATCACCAGGGACCGCAGATACCCGAGGACGTCAACGACAGCAATCTCTACCGGGCCTACAGGCTGCTGAGCGTCTGTGAAACGGGCGTGCTGAGCCGCGCCTGTGACAGAACGGGGCTGTCGCTTCCCACTGCGTCCCGTCTTCTCGCACGTGCGAGGACGTGGTTCGACGATCCGCTCTTCGTGCACTCCGCAGGCCGCATGTATCCGACCGTGCGCATGAAGGCGCTGCGTCCGAGGCTGATCGAGGCCATGCGTGCGACCGACGCACTCTTCAACGAGGAGAACGTGTTCGACCCGCAGAGCGCCGAGGGCGTCGTGAGGATCGTGGCGATCGACAACGCGTTCTACACGCTGCTCATTCCGCTCATCATGGAGCTCCGCAAGGAGGCGCCCGGCATTCGCTTTCGCGTTTACGACCGATTCCCCGAGATGATGTCGGTGTTGAGGCACGGAGACCTTGATCTCGCCGTCTATTCGACGCTCGGCAAGGCGTGTCCGCCTGACTTTCACGAGCAGACGCTCTTCGAATCCGGTCACGTGCTTCTCGTGCGCCGCGGGCATCCCCTGAGTGCGCTTGCCAAAAAGCGTCCTCTTCGTCTTGAGGACGTCGCGAAGTACGAGCATGTGGGCGTGGCGATCACGATGAGCACCGACGGCCCGCGTCTCATCATCGGACAGCAGGCGATGAACGTGCACGACCGCCTCTGCTGCGAGATGCCCTTCATCGTGGCGGGCGCCTCGCTCGTCGCAAGAACCGACCTGGTCATGCGCACGCCCAGGGAAACGGCCGTTCTTCTTGCGAAGGGCCTGCCGCTCGACGTTCTCCATTCGGAGGAGGACGTGAGCCTTCCCTGGCGTCCCGGCCTCTTCTGGCACGAATGCTCGACGAACAGTCCGCTGCTCACCTGGGTGAGGGCCAGGCTGGCCGTCAAGGCCCGCGAGATCTACGACGCGGCGGAGAAGGTGCTACCGTTCTGAGTTTCGAGCATTTCCGGCATGAAAAAGCCTCCCGACGTCGGGAGGCTTTTTCATGCGTTTGGGCAGGTGTCAGTATGTCGTTCGGTCGAAGACGGCCTTCTGCTGCGTGAATTCGAGCAGGCCCGCGAGGCCGCCCTCACGTCCGATGCCGCTCTGCTTGTAGCCGCCGAAGGGCGCGGTGACGTCGCGCGGGGCGTCGTTGATGTAGACGTTGCCCGAGTGGATGCGCTTTGCGACCGCGACCGCCTCGGCCTTCGTCGGGGCGTGCACGTAGCCCGAGAGTCCGTAGGGCGTGTCGTTGGCGATTGAGACGGCCTCCTCGACGGTGTCGTAGGGAATGATGCAGAGCACGGGGCCGAAGATCTCCTCGCGGGCGATGCGCATGTCGTTTCTCACGTCGGAGAAGACGACGGGTCTGACGTAGTAGCCGCGGGACATGTCGGTGGGGACGCCGCCCATGACGAGTCGTGCGCCTTCGTCGATGCCGGCCTGCACGTATTCGGCGATCTTTTCGAACTGGGCCTTCGAGGAGACGGGGCCGATGTCGGTCTTCGGGTCGGTCGGGTCGCCGACGACGAGCTTGGCGGCGAGCTCGCAGAATTCGGACTCGATGCGCGCGAGGTCGCGACGGGGCACGATGAGGCGCGAGAGAGCCGTGCAGGTCTGGCCCGCGTTGAAGAAGATCGAGCTCAGGATCTTGGGGTAGGCGGCCGAGTAGTCGTCGGAGGGCAGGAACACGGCGGGGGACTTGCCGCCGAGCTCGAGGCTGATGTGCTTGACGCTCTCGAGCGCGCGCTGCGCGATGCGGATGCCGACGGTGGTGGAGCCCGTGAAGCTCACCATGTCGACGTCGGGATGCGAGGCGAGGCGGTCGCCGAGTCTGGAGCCGCGGCCGCTCACCATGTTGAAGACCCCCTTTGGGAAGCCCGCGCGGTCGAAGGCGTCGGCGAGCAGGCAGGCCGTGAGCGGCGTGTGCTGGCTGGGCTTGAGAACGACGGTGCAGCCCATCAGGATGGCGGGGACGACCTTCTGGACGACCTGGCCGAGCGGATAGTTCCAGGGCGTGACGCAGGCGACGACGCCGACGGGCTCGCGGTAGACGGTGGAATTCGGGAGCGTTTCCTCGAGGACCATGCGTTCCGCCGCCTCGATGTAGGAGCGTACGCGCACGTACTGGTACTCGCAGTGGGTCCTGGTCGTGAAGCCGACGGGTGCGCCGAGTTCGGCCACTTCGAGCGGGATGATCTCGTCGTGCAGGGCCTCGAAGTTCGCGAGCATGGCCTTCATCAGGCGGATGCGTTCTGCGAGGGGCGTCGTGCGCCAGCCTTCGAGCGCGGCCTTTGCGGCCGCAACGGCGCGGTCCGCGTCGGCGGGCGTGCCGTCGGGGATGCGGGCGAAGCGCTCGAGCGTGGCGGGGTTTTCGACCTCGATCCAGGCGTCGTCCTCCGAAGGCGTCCATTCGCCGTTGATGTAGTGTTTTTCAAAATCCCATGACATTTTGCGAATCCTTCTTCTTCTGTTTCTGTTTTTGCCGGCCTCGGGGCGCGTCAGCATCCGCGTCGGGGCCGGAAGCAGGGCACCAGATGTCCTAACTCTAGCGCAAAGCGAGGGGCTCTGCGGGCCTGCCCATAATGCTACAGCCTCAGGGAAGCCGAAGAGATAAGGCGTTTTGACTAGGCGCATCTCTTGTGCGGGCGGCGGGGCGGGAGGACCTCCCGCAGTTGCGCACGCCGTGCCGCTCCCGGATTTTTCGGCTTATTTCCTGCTGCAACAGCCTCACGCAGTCGGACATGATTTGTTGCGCAAAAGCGGCACGCCGACTGGCAAGATGTCTTCAACGGACGAACGACGGGAACCGAAGCGAAGGAAGCCCCGTCGGGCGGACCGCCATCCGAGAAACAGCATACATATAGGAGAGTGCGCGCAGGAACAGGACCGACACTGCAAGCAACTGCACGCCGACGACATCATGACATTCAACGCCAAGCTTCTCACCGCCACCGCCGCCGCTCTCATCGGTGCCATCGCGCTTACGGGCTGCAACGAAGCCCCGGCTCCGGCCCCCGCCGCCGAACCCGCCGCGCAGACCCAGCCCGCTCCGGCCCCCGAGGCCCAGCAGCAGGCGCCCGAACAGGCTCAGCAGCAGGCTCCGGTCGAGGCCCAGAAGGCCCCCGCGCCTGATGCCAAGAAGTAAGGCTTCGCCTTCATGACGGGAGGGAAGATCCCTCCCGACGCTTCGCCACGATCCATCAACCATATATAAGGACGGACCCGCGCCACAACGCAGTCCGAACACATCATGACGAACACCATCAAGCTTCTCGCCGTTGCCTCCGTTTTCCTCGCTTCCTCCGCCTTTGCGGCGAACCCGCCTGCAGCTCCCGAGCCCGAGGCCCAGCCGGCCGTCAAGGCTGCGCCCGCCGACCTCCAGACAGCGGCGCCCGCTGC
>OJQB01000238.1_pt1 | contig 22068 bp, 15 predicted proteins | sample 1598601 | NCBI WGS metagenome assembly OJQB01 (sample SAMN03922496, study PRJEB24848) | human gut metagenome | isolation source: stool sample | host: Homo sapiens | place: Germany | collected 2011-11 | reverse complement strand
CCGACACCGACGGTACCGGTGGTAACCGAGGAGCCTACGCCGACACCGACGGTACCGGTGGTAACCGAAGAACCTACGCCGACACCGACGGTACCGGTGGTAACCGAGGAGCCTACGCCGACACCGACGGTACCGGTGGTAACCGAAGAACCTACACCAACACCAACCGCAACACCTGACACCCCGGATGAACCCGATACTCCGGACGATACACCAGATGATCCCGGTACACCGGCAGATCCCGGCACACCGGCCGGTGGAATCCCGGACACCCCGCAGGTACTTGGTGCAAGACGCCGCAGAATGGTGACCATCGAGGATGAGACAGTTCCCTTGGCGGACAGAGCAGTCCTCGGAGCATCCAGACGACCGCAGACCAGCGATGACTCCGATGCCTGGAATCTGGGCTTTGCCTTTTCCCTGACGAGTCTGGGAGCATGGCTTGTTCTTAAGCGAAAAGAACATTAAACAGGAACGGAACGACAGCCGATCTTAGCTGTAAAAGTATAAAAGGATCAGAATCTTGAAAAATTTTTCAAATTCTGGTCCTTTTTTCCATTTGGCGCAGTCTTACTTATTAGGAGAGTAAAAAGAAGTAATAAAAACAGAAATACTGGTTTTGAGGGGAAACAGAAATGAAGTTAAAAAACGTAATACAGACCAAACTGGCAAAAACTCTGGTAGCGGCACTGATGATCGGCAGCATCTCCAACACCGGATTTACGGTACAGGCGGAAGAAGCAACGCAGAATGAGCAGAACGATGTTGTTGAAATGGCAAGTGCAAGCGGAAACGACAGCGTTGTTGCTGTAAAAGAGAAAACCTATCCCACCATCAAAACGGTGATTCTTGCTGGAGGCACCATGGCAAAATATGTGGGAGGACAGGTAGCCAGCCCCAACGTATGGCCCAATAATTACAAGCCGGCAAACGGAGATTTTTCATTGTTTGCAGGTCATAAGATGACTTTGGATGATGCTGAAACCTTTAAATATCTTTCTGTGGATAATACAGGGGTAGATGCCGAAGGAAAGTTAACCGGAAGTAACGGGGCAAGCTGGCAGTGCGTTGGATTCGTAGCATTAGATGTAAACAAATATTCTGACTGCAAGCCCGCAGATTTGTTACACTATGTTTATTACGGTGGAGACAGCGAAGGCACTTCCTATTATAAAGAAAACTGCGGAAAAACCCTTGAGGATGTAAAACAGTATGTGAATGACAACAACGGCGTCTTGTATGGTGAAAATGTAACGGAAAGTTTTATGAATCAGTTGCTCACCACCGGTCGATCCTTCAGTGGAGTCACCATTGCCACGGTATGGTATGTGACCACACCCACAGAGACCTGGATCAATTATGACGGATACGATTACAGGATTCCCGGGGTATCCGCAGTAGATTATTATGAATATCCCACGGGAACGGTAACTTTTGAACAGAATGAGAACGGCGCAGTGTTCCATTATATTTCCGAAGGTATTACCATTACTACAACTCCGGAACTGGAACAGCATTGGGAAAGCGGCACCGGCAGGGTGACCTATGATGCAACGATCACCATTACGATCCACAGCAATGCCCCGGACAAGGTAAGAATCAATCTGTCCGATGCCATCGGTTATCTGAACGGTACCGTGGCAGGAGGAAATGCGGCAGAGCCCGGAGATACCCTGTACTACAACATAAAGCTGGTAAATGAGAGTAATAAGGAGTATCAGTATGATCCTGCAAAGGCCACGATCGGTACGATCCCGGCAGCGCCTAAGGCAGGAGAGAAAGTAACGGTTCTGTCCAGTGGTTTTGAAGGTTATGAGATCGGTGAAGTGGGAGCGTTCTGTACATTGCCCCGCCGTATTTTAAATGCTCCGTTACGGGATCTCGGAATCACCGCAGGTAAGGTTACGGATGCGATTGTCGGAGAGGCTCTTTTGAAAAAAGGATATGGCAGCGAAGAAATGAAGCCGGAAGAGGTTACGCAGAGCTGCCTGGCACAGTATTACTTAGACTGGTTCAACAATACTTCCAGAGAAGAAGGAAATAAGGTCTACGGCTTTTCAGAACTTACGGCAGAGGAACTGGCAATCCTGACCAACGGAACCGCCGATACCACAGTAGCGGAGAGCTGTTCTGCAGTAGCAGATGCTTTATATTACACGACATATCATAATGTATATACTTTTGACGGTGAAGGTCTGTATGACCGGATGCTGAAAAACGGACAGGAAGGTTCCTATGCAGATACTCGGGTATCCGACCTGTTAAAGGACGGAGAAGTGAAGATCACCACTAACCTTAACGGTGTGTTGGCCAACAACGGCTATCAGATGACCAGATACGGCTTCGGAATGCAGTTTGAATTGTCCAGAGAGCCGGAGGTTACTCCGCCCGTGACTACCAGCCCGGAACCGACTCCCAGTGCTGCTCCGGAGCCTACGCCGACAGGCACACCGGATACCACACCCACGACGCCGACCACTACTCCGACCGCACCCCCGGATACTCCGGACGATTCGGATGATTCCGATACCCCGGATACTCCCGGTACACCGTCTGAGCCGGCAACCCCGGTAACACCTCAGGTGCTTGGTGTAAGACGTCAGCGGGTTGTAAGCATTACCGATGATCCTACACCATTGGCGGACAGAGCAGTCCTGGGAGCTTCCAGAAGACCCAGGACCGGCGATGATTCCAATACATGGAATCGGGGCTTTGCCCTTTCCTTGACAGGGCTGGGAGCATGGCTTATTATTAAGAAGAAGCAATCATAACGAATAAACATATATTTACTATAAACAATCAAGGAAAGAAGAGGTAGAACAAATGAAAAAAAGATGGATGAGTCTTGTTCTGACAGTCATCATGGTGCTGAGCCTTGCAGGCTGCGGCAAGAGTACAGAATTATCCTCTGTAAGCCGTGATCCTGCCACGGATGACGGAACTGTCTGGTTCGATGAAGAGGCAGTGGCACTGGCGGGTTCTGTGAGAAAAGCCGGTATGAGTGAAGCTGAGCTGGCCCGTGCAGATGAACTTCGTGCCATGGCTATCGATGCGTTGGATATTGTAAACGCGAAGAGAGCAGAGAACGGCCTGGCAGCACTGAACTGGAGCAACGGTCTGGAGTCCTGCGCTATGGTAAGAGCAACCGAAGCAGCTTCCAAGTTCTCCCATACCAGACCCAACGGTAAGGACTGGTACACAGTGAACAGTGAACTGATGTGGGGCGAGAATCTGGCGAAGGGCTATGATTCCGCACAGAGTGTAGTAGATGCCTGGATGGCTTCTCCTACACACGCAGCGAATATCCTGGCAGGCGATTTTACCACCTGCAGCATTGCGGTCTATGAGACCAATGGCAAGTTGTATTTTGCCCAGGAGTTCGGCTATTAACAGGGTATTTCTTATCATGAGGGGATAGAGAGATAAATGACAGGAGAGAGTTGATATTCTTAACGGAATATTAACTCTCTTTTTGGGCTTCAAAAGATAGAAAATTTTCCTGAATCATGGTAAAATAAAATCGACATATAAAATTGAGTATCTCTGCAGAAGATCACTGTTCCAAATGAGGGAGATGAATGGAATATCCGGGCGCTGCCGGACAAGTGGTCACTTCACAGAGTACAGGAAAATAAAGCATATAATAAAAATGCAGCGCAGAAATGAGGACATATGAGTACAAAAGCATCACAGAAGGGCACAAAGGGGCAGACACCCGGCATGACGACGATCCGGGAACGTCTGCAGAAGGCAATCAGCAGGTTGGTAGTGTTCTCGATTATTCCGTTGGTCATCCTTACCGTGATCCTGAATCTGTCCAGTACCATGAGAACACTGGAAGGCGATATGCTGGTGGTGGCAGAGATCTCTGCAGACCGTATCAAAGAGGAACTACGGGTGACAACAACGATCGTATCCGAACTCGGATGCAGCTATCAGCTGTCTTCTCCGGTATTTACCCAGGAGCAGAAGCAGCAGTATATCAACCAGCGTGTGGAAGCTTATGGAATGGTCAGAGGCAAGCTGATCGGCTCCAACGGTATCTGTGCTTATGACGGAACCGATTATAGTGACCGTGATTATTTTAAGAGATCCATGCAGGGAGAGGTCGTGGTATCGGATCCCGTGATTGCAAAGACAGACGGTAAGCTCAGCGTTATCATTTCCGCACCTGTATATGCAGACGGAGATAAGAATGGTGATATTGTCGGCGTGGTATTCGTTGTGCCGGATCCGGAGTTCTTAAATGATATTGCTGCGGCAGTCTCTGTCAGTAAGAATTCCGAGTGCTATCTGTTGGGAGAAACGGGTATCACCATTGCTCACTGTGATTCTGCGATTGCCCAGGAGCAGAAGAGCAACATTGAACTGTCTCAGACGGACAGATCTTTGCGGGGAATTGCAAAGGTAGAGCAGAAGATGATGACCGGAGCAACCGGATATGGCACTTATATGAAAGGCGGAACCATCACAATACAGGCTTATGCACCAATAGAAGGAACCAATGGATGGAGCGTGGCAGTAAATGCACCACTGACAGATTTCCTTGGTTCTACCGTTGTATGTATTGTCATTGGTGTAGCAATAGGTGCTGCAGCTTTATGTTTCAGTGTGCGCAGGGCAAAAAAGATCGGTCAGGCGATCGGTGAACCGGTGGCAAAGTGTACCGAGAGATTACGTCTGTTGGCTGAGGGCGATCTGCATACTCCGGCACCAGTGATCCGGACACAGGATGAGACACAGATCCTGGCAGAGGCTACCGCCGCATTATCCGGTAACCTGCAGAAAGTGATTGGCGATGCGGATTATCTGTTGGGAGAGATGTCACAGGGCAATTTTGCACTGACTACAGGTTGCGCAGAAGCCTATGTGGGAGACTTTCAGGGACTGTTGGAATCTATCCGTAAGCTGAACCATAAGCTCAGTGAGACACTTAATGAGATCAAGACGGCAGTGGGACAGGTATCTCTGGGGGCAAACCAGATGGCAGATGCTGCCCAGGGACTTGCGGAGGGTGCTACCGACCAGGCCGGTTCCGTAGAGGAACTGCAGGCTACCATCACGAATGTAACCGAGATCGTGGAGAAGAATGCCAAGGCACTGGGAGGTTCTTACCAGAAGGCTATGGATTACCAGCAGCAGGCGAAGGACAGCGGAGAGGAAATGAAGGGTCTGACGGATGCCATGCAGCGGATCAACGATACTTCCAGGCAGATCAGCGATATTATCGGTGAGATTGAGGACATCGCATCCCAGACGAATCTGTTGTCCCTGAATGCAGCCATTGAGGCAGCCAGAGCAGGAGAGGCCGGAAGAGGCTTTGCAGTGGTTGCGGATCAGATCCGTAAGCTGGCAGATGACAGTGCACAGTCTGCGGTACATACCAGAGAATTGATTGAGACTTCCCTGCAGGAGATTGAGCATGGCAACCAGATCACGGACAAGACAGCCGAAGCATTGCAGAAGGTCGTGGAAGGCATTGAGGATCTGGCCAACGAGTCCAAGAAAGCCATGGAAGAATCCAAGGCACAGGCAGATGCCATGATGCAGATTGAACAGGGCATTGAACAGATATCCACAGTGGTGCAGAACAACTCTGCGACCGCAGAAGAAACTTCTGCCACCAGTGAGGAATTGTCTGCGCAGGCCACCAACATGAACGAGCTGACCGCAGCATTCCAGTTAAGAGATTAAAATGTACGATGATTCGGTGTAATGAATTCTGAAGATATGACATACAATGCTTAATAGAAACAAGCATTGGAGGCAGCCGTGTTCGAAAAACAGAATATACAGGAAACCGTAAATGAACTGAAAAGTGACGCAGTGAAGGGCCTTACCGATGGTGAGGCCTTTCGTCGTTTACAGCAAAATGGCAGAAATGAAATGAAAGCTGCCAGAAAAAAGACGAAAATACAGCTTTTTCTGGAGCAGTTAAAGGACCCGCTGATCTACATATTATTGATCGCAGCTGTGGTATCCGTCTTTCTGGGGGAGCTCAGTGATGCCGTGATCATCGGCACTGTGGTAGTGGTCAATGCCCTGGTGGGCATGCTGCAGGAGGGAAAAGCCCGAAAGGCACTGGAAGCGTTGAAAAAGCTGACCAGTCCACAGACCATTGTGATCAGGGAAGGTATCCGTCAGGAGATTCCGGCGGCGGAACTGGTGACGGGCGATCTGGTAGACCTGGAGGCAGGGGCACAGGTACCTGCGGATATACGGCTGACCAGAAGCTCCAATCTGCAGGTAGAGGAATCCGCCCTGACCGGAGAATCGGTACCTGTGGAAAAAGATGCGCTGTTTCTGGCAGACTGCAGACACGAGATTCCATTGGCTGAACGGGTCAATATGGTATATATGTCTACTGTGGTGACCCATGGCCACGGAGAAGGAATCGTGACAGCTACGGGCATGGCCACGGAGATCGGCAGGATCGCCTCCATGATCACAGATGCGGAAGAGGAAATGACACCGTTACAGAAACGTCTGGGGGATATGGGAAAGCTTCTGAGTATTTTATCGCTGGGAGTATGTGCGGCATTGTTTCTGCTGGCGGTATTTCAACACAGAAATATTCCGGAAATGCTGCTGGTGGCGATTTCCCTGGCGGTGGCTGCGGTGCCGGAAGGTCTGCCGGCAGTGGTGACGATCTGTCTGGCATTGTCAGTGACCAGAATGGTCAAAGTACATACGATCATCCGCAGACTGCCTTCCGTTGAGACTCTGGGAGCGGTCAGCGTGGTCTGCTCGGATAAGACCGGCACACTGACCCAGAACCGGCTCACGGTGGAAAAATGCTGGTGGTATGATGTGCTGGAGGATGCTGCCGGCAGCAATGGCAGGGGAGAATCCCGATGCGTACAGGAGATGCTCCGGGGAATGCTGTTGTGCAACGATGCTTCCCTGCAGGGAGAGCAACGGATCGGAGATCCAACGGAACTGGCGCTCTTAGACTTCGGAGAGAAGATGGGGATGCATAGAGAACGTCTGGAGAAGCAGTACCCCCGCTATGATGAAAAGCCTTTCGATTCGGACCGGAAGATGATGACGACCTATCACAGAATCCCGAAAAACGGAGGGCATAAGGGAAGCATTGCCTATACGAAGGGGGCACCGGATGTGATCGTACAGCACTGCACTCATATTTTACAGGACGGAAGAAGTGTGCCAATGACAGCCGGACAGAGAAAAAGGATCAGTGAGGTTGTAGAACTCATGAATTCCCTGGCGCTTCGGACACTGGCGGCAGCACAGAGCGGAAACACTCCCGGGTGTGGGGAAGAAGGTATGACATTCCTGGGAATCGTGGGGATGCGTGATCCTGCCAGACCGGAGGCGGAGGAAGCGGTGGAGATTTTCCGCCGTGCAGGTGTATCTACAGTAATGATCACCGGGGATCATGTGGATACCGCCTATGCCATTGCCAGACAGCTGGGGATTGCAGGGCATCGCAGTCAGTGTATTACAGGGGAAGAACTGAATCATCTGGATGATGCTTCTTTTGCCAGGAGGAACAGGAATATCAGGGTTTATGCCAGAGTGACTCCGGCCCAGAAGGTACGGATCGTGAAGGGGCTGCAGCAGAATGGGGAGATTGTGGCCATGACAGGGGATGGTGTGAACGATGCTCCTTCTCTGAAAGCAGCAGATATCGGTGTAGCCATGGGAACTGGCGTGGATGTGGCTAAACAGGCGGCGGACATGATATTGACGGATGATAATTTTGCAACGATTGAAAAGGCAATCGAGGAAGGCAGAGGCGTCTATGAAAACATCCGCAAGTCGGTGATATTTTTACTGTCCTCCAATCTCGGGGAACTGATGACCATGTTCGTAGCAGTGGCTCTGGGGCTGGCTTCCCCTCTAAAATCCAGTCATATACTGTGGATCAATCTGATCACGGATTCCCTTCCGGCGTTGGCACTGGGAGTGGATAAAAATGACGGAAAAAGCCTGATGCGCTGTCCTCCAAGAAAAGCAGCGGAGAGTCTGTTCGCCCGGGGCGGAATGGCCTGTACCTTACTCTATGGAGCGCTGATCACCGGTATCGGTCTGGCGGCATTTCTGGTATTGCCCTGTGGGATCCTGGCAGGCAGGGGAGAACTGTCCTGGAATCTGTCTGACTGGGTGGAGGGACTTCGTGAATTACTGTCCCGGGAAAAAATACTTGCCCGATCCCAGACCTATGCTTTTACAGTACTGGGAATGTGCCAGCTGTATCATGCAGTGGGAATGCGGGATATGCAGAAGTCCGTATTTGCCATGAGACCCTGGGATAATCCGCTGATGGTGTTGGCCTGTGTTATTGGATTTGCGCTGCAGTTTGCGGTAACGGAAGTACCGTTTCTCATCGGAGCGTTCGGAACCTCCCATCTGTCCGGACAGGAATGGCTGCTATTGAATGTACTGGCAGCATTTCCACTACTGGCTCATGAGCTGGTAGTGATGTTACGGAAGTGAGTACGCTTATCCGGGCTTACCGACGATTCAGAACGATAATTCGCCCTATAACTTCAGGCAGATATTCTTGCGTATGCAAGCATCTGCCGAATACCTTGCCTGAAGCTACATGGCTCTGAATAGTCGTAATATTCAGAACCCCATTCGCAAAATCGCATCTCCGATGCTTTCCTTTTGCTCATGTGGTTACTTCGCCACATAAATATAGCCAGAGGATCTTACGAATGCAAGCATTCGATGTTCCTCCGGTTATATTTACGTGGCTCTGAATATTTACAAAAAGTTAACATTTTCCTTGTATGGAGTTTATAGTCAATAGTTACAATAAAATTGACAAATAACTTTCATGGGAGGGCAATGTGATGAAAATTATCAGAAAAACAGCGATTGTTATGCTTCTCTGCCTCTATTTTCTAACATATGGTGTATTGCCGCAGGTACAGGCCGCAGGTAAAGACGCTCCTGTGATCGTGGTAGCGCATCGGGCGGGGGCAAAAGTAGCTCCGGAGAACACGGTGGCGGCCCTGGAACAGGCCATCCGGGATGGAGCGCCTATTGCAGAGATTGATGTGCAGCAGTTGTCGGACGGAACCCTGATCGTTATGCATGACAGTAATTTTAAACGGACCACAGGAGAGGATATCTGCGTATGGGATGCGGAGGCAGATGCTCTCAAAACCCTGGAAGTGGGCAGCGGTTTTTCGGCAGCATACCGGGGAGAACAGATCCCGACACTGGAAGAAATGCTTGCCTGTGCCAGAGGCAGGATCACTCTGATGATCGAACTGAAATATACCGGACAGGAGGATGCACTGGAGGAAAGCGTGCTGACTCTGCTGCAGGACTATGATATGGTGGATGAGTGTATTATAGGCTCCATGAACAAGGGAACCCTGCAGAAAATGAAGGAGCTGGAACCGGGGATTTCAACAGTTTTTATTGCCCATGATCTGGAAGAAGAGGATTATGAGTTGGACTATGCCGACAGCTATAGCATCGAGGGGAGAAATCTTACGGTGGATATGGTAGATGCCATTCATTACTGCGGAAAGTCGGTATACGGGTGGACAGCCAATACTTCCGGTGCCATGCTTCGGATCGTAAACTGTGGGGCGGACGGTGTGATCACGGATGATGTGAGATTATTACAGACATTTTTGAGAGAACAGGCTTGCCGTAAAGCGTTTGCAAGTGTATACTGATTAATTATAATGAGGGGAAGAATACGGAAGCAGGTTGGTGTATATGAGTAAAATATGGGAATTTTTCGAGAATCTGGGTGAATACGTATATGTGGCAGATGCAGAGACTCATGAATTGATATATATGAACAAGAAGACTCTGAAGAGCTATGGATTTCAAAGTCATGAAGAGATCATCGGGTTAAAGTGTTATGAGATATTGCAGGGAAATTCTCTGCCCTGTGGCATGTGTAATAATGAACAGTTAAAGCCGGGTTTTTTTAAGGAATGGGAATATTACAATCCGCTGCTGCGAAGAGAACTTCATATCAAGGACACACTGGTAGAAGAAGACGGGAGAAAATACCGTATGGAAATCGCCATAGATTGCGGCAATCTGAATGAGAGAGGGCACAAATCCGAAGATTACCGTAATATGGAGGCTGCGTTGAATGAAGCCATCCGTGTGGCACAGCGGCAGGAGAGCATGGATCAGACATTGCAGGTGCTGCTGGAATTTGTCGGAAAGAATCTGGAAGCGGGACGGGCCTATATTTTTGAAAAGGATGACCACGATCATGACCACAATACATACGAATGGGTAGCCAAGGGAGTCGCACCGGAAAAGGATACCCTTCAGGATCTACCGCCGGAGATCTGTGCGGAATGGTATCGGAAGTTTGATGAGAATCAGAGTTTTGTCACAGAGAATCTGGAAGAAATGAAAGATGTGGATCCGCAGATGTATGAAGTTCTGGTAAGACAGAATATTCATTCCCTGGTGGTGGTTCCGCTTTATGATGATGGGAAAGTAATCGGCTTCTACGGAGTAGACAATCCTTCGACCAGATATTTTGAATTTGTGTCGGAGATGCTGCAGATCATGGGACACTTTATCGTATCGTCTCTGAAGCAGAGAAATCTGGTACGGGAGCTGGAAGTGATGAGTTATTCGGATCCGCTGACGACATTGGGGAACCGTTATGCCATGGAGAGGTACATTGAGCAGGTGGACCATACCGAGCCCATCGGCGTGGTATACTGTGATATTACAGGATTAAAACTGATCAATGACAGTGAAGGACATTCCGCCGGAGACCGCCTGATCCGCAGGTGCTGTGACTGCCTGAAACGTGTATTTGAAGGAAATGGAATGTTCCGTATCGGCGGAGATGAACTGGTGGTCCTGTGCACCGGAATTTCTGAAAAGGAGCTTTATCAAAAGGTGGAGGAATTAAAAACAGAGCTGGCAGCTCATGATGTCTCCATGGCAGTAGGAGCAGCGGTGAACACTCTGGAAGCCGTGGGAAAGGATCATCTGCTGACGGAGTCCGAGAGACGGATGTATCAGGACAAGGCAGAATACTATCGCAGTACAGGGCTGGACCGCAGAAAGGTCTGAATTCTGAAATATCATTTTAAAAATTTATGTGTTGAGAATTTCTATCAGGCAGTTCCCTTGACGGGAACTGCTTTTTTCTATATTATTTATATAGGTTAGATAAAACTAACTCAGTGACTTTTGGATGGCAGGAGGTGAAGCGCTGATTGAGTCAGGAAACGTGGGAGATCCTGTGTGAAATGGAAGCAGACGATGTGGAACTACAGTTGGCTTTGCAGTGTGCACCGCTGATCACGGGACTTAAGATTTCCAATCTGCTGACGATTTCCCCGGAAGGCTTTACACAGGTGGGAAGGATCGTTGAAGGCAGTGTGCTTTCCCTGTATCCCTTGTTGGAAACAGAGGAGAAAATGGTAGTGTATAAGAGACAGATACTGTTGTATCGGGAAGACCGGCTGGAAAAGTATCTGAAAATGCCGCAGGTACAGAAACTGCTGCGGGAGGCAGGGTACGAATCCGATCGGCTGGAGGATATTTTGCCGGTATTTTGCGATCGTTATGAAACCTATGCAGAGAGAGGGAAGCCGTTCCCCCACGAACTGGGATTGCTGTTAGGATATCCCCCGGAGGATGTGGAAGGATTTATCAGACATCAGGGGAAGAACAGCCTCTGCACCGGTTATTGGAAAGTATATGCGGATAAAGAAGGAAAACAGAGACTTTTTGAAAAATATGAATATGCCAGGGAAAATTTGATCCAGCTGTTGCATTATGGATTAAAGATGACAGAAATCATAGATATCTGCGGATGTACCGCAGCATAGAAACAGGCACGGAAAGGTGCGGAAGGGAAGGAAAAATAAATGGATAAGATTTATGTAGTATTCTGGACACAGGGTGGTAACACCCAGGCTATGGCAGAGGCCATCGGAGAGGGTATCCGGGAAGCCGGGAAGGAAGCGGAGGTAGTATTTGTGACCGGCGCTAACCTTGACGAACTAAAGGCTGCTCCCAAGTTTGCACTGGGCTGTCCCGCGATGGGAGCGGAAGTCCTGGAGGAATCCGAGATGGAGCCTTTTGTATGTGATGTGGAAGGCTTTGCTTCCGGCAAAAAGATCGCACTGTTCGGTTCCTATGGCTGGGGAGACGGTGAGTGGATGAGAGACTGGACCACCCGTATGGAAGCAGCAGGAGCTACTGTGTTGAACGGTGAGGGCCTGATCTGCCATGAGACACCGGACGAGGATGGCCTGTCAGAGTGTAGAGAACTTGGTATACAGCTGGCAAACGCATAAGGTATCTGAAAGCAAATAAGACAACATAACAAAAAGATTCATTCCCCGGGTGGAGAGTGAATCTTTTTGCTATATGTATGTGCTATGCTTTTTTGCTGCCACTTAAATAATAGCGTTCCTGTGCCACGGTCTCGGGAACCGGAATATTACCGTTTTGCAGCTTTCGGGTCAGAACATCCAGATGATGTAAGCCTTGGGCTACCTTGATCTTACGGCGATCCAGAAGATCGGCATACAACGGGTTCTGAGCCAGCGTATTGCAAATATCCTCCGGGAACGGGCAGTAGGTGAACATGATCTGACGGGCTACTTTGTTCAGTCTCGGGGATCCGGCACCTTCGAAGAGCACCCAGATCATATAATCCCTTACGAACATTTCCTTGAAACTGTTCTTGGCACGCTGCAGGCTGGATTTTACCTTTTCCTTGGCCTCTGTACTCAGATCATGGTTCTTGCGGTAGAACTGGATATAATCGAAATATTCACTGGTCAGGGAACTGATGGAGACATCGTTCCAGCGGTTACCCTGGACTCTCTTGCACAGCTCCCAACGGAATTCACCGGTCAGGTGGGTGAAGGTCGTCTTCAGATCCTCCAGATGGAAAATGGAGAAGACCATACGACCGGGGCTGTTACGGCGCTTGCCCTCAATTTCCTGCCACATGACACCGCGGATACCGACGTTGGGCATCAGGATGATGTCCGGCAGATATTCCAGATGAATTGTCTCCTTACCCATGACATCTATGTGCTCCATATCCAGACTTTCTCTATAGAATGCCGTGTAATCTACCCGGCGGATCTCCTCGAGAATCTGGGAGACACGAGAAACGGTGACATAGGAGCTTTCCAGATCCTTCAGCACATCATCTGCGCAGAACAGCGGACAGAAAGTAGTGATCCGTCCGAAGGTGATCTTGTTGACCTGAGGGAACATATTCCGGAGCTCGTAATTGACCTTGGCCATGGGATTGTTCTCCAATGCCTTGAGCTCTGCATCCGTAATATTGCCACCGACCTTTTGTTTGTGAATATAATCGGAATAATCCTGGTCAAATTCGTTCCGGCTGGGAGATTTCTTCCCGCGGAAGATGGCCATCAGCCAGTCATAAAAGGTATAGACACCGATATCGCTGTGATCCGACATGGCTTCTGCTATGCGGTACAGGGTGACTGCATTTTTCAGACCGGCCAGCTCCTCATCCACATAACCGAAATACAGAAACATTTTGACCGGCATGGGAATGTTCGGCTGTTCCAACGTCTGGGTGAACAGGAGGGAGTAGAGCAGATAAAATTCTTCGGTCAGCTGTCTGCGTAAAAGAGCGACATCCTGATCCTGGGAAGCCCGGTCGGACAGCAGCTTGTAAGCGTGGACATGCTGACGGAAGCTGGTCACGGTATCCAGATCCGAACCGGCGTAATCCAGAATAGTGTTCAGCGATCCGGCAAGCTTGCCAAGGATCTCGGAATCTCCGGAAGAACCTGCCTCAGCGGAATCCTTGGATTCCATGAGATTCAGGCTGCTCTGGAAGGTCTGAGATCTGGAGGCAAACAGTTCCTGATCGATGAAGGACAGATCGCCGGCCTTAGAAAGCATACGGTGAATGCGGTCGTAGACCGCCTTGCTGTCTTCATTATCCTGTCCCAGTTTATAGAACAAAGAAGTATAAAAATCAAAAAGATCGTTGCCGGATTCCCGGAAATAGAAGGAACCGACCTGCTGCAGATAGTGGAACTGTTCCTCCAGGCTCTGGTAAGTACGGCGGAAGTCCAGACTTCCCTTACGCAGCATACCAATGGACAGATCCGACTCCTGTACCAGGATCCGGTAATTGTCCGAAGCCAGGATCCTGCTTAAGCCCATGTAATAGCCGTTCAGCCAGATGTCCGGTGAATCATCCCCAAGAAAAGCATTCAGCTCATCGAAATGTTCCAGGGATCTCGCCTGCAGACGGTAACGGCTACACAGTGTATTGTAGGTGGCAATATCATCTGTCAGAGTACGATACAGCTCACTGCAGTTCAATTCCGAAATGGAACTGCGGTTCAGCAGAATATTGATCTGACGGAAACAGGACAGACAGAACAGACGTGCTACGTCCGGGTGCTTCTGTAGAATATCATTCAGGGAATCCAGACTGGTCAGGGGATACGTCAGGATCGTTGTATCCTCCAACGTGGTATAGCCCAGCAGATGGATCTCGGAGCAGATCTCACAGATACTGATCACGTCTCCCTTTCCCAGAGTATAAGAGCCGCCGGGATATGATACATCTACTTTACCGTTGGTAATCAGATGCAATGCAGTCATGGGCTGCCCATAGCTATATATAGTTTTCCCCTTCTCCAATACGATTCCAGCCATTCCAATACCTCGTCTTATCATACAAATACTTAATACGAGACAGACATTATACACCATAATACCAACAATTTTCTACTGTACTTTTGATAGAAATGTGATAAAATAAAACTACATATGTGTCACTTTTACATTGACAGACGAAAAAAGCGATGTTTTCGGTAGAAAACGGTACATGGAAAGGTATATTGGGGTTATGGAACAGAGCAGTGAATACAGAGAGCAGTTGCTGGAATCATATAAGCAGGCAGTGAGGCCGTTACTTCCCTACCTGCCCTGGCTGGAGCAGAGCGCCGGCAAGAGAGCCAGCTCTATCTACAGCGGACAGGATATCGGAGTGAATTCCGTGTCTTTTCCGGTATATGACGGGACTCTCCTGAATTTCGTCAGGGAAGCGACGAAAAGTCCCCTGATGGATCGCAACTATGCCTATGTATACACAAGACACCGGATCCGCACTCATCAGGAGGAGCGGGATATTATTCAGAAAGCAGGATGGAAGGAATGGGATATCCTCAGAGGAATCCTGTCAAAATATGTCTTAGGCGGCAGAACAAAGGGAAATCTGTGGAGCGAGGCGGTATCGGAGCAGATCTTTTATCTGGTACTGAAACAGATGCAGGAGATCATTGAATTCTGGGATAAGACACCGGCGAACGGAAAGCTTTGAGTGGGGAAAGGCAGGATAGATCCATGGGAGAAAAATCAGTACAGAAAAAGCGATATATCGTAGAGAAAGCCAGAGAAGTATTTGTGGAGAAGGGCTTCAAAAAAGTAACGATGAAGGATATTGTAGAGGCCTGCGACATCAGCCGTGGCGGACTCTATTTATATTTTGAGAATACCAGTCAGATCTTCATGGAAGTGCTGCGCATGGAGAGTGAGGAGGCGGATGACGTATTTTCCGACAGTATTACGGAGGATGCTACCGCAGCGGATATCCTGCTTCTGTTTTTAAAGGAGCAGAAGAAAGAGCTTCTGCGCAAGAAGAATACACTGACGCAGGCTACCTATGAATTCTATTTTGAAAACGAACTGCCCAAGAGAGACAATATTTTAAAAAAGCAGTTTGATTCCGCAGTGAAGATCATTGAAAAACTGATCGAGGCAGGTGTGGATAACGGAGAGTTTATCTGCGAGGACTGTGAGGGAACTGCGAGAAATATTATGTTTGTGCTGGAAGGACTGAAGATTTCGGCCCAGACCATCGGCGTGACGGCGGAAGCGGTGGATCGTGAGATCCTGTATCTGTTGCGCGGATTGGGTGTAGAAGATTAATAAGACAACGGGTGATGATGCTTCAGGGAAAGTTTCCTGAAGCATTTTCTGTGTAGAAAAGCTGCAAAGAGATAAAGAGAGGGAAAAGGTAAGTATGACAGAAACGATCATCAGCATGGAACTTCCGGCGGGAGGACATCTGGCAATCCGCAGGAACCGGATCCGTCCGGAGGGAGAAGAACGGAATTTATCCAGAATCAGTCTGGTGTCCGGCATCCACGGGGATGAACTGGAGGGACAGTACATCTGTTATGAGACGGCGCGAAGAGTAAAAGAGCATCCGGAGTATTTGAAAGGAATCGTAGATATCTATCCGGCATTGAATCCGCTGGGAATCGACATGGCCAGCCGGACCGTGCCGAGACTGGATATGGATATGAACCGTATGTTTCCGGGAGACGCATCGGGGGATATGATGGAGCGGATCACGGCAACTGTGGTGGATTCCCTGATCGGATCCGATATTTGTATCGATCTGCACGCCAGTGATATTTTTGTGCGTGAGATCCCACAGGTACGACTCAGTGAAGATTTTGCGGAGGCACTGCTTCCCTATGCGAAAATGACCAATGCCGACATGATCTGGATGAATGCCACTGCCACGGTGCATGAATCGACGCTGGCCCATTCCATGAATCTGCTGGGAGTTCCCACACTGGTGCTGGAGATGGGACAGGGGCATGACATCCACAGATCCTTCGGTAATCAGATCGTGGACGGTATTTTCCACATCATGAGTGAAATGGGGATCTGGACAGGCCCGGAGCCAAAGGTGCAGGAGCCTGCGATATCCAGTGACGGTGAGGTGGAGTTTATCCGCAGCAAGTCAGACGGTGTGTTCCTGCCACTGATCGAGCACAACCACTATGTGAAAAAAGGAGATCTGATCGGGAAAGTGGTGGATCCATTTGAAGGGACGGTGAAGCAGCAGATCCGTACCGCAAAAGGCGGGCTGTTGTTTACCCTGAGAGCTTATCCGGTGGTCTATGAAGGAGATCTGCTGGCGCGGATCCTGACGGAGTGAAAAGATTATGTTTGAGAGAGATATTTATACCATACATTCGACCTACAGAGAAGATATGCGCATCAGGGGCTTTCAGTTCGGCAAGGGCGAGAAGTCTGCCTGCATCGTGGGCGCAGCCAGAGGTAATGAGATCCAGCAGATGTATATCTGTTCCCAACTGGTGAAGACACTGCGGGAACTGGAAAACAACGGCTGTATCAGTGCCGGCAAACAGATTCTGGTGATTCCTACCATCAATGCCTATTCCGTGAATATCAGCCGCCGCTTTTTCGGTGTCAAGGAAGCGGATATCAATCGGAGTTTTCCGGGAAATGATTACGGGGAGCCGGCGGACCGTCTGACCAATGCGTTGCTTACGGAGATCCGGGATTACGTTTATGGGATCCAGTTTACGTCCTTTTACAGACCGGGAGAATTCGTGCCCCATGTGCGTATGATGGAGACAGGCTATCAGAATACGTCGTTGGCGAATCTGTTCGGACTTCCTTATGTGGTGGTGCGCAAGCCGGTACCCATCGATACCAAGACACTGAATTATAACTGGCAGGATGAGATGACGGCCGCCTTTTCGGTATACACGAATCAGAATACCCAGATCGATGAGGTGAGTGCAAGACAGGCGGTGGCAGCGGTCTTACGTTTCCTGAAACGTATGGGGCTGATCCGGTACGAGAGTCATTCCGGCTATATCAGTCATGTTATATATGAAAAGGATCTGAGTGATGTACCTGCGAACCGGGCGGGAATTTTTCGGGGAAAAGTACATGCGGGAGACGATGTGCGCTATGGAAATGAGATGGCAGAAATTATAGACCCTTACGATGGAACGGTGAGGGAGAAGATTCTGGCCCCCACGGACGGCATCGTATTTTTCGCCCACACGGAGGCCCTGATCTGCGAGAAGGACATCGCTTACCGGCTGATCCACAGACTGCATGAATGACGAACCGTTCAAAAAGGCAGGTAAAATCTATCTAAATTTGTTGTTTTCTGCTATTGTGGGAAAATATAGTATGTTGTATGATACTATTCAGAACCATGTAAATATAATCATATGTACGTCAAAGGCTCGCATTTGTAAGGGCATCTGATGATATTTATATGGTGAGATAACCACATGAGCAAAAAGTAAGCATCGCAAGATGTGGTTTTGCGAATGGCGTTCTGAATAGTGTCGCATAGTATAAAATTTCGGAGGAGAGACATGAGCAACGTAAGACGTATCTATGTAGAGAAAAAGGAACCTTATGCCGTCAAGGCAAAAGAGCTGCACGACGAACTGAAAAATTATCTGGGTATTGATGTGGCAAAGGTTCGTGAGTTTATCCGCTATGATGTGGAGAATATTTCGGATGAGGTGTTTGCAAGAGCCTGCAAGACTGTATTTTCCGAGCCTCCCGTAGATGATCTGTATGAAGAGACCATCGAGATTCCTGCGGATGCAAAAGTATTTTCCGTAGAGTTCCTTCCCGGACAGTTCGATCAGAGAGCGGATTCCGCAGTGCAGTGTGTGAAGTTCTTAAAAGAGGACGAAGAACCTGTGATCCGTACCGCTGTGACTTATATGATCGAAGGACAGGTGTCCGACGAAGAATTTTCCAAGATCAAATCTTACTGTATCAACCCTGTAGATTCCAGAGAGACCGGCATGGAGAAGCCGGATACTCTGATCACGGTGTATGATGATCCCGCTGATGTTGCTGTTTTTGACGGCTTCAGAGATATGGACGAGAGCAGTTTAAAAGCTCTGTATGAATCTCTGGGACTTGCCATGACCTTCAAAGATTTCTTGCATATCCAGAAATATTTCCATGATGATGAGAAGAGAGATCCTTCTATGACGGAGATCCGTGTACTGGATACCTATTGGTCCGATCACTGCCGTCACACCACTTTTTCCACCGAGCTGACCGATGTGGAATTCGGTGAGGGTTATTATCGTTCTCCCTTAGAGACCACTTACCAGAGCTATCTGGATACCAGAGAAGAGATCTTCAAAGGCAGAGAGGACAAGTTCGTCTGCCTGATGGATCTGGCACTGATGGCCATGAGAAAGCTGAAAAAAGACGGCAAACTGGATGACATGGAAGAATCCGATGAGATCAATGCCTGCTCCGTAGTGGTTCCCGTGGAGATGGATTACGGCGACCATAGAGAGAGCGAGGAGTGGCTGGTATTTTTCAAAAACGAGACCCACAACCATCCTACAGAGATCGAGCCTTTCGGTGGTGCTGCCACCTGTCTGGGCGGTGCCATCCGTGATCCCCTGTCCGGCCGTGGCTATGTATATCAGGCAATGCGTGTCACCGGTGCTGCGGATCCTACCGTTCCTGTATCCGAGACTTTGCACGGCAAGCTCTCCCAGAAGAAGCTGGTAAGAGGCGCAGCCAGTGGCTATTCCTCTTATGGTAACCAGATCGGTCTGGCTACCGGCTTTGTAAAAGAGATCTATCATCCTTCTTATGTGGCAAAGCGTATGGAGATCGGTGCCGTTATGGGCGCAGCTCCCCGCAGGAATGTTATCCGTGAGACCTCTGATCCCGGCGATATCATCATCCTGTTAGGCGGACGTACTGGACGTGACGGCTGCGGCGGTGCGACCGGATCCTCCAAGGTACATACCGATACTTCCATCGAGACCTGTGGTGCTGAGGTACAGAAGGGTAATGCACCGACCGAGCGTAAGATCCAGAGACTGTTCCGTCGTGAGGAAGTCAGCCGTCTGATCAAAAAATGTAACGACTTTGGTGCCGGCGGTGTCTCCGTTGCCATCGGTGAGCTGGCAGACGGTCTGACCGTAGATCTGGACAAGGTACCCAAGAAATATGCCGGACTGGATGGCACGGAACTGGCAATCTCCGAGTCTCAGGAGCGTATGGCAGTGGTAGTAGATCCTAAGGATGTAGATACTTTTCTGGGCTATGCAAAGGAAGAGAACCTGGAGGCTGTTCCCGTAGCAGTTGTTACTGAGGAACCCAGACTGGTACTGAACTGGAGAGGCAAGCCCATCGTGGATCTGAAGAGAGCTTTCCTGGATACCAACGGAGCCCATCAGGAGACCAAAGTAAAAGTAGATATTCCTTCCGAAGAAGAGAACTATTTTGATAAATGGGCTGTTCCCGCTGTAGGTGAGAAACTGGAAGAGGGCGATGTGAAGGGTGCCTGGGTGGCACTGTTAAATGACCTCAATGTATGTTCCCAGAAGGGTCTGGTAGAGATGTTCGACTCCTCCATTGGTGCCGGCAGTGTATTGATGCCCTACGGTGGAAAATATCAGCTGACTGAGACCCAGACCATGGTAGCCAAACTGCCTGTACTGGAAGGTAAGACCGATACCGTGACCATGATGAGTTACGGCTTCGATCCGTATCTGTCCTCCTGGAGTCCTTACCACGGAGCTGTCTATGCAGTGACAGAGTCCATGGCGAAAATCGTGGCTTCCGGCGGTGATTTCAGCAAGATCCGCTTTACCTTCCAGGAGTACTTCCGCAGAATGACCAGCGATCCTGAGCGTTGGAGTCAGCCTTTCGCAGCACTGTTAGGCGCCTACGATGCACAGATCGGGTTCGGGCTGCCCTCCATCGGTGGTAAGGACAGTATGTCCGGTACTTTCAATGATATTGATGTACCTCCCACACTGGTATCTTTTGCAGTGGACGTGGCAAAATACGGCGATATTATTACTCCGGAACTGAAGACCCCCGGCAATAAGCTGGTACGTTTCTCTATTAATAAAGACGATTTCGACATTCCAATGTATGAGAATGTGGCAGAATTATATGGCAAGATCCACGAACTGACCGAAAATGGTACGATCGTATCCGCTTATGCTCTGGATTCCAAGGGTGTGGCAGCAGCTGTAGCAAAGATGGCCTTCGGTAACAAGCTGGGTGTGAAGATCGACGATGAGGTAACCACAGACGACCTGTTTGACAACGGACTGGGCGATATTCTGGCAGAGATCCCCGCAGACAAGATGGCTGCACTGGAAGAGAAGGAACTGGATTACACCGTGATCGGTACCGTGACCGAGGAGCCTGTATTCGTATATGGTGATGTGAAGATCACCATGGAAGAGGCACTTGTTTCCTGGACTTCCAAGCTGGAGAAGGTATTCCCCACCAAGGCAGTGAAGGGTACCGAGGCAGTGGCAAGCAATGTTTACAAGGCAGACAGTATTTATGTATGTAAGCACAAGATCGCAAAGCCTACCGTATTCATTCCGGTATTCCCTGGAACCAACTGTGAATACGACAGCACCAAGGCATTTGAACGTGCCGGAGCCCATGTGGAGACAAGAGTGTTCCGTAACATGACCGCAGAGGATATCCGCGAATCCGTAGAGGAATTCGAGAAGTCCATTGCACAGGCACAGATCATCATGTTCCCCGGCGGCTTTTCCGCAGGTGATGAGCCTGACGGCAGCGCGAAGTTTTTTGCAACAGCATTCCAGAATGAGAAGCTGAAGGAAGCGGTCATGAAGCTGTTAAATGAGAGAGACGGACTGGCACTGGGTATCTGTAACGGATTTCAGGCTCTGATCAAGCTGGGACTGGTTCCTTACGGCGAAATCACCGGTCAGAAGGAGGATTCACCTACCCTGACCTTCAATACCATCAACCGTCATATCTCCAAGATGGTATACACCAAAGTCGTATCCAACAAGTCTCCCTGGTTACAGGGCGCTACACTGGGTGCTACCTACTGCAATCCCGCATCCCACGGAGAGGGCCGTTTCGTAGCACCGAAAGAGTGGATCGACAAGCTCTTTGCTAACGGACAGGTCGCTACCCAGTACGCTGATCAGAACGGTAATGTATCCATGGATGAGGAATACAATGTCAACGGTTCCTACTGTGCGATCGAGGGTATCACATCCCCCGATGGCAGATGCTTCGGTAAGATGGCACATTCCGAGAGAAGAGATACCGCTGTGGCCATGAACATCTATGGCGAGCAGGATATGAAGATCTTTGAATCCGGTGTACAGTACTTTAAGTAAATTGAGAGTTAGTTAAATACATTGGCAAAATCCACGAACTCCCGGAGCATGCGATACACATGTCTCGATGTAAGGTCTCCGGATGTGAATTTTCTACGAAAAGTGATGAGTAGTTCTCGTC
>OJQB01000222.1_pt1 | contig 22760 bp, 20 predicted proteins | sample 1598601 | NCBI WGS metagenome assembly OJQB01 (sample SAMN03922496, study PRJEB24848) | human gut metagenome | isolation source: stool sample | host: Homo sapiens | place: Germany | collected 2011-11 | reverse complement strand
CGAGAATCGGGTTTTCGGCGTTCTTGACGATCTTGATGTCCTGGATCTTGCCGGCGTCGAACGTCACGGCGACCGTGATGTCGCCGTGCTTGCCGACGCCCGTACCCTCGGCGGTCACCGGAGCGGCCATCGAGGCGGCCGCAAAGCCGACGGCGAAGACCATGGCGACGGCGGATTTGATCATGGTGGATTTCATTTGCTTTTTCTCCTCAAAAGCAGGAGCGCCGCAGGGCACCCGGGCGCCCGAAGGAAAAGCCCCTCGGTACGGGGCGTCGGACGGGAGGACGCTCCCATTCTCCATACGAATGTGTGTTGTCGTTCATCGGCGGCGCGGTCCCGCCGCCGGATTTCCATTCTAGGACCGTCACACAGGGACGGCACCTAAGGAATTTTACCTAGAGAATCACCTGTCCGATCCCGCCGCCATGGCTGCATCAGGTGCAGAAAAGTCCTCCGCCCGTGCGAAAAGTGGGGGTTTCGGCGCCTCAAGCGGTTTCGGGCGCAGTAAAATGGCGGTGTCCAAACTCCTGACGCCCTCATATGCAGCAGACTCGCTCCACGCTTCCGGGCCTTCTTCTCGCGCTTGTCGCGGTTTCCGCCTGGGGCCTTTCCTACATTGCGACCGAATGGCTCTACACGCAGGGCCTCGGTCCCTTTGCGGTTCTGACGATCCGCACCTTCCTCGCCTACGCGGTGCTTCTGATTCTCTCCCACAAGCAGTTCCTTGCCGACGAGCTGATCGACGAGGCGAAGTTCGCGCTTCTCGGCGTCGCCTGCATTCCGTTCTACCACGGGCTTGAGAATCTGGCGCTGCAGGAGACGAACGCGGGCACCGTCGCGACCATCATGGCCTCCGCGCCGCTCTTCACGGCCTTCGTCGTGATTGCGCTCCACCACAGCTTCAGGCTGCACTGGATGACGAAGCTCGGGATCGTGACGGTGGCGACCGGCATGTGCCTCATCTGGTTCGACAACCACGTGATCCAGCAGCTTCCCGCAGCGGGCTTTTATCTGGCGCTCGGTGCCGCGCTCGCCTGGGCGTGCTACTCGGCGCTCCTCAAGAGCGTGCACAAGTACGGCGCGGTCTTCATGGCCCGCAAGACCTTCGGCTGGGGTCTCATTGCCGTCATGCCCTTCTACCTGATGGAGGACGCGGCTCCCGTCGAGGCGCTCACGGATCCGGTCTCGGCCGCCCTGCTCGTCTTCCTCGCCGTGGGTCCCACGACGCTGTGCACGCTGCTCTGGCAGCGCGCCGCCAGGGAGGCGGGCGCACAGCAGATCAGGAACCTCCTCTTCCTCATCCCCGTCATTGCGATGATCGCGGGCCTCGTCATCCTCGACGAGTCCGTCACCTTCATCGGCGTGATGGGCGCCGCGATGATCCTCTGCGGCGTCTGGTGCTCCGACCTCGGCATGAAGCGCGTCAACGCCGTGCTCGCGGGCGCAGACGCCGATGCGCTGAGCGCGAAATTCACGCTCTTCTGACCGCCTTTCCCACCGCATCCTTCAGGCGGCGCCGGAGCCACGTGCTCCCGCGCCGCCTTTTCATTGTCCGCACGAAAGCCCGCGAGGGCCGCCCCGCAGCCCTCTCGCCCGTCATACCCTCATCTGCACGATCGTCTCACGAAAACGCGCGAAGGATCGAAAATTCACATGGGCCGAGACCCGAATCACTTGCCTGAAACTCTCACTTGACCCAAAGGGGACCGTGAGAAAACAAACGCGCCCGGCCTCCGCCCGCCCCTCCCCGTTCGCACCTCCGAAACGACGATGTTCGGGAGGCGTGAGCTCGACTGCTGAGGCCCGCAAGGCCCAGGGCAAGCACCGGACACCTCTCGACGGGATCATGCTCAGGCGCCACTGCAGAGGTCCGGACAGGGCTTCCCTGGGGCCCCAGGGCGCAACTGTGAGCAACGGCTCCTGAGCCCATCGGGATGCCCCGGGACGGCATCGGCGAGCGCATCGACACCGCCTTCAGAAGCCCCTCAGAGGCGCTTTTTTCGCCGTCCGGCAAAACCGAACGACACTTCTCTTCCTCTCCTGCATCAACGGTCGTTTAATTCCCGTTCAGGTTTTTATTGGTCATCTACTGCAGACTCCCCGAAGGCGGTCCTCACCGACCTCAGGAAGGGAGGCGTGCAGTGCCAGCGTATCAAGTCGTGCAAAAACGACAGCCGGGCTCGGTCGAAAAAAGTCCCCCGAAGCGGGCGTTTTTGAGGCAAAATACGCACCCTGTGCCGCCGCTGTACGCCGCTTCCGACGGCTGCCTCAAGGCATCGTTAAGACCCCGTTAGGGTCCTAAACGCCATGAAAAAGGCGTCCGGACCCTCAAAAAAGAGGAAAAAACCGTCTTCTCAAGAAGGACGCGGATCGTCCGTCACTTGCAAACGCCTCCAGCAGTAGGCGATCAGGACGGGACGCAAACAAACGGGATGAATTTCGCGCAAGCGTGCTGCGACAGGACTCAGCACCGTTCATCTTCGCGCGCCTTCCAAAGTTAAGCATTTTTGTTTAAAGAGGCGGTCTCGGAGGGTCTGTCGCCCCTTGGACGAAAGGAGGCATGAAGAAGCCTTCGAAAGTCCCTCCCGACGCTTCGCTTTTGAAGAGAGTGACGCAGACTCCCTGAAAGGGGAGAGCACAATCGTGAAGGCCGGCGCGTCGGACACGCGCCGGCGGGTTCGCGAATTTTCTCCGGATCGCGCTCAAAACCGCGCGAGTGAACCGTCGGTTTTTCGCCGGGGAGCCTGCAAAAACGAAGAATCCGCCTTTCAAAAAGCCTTCGAAATGACGCGCAGGTTCAGAATGACGCCCCCGAACCACCTCAAAAATCTTGCTTAATTCACAGCATTCGAGGGATGAAAGGCGTATAATTCACATTATTCGAGATATTAGGACTTCGGACTGAACTTCGGATTCATGCGGAAAAGGGCCCGAAAACGGCGATTTTCCGCCTTTTCGAACGAAAAGCTCAAAAAAGACCTTAACTCTCTTTTCCTTCATGTAAAGTGGTTTAGTTCACAGGATTCTGCGTGTTATGAGACCCAGTTTTGCAGTTGAGGAGTCCGTCAGGACGCTTGGCGCCAACCTCAAGGCGGCGCGTCTTCGCCGCAGGCTCCCCCAATCCGTCGTGGCGGAGCGTGCGGGCATTTCGCTCAACACCCTCTCAAAACTTGAAAACGGCGACTGCGGGATCGCGATCGGCAACGTCGCCTCGGTCCTTCAGGCGCTCGGGCTAGGCACCCCCTTCTCCGACGTCGCCGCTGCGGGCGACGATGAGACGGGGCTCATGCTCGAGGCACGCCGCCTCCCCCGTCGGGCCCGCCAGCCGAAGAAGGAGATATGAGCAAAAATGAGAAGCCCTTCCCTGCGTCTTTATGAGATTCGTGCGCGCTGGCTCCCCGGCGACCCTCTCGTCGGACGCCTGGCCGTCCCTCTTTCAACAGGACCCCGTTCGGGAACTCTTCAAGATCCGGGCGCATCGCCGGCTCAGGCCGCCCGCGCCGCGGCGGTGATGCGCTTTCAGTACGACGGCGACTGGGTCGAGTCGGGCGTGCCGCTCGGCGCGGACCTCCCGCTCGAGCACGGCGTGCTGCGTCCGAGGCTCGGAAAGTCGGCGTTCGGTTTTCTGGAAGACCGCGCGATCAGCGCCCCGGTCTTCTCCATCTTCAATGACCCCGCCGCTCCGCTCTCGGGCCTTCCCGAAGGGGCGGGCAGGCTCGAGACGACCGCACTGCTTCTCCCCCACAGGACCGACTCGCTCGGGGCCCTTTCGGTGACGCCCGTCGATGTCGATCCCCTGCCCGAGCGTCCGCGCGTCAAGCGCCAGTCGGAGCTTCCCGAACTCATCTACGCCTACCACGCGATGGAGCGCGGCAAGGCCGGGAGCGATGAGGTCAGCCTGCTTCAGAACGGCCTCACGCTCCCCGGCCGCCGTCCCGTCTTCACGGTCGAGCGGCATCGCGAGGCGCAGACCGCAAGACTGAGGAGCATGCTCGATCCGATCGACCGCCCCCTCTGGATGCACATGGCGCTCGTCGCCGCCAAACGTTGCGGCATCCGCACGGTCGAGACGGACCTCGAGCACGAAATGGGCGAGAACATCCTCTTCACGCGCCGTGCGGACCGCAGGGGCGCGAATGCGGACGCGCCCGCCGACAAGCCCCTCCTGACCCTCACGGGCGCAACGCTTGCCGCCCGTCAGGAGTCCCCGAGACCCGTTCCGCCCGGCTATCTGGCGCTCGCCGACATCCTCAACGGCGGCGGCGCGGCCCCGAAGGAGGACCTCCCCCAGATGTGGCGGCGCATCGCCTTCCAGCTCCTCACGGGCGGCGCGGGCGACTCGCTCAACCGCTGGCAGTTCCACAGGGAGCCGCTCGGCTGGCGCCTCTCGCCCGCCCACACGCTCGAGTGGAATCCCTCGGCCCAGGGCCGGGGCCTCACGATGGACGGCCGCAGGCGTCTCTCCTGCGCGGACGACGCCATTCCCTACGCCCGCTACTTCGGGCTCACCGTGAGCGACGCCAAGGGCATCCTCATGGAGATGCGCCGCATCCTCTCGGGCTGGGAGGGACTCGCCGAGGAATTCGGAGCCGACCCGAGGGACATCGCCTACATGGCGCCGCTCTTCGAGGAAAACCTTTGAGTAGCCGCGGGCCTGATGCCGCTCCCGGCATCCCTCAGGCGCATTTGGAGCGCCGGAAATGACGAAGGGCAGGATGCTTCACGGCATTCTGCCCTTCTTTTGCGCTGCTGCGCTTTTGCTGCGGTCGCGCGTGCGGAGTTCGAACTCAGCCGCGGCCGTTGGTGTCCAGACGCATCGAGCCGCCGAAGTCGGTCACGGGGCTCGTGTCATCAGACTTGTTGCGGCGCTTGGGCTGTCGAAGGCATACTTCGACGTGCTTCTCCTTCTTCTTCGCGATGACGGGGTTCGTGTCGACCGTCTCGTAGACCAGAGTCCCTCCTTCTTCCCTCACGGAGGACTGGCGGCGGTACTTCAGGGCGACGGTGCCCGGCGTGCGGCCGCGGTGCGGCTTCTCGGACGCATCGGGGCGCTTCGGACGATCGACGCCCGACGAAAACTCCGCCTCCCAGACGTGCGGCGGATCTTCGGACTCGCGCTTGACGGCGGCCTGCGCAAGCTCCTCGGCCGTAAAGGAGACGCCGGGACCGCGGACCATGAGGCCAATGCCGAGCGCATCCAGGACGACCAGCATCTTGTCGAGCTGCACGGTGGGCTTGCCATTCTCGAGCTCGACAAGGAAGCGGCGGCCGACGCCGCAGCAGATCGCCGCATCCGTCTGAGACATGCCCAGACGCTGGCGCGCAAGACGAACCAGTGCGCCAATCTCGGTTGCATTGTGCACGCAGATGCGTCTGGTGCGCCGGACGTGTCGCACGGTGACGTCCGTCGCTCCTGCTTCGTGGTTGCCTTCTGTCATAGTCTCTTCCCTTTATTGCCGCCGTCACCGTCGTTCCGGGTCTTCGCGACAGTGACTTGCGAAATATTTTCACGATAGCGGAAACGGGGATCCGGCACATCGGAATAGTCTAGGATTATGGCCCATGCTACGATATTTTGCAAACAAAAAACGCAGTGCATGATGCCTGACGTTATGCACTCCTGTCAGTAGCGCAGGCGTTTGAGCGCCTGCTCAAGGTCTGCAATCAAGTCGTCGGGTGATTCCAGGCCCACCGCAATGCGCACCATTCTTGAAAAAGTATTCTCGCGTACTGACCTTGTTCCGTAGCTCGGGATGAGGAGCGACTCGTATCCTCCCCATGAGTATCCGCGCCCAAAGAGCTTCAGCGCATCGACGAAGGGCGCGAGCCTGCCGTCGTACTCGGGCCTGAAGACGACGGCGAAGAGACTCGTCGCACCCGTGTAGTCGCGCTTCCAGATCGCGTGCGAAGGGTCAGACTCGAGCGCAGGCCACCTGACGGTCTCGACCTCGGGGCGCTCGAGCAGCCAGTGCACGATCCGTTCGGCGGACTTTGCCGCATGAGCGACGCGCACGCCCATCGTATGAAGCCCTCTGTAGGCCAGGTAGACGTCGTCGGGCGAAGCCGCCTGACCGAGCCTCACGGCTGTACGGTAGACGGCGGGCCAGACGCGCTCGTTGCAGACGACGACGCCCATGAGCAGGTCGGAGTGGCCCGCGATGTACTTGGTGGCCGCGTGCACGACCATGTCGACGCCATGGTCGAGCGGCTTGAAGTAGAGCGGCGTCGCCCAGGTGTTGTCGATGACGCTCGTCACGCCGTGCCTGCGGCAGGCGGCGGCGATGCCGGGCACGTCCGACATTTCGAAAGAGTGCGAACCCGGATTCTCCATCATGAGGAGCGTCGTCTCGGGCCGCATCATGGCCTCGATCGCCTCGGGCGAGGCTACGGGATCGAAGAACTCGACGTCAACGCCCATCGTGCGCAGGATCTGCTCGGCGAATTCGCGCGTGGGTCCGTAGATCGAGTCCGAAAAGAGCGCATGACAGCCCGCCCGCACGAACGCAAAGAGCGGCGTCGTCGTGGCGGCCAGGCCCGTCGAAAAGGCCCATGCGCCCGCGGCGTTCGGGCCCTCGAGCGTCTTCATCGCCGAATAGAACGCCTTGTGTGCAGGACCGCCGTAGCTCCCGTAGCAGGGCTTGCCGTCCCGGCAGGCCATCTCGTCATGGACGCGGTCCATCATGTCCTCGCAGGACGTGTGAAGCACCGTCGAGGCGCGCACCACGGGCGGATTGACGTACCCCCACTCCGGGTCCCAGTCGCGGCCCGCGTGCACGAGCTGCGTTGCGGCATCAAGATCCTTCATCGACACGGACTTTCCTCCTTCTTCGAATGCATGACAAAACGGCGGTCAAAGCCTGAACTCCGCCGCCGTCACCCGCCTTCGGGCGGGATGCGTTCTCATATTCTCGCACGCCTGAACCCGCGAGAACCCCGAGCCGCACTCAGGGCGTCCGCCGCGCTCAGTCCTCGTTTGGCACGACCGCCCATGCGCAGACCGGGAAGCCCGGGAACTTGTCGAACTTCGGGAGGCCCACGAAGATCACGCCGCCCGTCGAGGGCAGCTTGTCGAGGTTCGCCATGACCTCGACCTGATAGTGATCGGACTCGAGCACGTACTTCTCGCAGTCGAGGAATCCCCTCGCCCGCACATCGGCCGAACCGTCCGTGTCGAGCGTCTCGTGGCCCACCGCCATGACGCCGCGCTCCTCGAAGAGGTACTTGAGGGCGTCGAGGCCCCAGCCCGGAGAGTGCGCGACGCCGTCGGCGTCGAAGTTGTTCATGTCGCCGCCTTCCATCCTATGGTACCAGCCGCTCGAGAAGGCGACGAAGCTTTCCGCGGGAATCTCGCCGTGCTCGGCCTCCCAGCGCCTGATGTCGTCGACATGCACGATGAATTCGGGATCGGCCGCGACCTTGTCCTCGAAGTGCAGCACGAAGAGCGGGAGCATCAGCTCCTCGAGCTCAATGCGCTCGAGCGTGCGGCGGCCCTCGACGAAGTGTTCGGGCGCATCGACGTGCGTGCCGTACTGCGTCACGAACGAGACCTGCTCGACGTGAAAGCCCGACTCGGCCACCGTGTAGCGGGTCTCGATCCTCATGGCGGGAAACGGCCCGAAGCGCTGGATGCCGGGATGGACGAGATGGGTGAGGTCGACGATTCGGCCGGCCTTGAGGACGCCGAGGGCGTCGACGATCGCATTGCGGGTCATGGCAGGGTCTCCTGAAGGGGAAGCTGTTGTCGTGTGCATTTTCGTTGCCTTTTCCGACGGACTTTCAGACTAGCTTGGCCCAAAATCCCCCGCCTGTCTCCAGGCCAAACTACCTGCGACAAATCACCTGCACCGCCGCAAAAAGGCGACGCACCCCCTGCATGCGAAAATGTTTGCAAGAGCCGCCTATTTTCCGACGCCCCAGAAGAAGCGCCTGACGGCGCGTCCGATGCGCCAGAAGAAGTCGAGAATGCGCTGCAGGATGGTTCGGTGACGCCTGCGCCAGAGCCAGGGCGCCTCGGGACTGCGCTCCGCCCAGAGCCCGCGTCCCGCGCGCCTTGCGCGCGCCTCGGCCGCGAGATAACGCCCGCGGGCCTCCTTCGGGAGCGCCCACAGATACGTGCGGTAGGCCCAGGCCTCGCCTTCCTCGACCATGACGAGTCCCGCATCGACGCCGTCCGCGGTCACGGTGCTCACCCATCGGCCGTATCGGTCGGCCGCAACGCTCCTCACCTTCACGACTCTTCCCTGCAGCATGGCGCGAAGCCGCCTCTCCGACTCGCGGCCGCGCGGCTGCGCCGTCTCGGGCGCGTCCATGCCCGCAATCCTGAGCTTCACACGGCCGATGCGGCCGCGGACGATGATCGAGTCCCCGTCGCAGACGTGTTCGACCTTCGCCTCGAAGACGAGTGGGAAGCGCCTGCGCCTCGAGAGATGATGGACAAGCCAGAGCAGAAGAAGCACGATGAAGCCGCCCATCACGAGGACAGCGGGTGCGGGCGCGCCCGTCACGGCCGGCCTCCGAAGAATCTTTCAGTTTGTTTTCCCGATGCGCGCATGGTTGTCTTTCGTTACACGTTCTGCGTTTTCCTTGCGAAATGAGGGATGCGAAACGAGAAGCCTTCTCCATAGAATGTTTCCACGGCCTTCGCCCTGCCGCGAAGGTGCTCTCAAAAAACCGCATTTTCTTTTTTCGCGTGCCGTATTATGGCCGCTCAGGAGAGAACACATGAAGAAGACGCTTGCCGCCCTTGCCGGCGCACTTGTCGCCCTGCCCGTCCTTGCCGCCGGCCCGCAGGGCTTTGCCGCGGCGCCTCAGGCCCAGGGTCCGAAGGGGTTCGACACCGAGCCCGCCACCACCGTCGCCGCCGTGCTCGAGTCCGGGAAGGACCACCAGATCGTCACGCTGCGCGGCAAATTCACCGAACACGTCCGCGGCGACAAGTACGTCTTCACCGACGACAAGGGCGCCTCCATCAGGGCCGAGCTCGATCATGACCGTGACTGGTCCATGATCACGAAGGACGCCCCCGTCGAAATCCGCGCCGAGGTGGACAAGGACTGGACCGAAATCGAACTCGACGTCCTCTCCGCAAAGCCGCTCTGAGGCTTTCCGCCGCCATGAACGACAACGCCCGCGGGCCTTCCGGTCTGCGGGCGTTTTGTCATTCGCGACGAAATCCGGCGTGAAACTTCGTCAGATGAACTGCGAGACGACGATGCCGGCCACGAGAAGCGTCACGTTGTACGCGAGGAAGGTCGGCACGCAGGTGTCCCAGATGTGGTTGTGCTGGCCGTCGGCGTTGAGGCCGGACGTGGGGCCGAGCGTGGAGTCGGAGGCGGGGGAGCCCGCGTCGCCCAGGGCGCCCGCGATCGTCATCAGGAGGATCGTGGCGGGGACGGAGAAGCCCACGGCCGTGCAGAGCGGAACGTAGATGACGGCGAGGATGGGCACCGTGCCGAACGACGTGCCGATGCCCATCGTGACGAGCAGGCCGATGAGCGTGATGATCGTCGCGGCGACCCACTTGCTTTCGCCCATGAGGGGCACGACGCCCTCGATGAGCGAGTTGACAGCGCCCGTTTCCTTGAGGATCGCGGCATAACCGCCCGCAATCAGCATCACGAAGGCGATGAAGCCCATCATGGAAATGCCGCTCGCGATGTGGTCGTCAAGCTTCTTGAACTGGAAGGCGCCGCCCGCGAGCATGATGATGAGGCCGAGCAGCGCAGCGAGCGGCAGGCTCTCGAGCATGATCTGCACGGCGACGGCGGCGACGATCGCGCCGAGCGTGACCCAGTGCCTGAGACCGAAGCGGATCTCCTCGTCGGACTCCGTCACGCCCACGACGGGCTTGTCGAGATAGGTGCGGGGACGACGGGTGAAGTAGAAGACGGCAAGCACGAGACCGACGACCATCGAGAGGCCGGCGATCCAGGCCACCGACGCCACGTCCGCCACCGTCACGGCCATGCCGTTCTGCGTCATGGACTGCGCGACGATGCCCTGGAAGATGAGGCCGAAGCCAATGGGCAGCGACACGTACGGAGCCGTAAGGCCGAAGCCGAGAGCACAGGAGACCGCGCGGCGGTCAAGCTTCATCTTGTTCATGAGCTTGAGCAGCGGCGGAATCAGAAGCGGAATGAAGGCGATGTGCACGGGCACCACGTTCTGCGAAAGGCAGGCGATGAACGCCAGGCCGAAGCAGAAGACAAGCGGCCTGCCGCCCATCTTGGCACCGATCCAGCGCACGAGCATCTGCATGAGGCCCGTGTGCGCGATCGCCACGGCGAAAGTGCCCAGAAGGATGTAGGAGAGCGCGGTCGTCGCGTTGGCGCTGAAGCCGCCCGAGAGCAGCTCCATCGACTTCGTGAGGCCGAGCCCGCCCGTGAGACCCGCGACCAGAGAGGCCGCAATCAGGGCGAGAAGAACATTGACGCGCGCAAGGCAGAGCGCGCAGAGCACGACGACCGATATGACGATCGGATTGAGGATGAATTCCACGGCTGGACTTCCTTTTCTATTCTGTCTTCTGTCAGGATCCCGCTGCCGGCGGACGCCCTCGGGGGACGGTGGCGCCCTTTTGCGGGACATACGCGTTCGATTATGACACAGCCCGCAACGATTCCACACATCCCGAAGGATGTCTTTTCCTAACCCAAAAGACTGAGAATGCACCCAACACCCTCAGCAGGAGAGGCGCCACTCGACAGTCCGGTGCGCGGAACGACCACGGGCGCCCGTCGTGCAAGGCGCCCGCATCTGCCGAAGCCCCCGCGGCGGGGCCTGCGTCAGAACTCGCGCATGTAATCGATGATGTCCGGCGCAGCCATGGCGCTCGCCGCGGCCATGTCGGGATCGCGAAGCCTCCACCACCTGCCCGACTCCTCGTCGAGCATGAAGCGGTCGGTGTAGAGCTTCATGTTGCCAAGACAGTCGTTCCTGAACTCCTCGGCCATCACGATGGTCTCCTCGTCGGTCGTCCCCGTGTAGGCGAGCCTGACCTTCTCGTCGTCGACCTTCCCCAGCGGCACGCCGTTGTCGACCAGAACCTTCTTGATGGCCCACCAGTAGGGACCGTAGGAAAGATAGCGGCGCGGATCACTCTCGAGCCTCTCCCGAATGACGCGGACGGCATTGCCGACGAGATCGTCGTGTCCCTTGAACTTCATCAGGTTCGACTTATAGCTCTTGAGACGCTCCTCAATAAATGACGGTTGGAACTTGTAGGCGGTGTATTCCATGTCTTTGACTCCAGATTCGGGAGGAGAGCGCGGGCCCTGACATGGCGACCCCTGCGGATCCCCCTCCGTTTTCTTCAGTATCGGCCCCCATGCGTCAACTCCTGACGCAGTCGGAACGACGTCCCGAAGACGCGCTTGTGCGTCACGAACTGACGCACTGTCTCCTAACATGGCGCAAATGCATCATCAAGTGAATCATCACCATGACCGTCATTCTTCCGCATGCCGTCCTTCCGAACGCCTCTGCCGCAACGCTTCTGCCTTCCGAAAGGCATCCCGTCGCCGCCACCCCGTCCTGCCCGTCCCGCTCTTGCCCGAACTCTCGAAGCTTCTTGCCCGCCTTCCCGTACAAGACGACGCCGACGTCCTTCGCAAGAGCCTTTTCCATGCGGGAACGCATTTCAATCCCGACCTTCTCACGTCGGAGGCGGAGCGCCGCGCAAGGCTCGAAGGCGTGCATGCGGCGCTCGACAGGGCCGAGTCCCTCGTCTTTCTCGACACCGAATCGACGGGCGGACGCAACGGGCGCCTCATCGAGGTTGGTCTCGTCGAGACGGACGTCGAGCAGAACATCACGGGTGGCCTGCACTTTCGGTGCAACCCGCACCGCCGCTCCCAGGCTCGTGCAAGGCGCGTGCACGGCATTCAGGACTGCGAGCTCGAGCACTGTCCCGAGTTTGCGGCCCGTGCGGACGAGCTGCTCGAAGCCGTGCGCGGCAAGACCGTCGTGATCCATGACCGCACGATGGACCTTCTCTGGCTCAACCGGGAGCTTCAGGCCACGCGTCCCGGCGCGCCGAGATTTGAGGACTGCTGCACCGTCATCGACTCGTTCGTGCTCGCCAGGGCGGTTCCGTCGGAGCGCCGCCGCAACGGGCTCGACGCTCTGCTCGAATGGTACGGACTCGGTGCTCGAGGGGGACACCACGACGCCTACGGCGACGCAGCCCTCCTCTCCCGCGTCTTCTTCGAACTGTGGTGGGACCTCGACGAATGGCTCTACGGAGAATGAGAACGGGAAGGAACTCAAGACGCAAAAAGGAAGGGCCCGCCTTCTCATCGGCTGATGAGAGGGCGGGCCCCTTTTTGTCATGGCAACCTTCGCCGCGGCATGACGGACGTCATGCCTGCGGCGTCAGTCGGACATCAGAAGGCGTGGCGAACGCCGATGGTGGCGCGCCAATCCTCGTCGACTTCGGCGCCGGACGTGCGCTCAAGGTCGGCCCAGACGTAGGTCTGCTTCGTGATGTTGAAGTTCGCACCCACGGCGTACTCGACCCAGGTGTCCTTGCCGTCGACTTCGATCGGATCGGCAGCGGTGCCGGCGGCGTTCACGGCCGTGAACCTGCCGTCGCCCATGAACTCGTGCGCAACGCCGAAGCGGGCGTACACGCCGCCGCGGCCCTGCGAGCAGTTCAGGCCCGCGGTCGCGCCGATGCGACCGACCATGGAGTCGTAGTCGTCGATGCCGAGCGTGTTGCCGTTGGCCTTGAACGTTTCGCCGTCAACGCGCGTGTAGGTGAGCTCGGCGGACGGTTCGGCGTAGAACGCGTCCGTCAGGTCGAAGCGCCAGCCGAATTCGCCCGAGAGCGAGAGCATCAGCTGATCGTAGTTCGTCTTGTAGGTGCGGGTGGCGAGATCCGTGTCCACCGTGCCCACGCGGCCGATCACGTCGGCGAACTGGCCGGCTTCGCCGAACCACATGCCGTAGGCTGCAAGGCTGTAGGCGTCGGTGTCGGCGGAGATGCCGGACATGCCGGACATGTCGGCGTCGCCCTGCGTGTAGCTGAAGGACAGGCCGAGACGGGAGCCGTAGGCGGCAAGCGCCGTGTCGGCACCGACCTGGACCTTGTTGAACTTGTTCTCGAACTCACCGCCGGAGAAGCGGCCGCCGTCATAGCGGGCCCAGACGCCGGTGGCGCCTTCGGACGAGCGAATGTCGCCCAGGCGCTTGCGCAGGTCGTTCGACTCGATGCGGGCAATCTGCATCGGCGTCCTCATCGCGAATTCGGCAATACGGACATTGTTCATGTTGACGCTCGTCTTGACGTCCTCGAGCTTGCCCTCTTTGTTGATCGTGCCGGTCGTTTCGCCGAACACGTCGCCGGACTCGAGCTTGAGATCGGTGTTCTTGAGAACCTCGGCACCGGACGTGCCGCCGACGGTAACCATGGAGGCGAGCTCATTGAGATCGCCCGCAACGTCGTCGTTCACGGAACCGCTGCCCGTGATGCTGTCGATCAGGGGCTTGTCTGCGTCAGGGGTGTTTTCATTGCCGTTCTTTGCAATATTGACGGACGCGTCGGAGGTGGCGAAGTAGAAGCTGTTGCCCGTGCCGGTCAGCGTGCCGAGATTGAGCTGCGTGCCCGTCTGGGGAACGTCTTCGGCGAAGGTCTGGACCTTGGGAGTGTTGGCGGGCGCGTCGAAGAGCGAGATCTTGACGCCCTTGGCCTTCAGTTCGCCGAGTTCAACCTTGCCGTGAACGTTCAGCGTCGATTTCTCACCGAGGATCGATTCCTTGGCGATGACGTTCACGAGCGTCATGTCGGTCAGGACCGTGGCAACGGCACCGTCGATCTCAAGCGGCTTGAATTCCCAGCCCGTAATCTTTTCTTTTTCCTTACCGTCAACCTGAACCTTCTCGGTCAGCATTTTCAGGGATGCGCTGGTGCCGTAAATGCCGCCCTTGACATTGACGTCCTCGACCCTGACGGTGGCGTGTTTAACCTCGACGCTGCCGCCGGAGCCGCCAAAGCTGTCCATACGCCTGACGCCGCCCGCGAAAATGCTGTCGTTGACCGCGAGGTCCTTGTCCTTGGCGATGACGCTGAGGTTGGCTTCCGTTACGAAGGAATGCGTCCTGTGGCCGGACGCCAGACCGCCGGCGACGATGGCGTGGTTGAACGTACCGCCTTCAATCGTCACGTTCGTCGTGCCGACCGTGGTCTTTGCACCCTTGTTGGCATTGCCGTAGTAGACGATGGCTGCACTGCCGCCCACAACGGCACTGTTGAAGGTGCCGCCCTTGATCGTGACGTGGGTGGCGCCGATCTCCGACTCGGCATAGGCGTTGATATTGCCACCGTCATTGTCACCCTTGTGCTTCATCAGGTCGCCGCCCAGTACGAAGAGTTCCGTGCAGTCGGTTGTGTAGTTGGTGGTTCCGAAAGAACCGCCGTTGATGGTCACGCTTGCGACGGCGGTCTTGTTGTTGCGGACGAGCTTCTGATTGTCCGTACCGGCCGTACCGCCGACAACGGATTTACTAACGGTGCCGCCGTTGATCACGACATGCGTGTTCTGCACTGCGGAATGGTCGACCACAGCCCCACCAGAGGTATAGTGGCCGCCGAGCACCATGCCCCAATCGCCGCTCTTAACGGTCACCGTGTTGTTGAGCGCAGCCTTCTCTGCAGCTTCGCTCCAGTTACTCCAACCGCCGACCACGCGATCGCCATCCTGAGAGACGACATTAGCCTGCGTCACTGTTTTGTCCTGCCCCTGCGCCTCAACATACACGTAAGCCTGAACGCTGGTCGAGAACGCCAGAGCGCCTGCTACGGCAACGGCCACCGCAGCCTTCCTGCCCGTCTGATGGGACTTCGTCATCTCGTTGACAACCGTCATGGCGCCGCGCGCCCTGTTAAAGACAATCTTGAATGTAGAATTCATTTCGCCATTCCTCTTGTTATGTTTGACAACCGTGCCGTAGCACAATGTGCGGCGAAGTTTCCGCGATTTCATGTCTCCCGCACAGGCGGGGAAACCCTGCCCCCCCCAGAAAGCTTAAGCTGTTGAAATATAACGGCATTTTCCATCTTCTACTTCATTGCACTTGTTGCTGATTTACCACACAAGACCGTTTTCTAAGCCTCACCATTCCTGAAGCCGAGAAAAAAACTCCATGTTCAAAAGCACCGTCACCTTCATCCGGGCGATCCCGAATGAATAAAAAAAGCCGATCCCGAATAAGAATTCAGAATCGGCTTGCGGTCTTGCTCGACGGTCGGCTTAGTAGTCGAAGAGCACCGGCGTGCGGTTCTCCTTTGCGAACTTCATGGCACGCCAGAAGATCGAGAAGGCAAACTTGGCGAGGGACTCGGTGCTGTAGGTCTCCTTCTTGCCGTCCTCTGCCCCCGTCTCGACGTCCTTGAGCGTCTTGGCGGGATAGCCCTCGGTTTCGGTCCACGAGAGGATCGTCTCCTCCTTGGCGAGCCAGCAGATCTCGTTGATGTGCTCGAGTTCCTGCTCAAGCGCGCCGAGCGTGCCGATCATCACCTCATTGCCCGTGGGCATCGGACCGCGGAAGACCATCGTGGACTTCGTGATCGGAACCCAGACCATCACGCTGCGGAAAAGCGAGTAGACGTGCTCGTGGTCCTCGGCAAGGCGCTTGATGAGCGGATGTTCGGTGAAGTCCCAGCCCTTTTCGAGCGTTTCGGGAATCGTCTCCTCGTACGTGTGAGCGGCGGTTACGAGCAACATCGCGCCGAAGGCATCCCAGTCGGGCTTGTCCGTGTAGTAGGCCTTGTCGTTGCTCTCCTCCCAGGTCTCGGGAAGCTGGTTTTCAGGCGTCACCGCCTGAAGCATCTCGTCGCGCCATGCACAGACGATCTCCTGCACCTCCTCCGGGGAGAGCTTCTCCTCGTCCTCGGTCTCCGTGCGCTTGAAGTCGACGCCGTTGGCTTCGGCCCAAGCTTCCACGACCGTCTTCCAGTTGCGGGTGTAATAGCGGGTGAAGGTGCCCGCGTACAAGTCGAGTCCCATCTTCGGTCTCCTAAATCTGATTTCGCCGGACAACCACTATATATAAGGGGTTTCTGCCGTCCGTTCTCCATGATGACGAAAGGATACAGACATTTGCGCGAATGCGCCTGAACGGCGATGGCACCTGCCTTCTCGACGCCCCTGCCCTTCCCGGGAGATCCGCATAAGGGTTTTCCACGGGAGGGACATCCCGAAACTTGAGCAGGATCACCACCCCTCCAAGGGTTTTGGTCGTCCCTGCAGCTGATGCAGGTCAAGGCGACCCCAGAGAGGCGCTCTTCCCAACGCCTGTCTTTGGTATCCTTGCGGGTATTTGCCACTCATGTACGACACCAGGATCGTCAAACAAAGGATAAATCAATGAGCAACGCCACCTTCTCCAGGAAGCCGCTCGTCGCGGCCGTCCTGACCACGCTCGCCGTCTTCTCCGCAGGCGCCATGGCCGGCAACGAAGACCAGCCTGTCAACAAGGACGTCACGCTGACCGTCGGCACCGGCGACAACACCGTCTCGGGCACGGTCCAGAACGAGCAGACCTGGGACGAAGCCTGGGCCCAGAAGTTCAACGAGAATTTCAAGAACGCCGAAGGCAAGGTCACGATTCGTACAGGTAATGGTAGTGACAAGATCACGATCAGCAAGGGCACGGACGACAAGACCTCCGGCAAGCTCACCAACAAACTTTCCAGCCTGACGCTCTACGTCGGCCTTGACGTCGCTGAAGGCGGCACGTTCGTCAACAACGGCACGATCGAAGCCAACAAGGCGATCACGGTCGACGGCTCCCTTGTCAACACGGGCACGCTCAAGACCAACGCCGACCTGACGGTCACGGGCGGCTTCGACAACGCCAAGGGCACGATCGAAGTCACGGGCACTAACGCCACCAGCCAGGCGAACGTGAGGATCAACGGCCTCGACAAGACGACCGATCTTGAAGCCGCCCCCGCCTCCGTCGTCATGGGCGACATCACGCTCACGAACGCCACCCTGACGAACAACGACAAGGGCTACAAGCTCAAGACCGAAGCCGACAAGAAGGAAGGCGAAGACGACAAGACGCGCGTCCGCGTGACCTACGGCAAGGTCACGCTCAATGAAGGCGGCAATTTCGTCAATAAAGAAGGCGCTCTTGACAGCGGCTCCAGCCTCACCATCACCAAGGATGCCGGCACGGCACAGATCAACGGCACATCCACCTGGGGCACCATCAACGCCCAGAAGAACGATGCCGTCACCGTCGGCAACAAGGGGACCCTCTCCGCCGACTACCTCGAGAACGGCATGGCCGCCAAAAACGCCACCATCGGCGACCTCGTTAAGGTGACCGAAGGCGGCAAGTTCACCGTCAACAAGGGCCTCACCGTGAGCTCCTTCGCTGACGGCGGCTCCTTCGACCTCTCCAAGGACAAAAACAAGTACCTCGCCTCCGGCGCCTCCCTCATCTTCGGCAAGGCTCAGGCCTTCGAGCAGGGTAAGGACGGCAAGATCGACGACGGCGACTACCATAATGGCACCGTCACGCTCTCCGACTACACGGCCGACTGGAAAGTAGAAACCGCCACTTCCAAGACCGGCACCGAAGGCGATGCCGAAACGGAAAAGAATGGTTCTTGGGATGTCACCAAGTTCGGCTCCGTCACGGTCTACAACAACGCCCAGCTCACGATTGAAAACAACAAGGTTGCCGACTTCGGCGACCATGGCTATACGCCTTCCCTGTCGCTCGGCAGCCTCACGCTCAATTCGACGTCCCTCAAGGTGACGCCGTCCTTCAAGGTTGAAAAGCTCGTGGGCTTCATCCAGACCGCCCTTGCAGAGGTCAACAACAACGTCACCGATGGAGACAAGATCGAGCTCGACACCTCCAAGTGGACGAAGGACGACTATGCCAAGAACCTCGAGAAGTTCCTCGGCACGCTGACCGAAGATCAGAAGAAGACATTCACGGACTCCTACGAGCAGTCCATCGAGACTGAAACCAAGCAGCTTGCAATCGAGGGCATCACGCCCACCAACGCCACCCAGACGATCAAGGGCAGCGACGTTGCCATCGGCTCGATCACGTTTGCCACGACCGAGACCTCCGTCCCGGCCGACATGTCAAAGCTTGACAAGACCGTCGCCACCGCCGAAGGCGATGAAAAGCCGGCCGACCGCGGCTCCGTCACTGTCGACGCCATCACCCAGGCCATGGGCACCCAGACGCTCGAGATCAAGAACGACTCCCGCGTTGAAGTCGGCTCCCTCTCGCTCGGCAACGGCACGCTCAACATCAAGGGCTCCGACGTCATCATCCACAAGACCGACAAGATCAACGGCACGCTGACGGCTGAATCCGGCTACCTTGGTCTCAACGTCGCCACGTCCATGGCCGACAAGGTCAAGGCCGACACGACGACCACCAAGACCACTCCGAACTTCGTCCTTGAAGTCGGCGCGCCCGTCGTATTCGGTGAAGATGCCAAGGTGACCTTCGGTGGTGTTGCCACGACCAAGACTGCCGACACGAACCCCGATGCTCAGGCTCCGAAGTACGGCGCCCAGCTCACGTTTGCCGGCGACACGACGCTCAAGTTCGACGCCGCCAACTTCAACCGCACCGCGCTCTTCACGGCCGAAGGCCTCAAGGGCAAGATCACGAACAATGGCAAGGTTACGCTTGATGGCGATAACCTCACCTGGGGTGCCTACAAGCTCTTCGAGAACTTTGAACAGAAGGATGCCTTCACTACGGCAGAGGGTAAGGAAAACCTTCTTGTGGGCAATCTCACCGCCGCCGACGCCTGGAAGAACCAGGTCGGCAACAATTTCGAGATCAAGCAGAACTCCGACGGCGACTGGATGATCGTTGCCGGCGGCACGTCCGTCGAAGGCTCCGGCCTCAACGTCTCCGCGAAGAACCTCGTCTCGAAGATCTTCGCCGGCGAACGCTCCACGGGTCCCGACACCCAGCTGATCAACCAGATCCTCTCCACGGGCGCCTCGCTCCAGGAGATCAGCAGCATGATCAACTCCGTGACGGGTCTGGGCGCCATCTCCGGCGTCAAGGCCATGACGGTTGACTTCCAGGGCTACACGGCCGACATGATCGAGCATCATGCCGCCACGATGCCCAAGGAAATGGGCGGCTGGTGGGTCCAGCCGATGGGCGCCCGCCTCAAGACGGACGACCTCTCCATGGGCGGCTCCGCCTACGGCTACTCCCTTGACACCTACGGCATCATGGGCGGCTTCGACACCCATTTGAAGAACGGCTGGACGATCGGTGCCGCCGCCTCCTACCAGTCGGGTGATGCCGACGGCGAAGGCGACGTCCTCCCCGTCTCGACCGATGTCAAGAACGTCGGCCTGCACCTCTGGGGCTCCCGCATGTACGGTGAGACGAACGTCATCGGCACGCTCTCCTATGTGACGACCGACGGCGACGTGACGATGCAGCTCGGCAACCTCGAGCTCGCCTCCGAACTCAAGGCCAAGGCCCTCTCCGCCGGCATCCGTGCCGAACGCGAGTTCAAGACGGGCGCCTTCACGCTGACGCCGCACGCCGGCGCCCGCCTCTCGATCGTCGACATGGACGACTATGAAATCGCCGCCGGCACCACGAAGCTCTTCGACGTGTCCGAAGACAAGGCCACGATCTTCGAAGTGCCCGTGGGCGTGACGGTCCAGACCCCGTCCTTCATGTTCCAGACCTTCGAGGTCAAGCCCTATGTGGACGTCACGCTCCGCGGCCGCTTCGGCGACACGGAATCGTCCTACACGCTTGAAGGCTCCTCCACGACCGACACGATCGACTACGACGTTTCGGGCAGCTTCGTGGGCGACCTCAAGGTCGGCTACATGTCCACCTACAAGAACCTCAACCTCGGCATGAGCTACGGTCTCTCCGCCGGTGACGCCGGCCGTCAGAACCACGCCATCGAGGCCACGATGCGCGTCGACTTCTAATCGACCGCTCACGGTTCCGACCTGACGAAACGCCCGGTCCTCCTCACGGAGGGCCGGGCGTTCTTTCATTCGTACACTTCCTTCCTACCGCCCGTCACTGCCTTCGACGGGCTGTTTCGCGGCTCCTGCCGCTCCTCGGATGAGAAGCTGCTTCATCGCCTCATGAAACACGGGGACCGCAATCGTGCCGTGGGTCTCGCGCGGATAGTCTTCTACGACAATGGTCGCATTGAGCCCCGCAAAGCCTTCGAGCGCCGCCCTGAAGCGGTCTTCGGAGGCGAGATTCCGGCTTGCCGTCGTGCCGCCCGTCTTCCTCAGGGCAGAGCCGAAGCCCGCGTAGACGAAGGCGCCCGAGCGCCCCGCTGCAGGATTCTTCTCCAGCATTCGGACGAGCACGCCGCCGTCCCACCAGAGCGACGGATCGGCCGCCACCCAGGCGTCAAAGAGCGCGGGACGGGAAGCCATCGTCGAGAGTGCAAAGAGACCTCCGAAGGAGTGTCCCATGAGAACGTGCGTCACGGCGCGGCCTTCCAGCCGCCTCTTCACTTCGGGCTTCACGGTCTTTTCCAGACATTCGACGAGCTCGGCCGCGCGTCCGCCCGTTTCGAGTCCGCTGCGCCCGAGACTCGAGGCCGTGGGCGTGAGAAAGGCGGTGCGCTCCGGAACGTCAACGGCGACTGTCGCGCACTCCGTTTTGGATCCCTTCGTGCCCGAGAGCAGTCGGCAAACGCCGTCGACGGCGGGACCGAGCCTTGCGCCGTCGGTCACGTAGAAGACCGTGACGGGACGGTTCCCCGACTCGGTCACGCTTCCCTTCAGGAAGCTCATCGTGCAGACGGGCTCGGCTGTCTGAGCAGCCCCGATCGAGCACGCAAGAGCGAAAAGAGTCGCGGCCGGAAGTTTGTTCCTCATCATCCCCTTCCCTTTTTCAGCGTAAAGACCACGGGCATGCGGATGCGCACGGTGCGGCCGGGGCTCCCCCAGAGAGAGGCTGCGCGCGCGACGGCGGCACAGGCTTCGCGGTCGAGCATGTCGTGGCCGCTCCCTTCATGGACCGAGATGCCGCTCACGCGCCCATCGGGGCCGATCACGAACTGCACGGTCACGGTGCCCTGCCTTCTCATGCGGCGGGCCTCGCGCGGATATTCAAGCGTGGAGAGAACGGCCTCTCGCACTTCGCCGAGAAACGGATCCCCGTCCCTGCCCACGACGAGAAGCGCGGGTTCGGCAGGAGCGACGGGTGCGGACACGGTGACAGGTGCGGCGGCGGGCGCCGCCGCAACAGCGGGGCCTGCAGGAACGGGAGCCGCGACTTCCGGCGCTTGATGCCTGCGGGGACGATCGGGGCGTTTTGCCTCCGGCCGCTTTTCGGGCGGCCTTCGGGTCACGGTCACCTTCCTCACGGGCTTGACGACCTCAACGGGTTCAGGAATGGGTTCAGGCTGAGGTTCGGGTTCGGGCTCGGGTTCCAGCCGGGGTTCGGGCTCAGGCTTGAGTTCAGGCTCCGCGGCCTGCTCGGGTTCGAGTTCCGCCGCAGGCTCAGGTTTCGGGTCGGGCACCGCAGCGGGTTCGGCGGCGGTGGCGGGGGCCGCCACGGCGCTCTAGAACTGTGCGACGGCGAGCATGATGCCCTCTGCGCCGACGGAGGCGGGTGCGGGCGCGAGGGACGCGCCCCAGACGGCGAGCGTCAGGCACGGGAGGTAGAGCGCGCAGGCTGCGGCGAACGCCGTGCGGGTCTCGCCGCCCGCCTTAGCCGCGCTTTTCGGCGGCAATGACGAAGTTTTCATGATGAACGCCCTTGATCATGTCGAGAAGACGGATGAAGTGCTCGAAGCGCGTGGTGCGGTCGATGCGAAGAACAAGCCGCACGTCGCGGGAGATGCCGCGGAGCCGCTCGTCGATCTCCTCGTGCGTGGCCTCCTCGCCGTTCCAGTGCAGGGTTCCCTCGCCCGTCACCTGAATGAGGACCTCGTTCGAATTCTTGAGGGGAGCCTGCGCGCTTCTCGACTCGGGCAGCGCAATCGGAATCTCGCCCTTTGCGATGAAGGTCGAGACCGAAAGCACCATGGCAAGGAGCACGAGCATGATGTCGATGAAGGGAACGATGTTGAGGGGCTCCTTCTTCGGGATTTCGATCGTCATGAACTCTCCTCCATCAGGCCCTGCGCCTTGAGGCGACGTTCATCGCACGCTGCAGGCCGTTGTAGGAGATGAGCGTCGGAATCGCGACGGCCAGACCGAGCGCCGTGGCCTTGAGCGCAAGGGAGAGGCCCGTCATGATGCGGCCCGCGTCGATCGCGCCCGTGCTGCCCATGTCGTAGAACGTGAGCATGATGCCGATCACCGTGCCGAGCAGCCCGACGTAGGGGGCGTTCGAGTAGATGATGTAGAGCGTCGTGAAGTTCTTCGTGAGCGCAATGCCGCGCTCCTCCTAGGAGGCGTAGTCCGCCGGCCTGTAGCGCTTGAGGAAGAGCATGCGCTCGATCGTGAGCCAGAGTGCGACGAAGCCCATGAGGCCGAGAATGCCGAAGATCACGTAGTCGACGGCTTCCTTCATCCATTCCATATGGGGTTCCTGTTGTGGTGGTTGTGGTTTGGCTTCCGGAGCCCGCAGTGCGCGAATGCGGTCCCGCCCAATGGGACGGAACCGCACCGCCGTCGTCGGCATGGTCACCTCGAGCCACTTCAACATGCTCGGCCTCAAGTCCAAGGGCTCCCTCATCGGCAACGAGTTCGGCGTGAATCCTCCACGCCCAATTATTAATTGGACGGGGCTTCCCTGCCTTTTACCAGCAAGGACTGCCT
>OJQB01000160.1_pt1 | contig 26961 bp, 19 predicted proteins | sample 1598601 | NCBI WGS metagenome assembly OJQB01 (sample SAMN03922496, study PRJEB24848) | human gut metagenome | isolation source: stool sample | host: Homo sapiens | place: Germany | collected 2011-11 | reverse complement strand
ATAAGAGACAGAATCATCATTGCCCACCGGATGAGGACAATAGCCGAAGCCGACAGGATTGTAACGCTGGAAAACGGAACCATCACCGAGAACCTTACGGCCGTGGAGCGGGGCAAGAGCAACGGTTATTTCGCCCGCATGCTTAAGCAGCAAGTCACCGACGCCGTTTGACGGTATGCCTCGCCATGACGCCCCACCAGCCGCTTGCAGGCATGCAAGGCCGGCCGCACCACAAGCCGGGCCCGGCTGGCAAGCTGCCGGCAGTGGCGCCACGCCTTGGGCGAGTCATGCCTGACACCACAACGCCGGTGGGCCATGGCCTGCAGATATTGCAAGCCATGGCCCACCGGTCTATGCCACGACGAGTGCCTGGCGACGCCTGTCAGGCGTTGGGCAGATGCACCTCGCCCGAACGCTCAAACACATCGCGCACCTTGTTTATTTCAAGGAACGACGTGCCTCCGCCGACGGCGAAGCTGCCGCTGAGGTGCGCAATCTTGTCGTCCATGCTCAGATAGCCTTTCTGCCTGAGCATGCGCAGGGCTGCAAGGAACTGTTCCTTCTGACCTATCTGCTCGTGCTGTGCCACCGAAATCACTCCGTAGCTCAACGCCAGCCAGCGCTGCACCTTGTCCTTATAGCAGATGGCCAACACGGGGTTGGGCCCGCGGAAGGCAGCCAGGTTGCGGGCTGTCTGCCCCGTCTTGCTGTCGGTAATGATGCCTTTCACCCCCAGGCGCTCGGTAGCCTCGATGGCGTTCCAAGCAAGAAACTCCGACACATCGCAGTCGGCCCTGAGCGGCACCGCAATGTCGTGCTCCTTCATCTTGTCTTTCTCGGCCTGCTCGGCAATGGCAGCCATAGTCCTGACAGCCTCGACGGGATATTTGCCCGAGGCTGTCTCGCCGCTTAGCATCAGCGCGTCGGTACGGTAATATATGGCGTTGGCAATGTCGGTCACCTCGGCACGCGTGGGCCTCGGGTTGGTAATCATGGTGTGGAGCATCTGCGTGGCCACAATCACAGGCTTCTTGGCCTGTATGCACTTGTGTATTATCCTGCGCTGTATGCCCGGTATGCGCTCTATTGGCACCTCGATGCCAAGGTCGCCACGGGCAATCATGATGCCATAAGAAGCCTCGATAATCTCGTCAATGTTGTCAACTCCCTCCTGGTTTTCTATCTTCGATATTATCTTGATGTCGCTGCCGCGGCTGTCGAGTATCTCCTGCACCGCAGCAACATCTGCCGCGCTCCTCACAAACGAGTGGGCTATGAAGTCTATGTCTTCGTCGATAGCCAGGTTGATGTTGGCCTTGTCCTTCTCGGTAAGCGCAGGCAGGTCGATGTGCACCCCGGGCACGTTGACGCTCTTGTGCGAGCCCAGCACCCCGTCGTTCTGTACCTGTGCAATGACGGCCGGCCCGTTGATGCCTATCACCTTCATGTCGATAGCTCCGTCGTCGAAGAGGATGTCGTCGCCCACGTGGACATCATTGGCGAAGTTGACATACGACAGGTTCACTATGTCGTGCTCGGTGTCCATTTCCGGCCGCCCGAATATCTTCACCACGTCGCCGGCCTTGTAGCTGATGGGCTCCTGGCAGCCGGTAGTCCTTATTTCCGGCCCTTTGGTGTCAATCAGTATGCCTATGTGATGTGACACCTTGCGGGTATTCCTTATTATCTGGCGTATGCCATCGGCCGATGCGTGCGCCGTGTTCATGCGCACTACGTTCATCCCTGCATCGAAAAGCTCACGAATGAAGTCTACACTGCATCTCCTGTCGCTGATGGATGCCACAATCTTTGTTTGTTTCATCATTTGTTTTATCCGGATTTGTTGTAAACACAATGCAAAGTTACACTATTTTTGCGAGACCGCAAAATAAATGCCGAAAAGCTTTAACGGCCAAACATGCATAGCTGCCCCACCCGATGGCTGCCCGGCATTGGCCGACGACGGCCACCACCCACGTCCCGCAGCTACGGCGGCCCACGGCAGACACACATTTTTTCTGCCAGTGTGGCACATGTTTATCATTTTTTCCTTACCTTTGCACCTGAGAATATAAACTACAAGTTTTAAATATTTCTATTATGCTTACACTCAAACTCATCACTGAGGAGACCGAACGTGTGATTCGCGGACTTGAAAAAAAGCACTTCGACGGTGCCAAAGAAACTATCGAGAAGGTAATCGAAATAGACAGGAATCGCCGTGAAGCACAGCAGAAACTTGACAAGGCCAAGCAAGAGGCCAAGCAACTGGCCGCGCAGATAGGCAGCCTCATGAAGCAGGGGAAGAAAGACGAAGCCGAAGAGATAAAGGCCAAGGTGGCCGTGATTAAGCAGGCCGACAAAGCGCTACAGGAAACCATGGAAAACGCCGAGAAGGAGCTCCACGACTTGCTGTGCACCATCCCCAACGTGCCCAACGACGACGTGCCCGAGGGCAAGGACGCTTCCGACAACGTGGTGGTCAAGGAAGGCGGCGTGATACCCGAACTGCCTGCCGACGCCCTGTGCCACTGGGACCTCTGCAAGAAGTTCAACCTCATAGACTTCGACATGGGTGTGAAAATCACCGGGGCCGGCTTCCCCATCTACATCGGCAAGATGGCCCGCCTGCAGCGCGCCCTCGAGGCTTTCTTCCTCGAGGAGGCACGCAAGAGCGGCTACCTCGAGGTGCAGCCGCCCTATGTGGTCAACGAGGCATCGGGCTACGGCACAGGCCAGCTGCCCGACAAGGAGGGGCAGATGTATCATTGCAACCTCGACAACCTTTACCTCATACCTACTGCCGAGGTGCCGGTGACCAACATCTTCCGCGACGTCATCCTCGATGAGAAAGACCTGCCCATAAAGCGCACGGCCTACTCTGCCTGTTTCAGGCGCGAGGCAGGCTCGTATGGCAAGGACGTGAGGGGGCTCAACCGCCTGCACCAGTTCGACAAGGTGGAAATTGTGCGCATCGACACGCCGGAGCACTCATACGAGAGCCTCAGGGAGATGCTCGACCACGTGGAGGGCCTGGTCAAGAAGCTCGAACTGCCCTACCACATACTGCGGCTGTGCGGAGGCGACATGAGTTTCACCTCGGCAATATGCTACGACTTCGAGGTGTGGAGCGCCGCACAGAAGCGCTGGCTCGAAGTTTCGTCGGTGTCTAACTTCGAGAGCTACCAGGCAAACCGCCTGAAGTGCCGCTACCGCCGCGCCGACGACAAGAAGATTGAACTATGCCACACGCTCAACGGCTCGGCCCTGGCCCTGCCGCGCATAGTGGCCACCATACTCGAAAACAACCAGACGCCCGAGGGCATAAGGGTGCCTAAGTGCCTCGTGCCCTACTGTGGTTTCGAAATGCTCGACGACAAGAACTTCTAAGCACAATGCTACGCCCGCCGGCAAGGCCACACACCTGCCGGCGGGCTGATGCAAGCGTGCGAAACGACTACACGCAACACATCAGAAAAACTAAACAATGAACAAAATCATCCGCAAAGAACAGTTCTCGGAAAACGTATTCCTGTTCGAGATTGAAGCCCCGCTGATAGCCAGGAGCCGCAAGGCGGGCAATTTCATAATCGTGAGAGTCGGCGAGAAGGGCGAACGGGTGCCCCTTACCATTGCCGACGCCGACACCGACAAAGGCACCATCACCATTGTGGTGCAGCGCGTGGGCCTGTCGTCTGTCAAGCTGTGCAGGCTCAACGCGGGCGACTGCATCACCGATGTTGTGGGGCCGCTTGGCAATCCCACACACATCGAGAAGTTCGGCACGGTGATCTGCGCCGGCGGAGGCGTGGGCGTGGCCCCAATGCTTCCCATCATCAAGGCGCTCAAGGCGGTCGGCAACAGGGTGCTGTCGGTGCTGGCCGGACGCACCAAAGACCTCATCATACTCGAGGATGAGGTGAGGAAAAACAGCGACCAGACCATCATAATGACCGACGACGGCTCATACGGGGAGAAGGGCGTTGTGACAGTGGGCATAGAGAAGCTCATCAACCAGGAGCACATCGACAAGGTGTTTGCCATAGGCCCGCCTGTCATGATGAAGTTCTGCTGCCTGCTGACGCAGAAATACAACATACCGACCGACGTGTCGCTCAACACCATCATGGTCGACGGTACGGGCATGTGCGGCGCCTGCCGCCTCACCATCGGGGGCAAGACCAAGTTCGTTTGCATCGACGGGCCTGAGTTCGACGGTGCCCTTGTCGACTGGGACGAGATGTTCAAGCGAATGGGCACGTTCAAACGGGCCGAGAAAGAAGAGATGGAGCACTTCGAGGAGCACATCGACGCCGTGTCGGCCGGCAGCAGCCGCAAGGCCGTGGCCACCACTGCCGACGAGCAGCAGGGCAGCGATACCATTGAGATGCTGACCGACCGCAACGCACAGTGGCGCCAGGAACTGCGCAAAAGCATGAAGCCCAAGGAGCGCACGGCCATAGAGCGGGTGGCCATGCCGGAGCTCGACCCGGCCTACAGGGCCACCACCCGCACCGAAGAGGTGAACATCGGGCTCACCCGCGAGATGGCTGTCAGAGAGGCCAAGCGCTGCCTCGACTGCGCCAAGCCTACATGCGTTGAGGGCTGCCCGGTGGGCATAGACATACCGTCGTTCGTAAAGAACATTGAGAGAGGCCACATACTCGACGCCGCCAAGGTGCTCAAGCACACGTCGTCGCTGCCTGCCGTGTGCGGCAGGGTGTGCCCACAGGAGAAGCAATGCGAGAGCAGGTGCATTCACCTGAAGATGAACGAGCCGGCCGTGGCCATAGGATACCTGGAGCGTTTCGCAGCCGACTACGAGCGCGAGAGCGGCAAGGCCGTACTGCCCGAGATGGCCCCGTCCAACGGCATGAAGGTTGCCGTGGTGGGATCGGGCCCTGCCGGACTGAGCTTTGCGGGCGACATGGTCAAGAAGGGCTATGATGTCTACGTGTTTGAGGCTCTCCACGAGATTGGCGGAGTGCTGAAGTATGGCATACCTGAGTTCAGGTTGCCCAACAGGATTGTCGACGTAGAGATTGACAACCTGCGCCGCATGGGCGTGCATTTCCAGACAGACTGCATCATCGGGAAGACTATCACCATCGAACAGCTGGAAGAAAGCGGATTCAAGGGGATATTCATAGGCTCCGGAGCTGGCCTGCCAAACTTTATGGGCATACCAGGCGAAAATTCTATCAACATAATGTCGTCAAACGAATACCTCACGAGGGTCAACCTGATGGACGCCGCCAACCCTACTGCCGACACGCCGATAAACTTCGGCAAGCACGTGCTCGTGGTCGGCGGAGGCAACACGGCCATGGACTCGTGCCGCACCGCAAAGCGACTGGGCGCCGACGTGACGCTTGTCTACAGGCGCTCGGAGGCCGAGATGCCTGCCCGACTCGAGGAGGTGAAGCACGCCAAGGAAGAGGGCATCAACTTCCTGACGCTGCACAACCCGATAGAATACAAGGCCGACGAGAACGGGGCCGTGTGCCAGGCAGTGCTACAGGTGATGGAGCTCGGCCAGCCCGACGAGAGCGGACGCCGCAGCCCGGTGCCGGTGGTGGGCAAGACGGTAACGCTCGACGTAGACCAGGTGATTGTGGCCATAGGCGTTTCGCCCAACCCGCTGGTGCCTAAATCGGTGAAAGACCTTGTGCTCGGCCGAAAGAACACCATCGTGGTAGACGAGAACATGCAGAGCTCGCGCCCCGAGATTTATGCCGGAGGCGACATCGTGCGCGGCGGGGCTACCGTAATCCTGGCCATGGGCGACGGGCGAAAGGCTGCCGCCAGCATGGACATACAACTATCAACCAAAGGCAAGCAATGAACGGTCTGTACACTATCATACTGCTCGTAATGAGCAATGTGTTCATGACGCTCGCCTGGTACGGCCACCTCAAGCTGCAGCAGTCGGGCACGTCGGCGGGCTGGCCGCTCATAGGGGTCATCGCTTTCTCGTGGGGCATAGCCTTCTTCGAGTATTGCTGCCAGGTGCCGGCCAACAGAATAGGATTCGAAGGCAACGGCGGCCCCTTCAGCCTCGTGCAACTCAAGGTGGTGCAAGAGTGCATAAGCCTCGGTGTGTTTGCCGTCATTGCCAACATTCTGTTCCAAGGGCAGACGCTGCACTGGAACCATATCCTGGCGTTCTTCCTCATAATATGCGCCGTCTACCTTGTTTTCATGAAGTAAGCGAACAGTGATGACAGACGCCGAAAAGCACAAACTGGAACAGAGAATACTGAAAAGGTTTCACAAAGCCCTTTCCGCCTACAGCCTCATCGAGGACAACGACAAGGTCCTCGTGGCGCTGTCGGGCGGAAAGGACTCTCTCTGTCTGCTCGAACTGCTTGCAAGACGGATGCGCATACAGCGCCCATTGTTCAAGGTCGAGGCCATACACATAAGGATGGAAAACATACACTACGAGACTGACACAGCCTACCTGCAGAATTTTTGCAGCGGCCTCGGCGTGCCGCTCCACATCGTCACAACACGGTTTGACGCCTATGCCGGAACAAAAAAGCCGGCCTGCTTCCTGTGTTCATGGTACAGGAGGAAGGAGATATTCAACAAGGCGCAAGAGCTTGGGTGCAACAAGATTGCACTGGGCCACCATCTCGACGACATTGTGCAGACGGCACTGATGAACGTATTCTCGCAAGGCCACTTCTCTACCATGCCGGCCAGGCTCACCATGCGCAAGATGCCGCTTACCATCATACGGCCGCTCTGCCTCGAGACCGAAGCCGACATTCAAGCGCTGGCCGAGATAAGGCAATATGAGAAGCAACTTAAGACGTGCCCGTATGAGAAGGCTTCGAGCCGCGCCGACATCAAGCTGATGCTGGCCGAGGCCGAGAAGATAAACCCCGACGCAAAATACTCCATCATGAATGCCCTCAATGCTGAAGGCAAGCTGGTGGAATGACTGTCGGCTAAGGGTATAGCAAGCAATTGCCCGACTACGATGTGGATGAGCCAGGCAATTGCTTTCCACTGGAAACAGGAAAAGACCAAAACAACAAATAACAGGAAAAACACCATACCACAATTGGAAATCGAGGAGGCTTATTAGTAGTTAAGGAGTCAGGTAGTTAATGTTTATTTGGAGGCGGGAGACAGGAGACAGGAGTACAGACATATTGGTTATGGAAACATGTAATCTCTGGGAGCATTGGGAAAGTGGTGCAGGAAGAGAGTCAAATACGATTGTCTTAACTCCTTAACTACCTGACTCCTTTACTCCTAAAAAGCCAACTATATTTTATCGGGTGTTCCAACAATACACGACAATACTGAAGCTATGACATGCCAAAGGCCAAGCTGCCCGGCAATACCCCAAATACTTATATTCACATAGCAAATGACAGAACTGAGCCGGGTCTGCAACCGGCAACAGACAACGCCACCGACAGACAGCATCCAAGACACGCCCCATGGCAACCAGCCACGGGGCTGCCCACAAAGCAACCTAAAACGAAAATGGCGGGGCAGCATGTCGATGCTGCCCCGCCATCATATTGCATGGTGATGGTTGTCAGAAGAACATGTAACGGTTGTCTACCACATCAGCCTTGATATAGAGCTCGTTCATGAAGCGGCTTGCAGCCTGCATGGCCTGCTGGCGCAGCTGCATCTCCATGGCCTTCTCGTCATACTTGGCTCCCTGGCGCTGCTTCTTGTCAATAACTTGGAACATGTATGCTCCGGCGTTGCCCTTGATGACGCTCGGGCAGAAAGCACCTTTCTTGGTGGCTGCAACGGCACCGCTCAAAGCAGGCTCGCTGGCACCAGTAGACGACACGAAGACAGGGGCGCTGAACGTTATCTGCCTTACTGTGTCTACGCGGGCGCCCTTGGCCTTGGCGTCGGCAACACTCTTGGCACCGGCCAGCTTGCCCTTGAGCATGTCGTACTTCTTGTCGCGAACCACTTCGGCCTTCACGATGTCCTTCACGTCGTCGAGTGCACGGTAGCCCACGGGGTGAATCTTTGTCATGGCAACCACGAGCAGATGGTCGTTGGCTCCGCACTCATACAGGGGCGAAACCTGTCCTGCCTTGGCGTCGAATATCCACTTCATGGCCTCGCCCGTGCTGCTTATGCCTGCCACAGTATGCTCTGAGTTGAACAGGTCTTTGCGCTCAAGCACCTTGTAGCCAAACTTGCCGGCATTCTTCTCCATGTCCTCAACGGTCTGGTTGCCGCTAACAAACTGGCTGAACTTGTTGTAGGCGGCAGAATACGTGGCCTTGGAGAAGTCGATGGTGTGCTTCACAACAGCAGCGACATACTTGTCGACCATGGCCTTGCGGCTCAGCACCTGCACGATGACGTTGCCCTGGGCAAACGAAATGTTCTTGATTTCGTTGACGCCCAGCGTGTTGAGTGTCTCAAGATAAATCTTCGAGTCGGCGTCAACGGTCTGCGAATTCTCATACATAGCCGAGGTGAGCCACTGCTTTGCGCCAGTCTGGCTGTATTTCTTGGCAATCGAGTCGAAGGGCGCTCCGGCCTGCAGGGCAGCATACACGCTGTCGGCGGTTTTGCGTCCGGCCTCTACTGTAGCGCCCACTATCTGTATCTGTCGATACTCCACCGAGTCGGGGAGCTGTGTCTTGGATATGAGTTTCACCACATTGAGGGTGTTGTCGGCAGTGGTCTCAAACGGAGCGGTGGTCTGCCCAACGGCCATCGAGTCAATCTTGGCTGCTATGTCGCGCGGGAATGCCTTGCGGGTAACGGGCAAGCCAACGTAAGCATACTGCGACTGTGCCTTGCGCACCACCTCGGCGGGCTCGTTGCCGGCCTGCAGTTTCTGCTGTGCCTCGGTCATGGTGGCCATCATGGCCTTCCTGTCGGCAGCCGAGGGCAGCACCTGGAACTCAACATACTTGATGTCGCGGCTCTCAACATACTGCTTGTACATCTCCTTCTGCTCGTCATACTTGGCCTTGAGGTCGGCGTCGCTAACCTTCACGTCGTTGTCGTTGATGGTTGAATATGCCATAGATGCCAACTGTATGTTGCTCTCATCGGTCTGGCCTTCAAACGCCATCTTGGCAGAGATGGGGTTAGACAGCAGACAGCCCGTCAGCAGGTTCTGGTACTTCATGGCCAATGTCTGCTGGCGGAGCGACTTTTCTATGAACTTCCAATACTTGTAGATAGTGTTGTATTGCTCTGCCATCTGCGGGTTCTGTCCGCCCTCCATCTTCTTGTAGTCGTCGAGGAACTTGGTCAGGAGCGTGGCATCGAAGCGGCCGGTCTGCTGGTTTACAAACGGAGTCTGCATGAGAATGGGGTTTGTTCCTTCCCTCAGCATGTTCTGCAACTCTTCCCTCGTCACCGTAAGGCCCAGTTTCTTGGCCTCCGACTCGAGGATGGCGTTGTTCACATAATTGTTCCAAACCTGGTCTTTCAACTGGTTCATCTCGTCTTCGCCGAGGTTGTCGCGACCCTGTGTCATCTTGATTACCTCCTGGTATTCGTCTATCAGGCTCTGGAAATCCTGCACAGAGAGTTTCTCACCTAACACTTCGCCTACCTGCAAGCGCCGCTCATTGTTTGTTGCCTCGCATGAGCGGAACATCTCTTCGGCAATGAATGCAAAGAGGCCCAGACCTATTATTATAATCAAGGTGACGCCTCTTTTTCTGATTGTTCCTAATGCTGCCATTACTTTTTTACTATTATTTTTTGTTTTATATTTTAGTCTATGGATTCATCTGCGGCAGGGTAAAATATGCCCCCAGCCACTTTAGTTGGCAAAATTACTAAATTTATGCCAAATGGCGACATAATTTACGGAAAAAATACTCTCAACCAAGTTTTCTTGCATATCGAAACACGTTGAGAAGCAGCATAATGGGCTGCCACGCAAGCACAGCGGCAACACAGCCAACACCGCCAACGCCTAACGGCAGACATGGCGGCCTGAAGACGGGCAGCGCCACACCTGCTGTATGGGCGGCACCGCCACCCGGCACCGATGGCCCGGGGGGGCAAAGGAGGGGGGCCAGCGGAGGCATGAACGACCGACGGGCAGCGTGAAAACGGTCAGGAAGGGAACGCAGAACGGGTTGTTTAGGAATGCAAAACGGGCCGGACGGAAATATGAAACGGCCCGTCCTGCCTTGCCGGAGCTGACAATCCGGACATTGCAGGACGGTGAAATGAATCATTGGGGCGCAAGGCCCGGCAAACAAGTCCGGCGGCTCGCCGCCCGCCGTGATGCCGGGGCAAAGCCTGCTTCACATGACTTCGGAAAGCACTGGGGCCAAGGGCATTGCGCCGCAATGTGCCTGGCGCCGGGCACGAGGCTCACCTGGGCTTGCTGGTGGCCGCCCGGGGCACGGCGGCAGGTCGCACTGGCGGGGCTGCCACAGCCGTGTCGCCGCCCTTTGCCGTGTCGGCCGGCGCTGCGGGCTCGCTCTCCATGTCAGACTTGACAAACGACCCCTTAGAGTTAGACACAGTGTAGTGGGTCATGTGCTCGTCGCTGCGGAAGTATGTTCCCTCAAGCGTGCGCTCCGGGGTGACGAGCCTTGAGAACTTGTTGGAGTACATCTCGTGGGTTATCCCGTCCCAGAAAAGCTCCTCACTGCGGAATATCATGCCCCTGACATTGCGCACACGCACCCGTCCGCGCAGCTCCCACAGCTTCATCTTGTCGTAATACCAGGCTGTGTCGGCCTGTATGTAAGCCTCTACATGGAACTTCTCGTCAAACTGTTCGAGAAACAAACCCTTGATGAAAGTCCAGCGTGACGGCTGCCTGACCTGGTTCACATCCCACCGTTCGGTGACAATCCTGTACTTGATGACACCAGAGTCGGATATGAGCGTATTGACACCGTAGCTTACCATCACCGACACCGAGTCGCGGTCGTAGATGGCCGGCGCCGGATGCTCCTTCTCTTCGGTGCACGAAACCATGGCAGGCAATGCCGAAGCCAACGCCAGGCACCACATGCAAAGCCTCATAGCAACACTCTTGCCAAACGTAAACACTGCCTGACTACGATTTACTCTACCTTCCACTTCATGAACCAGCGCTCATTGAAGGTAATGCCAATGTTTATCCTGAACATGTTCTCGGTGACGAATGCCTTCGACTCGGAGCGCACCCATTGCCCGCTTATGTTGAGGAAAGAGCGGTTTTCCCACGAGTTGGTGATGGGTATGCCGAATCCGGCGCTCACGCTGTACTCTTTCGGGCCGTCCATGCCGTTAATCTTAATATAAGGTGTGGCATACGAGGCGCCTATCCTGTAGCGCACCCTGTCGAAAAACCTGAGGCTCGTAGGGTTGGGCACCCACTCGCCGCCGAGGGTAAACTTGTGGCGGTCTTTGAGCAAGCCGCTGCGCAGGACGTAGTCGCCCGTGGCCGCATCGGTCTCGGGTATGTCTACCGAACCCCACTGCTGCAGGGTGTAGTCAACACCTATTGTGAGCCTGTCGGAGTGGGTCCATGCCAAGCCCACGCCGTAGGTCATGGGCACAGCCAGGCCGTTGCCCACCGTAAACGTAGAGTCAGACGACACACCCGTCTGGCTGTTCGACGTCGTTGTGGTCACCTGCGGGTCGGCGTTGAGCTTGTGGCCGATGCCGACGGTGGCGCCGAGGGTAAGCCAGTCGGCCTTTGCCACTTTTTGCTGCCACTGCAATCCGAAATCAAGCTTGTAGTTGCTGACATTCGCACTGTACGTCCGCTGCATGGTGTTCACATAACTGTCGCTGCTCGAAATGGACACAGTCTTGTCGTACGAGCCCCAAAGGTAAGAGAAGTTTGCTCCCACCGACAGCCCACCGAACACGTTCCAGCCCACTCCGATGTAAGCCTGGTGGATGCCGCCCGAGCCGGAGTGCGTCTCGGTGGTGGTGGTCTCAGACGTCCCCACCCTCGATGAGTTGGCGTAGCTGTAGCCGATGTTGGTGTACGGAATAAGTCCAACGCTGATGCCAACCTTGGGGAATGCGCGGAAAGCAGCCACTGCATACTCGAAGTCGGCGTTCTTGGCATTGCGGCTTATGTTGCCTTCCTTGAAGTTGGTAATCTGCCCCGAGAGCCCCACGTCGAATATCATGCTCAGCGAGTCGATGGCCGAATAAGACGCAGGGTTAAGTGAATTGACCTGGTTGCCATAGCGCAAGCCGAGCGCCAGGCCGTTCATGCCGCGGTTGAAGCCCTGCGACTGGTCTGAGAGAATACCTATGCCGTACTGGCTGTATGGAGAGTTTGTACCACTCTGAGCCATGGCCGCCACCGAGACAAAGCCCAGCGCGATACTACAAATAACTGTTCTTTTCATTGAAAGCGATTTCTTCATTGTAGAGGAGAATACGGTTGAGACCGTAAGGAACTATGAAATTGTCTGCAAAGATGCACTTTTTTTCTGGGATATGCAAATCAAGTTGCACTCCACCCGTTAAATAAACAAAAAGCCCGGGGCATTTTAATATAAAATCACGAATATAGCTTTCTATTTCGTAGGTTACGCCCCGCATCACTCCACTTCTGATAGCTGTCTCGGTGCTGTAGCCCATCGGCGGCGTGTCGCCTTTTCTGTCGACCACGGGCAGCGCCCCGGCAAAAGCCCCGAGGGCCTTAAGGCGCATTGTTGGCCCTGGCGAGATGTTGCCCCCGAGATAGTCGCCTGCGGCAGTGATGAAGTCAAATGTGATGCACGTGCCCACGTCAATGACCAGCGCATCGCGGCCACCGCTCTTGAAATGGGCCCCGACCACTGCCGCCAGCCTGTCGGTGCCGAGGGTCAGCGGGGTGGCATACCTGTTGTTGACAGGCACGGGCGTCACCCCCGACACAAGCCTCATGACCGGGAAAGGGGCTGCCTCCAGTCTGCGGCGCAAGCCCTCTGGCACGTCGACCACCGACGAACAGATGCCGCGCTCGAAGGGATAGCCGGCGCAAAAGCCGTCGAACTTGTGCAGCTCGCCGTCGTCCATCCTCATCTCTCCGACAGGCTCGTCGCCGTCGAAAGCGACAAGCTTGGTGCAGGTGTTGCCTATGTCTATCGTTAGGTTCATCGTGCCGTCCGTTCGCTTACCGCCTGCAAAATTATTGAAAAAAATCGGAATAATGGCACGGCGAATGGAAAAAAGAAAGTAATTTTGCAGCGTGAAACAGTCAGCATACATATTGAAAGCCTTCATGGCCGCCGTAATGGCCGTCGTTTTCGGCACGCCCATTACCGCCGCCGCCCAAGAGCAGGCAAGGCGAACAGACTCCATCGAGGTGAGTTTGCTGACCTGTGCCCCCGGCAATGAACTTTACAGCCTCTACGGCCACACTGCCCTGAGGTACCACGACTTGCGCACGGGCGAAGACTGGACATTCAACTATGGCGTGTTCAGCTTCAGGAAGCCGTTTTTCGCGCTGCGCTTTGTGTTCGGGCAAACCGACTATGAGCTCGGCGTGATGCCCTTCAACGCCTTCCGCGAGGAATACCGCAGGGAGGGGCGGGCCGTCACCGAGCAGGTGCTCAACCTGTCGGCAGACGAGAAAAGGCGCCTCTATGATGCGCTGGCCGACAACTACCGCCCTGAAAACCGCACATACAGGTACAACTTTTTCTATGACAACTGCACGACAAGGGCACGCGACATGGTGGAGAGATGCATAGCGGGGACAATAGAGTATGCACCCAACGACAGCTTGGAGGCCACAACCTACAGGCAGATGATACACGCCATGGCCGGCAACCACCGCTGGGCGACGTTCGGCAACGACCTGTGCCTCGGCGCCAAAGCCGACACGCACGCCGACAGCCGGCAGCAGCAGTTCCTGCCGGAATACCTGATGCGCGACTTCGACAGGGCCACCATAGCCACCACCGAGGGCAGGCGCCCGCTGGTGAAGGAGACACGCATGGCCGTCGACACTGTGCTTCCTGAGGCAAAAAGCCCGTTTCCGCTCACTCCACGCCAGTGTGCAACCATATTATTATTAGTGTCGCTGGCTGTTGCAGCCGCAGAACTGAGGCGGAAAAAGGCATACAGGGCCTTCGACGCCCTGTTGCTCACATGCACCGGCGTGGCAGGCATCATAGTCACGGCATTGCTCTTCTCCGAGCACCCGACCACGAGCACCAACCTCCAGGTGCTGCTGCTCAACCCGCTGCCGCTGTTCTTCATGCCATCGGTGATGAAGGGCCGAACCACCTACTGGCGGCTGGCCGCGGCACTGTCGGTGCTGTTCCTGGCCGGGGCAATATTTCAAGACTACGCCGAGGGAATGGAAATTGTGGCACTATGTTTGCTGTCCAGATGCATGGTGCACCTGGCGTTAGCACATAAACAACACCCAAACAGACATAAACAAGGATGAAGTATAGATACATTTCACTGACATTGCTCGCCGCCTTCTCCGCCACCGGAAGCAAGGCAGAGATGCCGCAGACGATACAGTCGGCCCCCAAGCTGGTGGTGAACATAGCCATCGACCAGCTGCGCACCGACTACCTGGAGGCCTTCGCCCCGCTTTACGGCAGCGACGGCTTCAAGATGCTCTTTGCCAAAGGGATGGTCTATGCCAACGCCTCCTACCCCTTCTCGCCCATAGACAGGGCATCGGCCGTGGCCGCCATAGCCACGGGCACCACCCCCTACTACAACAGCATAATCGGGGCGCGCTGGCTCGACAAGGAGACCCTGCGCCCGGTGTTCTGCGTTGACGACAGCAAATACGGCGGATACCTGACCCAAGACTGCTCGTCGCCCAAGAACCTGGGCACATCCACCATTGGCGACGAACTGAAAGTGGCCACCAACGGCGGTGCCGTTGTATATGCCGTGGCCCCGTTCCGCGACGCCGCCGTGCTCTCGGCCGGCCATGCCGCCGACGGCGCCCTGTGGATAGACAACAACAACGGCTACTGGTGCTCGTCGAACTATTACTTCAAGACCACGCCGTCGTGGATACAGGCGTACAACAACATACACTCGAACAGCATCGACAACAAGACATGGGAGCCTGTCAACATGCTGTCGGGCAACTTCAGCTACTTCATGAACGGCGGCGTGCAAAAGCCGTTCAAGCACACCTTCGACGGCGAACGCCGCTACAGGGAGTTCAAGGCCAGCGGCCTTGTCAACCAACGCGTCACCGACATGGCGCTGCAATGCGCCAGCACCAACGCCATGGGCATCGACAATGTGACCGACCTGCTCAACGTGACATACTATGCCGGCAACTTCGACCACAAGACTGTGACAGAATGTCAGATGGAGCTCCAAGACACATACGTGAGGCTCGACAAGGAATTAGGCAGGCTAATAAGGGAGCTCGAGCGCAGGGTGGGCGCACAGCAGGTGCTGTTTGTCATAACGAGCACGGGCTACAGCGACGAGGAAAACGCCGACTACGCCAAATACAACATACCGTCGGGCACATTCAACATCAACCGCACGGCCAACCTGCTCAACATGTATTTCGGGGCACTGTGGGGCCCCGCGCAATATGTCGAGACATGCTTCGGCACGCAGATATTCCTAAACCACAACCTGTTTGAGCAAAAGCGCGTGAGCTTCTCGGAAGCTACGATACGCGCCAAGGAGTTCCTGGCCCAGATATCGGGCGTGCGCAACGTACACACATCGCTGCAACTGCTCTCGAGCGGCGACGAGAACATTTACAAGACCCGCAACGGCTTCCACCCGGAGCGCTGCGGCGACATACTCATAGAAGTGGCCCCGGGCTGGAGGCTGTACAACGAAAACAACCTTGAGAGCCAGCTGCAACGGGCCTCGTTCACACAATTCCCCATCATAATATATGGCGCGGGCACAAAGGCCGAACGCCTTTCCGACCACGTCACCATCGACCGTATAGCCCCAACCATTGCCAAGGCCATACGCATTAGGGCACCCAACGCCTGCTCATCGGCCCCGCTGTTCTGACAGGCATGCCTGCGTGCGACAGCGCGCACAGCATGACGCAAACCTACAGACACCGGCAGAGCACCAACGGGGCCGCAGTGGTGGCACAACCAGCAAGGATTCTTTTTTTACAAAACACAGCATGGCACGACGCCACGGCGCCGGAAGGCCCGCAAAACGGGCCGTTTCGGCGTACGGAACGCCCCGAAAGGCCAAGCGATACGGGCCGTTTCGGACCGCAAACCGGGCACAGGTGCACAACCGCCTGGAAGTAAGCCGCATAAGGCCGAGGCACAGGCATCCAGGCACAACAGCCCGACGGGTGAAACATGCTTACAACAGAATCAGCAAACGGCTGTGGCACCCCGCCACAAACCAAGGCAATGGCGGCACGCAGAGGCCGAAACGGCACCGCAAACACAAAAATAACGCCGCCACGCCAAACTCACACTCCAATTTACAAGGCTAATTGCCAATAATTAACAAAAAAAGCGTAAATTTGCAGGCGACAGCCTAAACGCCAACAAGACGAAAATAAAAAAACGACATAAAATGAATTTCAACAGTATCCTTAAGTCGCTGTTCGGTGACAAGTCGACACGCGACATGAAGCTCATCCAACCCCTTGTGGAGAAAGTCAAGGCCGTTTACCCCGAGGTAGAGAAGCTTGACAACGACTCGCTCAGGGCCCGGACGCAAGAAATCAGGCACATGGTGCAAAGCTCTGCGCAAAGCCAGAGAGACCAGATTGCCGAGCTCAAATCGAAGATTGAGGACACACCCATCGACGAGCGCGAGGGCATCTTCAACCAGGTAGACAAGCTCGAAAAGGAAATACTCGACATCTACGAGCAGAAGCTCAACGAGGTGATGCCCGAAGTGTTTGCCATCGTGAAGGAAACGGCTCGCCGCTTCGCCCAGAACGAGCAGACGGTGGTAACGGCCACCGACTTCGACCGCGAACTGGCCGCCGACCCCCGCAAGGACTTCATCACCATCGACGGCGACAAGGCCATATACCACAACCACTGGACGGCGGGAGGCAACGACCTCAAGTGGGAGATGGTGCACTACGACGTGCAGCTCTTCGGAGGCGTGGTGCTGCACCAAGGCAAGATTGCCGAGATGGCCACAGGTGAGGGAAAGACGCTCGTGGCCACGCTGCCGGTGTTCCTCAACGCCCTCACGGGCAACGGCGTGCACGTGGTGACGGTCAACGACTACCTGGCCAAGCGCGACTCCGAGTGGATGGGCCCGCTCTACGAGTTCCACGGACTGTCGGTAGACTGCATCGACAAGCACCAGCCCAACTCGCCGGCCAGGCGCAAGGCATACCAGGCCGACATCACCTTCGGCACCAACAATGAGTTCGGCTTCGACTACCTGCGCGACAACATGGCCATATCGCCGGCCGACCTCGTGCAGCGCGCCCACAACTACGCCATCGTCGACGAGGTCGACTCGGTGCTCATCGACGACGCCCGCACGCCGCTCATCATCTCTGGCCCCGTGCCCAAGGGCGACGACCAGATGTTTGAAGAATACCAGCCGCTGGTAGAAAGGCTCGTCGACGTGCAGCGCAAGCTGGCCACGCAATACCTGGCCGACGCCAAGCAGAAGATAAGCGAAGGCCGCGAGAAAAACGACCAGAAGCTCGTCGACGAGGGTTTCCTCTCGCTCTACCGCTCGCACAAGGCCCTGCCAAAGAACAAGCCGCTCATCAAGTATCTCTCGGAAGAAGGAATCAAGGCCGGCATGCTCAAGACAGAGGAGATATACATGGAGAACAACAACCGCCGCATGCCCGAGGCCGTCGAGCCGCTCTACTTCGTGGTAGAGGAGAAACTCAACTCGTGCGACCTCACCGACAAGGGTACGGAATGGCTTGCAAGGCAGGTCAACGACAACACGCTGTTCGTGCTGCCCGACATTGCGTCGCAGCTCTCGGAGCTTGAGACCGAGACCGGCCTGACCGACCAGGAAAGGCTCGACAAGAAAGACGCTCTGCTCAACCACTACGCCGTGCAGAGCGAGCGCGTGCACACGCTGCAGCAGCTGCTCAAGGCCTACACCATGTTCAACAAAGACGACGAGTATGTGGTAATCGACGGCGAGGTGAAGATTGTCGACGAGCAGACGGGCCGCATCATGGAAGGACGCCGCTGGAGCGACGGACTGCACCAGGCCATCGAAGCCAAGGAGCACGTCAAGGTGGAAGCCGCCACACAGACCTTCGCCACCATCACCCTGCAGAACTACTTCCGCATGTACCACAAGCTGGCGGGAATGACGGGTACGGCCTCGACCGAGGCCGGCGAGTTCTGGGACATCTACAAGCTCGACGTGGTGGAGATACCTACCAACCGCCCCGTGATACGCAAGGACATGGACGACCGCGTCTACAAGACGGCACGCGAGAAGTACAACGCCGTGATCGAAGAGATTGAGAATATGCGCAACAGCGGGCGCCCCACCCTCGTCGGCACCACGTCGGTAGAGATATCCGAGCTGCTCTCCAAGATGCTCAGCATGCGCAAGATACCACACCAGGTGCTCAACGCCAAGCTCCACCAGAAGGAAGCCGACATCGTGGCACAGGCCGGACAAAGCACCAACGGCCTCGGAGCCGTGACCATTGCCACCAACATGGCCGGACGCGGTACCGACATCAAGCTCTCGCCCGAGGTGAAAGCCGCAGGCGGACTGGCCATCATCGGAACCGAGCGCCACGAAAGCCGCCGCGTAGACCGCCAGTTGCGCGGACGTGCAGGCCGCCAGGGCGACCCCGGCTCGTCGGTGTTCTACGTGTCGCTCGAAGACAAGCTCATGCGCCTATTTGCCTCTGAGCGCATTGCCAAGGTGATGGACAAGCTCGGGTTCAAGGAGGGCGACATGATTGACAGCCCGATGATATCGCGCAGCATCGAGCGCGCGCAGAAGAAGGTAGAGGAAAACAACTTCGGCATACGCAAGCGGCTGCTCGAATACGACGACGTGATGAACAAGCAGCGAACAGTGGTCTACGAGAAACGCCGCCACGCTCTGATGGGCGAACGCATCGGCATGGACATATCCAACATCATCTGGGACCGCGTGGTGAACATCATAGAGCAAAACGACTACGAGGGTTGCAAAGAAGAGTTCCTCAAGATTCTCGCCATGGAAGTGCCGTTCACCGACGAGCAGCTGGCCAACGAGAAGCGCGAAGACCTGGCCGAGAACGCCTTCCAGGTGGCCATGGCCGACTTCAAGCGCAAGACCGAGCGCATCCAGGCCGTGGCATGGCCCATAATAAAGCAGGTGTATGAAACGCAAGGCTCTTTGTATGAGCGCATCATGGTGCCCATAACCGACGGCCGCAGGATGTACAACATACCCTGCGACCTCAAGGAAGCCTACGACACCGAGTGCAAGAGCGTGGTGAAACAGTTTGAAAAGGTGATACTGCTCCACATCATCGACGACTGCTGGAAGGAGAACCTGCGCGAGCTCGACGAGCTGAAGCACAGCGTGCAGAACGCATCCTACGAGCAGAAAGACCCGTTGCTCATCTTCAAGCTGGAAAGCGTGAAGCTATTCGACAGCATGGTCAACACGATGAACAACCGCATCACGAGCATACTTATGCGCAGCGCCATACCCGAAATGCAGCAGAGCGTGAAGGAAGCCGAGCCCGACGAGAAGCCGCAGCAGCCACGGTACACCGAGACCAAGCGCAACCTCGACGAGGAACAGCTCACCGACCCCAACCAGGCAGCGGCTGCTGCGCAAGACACGAGGGCCCAGCAGCAGCGAGAGCCCATAGTAAAGGACAAGTTGCCGGGACGCAACGACCCTTGCCCGTGCGGCAGCGGAAAGAAGTTTAAGAACTGCCACGGACGCGGACTCGTCTGACGGCACGCCAAAAAGCGTTTGGAGCAATGCCGCTCCAAACGCTTTTTTCATCACCCCAACCCATGCCACGCCCCCGCGGCGAGGCGCCCGCAAGGGCACCGGCAGCGCCAAAGGGCATGGCAAAAAACCATGAAACGATGATAAGCATAGCAAACCTTAAGAAGTCGTACGGCCAGACCACGGCTTGCGACATTGAGTCGCTGGACATTGCCGACGGCGAGATAGTGGGCATTGTGGGCAACAACGGGGCCGGCAAGACCACCCTGTTCAGGCTCATGCTCGACCTGGCCAAACCCGACACGGGGCACGTCACCACCACACCACCACCCCACCGCCAGACGGCATGCGCCGCGCAAGGGCCTGTCGACGTGGCCGGCAGCGAGGAGTGGAAGCTGTTCACCGGGGCATATCTCAACGAGAGCTTCCTCATAGACTACCTTACGCCCGATGAATACTTTGCGTTCCTGGCAAAGATATCAGGGCTGGGCACCGACGAGATGAAGCGCAACCTGGAGCGCTTTGAGGCTTTCGACGCCGGCGAGGTGCTCGGGCAACACAAGCTCATACGCGACCTGTCGGCCGGCAACCGACAGAAGGCGGGAATCATGGCCGCATTCGCCACATCGCCAAGCGTGGCCATACTAGACGAACCGTTCAACTATCTCGACCCGCAAAGCCAGAACAGGCTGAAGAGGGTGGTAGAAGAATACAACCGCGAGACAGGCGCCACCATACTGATAAGCAGCCACAACCTTGCGCACACAATCAACATCAGCACGCGAATCATACTGCTCGAGCACGGACACGTGATATCCGACATACCTAATAATGGTGACTCTGCGGCACGCGAGATTGAAAATTATTTCAGTGCCGACTGACAGCGATGGCCATTTATAGGTATTTTGGCAAAAATGGGGGGCTGCCTTTCGTGTTTCTTGCCGCTAATTTGTAATTTTGCATCATATTAGCAGAAAAATGAGACTTTCAGAACTAAAGACAGGAGAATACGGAGTCATCGTCAAAGTCCTCGGACATGGCGGCTTCCGCAAGCGCATAGTTGAGATGGGGTTCATCAAGGGCAAGGTGGTAGAGGTGCTGCTCAACGCCCCGCTCCAGGATCCCGTGAAATACAAGATAATGGGATATGAGGTCTCGTTACGCCACAACGAGGCCGAGATGATAGAAATCATATCACCCGAAGAGGCCAAGCTACTTGAAAAAGAAAACTCAGAACCCGACTTCAACAAACCGGAGATATCCACCGAAAACGAGGGCGGTGCAACGCAGCTCACCGACAAGCAGCTGCACGATGCCGCCATGAAAAAACGCCGTACCATCAACGTGGCGCTGGTTGGCAACCCCAACTGCGGAAAGACGTCGCTGTTCAACTTTGCCTCGGGAGCCCACGAGCGCGTGGGCAACTACTCGGGCGTGACTGTGGATGCCAAGGAGGGCCACGCCGAGTTTGAGGGTTACACATTCAACCTGGTCGACCTGCCCGGCACATACTCGCTGTCGGCCTACAGCCCCGAGGAACTGTATGTTCGACGGCAGATAATAGACAAGACCCCCGACGTGGTAATCAACGTCATCGACTCGAGCAACCTTGAGCGCAACCTCTACCTCACCACGCAGCTCGTCGACATGAACCTGCGCATGGTTTGCGCGCTCAACATGTTCGACGAGTTTGAGGAGCGAGGCGACAAGCTCGACTACAACAAGCTCGGCCAGCTGTTCGGCGTGCCGATGATACCCACGGTGTTCAAGACGGGCAAAGGCGTCGACCTGCTCTTCCACATCATCATCAACATGTACGAGGGCGTCGACTTCATCGACAAGGACGGAAACATCAACCCCGAGGTGGCCGCCGAGATACAAAACTGGCACAAGCGGTATGAGGGCTCGCACGAAACCGACCACACGGAAGACTTCGCCCACGGTGCCAGGCCCAACAACAGCGTGTTCCGCCACGTACACCTCAACCACGGAAAGACGCTCGAAGAGAGCATCGAGGCCATAAAGCGCGAGGTGCAGAAAGACGAGCAGATACGCCACAAATACTCCACCCGCTACCTGGCCATCAAGCTGCTCGAGATGGACAAGGACACCGAGCAGGCCGTAGAGAGGCTGCCCAACGCAAAAGAAATAATGGAAGTGCGCGACCGCGAGGCGCGCAAGATACTCGAAGAGACCAAGGAAGACTCAGAGACGGCCATCATGGACGCCAAGTACGGACTGATACACGGTGCACTGCAAGAGGCCGGCTACGAGCCCGGCAACAAGCAGGACACATACCAGCTGACGCACTTCATCGACAAGATAATAACCAACAAGTATGCCGGCTTCCCCATCTTCTTCCTGCTGCTCTACGTGATGTTCGAGGTGACATTCACCCTGGGGCAGTATCCCATGGACTGGATTGAGGCCGGCGTGGGCATGATTGGCGAGTGGGTCAGCGCCACCCTGCCCGACGGGCCCCTCAAGGCCATGATTGCCGACGGCATCATAGGCGGCGTGGGGGCGGTCATTGTGTTCCTGCCGCAGATACTCATACTCTACTGCTTCATATCGTTCATGGAAGACTCGGGCTACATGGCGCGCGCCGCCTTCATCATGGACAAGCTGATGCACAAGATGGGGCTGCACGGCAAGTCGTTCATACCGCTCATCATGGGCTTCGGATGCAACGTGCCGGCCGTCATGGCCACGCGCACCATCGAGAGCCGACGCTCGCGACTCATCACCATGCTCATACTGCCGATGATGAGCTGCTCGGCGCGGCTGCCCATCTACATAATGATCACCGGCACGTTTTTCGCCGTTAAATACCAAAGCCTCATCATGATATCGCTCTACGCCATAGGCATCGTCATGGCCGTGGTGGTGAGCCGGGTGCTCAGCCGGTGGCTCATAAGGGGCGAAGACACGCCCTTCGTGATGGAGCTGCCGCCCTACCGCTTTCCAACTGCCAAGGCCATTGGCCGCCACACATGGGAGAAAGGCAAGCAGTATCTGAAGAAGATGGGAGGCATCATTCTCTTTGCAAGCATAGTGGTGTGGGCGCTGGGCTACTTCCCCCACGACGACAGCCTCAGCCAGCAGCAACAGCAGGAACAAAGCTACATAGGGCGCATAGGCAAGGCCATAGAGCCAGTGTTCCGCGCCCAGGGCTTCGACTGGAAGCTCGACGTGGGCCTCGTGGCCGGCGTAGGGGCCAAGGAGATTGTGGCCTCGACAATGGGCGTGCTCTACAGCGGCGACGAGAGCGTGGCCGACGACACGGCCGACGACAACACGCCGAAGTATGCCAACCTGTACGACAAGATGACAGCCGACGGCATAACGCCGCTGATAGCCTTTGCCTACCTGACGTTTGTGCTGCTCTACTTCCCATGCCTGGCCACCATTGCAGCCGTCAAGAGCGAAAGCGGCTCGTGGAAATGGGCTGCGTTCACAGCCGTCTACACCACCGCGCTGGCATGGATTGTGTCGGCACTGATATACCAGATAGGCCGCCTGTTCGTGTAGGCGCCCGACACCCCCCGCAGCAGGCCTCAGCCCGTGACAGCAACCACGGGCCGAGGCCTGCGGGCTACATGGGCCGGGGCACACTGACGCCCCACTGCGCACCAATGCCAAAATTGCCTAACAAAAGCAAAAAAGGCTGCGCTTTTTCATGTTTTCAAAGTCATTTCCGTATCTTTGCAATATTCAAGCCGCACGCGGTAATGGCCAGGCCAGCTTGCATCCGGGCCGATTGCATTATCAGGCGGACTACATTTAAATCTACAAGAACATGAAAAAGAACAATCTCGCAGCCGTCATATTCTCCACCATCGTGGGGCTGACGGCATTCTCGGCCACATCGTGCGCGCAGGAGACCGTATTGCCCGCACCACAGAAAAGCACCACCGAAGGCTCGCTGAGCAAGGCACTGCAAGACCGCAAGTCGGTGCGCAAGTTCAGCCACAAGACGCTAACCGACCAGCAGCTGGCCGACTTGCTGTGGGCTGCCTGCGGGGTGAACAGGCCCGACGGCCACCTCACCGTGCCATCGGCACGCAACAAGCAAGACATAACTGTATATGTGGGCAAGGCCGACGGCACCTACCGCTACGACGCCAAGGGCAACAAGCTCGTGAAGATTGGCAACGGCGACCTCAGGGGCGAGGCAGCCAAGCGCAACGCCTTCATCAAGACGGCGCCCGTGGTGATAGTCATTGCCTCAGACACTTCGCTGCAAGGCGGCAACATGGCCATATGCGGCATCGACGCCGGCGCCGTGATGCAGAACGTCTACCTGCACTGCGCTGCCAACGGGCTGGCCACGGTGTGCTGCTATGCGGGCGACGACGTGACGGCCATGCAGAAGTTCCTCGGGATAAAGGCCGAGCTGAAACCGCTCATCTGCATGCCTGTCGGCATTGCCGAATAGGCCGTTTCATACTGCAAGACATGCCGTTCCACCCGCCGGGACAGTCCATTCGGGGCTCCCCGGCGGGTGGAGTCTTTTCAGAAAAAACTGCCTGCTGGGCAGCAGCAGGTCAACCAGCATGTCTACATATCCTTCCAGACAAAAAGCCACCCCGGCATTGCCGTCACCACGGCGGCAAGCCAGCCTGCCGGCGAGGCAACCTGCCGCAGGTGTTTTTTAGGCACCTACGCTGGGCACATTGCGCGCTTTTTTGTACCTTTGCAGCCAAAACCGAAAAAAAACAATGGCAGAACAAGACAACAACAGGCCGCGACGGCAACGAAAATCGGCGGCCGTCGACAATACCTACGGCCACCTGCAACCACAGGCCACCGACGTGGAGAAGGCTGTGCTCGGGGCACTAATGATTGACAAAGACGCCTACGCAGTGGTCTGCGAGATGCTCTACCCAGAGAGTTTCTATGAGCCGCGCAACCAGAAGGTGTATGCCGCCGTGCGCGACCTGAGCATGGCCGAGCGCCCGGTCGACGTGCTCACCGTCACCGAACAGCTGGCCAAGAACGGCGACCTCGACGAAGTGGGCGGCCCGGTATATGTGGCCGAGCTGAGCTCGCGCGTGGCCTCGTCGGCCAACATCGAGTATCACGCTCGCATCATCGCCCAGAAATACCTTGCCAGGCAGCTCATATCGTTTGCCAGCGTCATAGAGACCAAGGCCTTCGACGACACCACCGACATCGACGACCTGATGCAGGAGGCCGAGGGTTCGCTGTTTGAGCTCTCGCAGCGCAACATGAAGAAAGACTATACGCAGATAGACCCTGTGATAAAGAACGCTGTCGAGGTGATACAGAAAGCGGCCGCCAACAAGGACGGACTGACGGGCGTGCCCACCGGATACCACAAGCTGGACGACATAACCAGCGGATGGCAGGCCAGCGACCTTGTCATCATTGCCGGGCGCCCGGCCATGGGAAAGACGTCGTTCGCCCTGTCGATGGCCAAGAACATTGCCGCCGACTACAAGGTTCCGATGGCTTTCTTCTCGCTCGAAATGAGCAACGTGCAGCTCGTAAACCGACTGATATCCAACTGCTGCGAGATACAGGGAAGCAAAATACTAAACGGACAGCTGCAGCCCGACGAGTGGGACCGGCTCGACAAGCGCATGAACAACCTGATAGGAGCACCGCTCTATGTGGACGACACACCGGGCCTGTCGGTATTCGAGCTGCGAACAAAGGCCCGCCGACTGGTTCGCGAGCACGGAGTGAAGCTCATCATGATTGACTACCTGCAGCTGATGAACGCCAACGGCATGCGGTTCAGCAGCCGACAGGAAGAGGTTTCTACCATCTCGCGTTCGCTGAAAGGACTGGCCAAAGAGCTCGACATACCAATACTGGCACTGTCGCAGCTGAACCGTGGCGTGGAGTCGCGCGAGGGACTGGAGGGCAAGCGTCCGCAACTGAGCGACTTGCGCGAGTCGGGAGCCATAGAGCAAGACGCCGACATGGTGCTCTTCGTACACAGGCCGGAATACTATCACATATACGAAGACGAAAACGGGCGCGACCTGCACGGCATGGCGCAAATCATCATCGCCAAGCACCGTAAGGGTGCCACGGGCGACGTGCTGCTCACCTTCCGCGGAGAGTTCACACGATTCGAGAACCCGGAGGACACACGCCTGGGCAAGTCGACGCCGGCGGCCGGAGGCGAGATACTGGGGTCGCGCATCAACGGCGACCTCGGCCCTGCACCCGACCTGCCCAACGACTACGACCCGTTCGGCGGAATGCTGCCACCGGGCGAGGGACCGGCGTTCTGACATAAAAACGGGGCAGTTGCACGATGGGCGCCACGGAGCTCCCATCATGCAACTGTCCTCACCACGGTGCATCGCCCTTTGACCAAGACACCAAGAAATGGCCATTCACGCCGAATGGCCAAAAGAATTGACATGAACGAGCGAAACGACACCAACTGCCGGTGGCACGGGCCTTTCACTTTTATGCTTATTTGAAAGGCGAAACATCATAACATGACTATCAGCTATCATCCGGCCATTTCATGAAACGAACCCAAAGCGAGCCAGATGCCTTGAACCCGCCTTGCGCCAACCGTAAACGACAACAACCTGTATGCTTTTTCCCCGACCCTGTCGACACGGCAAAATGCGGTTCCATCCTGTTGCCTGGCAGACGGGCCTGCACATTTGGCCCGGCCATTGCGAGCAGGCGTCGTGGCGACAACAGGATGGAATGTATTGGGGATGTTGCCAACGGTTCAAACAAACCGGGCTTGCATCAGCCCGGTTTGCCTGAAACGGAGTCACTTGATGACGTCAAGTTCCTTGCCTACCTTCACAAACGCAGCGATGGCCCTGTCAAGGTGCTCACGCTCGTGCCCGGCCGACAGCTGTACGCGGATGCGGGCCTGCCCCTTTGGAACGACAGGGTAGTAGAAACCTGTAACATAAATACCCTCGTCCTGCATCTTTGCAGCAAACTCCTGCGAGAGCTTTGCATCGTAAAGCATCACGGCGCAAATGGCACTCTGCGTAGGCTTTATGTCGAAGCCGGCGGCAATCATCTTGTCACGGAAATAGTTTACGTTCTCCACCAGCTTGTCGTGCAGCGCATTGCTTTCCTTGAGCATCTTGAACATCTCTATGCCTGTCTCTTATACACATCTCCGAGCCCACGAGA
>OJQB01000151.1_pt1 | contig 27610 bp, 18 predicted proteins | sample 1598601 | NCBI WGS metagenome assembly OJQB01 (sample SAMN03922496, study PRJEB24848) | human gut metagenome | isolation source: stool sample | host: Homo sapiens | place: Germany | collected 2011-11 | reverse complement strand
CTACACTAGATCGCTCGTCGGCAGCGTCAGATGTGTATAAGAGACAGTAATTATTCTCTCTATATTATTACTCAAACCTGATAATATTATTTCAAGCAGTATCTATTATAGCGTTAAACAATCTTTTTTGCTACTGCAAATTCCTTGAGAATTTCTTAATGTTGGCTTCATATATTTCAGTTGTGTTACAATTGTTTCTTTATCATGAATGCCTCCGGTGCAGTCTTAATAAGTAATTAATTTATTTAATATCTTTGTTACTATTCAGTTCTCAATATGACTAACCACATATCTTTTTGCAGATATTCGCAATCACAAAAATCCCCCGAACAAGTCGGGGGATTTAAAAAGCTTATGCTGTAACAATCATTTTATTACTGCTCCTTACGGTGCATCTCAAATGTCTCCATATGGTAGTTGGCGATGTTGTCACGAATCTTTCTGTCATCTGCTCTGCTTAAGAGATCATCACGGAACTTCTTGGTAGTCACCATGTCATTGTATGAGCTTGGTCCGCCTACGCAGCCGCCCTCACATGCCATTCCCTCAATGAAGTTCTCAGGAAGCTTGCCTGCCTTCATGAGGAGAAGTGCCTTCTTACACTCTGCTGCTCCGTTTGCCTTGCAAACCTTACAATCAACATCCTCGCCTTTTTCCTTCATGCTCTCGATTACGGCTGCTGTAACTCCGCCTGAGTTTGCGAAACGCTTACCGAATACTGAGCCCTCCTGATATGAGGTATCATCAGCCTCAAGCTGTACTCCCTTTGCCTTCATAATAGCACGAATCTCGCTGAAGGTAAGTACATAATCTGCATTGCCCTCTATCTTCTGATCATGTACCTCTGACTTCTTGGCAACACATGGTCCGATGAATACTGTAACTGCATCAGGGTCCTTTGCCTTTATCATTCTTGAAACTGCACACATAGGTGAAACAGTTGTAGAAATCTTGTCAGCAAGCTCAGGATAGTGCTTTCTAACCATATTTACAAATCCAGGACAGCATGATGTAACCTTCTTCTCTCCTGCCTCGTATGCCTCAAGCCACTCGTCAGCCTCGTATGCTGCTGTCATATCTCCTCCGAGCGCTACCTCAACAAAACCGTTGAAGCCAACTGCCTGCATAGCTTTCTTCCAGCTGTTCATAGTGATATTTGCGCCAAACTGTCCCTCTGCTGCAGGTGCAACCATAGCGTATACATGCTTGTTCTCTGACTTGATTGCATCGATTACATCTACGATGTATGTCTTTGATCCGATAGCTCCGAATGGACAGCTGTGGATACACTTACCACATCTGATACATTTGCTCTCATCAATCACTGAAATGCCGTACTCATTGTATGTAATGGCATTTACAGGGCATGAGAACTTACATGGTCTCTTTAAATGAGCGATAGCGTTGTAAGGACATGCCTGTGCACAGCGTCCACACTCCTTACACTTCTGTGGATCGATATGTGAGCGGAGACGTCCTGCCTCAATTGCTCCGAACTTACATGCATTGATACAAGCCTTGCCAAGACAGTTCTGACAGTTCTCAGTAACTGTGTAGCTCGAAATCGGACAATCCTCACATGCTGAGCTGATTACCTGGATGATATTGCCGTCATCGTTTGCGCTTGGTGCTTTACCCTCTGCAAGTCTGACACGTTGACGGATGATTTCTCTCTCCTTGTAGATACAGCAACGGAACTGAGGTGTCGGTCCCGGAATAAGTGTAAATGGGATGTCATCTCTGATCTCATCGAGGTTACCTGCAAATGCAGCCTTTGCGACCTCAAGCAAAACTGCATGTTTGATTTTGATTACGTTTTCGTCAGCGTACATATTATCTCCTTTTCCTTAAAATAATGTATATTTTGTTACCTAATTAATTACATACTTAGAAGAATCATTATACCATGTGACACTTCCCATATCACATGACCTGATTCCTCTAAAAAAATGCTCCTAGTATTTATCTACTAGGAACATTCTACAAAATTTTTTAAACTTTTTCTACCCTTGTATTCATCAAAATACAAAGAATTGTTATTTTTTTCACAATAGCAGCGACTTCAATAAGAATTACTCATGGCGCAGTGCGTCAATCGGGTTTAGGTTCGCTGCCTTGTATGATGGAAGCATACCAAATATGATTCCGATTGCCATTGAAAAAAGCACCGCAAGTATAGCTGCTGCCGGACTTATCGCTGTCGGCGTGCCGTTTAGCATTGAGATGACCTTAGAGAGTATCACTCCGACCAGCACTCCGACTATGCCTCCAAGACTTGTGAGCACAACTGCCTCTGTGAGGAACTGTCCAAGTATTGCTCCCTTTCCTGCTCCGATTGCTTTTTTAAGTCCTATCTCTGAGGTACGCTCTGTGACTGACACAAGCATGATATTCATGACACCGATACCACCGACTAGCAGTGATATTCCGGCTATCCATATGAGCATCATGTTGGTTGACTGGCTGAGCTGCTGTATTTGCTTTGCCTGCTCCTGTAAATCCTGTGCCTTGTAGGTCACATCAGAGCCGTCTGTGACATTTAAATTACTGTTAAGTATCTCCTCAGCAGCCTTTCCCACTGTAGCCATGGTATCCGTGCTGTCTGCCTTAAGCAAAAGGTTCTGCGGCTCATCATAACCAAATATAACCGGCCATGTTCCGCTTGGCACAAATACATTGCCCTGGCTGTCATCATGGGCATACATATAGTAATCATCCATTGAGTTTATTACCAGGTCATAGCTGTCCTTTTCCGTGACTACACCGACTACTGTAAACGGATATCCCTGTATCTCTACCGTCTTGCCGAGCGCGCTCTCTCCTGAAAACAGGCTGCTCTCCACGCTCTCATCAATAAGAGCCACCCTGCGTGCATTTGCATAGTCATTCTTTGAGAAGCCTCTGCCCTTCATGACTACATAGCTTGCAGTATCGAAATATCCGTCATCGACACATGTTATATTGCCGCCCGAAAGCGCCGTGTTCAGATAATAGACTGCATTGGAAGCCTGTCTTGTACGGTAAAGAGCTGCATTTTTCACATGGTCGAGCTCCTTTATGCTGTCAAGTGTGGCAGCCGATACCTCAGTCACTCCCGCCGGCGCCGTTTCATATGATAAATCCATATCATAGCCATCCTTCTGCAGTGTGACCTTTACGTTATTACTTCCCGAACCTATGAGGTTCTTTTCTATCTGTTCGTTTGTGCCCTGAATTGTGGAAACAATCGCAATAATTGCTGCAATTCCGATGATGATTCCAAGCATGGTCAGAAACGAACGCATCTTATGTGACCAGATTCCCCTAAAGGACAATCTAATATTTTCAAGCATCTTTAATCCTCCCTGCTAAACTAATACATACCATCTTCCGACACCTTGGTTTTCTCGCCCTCCCTGACTCCATACGGGAATGCGATATAGTCATCATTTGTCAGACCTGACTTTATCTCCACATATGAGCCCCAGAGCGACTTGCCTGTTTTGACAGACTGCTTTTTGAGCTTTCCGTTGTCATCCTTGTATATATATGACTGTCCGTTCTCTGTTCTGACATATGACTTGTCGATATATAGTCCGCTGTCAGAGCCCTCCGATGATGTATCTATGGTCAACTCAAGTGAATCGCCCTTTTTGAGATTCTGCGGATTCTCAATGTACGCGGTGTACTCATAGAATGAGGAGTTTGGATTGCTGTCTCCATAATAGTTTACGCTGTCTGACGGCACATTGCTTATCTCGGATATCGTGCCATCATAGGTATCACCTGTCATGTAGTTGACTGCTGATACGCTCTGTCCTATTTTTACCGTATCCAGATCCAGCTCACCGATTGTTCCGCTGATATACAGTCCCGATGCTCCCGAAAGCTGCAGGAAAGGTGTACCGTCCTTCGGTGGATTGGCAGGATCACAGACTGTTGTCACAATTCCATCCTTCTTTGCATATACCACGCCATCCTCAAGCTCGCTCTGAAGCTCCTTTAAATCAGCCTGTGCAATTCTCTTTTGTAAATCAACATCGGCAACACTTCTGGTCTGCTCCTTTATGGCATCCTTAAGCTCATCTGCAGTGTATGTCTTTTCTTCTGCCGCGGTATCAGCTTCTGTCTGTGCGGTCTGTTCTGTGGCACTGTCTGTTTTGGTATCTGACGGCTCACTTCCTTCTGTATCATCAGAAGCATCTCCTGCTGTAGTTGTGCCTGCAAGGAAAAGCTTTATCTCATCGCTTTCATCATAGCCGCCAAGCCTATCTCCTCTTACGATAAGCTCCATATCAGGTGCATTCGCATCTCCTATTACAAACCGCGCTACCGCGCTCTTTTCTGAGAGTGTATTCAAAAGCTCCCCTGATACATATGAAGCTTCTGTACATGTAAATACATAAGGGTCGTCCTCTGTACCGATTCCTTTGGCCTCTGACAAATCAGATATCACATCATGCTGTTCATCAGGCGCAGACGGCTGTGTGTCAGGCTGTGGCTCAGGTGTAACAGGAGTCTCGGGCTGCTTTTCAACCGGTTTAGTGTTCTTTAGCTTGTCAAGCTTCTGTTTTTCCGATGCAAGCTGGTTCTCAAGACTCTGTATCTCAAGCTGCTTCATCTCAACCGAGAGCGAAAGACTCGTCACATCATATGCAAGGAGTTTATCTCCGGCCTTTACCTGCTGATCCTTTGTGACATAAACCTCTGTCACCTTCTGTCCATCCTTTAAATTGATTGTCTGACATGCATCATCACACACCATTCCCTCACTGGTCATGGATGTGTAGTCGTTTGTCGTGCTGATCATTGAAACACTCATGACGGAAGCAAGCCCCTTGGAGTTCCTGTAATAAACAACTCCTGTGATGCTTCCCGCTGCAACTGCAACTACAAGGACAGCTATTATAATGATCTTAATTCTCTTTTTCTTTTTCATTACCTGCCTCCTGTCCTTCCTCTGTTATCTCGCCGTCTATGATGTGTACGATGCGCTTTGCCTGCTCGGCTACCTTTCTGTCATGTGTAATCACGACAACCGTCACACCGGACTCATTAAGGCTCTCAAAGAGCTCAAGCACCTGCTTGCCTGACTTTGAATCAAGTGCTCCCGTAGGCTCATCCGCAAGCAGAAGCTTTGGATGATTGACCATAGCTCTCGCTATCGCCACTCTCTGCTTCTGTCCTCCTGAAAGCTGTGTTGGCCTGAAATCAGCCCTGTCTGAAAGCCCTACACGCTCTAATGCCTCCATGCCCATCTGCCTTCTGTCCTTTTTGCTCACACCGGCATATATGAGTGGCAGGCATACATTGTCCAGTGCACACTCTCTCGGCATGAGTTGGAAATTCTGAAATACAAATCCAATTGTATCCCGTCTGACTCTCGTAAGCTCCTTTTCCTTAAGCTCACTGACAGGTCTGCCGTCAAGTATATATGTACCCGATGTTGGCAGATCAAGACAGCCCACTATATTCATGAGAGTGGTCTTGCCGGAGCCCGACGGTCCCATGATTGCCACGTACTCTCCCTCCTCAATCTGGAGTGAAACATCCTTTAAAACCGGCACCACGAGCTTATCCTGGTCATAGTTTTTATAAATATGCTGGAGTTCTAGAATCATCTACTGTACCTCCGCGTCACCTGAACCGGTGGCATCCGCAGCACCTTCGTCCATTGTGCCATCGTCCATTGTGCCATCATCAACAGGACCGCCCTCAGTGCCCTCAAGCATCTGGTCATCAAGAGCTTCTGTACCCATATCGTCATAGACTGAATCTTCACCGCCGCCATTTTCAACGTACTCTTCCCATGTCTGTGCCGGCTCACCCTCATAAAGATCATCAGATGCCCATACTATATAGTCATCCTTTGTAAGCCCTGACTTGATTTCATACATCATGAGATTCTCGTCATAGTCTCCAAGCTCAACCTTTGTCTTCTCAAGCTTATCCTTTTTATTAAGTGTCCATACATATGCATCATCGCCATCCTTTACGACATAGCTCTCATCAATCCAAATACCATCCTTCACCTGCGTCTGTCCGAAATCCGGCTCCACATATACATGCTGTCCTAAAAGCATGTCGCCTGTGCCTGTAAGCTGCACATAGAAGTTGTACTTTGATGCCTTCTGCTCGCTGCTTCCATCATCATACATGCCGGAATTGCTGTTATCAGTCTGAGTATTCTCAGTATCAACCTTGCTGATGGTACCCTGCCATGTCTTTGACTCATCAACTCTCGAGCGCACTATAACTGCCTGCCCCTCTGCGAGTCCACTGTTTAAAAAGCTCTGCTCATCAATTGTGCCCTTTACCCTGTAATCACCCGTGGCAACGATTGTCATAAATGCAGTATCTGCTGTGTCTGCACTCTGATTCTCATTGATTTTCTTTACAACACCAATCATTGTGCTGTTTACAGTGGCATTTTTGATGCTCTCATCATACTTTTCTATCTCTGCCTTCTTCGTGGCAATATCGTACTGAGTCTGCTTCTGCTGTGTCTGCGCCTGCTGAATCTGCAGTGTATAGTCAAGCTGCTGATCCTTTGGCGCTTCCTTCTTTTCCTTGGTGAGCTGCTCTATCTGTGCATCATAGCCGGAAAGCGTATTGTTTAAGCTCTCAAGCTCAAGCGTGGCGCTTTCCTTTTTCGCAGCAAGATCTTTTGTATCATAGGTAAAAAGAGGTGTGCCCACCTGTACCTCATCCCCCTCTGACACAAGAATATCCTTTACCTTTTTTTCACTGTCAGCCTTGATATCCATGGTATCGGCTGCTTCCACGACACCGCTGTACTTGTTAGTACTTCCCGCCTGATACATGACATCAGCGACCTTGTTTGCATAGACTCCCGATGCCTTTGCTGCATTCTTTCCCTTTGTCATTGCAATGACAACAGCTGACACAATCACTGCTATGATAAGCACAGCTGCAATCACTGAAATGATTATCTTTTTCTTTTTACTCATTTCGACCTCCCGGTTTCTTATAATTAATTGATTGATTATGAATTAATCATACCAAATATATATTGCATCTGTCTTTTAAGATTTTTTTAATATTTTACTAATAAAAAATGGAGGTTAGTATGGAAATAGCATTTAGTGAGAAAATTTCTCCACAGCTGTCCGCCGCCCTGTTGTCCACCCCTTATGAGCTTGGAAAAGAGGGAGGGCTTTCAAGCGGCTATCTGCCGGAGAGTGATAGCTGGGAAGTGATAGTAAAATATGTCGGTGACATAGAAAAAATAAAAGAAAAGTATCCTTCTGTACTCATCACGAAGCTGCTCGGAAACTATGCGGTGCTCGTAATTGAGAAATCACTTGTAAATACCGTTGCCCTGTGCGATGAAATCATATATATGGAAAAGCCAAAGCAGTTTAACTACGATGTGTACGAGGGCTCTCAGGCCTCATGCATCACTCCCATACACACCAATCCATATAATCTGACCGGAAAAGGTGTGCTCGTAGGCATTATCGACTCCGGAATTTACTATGCCCATCCGGCTTTTATACAGGATGGTGAAAGCAGAATCGCCTATCTGTGGGACCAGACTGTTTCCGATGACTCCTCACACAGTGATATCATCCCTTTCGGCACCTTATATGACCGCGATACAATCACCAAAGCCATAAATGCAAAAAACAGCTTAGAAATGCAGCGCATCTGCCCAAGCATCGATATATCCGGGCACGGCACTCATGTGGCAGGAATCGCTGCCGGAAACGGTAATGGTAATGAACAAAACACAAAATACCGCGGTGTTGCTTATGAAAGCACTCTTATAATCGTAAAACTCAAAACCTCAGGCGGTGCCAGCTTTCCCACAACCACGCAGATTATGCTGGCAGTAGACTTTTGCATAAGAAAATCAGTCGATATGAACATGCCTATCGCCATAAACCTAAGCTTTGGCACAAGTAACGGCTCGCACAGCGGCACCTCACTGCTTGAAGCATATCTGGACTATATAGCAGGAAACTACCGCTGCGCTGTCTCAGTCGGCTCAGGTAACGATGGAGCCGGCTTTGGCCATGCAAACGGCAGCTCGTACCCTGCCGATGCAGAGCTTGCGATAGGCTATCCTGAGCCGTCTCTTTCCATTGATTTATGGAAAAAATACTGGGATGAGATACAGCTGCGCATTAGTGCACCAAATAATGATATGCTTGAGATTCCCGATACAATTACCAATCAGGCAAAGGGCTTTACATACAGATACAATCTCGATGGGACAGACATATATATAACAGGCGGCGGTCCCTCTCCCTACTCTCCCTTTCAGGAAATATTCATTGAACTCATGGGATCGGAATACATCTCACCCGGCATCTGGAAAATATCACTTGAACCCATATCTGTAAAGGACGGCTCATGGGATATATGGCTGCCGTCAGGTGCTCTGCGCAATGCACAGACCTCATTTATCCATGCATCGCCTGATATCACCCTGACCATCCCCTCAACCGCTCAAAATGTCATATCTGTCGGAGCCTATGACAGCCGAACAAACCGCACAGCCGCCTTTTCCGGCCGAGGCTATACCTGGGCCTTTGACAGCATAAAGCCTGATATCATTGCGCCCGGTGTAGACATTATTTCATGCTCAAACACCGGAGGCTACACTTCAAAAACAGGGACATCCATGGCTGCACCGTTTGTGACCGGTGCGGCTGCGCTTCTGATGGAATGGGGAATTGTGCGTGGAAATGACCTCTATATGTATGGCGACAAGCTTAAAGCTTCTCTCATAAAAGGTGCCGGTGAAAATGTATTTACAACTGCCTCACGGGCTGTCTCTGAAAACACTTCCAAAAATACAAAATACCCCAACCCTGTGACGGGCTGGGGTACATTGTGCTTACTGGATAGTATTCCTTAGTGGAAGGTGCTATTCGTATACATGCTTCTGATGCTTCTTTGCATCTGCCTTATTCTTTTTCTTCAATGGATGCTTTGATTTTTATCCATTATAATCGCTTCCTTCCGTTCGTTCTGACTACGTTATACACCTGCAATTAGCACTTGTCAAGTAAGAGTGCTATTTTTAATCAATTATTTATATTTAATACAAAATCGCAATCATTTTGATGTCGAAGCATCGATTTGTATGCACAATTATTGACAGTTTGCTAAATTTAATTATTTTCTCTTCATCACACTCTTTTTAAACACAGTCATCGCAATTCAAAAAATACATCATTACATAGCTGCCAAATATACAAAATATGCTGCATAGCAAAGCAGCATCACCACTCCACATGGCTTTCTAAGCTCTTTATGTCTTATCGTACCGCCCCACAGGAGCACACCGCACAGTATTGCCACAACTGTATCAATCACAAACCTGCTCTCAAACGGCACCGGACAAATGAGAGCTACTGTTCCGATTACAAAGAGTATATTGAAAATATTGCTGCCGACTATATTTCCAATCGCTATACCGGCATTTCCCTTGCGTGCTGCTGAAACAGATGTAACAAGCTCCGGAAGAGATGTGCCGAATGCAACGATTGTCAGTCCGATAAAGCGCTCACTCATGCCGCAGGCTCTTGCTATGGTCGTGGCACCGTTTACGACAAGCTGGCTTCCAATTACGACGCACACACCGCCCAGCACAATAAAGAGCAGACATTTCCATACCGGATATAGCTTTACCGACTGCTCATCACCGCTGTCATTGCCCTTTTTTGCCAGAAAATACAAATAAAGCAGATATGCAATAAATAAAATCCACAGTATAACACCCTCAATGAATGTGATTTCATTGCCTGTCATTCCCATCACGAGAAGCACCGCTGTGATAAGAAGCATGTACGGTATCTCGTATTTGAATGTGGTTTTTTGTATGGCTACATTTGTGATGAGTGCCGTCACTCCCAGAATTATAAGGATATTTAGTATATTGCTGCCGACTATATTGCCGACTGTAATCCCCGCATTACCCTTTATTCCTGCAGTGATGCTGACTGCCGCCTCCGGCAGCGACGTACCCATCGCCACAATCGTCAGTCCAATCACAAGCTGCGGAATACCAAATTTCCCGGCGAGTGCCGCCGCTCCATCCACAAACACATCCGCGCCCTTCACCAGTGCTACAAAGCCTGCTATAAGCAGTAAAATTGCTACAAAAATCATAATTTTCCTCCTTCTGCTGTCCTTTTTAAGGATGCATGATTAATTGATAGTTACAGCTATGTCCTATCAGCAGAAGGCTTTTATATACAAAAAAGGCGACACTTCTGCTGTATAAAACAACAAAAGTCTCGCCATTTAATCACTCTCCGGATTGCTGTCATATATGTATGATATGTATGAGCAATCGTACTGACGGATAAGTAAGCACTTTCGTGCCGGCTACTCCCTTTCACTTATATACTATGATATGTCAACGCAGGGTATTCGTCAAGAGAAAGTTTTTCTTGCCTTTATCACACTAACGTGGTAGCATGGTTACTAAATAAACTATTAAAGAGGTACTACAAATGAAAACATCAGAAATTATTGTATTTATCGTCTATCTGCTGTGCATGCTGGGTATCGGTATCTTCTTCTTCGTGAAAAACAGAAACGGCGGAGAAAAGACCTACTTTCTCGGCGGACGTGAGATGGGACCATGGGTTGCGGCACTGTCAGCCGGAGCTTCAGACATGGGTGCATGGGTACTCATGGGACTTCCTACTTCTATCTATGCACTGGGCTTAGGTCAGGTATGGATTCCTGTAGGACTTGCAATCGGCTACACTATAAGCTGGCTGCTTGAAGCACCGAGACTGAGAAAATTCTCGATTGTAGCAAACGACTCAATCACCATTCCGCAGTATCTGACCAACAGATTCCTGTCCAAATCACTTGCACTGCAGGTGATATGTGCAATTGTGTTTTTGGTTGCATACACTATTTATGCGGCATCAAGCGTAAAGGCATGCGGTACTCTTTTCCACACTGTAATAGGAATGGATCCACAGATTGCCATGTATCTTGCAGCAGTTGTCATCGTAGGCTATACCTTCCTCGGCGGCTTCTCGGCTGTATGCTGGACCGATTTTTTTCAGGGCATGCTTGTGCTTGGTTCTATGTTTATAGCACCGATTTTTGCAGCATTTATGCTTGATACATCATCTACGTCAGCACTCCCAGGCGGTTACTTAAATCCATTCTCAAGCTGGCAGGATATCGTGTCAGGACTGGCATGGGGACTTGGTTACTTTGGTATGCCACATATCATTATCAGATTCATGTCCATCAAATCACAGAAGGATTTGAAAAAATCAGCAAAAATCGGAATCACATGGACTCTGCTTATTGTATTTTTTGCAACCTTAATCGGAGTAATCGGAAGACTTTTCCTTGGCTTTGACGAATCAATCAATGAAAACTCTCTTGTTTTCATCCAGATAGTAAGAAAGATTTTCCCGGGTGTTATCTCAGGTATACTGCTCTCAGCAGTTCTTGCCGCTTCCATGAGTACCGCAGACAGCCAGCTGCTTGCTGCTTCATCTGCATTCTCGAGTGATGTGTACAAGCCTGTCATCAGAAAAGGTAAGGCAAGTGACAAAGAGATGATGTGGACCGGCCGTATTGTCGTTCTTGGAATCTCTGTTGCAGCACTCATCATCGCATCAAACCCTAATGCCGGCTCTATCATGGCACTTGTTTCCAATGCATGGGGTATCTTTGGAGCTGCCTTTGGACCTGCAATCATGCTCAGCCTCTTCTGGAAGCGCTTTAACTTCAAGGGTGCTGTTGCAGGAATCATAACAGGTGCTGCCGTTGATATATTGTGGTATGCATTCCTCACATCAACCGGAATCTACGAGCTGCTGCCGGGATTTGTTTTAGGACTTATCGCAGCCGTTGTTGTGACACTTTGCACAAATGAGCCTTCAAAAGAGGTTTATGAGCTCTTCGATAAGGCTCAAAAATTTGATGAGTAATTGAAATAATTAATCATTTAAAAACATAAGTAAAACCGTCGTACCCTGCCATTTACGGCCCGGTACGACGGTTTTATTTTTTTTTATGCTTTATGTTGTGCTTTTAGAAGAGCTGCTTTAGTACCTGCATTGGTATTTACCTTTACAAAGGCAAATGTGCTGAAATGGTCTGTCTCAAATACAATTCCCTTAACTTCTACAGATGAAGCACTCGCTCTTTAATCTCCTGGGTTCTTCCCTGATTCCAGAACTGTGTGCCGATATAGCCGCATGTACGGCGGGCTACACTCATCTTGTTCTGGTCACGATTGCCACAGTGTGGGCACTCCCAGATAAGCTTGCCTGAGCCCTCTTCCTCTACGATTTTGATTTCTCCGTCGTAGCCGCATACCTGGCAATAGTCGCTCTTTGTATTCAGCTCTGCGTACATGATATTGTCGTAAATGTACTGCATTACTGAAAGCACTGCAGGGATATTGTCCTGCATGTTTGGTACCTCCACGTAGCTGATAGCGCCACCCGGAGACAGCTTCTGGAACTGAGACTCAAACTTTAGCTTGTCAAATGCATTAATCTTCTCTGTTACATGCACATGGTAGCTATTTGTAATATAGTTCTTGTCGGTAACACCCTTGATGATACCAAAGCGCTTCTGTAAGCACTTAGCAAACTTATAGGTGGTAGACTCAAGCGGTGTGCCATATATACTGAAATCGATGTTTGACTCCTTTTTCCACTGCTCACACGCATCGTTTAAGCGCTGCATTACCTTAAGTGCAAACGGTGTTCCCTCTTTTGGCTCTGTGTGTGATACTCCCTTCATATAGCGTACACACTCACAAAGTCCTGCATAGCCGAGTGAGATTGTTGAGTATCCGTTAAATAATAATGGGTCTATAACCTCTCCCTTTTTCAGACGTGCAAGTGCTCCGTTCTGCCAGAGAATCGGTGCTACATCGGATTTGGTACCAAGAAGCCTCTTATGTCTGCACATAAGTGCTCTATGACACAGCTCAAGTCTCTCATCAAGTATCTTCCAGAATTTTTCCTCATCCTTTTCTGATGAGCATGCCACATCAACGAGATTTAAGGTGACTACACCCTGGTTGAAACGACCATAGTATTTACGCTTGTTTGGATCAAAGTTCTTGGCATGTGCCACATTGCCTGCTGTCTGTGAGCATCTGTCCACTGTGAGGAATGAACGGCAGCCCATGCATGTATACACATCTCCGTCCTTAAGCTCCTTCATGACCTTCTCTGAAATATAATCAGGCACCATTCTCTTTGCAGAACACTGTGCCGCAAGCACTGTGAGATTCCAGTACTTTGAATCCTCTGTGATATTATCATCCTCAAGCACATATATGAGCTTAGGGAATGCCGGTGTGATATATACACCCTTTTCGTTCTTTACACCCTTTATTCTCTGGTGCAGCATTTCCTCAATGATTGCGGCAAGATCTGCCTTTGTCTGCGGATCGGATACCTCATTCAGGTACATGAATACTGTGATAAACGGTGCCTGTCCATTTGTAGTCATGAGTGTGATGACCTGATACTGAATCATCTGCACACCGCGGTTGATTTCCTCCTTGACACGGAGCTCTGCTACCTCGTTGATTTTTTCTTCATCTAAATCAAGGCCTACGCTCTCGAATTCCTTTTGCACCTGCTTTCTGAACTTCTCACGACTGACCTGTACAAATGGTGCCAGATGTGCAAGCGAGATACTCTGTCCACCATACTGTGAGCTGGCAATCTGTGCGATAGCCTGTGTAGCAATGTTGCAGGCTGTTGAAAAGCTCTTTGGTGTGTCAATCATAGTCTCACTGATTACTGTGCCGTTCTGAAGCATGTCCTCAAGGTTTACAAGACAGCAGTTGTGCATATGCTGTGCAAAATAATCTGCATCGTGGAAATGGATAAGCCCCTTCTCATGAGCCTCCACTATATCCTCAGGAAGCAGGAAACGGCGTGTGATATCCTTGCTCACCTCACCTGCCATGTAGTCACGCTGCACGCTGTTTACAGTAGGATTCTTGTTGGAGTTTTCCTGCTTTACCTCCTCGTTATTGCACTCAAGAAGGCTAAGAATCTGCTGGTCCGTAGAGTTTGACTTACGGACGATGGCTCTCTTATATCTGTAAGTAATGTAGTTTCTGGCTACGGTAAAGGCACGCTTGTTCATGAGCTGGTTCTCCACCATATCCTGTATCTCCTCAACGCTTGGAGAGCGCTTCATGTTCTCACATGCAGTCTCCACGTTGCTTGCAATTTCCTCAATCTGATCAGCAGTAAGCTTCTCATAGTCCAGCACTGAATCGTTTGCCTTTCTAATGGCAGCTACTATTTTGGCTGCATCAAATATGTCCTCACTACCGCTTCGCTTGATGATTTTCATGTAAATTTCTCCTCTCTGTATACTATATTTCATATAATGTAGTGTACTATATATAGTATTGTCATCCAATACGCATACTATATATATGCATTTTATCATGTGTAATGGCACAAAATATGCAGCTATAAATGAGATGTAATCATTAATTCATGTCACTGCCCTGCAATGTAAAGCGGGCTTTTCACCAAACAATTACGATATAGCTACATATAAAATGCCATATTATTTAATACAAATCTGTGCATCTGTCTTTTGATGACAATCTAAATTATACAAGATATTGTTGCTATGTCAATACGCTCAACAATATTTTGTAGCATTTTGACTTATTGCACAAAAAAAGCCACAATATTTATGCTACTTTTTCAACTCTGTAATTATTTTGTTACTTGTTAAGCTTTTCCATATTGTCAATCACTCTGTCCAAAAAGCCAAGCATCATGTTAAACTCCTCCTTAGAAAAGCCTTCGTGCATGGCTTCCTCTATTACCATTATATTTTCCCTCACCCTGTTTTCGTGGTCCAGTGCTTTTTGCGTCAGCTCAATCCTCTTAAGCCTTGCATCATTTTCCATAGGTGTGCGCGCAATATAGCCGTTTTTTTCAAGACTTTTAAGCATATTTGTCACTGTGGCTCCTGACAGATGAAACTTTGCTTCGATATCCTTTTGAAATATATTTTGGTCCTGATTATCCATTATATATCCAATCATCATACCCTGGCTTCGCGGTATACATTCTGTTTTACTGCACCTTTTTCTGTCAAAATATCTGTCTATGCTCCTGCTGATGCGGTTTATCTTGTGTCCTAAGTATTTATCCGGTGTAAACTCCTTCATATCTGAAATCCTTTCATAGATTTTTCTTGACAATAAAAAAAGTATATCTATAATATAGTTAGCACACTAACTAATTAAATGCAAGTATTTTTTTAGTTAACCACATTACCATAAATGTGGGAAGTTTGTTTTAATCAAATATAAATATAAGAAGAAAGGACAAAACATATGTTAAAAACACTAGGTGCCCAAATAAAGGAATACAAATGGGCTTCGATTGCGACACCTGTTTTCATGCTGCTTGAGGTGGCTGTGGATACCATAATCCCTCTTCTCATGGCATCAATCATCGACAACGGTGTCAATATGGGCGACACAAGGCATATCTATATCATGGGTGTGTGGATGATTGTCGCAGCACTGTTTGGTCTTTTGACAGGATGTCTCGGTGCAAAATATGGTGCAAAGGCCGCCATGGGCTTTGGAAAGAATCTGCGTGCTGCAATGTTTCGCAATATCCAGACCTTTTCCTTTGCAAATATCGACAGATTCTCATCCGCGAGTCTTGTCACACGTATGACAACCGATGTGACCAACATCCAGAATGCTTACATGATGCTGCTTCGCATGGCTATGAGAGCCCCTGCGTCCATAATATGTGCGATGGCTATGACATTTTTCATCAGCCCTCGCCTTGCGACAATATACTTAATCGCTGTCATTGTGCTTGGAGCTTTACTGCTTTTCATCAGTAAGGCGGCCATGAAATACTTCGACAGAGCCTTCAGGCGCTATGATGACCTGAATGAAAGCGTACAGGAAAACGTATCCGCTATCCGCGTTGTAAAGGCATACGTCCGTGAGGATTATGAGAAGAAACGTTTTTCAAAGGCAGCACAGAATATCTACGACGTATTTGTGAAGGCAGAAAGCCTTGTGGTATACAACTCTCCGCTCATGCAGTTTACAGTGTATGCCTGCATCCTGTTAATAAGCTGGCTCGGAGCTCATATGGTGGTAAGCAGCTCTCTCACTACAGGTGATCTGATGGCTCTTCTCACCTATTGCATGAATATTCTGATGAACCTCATGATGCTCTCCATGGTTTTTGTAATGATTTCACTCTCACTCGCATCTGCAAGACGAATCAGCGAGGTATTAAATGAGCAGAGCACACTGCACAATCCAAAGGAACCGCTTTACGATGTGCCTGACGGAAGCATAAGCTTTAAGCATGTATCCTTCAGATATTCAGACACCGCTGAAACTCCGGTTCTGTCAGATATAAATCTAGACATAAAATCCGGTGAGACCATCGGCATCATAGGAGGAACCGGAAGCTCGAAATCTTCCCTTGTAAACCTGATAAGCCGTCTCTATGACACAGACACAGGCTCTGTAATCGTCGGGGGCCACGATGTGCGTGAATACGATATGGACACTCTCAGAAACAAGGTCGCTGTCGTGCTCCAGCAGAACGTGCTTTTCTCGGGCACCATACTCGAAAATCTGCGCTGGGGTGACAAAAACGCTACCACAGATGAGTGTATTGAGGCCTGCAAAATGGCATGCGCCGATGACTTTATCGAGTCCTTCCCTGACAAGTACAACACCTACATAGAGCAGGGCGGAACCAACGTATCCGGTGGCCAGAAGCAGCGTCTGTGTATCGCAAGAGCTCTACTTAAAAAGCCAAGGATACTCATACTCGATGACAGCACCTCGGCTGTGGATACAGCAACAGATTCAAAAATCCGTGCTGCCCTCGCAAAAACAATACCGGGAACCACTAAGCTCATCATCGCACAGCGTATCTCATCAGTCATGGATGCTGACCGTATCATCGTGATGAATGACGGAAAAGTGGACGGCTTTGACACTCACGAAAATCTGCTTAAAAATAATGAAATCTACCGCGATGTTTACGATTCCCAGACAAACGGCGGAGGAGACTTTGATGAAGGAGGTGCTGCCTGATGCCAGGACCAAGAGGACCACGAGGTCCAAAACCCAAAATTAAAAATCCCGGTAAGCTTTTTGCGCGCCTCATGGGATTTATTTTCAAGAAATATTTACCTGCCTGCATAATTGTTGTGATATGTATCTTTGTCAGTGTACTTGCAAATGTGCAGGGAACCATGTTTACCAAAAATTTGATTGATGACTATATAGTACCACTGCTTAAGACAGGAAATCCCGACTACGGACCACTCCTTGCAGCAATGGGAAGGGTCGCCGTATTCTACGGTATCGGCGTCATCAGTACGTTTGCATACAGCAAAATAATGATCTACGTATCACAGGGCACCATTAAGAACCTGCGTGTTGAGCTCTTTTCCCATATGCAGGATCTGCCAATCCGATACTTTGACTCACATGCGCACGGCGATATCATGTCAATTTATACAAACGATATCGATACACTCCGCCAGCTCATCAGCCAGAGTCTTCCGCAGATACTTAACAGTGCTATCACTGTTGTGAGCGTTTTTGTTTCAATGGTCATATTAAATATTCCGCTCACCATACTAACTATCGTGATGGTAATCGTAACAACAGTCGTGACAAAGAAATTTGCAGGCTTCTCCAGCCGCTATTTCCTTGCACAGCAGCGCGACCTCGGCAAGGTTAACGGCTTCATCGAGGAAATGCTCAACGGCCAGAAGGTAGTCAAGGTATTTACCCACGAGCAGGAAAATATTGAAGCCTTCGACAAAATAAATGATGAACTCTTTGAAAGCGCCTACAATGCCAACATGTACTCCAACATGCTCGGTCCTGTAAACGCACAGATTGGAAATCTAAGCTACGTGCTCTGCGCTCTTGCAGGCGGTGTTATGGCTCTTTCAGGCTTTGGCGGTCTGACCCTTGGTAAGCTTGCGAGCTTTCTGACCTTTAACAAGAGCTTTAACATGCCTATCTCGCAGGTCAGCCAGCAGTTCAACAGTATCATCATGGCACTTGCCGGATGCGACCGTATCTTCTCACTGCTCGATGAAGCGCCTGAGACTGACGAGGGCTATGTCACACTGGTAAATGCTAAGGAAGAAAACGGAAAACTCACTGAAACACCTGAGCACACCGGCTTATGGGCATGGAAGCATACTCATCAGGCTGACGGCTCTGTGGACTACAAAAAACTCGAGGGCGATGTGGTATTTGACGATGTGGATTTCGGATATGTGCCTGAGAAAATTGTACTGCACGATGTGGATCTTTTTGCAACACCCGGTCAGAAGATTGCCTTTGTTGGCACCACCGGAGCTGGAAAGACTACCATCACTAACCTTATCAACCGCTTCTACGATATAGCAGACGGCAAGATAAGATATGACGGCATCAATATAAACAAGATTAAAAAGGCTGATCTGCGCCACTCTCTTGGCATTGTTTTGCAGGATACCCACCTTTTCACAGCTACTGTCATGGAAAACATCCGCTACGGCAAGCTTGATGCCACAGATGATGAAGTATACGCAGCTGCCCGCCTGGCAAACGCCGATACGTTTATCCGCCAGCTTCCTGACGGCTACAATACTGTACTGACAGGTGACGGTGCAAACCTAAGCCAGGGCCAGCGCCAGCTTCTAGCCATTGCGCGTGCCGCTATCGCCGATCCGCCTGTGCTCATCCTCGATGAGGCTACAAGCTCAATTGATACACGTACCGAGCGTATTGTTCAGGACGGCATGGATAAGCTCATGCATGGCCGTACTACATTTGTTATCGCACACAGGCTTTCTACTGTCAGAAACAGCGACTGCATTATGGTTTTGGAGCAGGGACGCATTATTGAAAGGGGAAGTCATGATGAGCTGATTGCAAAGAAGGGAAAGTATTATCAGCTTTATACCGGAAAGACTGCGTAATTCACTTGACTAACTACGAAAACCGGGAGACCGGGAATACGGCAGAGGGCACAACCTCATGTGCGCTAACATGAGGTTGTGCCCTTAATGCCTACCTGGATCATCTTCATTGCTTCTATTGCTGTCTTATGACTTTCAGGCGTTACGCAGGCGCAGGCATTTTCTATTACGAACACCTCTGCGTCTTTACAGAACGTCTTTGCAATCGCCACGTTACTTATTACGCATATTCCTGTGCAGAATCCGCAGAAATAAATCTCTGTATCGCTGTTGTCATATTCTGCAAGCAGTTCACCAAGCTCTTTGCTGCCAAAAGTCGGCTTGTCAATATAAGTAATATCGTCCCAATTAACTCCACGCTCCTTCATTGCATCTTTAAGACGAGCGTCTACTTCCCATCCGTTTGTCCCTTTAATACAGTGCGTTACCGGAAGCTTCTTTCCTTCCTGAGTATTCAGATAGTTTTCATCATGCGTATCCCTTGTGAATATCACATCATCATATTTGCCTGACCTGATTTCATCTGCAATAACATTGGTTGCCACGTCACACTCTTTGTTTCCAAGAGCTCCTGTAATAAAATCATTCTGTGCGTCCACTACTACTAAAATTTTCTTTGCCATAATTATTCCTCCTACATCATAATTCCTTCATCCGGATCATCTGTCTCCACAATAATTTCCTGTAATACTTTACATTTTATTCCTGTTTTTTCAAAGGTACTATTTACATCCATAAATGCTCCTATATTACTTCATTTATTCTTCCTCTTTAATCACCTTTAGGAAACGCTTGACCTCCGCCCATGCACGCTTGGACTCCGGGAAATTGAGGTATCCCATCTGGAACACATGAAACATGCCCTCATACACCGACAGTCGCACCTTAACGCCCTGGTTTCTTGCCTTTGCAGCGGCATCGACCGAGTCAGATAAGAGCATCTCTATCGAGCCCGCCTGTATGAGCATTGGAGGGAAGCCTCTGAAATCGCCAAACAGCGGCGATATGTATGGATCCATTTTATCGTGGTCACCGGGATAGTCATTCACGTAGATTAGACTGTCCCTTGTATTCCCAAACAGAGGGTCCTTTTCGTAGTTTGTCTCATATGACTCTCCGCCTGCTGTGAGGTCTGTCCATGGTGACATGGCTACTATTCCTGCCGGAAGCGGCATGTCGTGGTCACGAAGATACATGGTGAGGCACATTGCAAGGCCTCCGCCCGCTGAGTCTCCTGCCAGCACAATCTGCGAGCCAAACCAGCCCTGTGACAAGAGCCATTTATAGCAGGCTATGGCATCCTCAAGTGCTGCCGGATACGGGTGCTCCGGCGCCACGCGATAGTCAGGCGTGAGCACTGAGCAGCCCTCACTTACCTCATTATAAAGGCCTGCAAATACATAGTATGCATTGCGCACTGCCCCCATATATCCACCACCATGCAGCTGCAGTATCACACGCTCTGTATTTGGGTTTTCCTTTGAAGATAAAAGCTTCATAGTGAAACCGCCCATATCTATATCCTCTGTTACAAAGCAGTCCGGAACAAGCCATGCAGGTTCCTTCATGCGCTTCCTGAGCTCTCCGGATTTTATTTTTTTGCCGATTGCAAGGTCATTTGTGATATGTCCCATCAGATTAGCAAGTATTTTTCCCTGCATACTGACTTCTTCATCTGCCACAGCTGCATTGCTATGGACTTTTTCCGCATGCTCACTTTTCATGGCAGATAATGAATTCTTAAACGTCTTTTCAAGCTTATTACCCAAAGCTCCTATTATTCCAGTTTCATTATCACCATTACTATCGCCGTTTTCAATTTCCGGATGGTAGTTTCCCATCTCTTCATCCTCAAACATATGCGAATTTCCTATTCCATGAAAGCCTATCATATATGAAATCTCCGTTTCAGCTCTGTTCTGGCTCTTTTGTCACCGATAATCAGTGTTCCGAGAAACAAAAACAGCGATGCGCCCATCGCTCCCATTGCCAGATATGGGAACCATATGATCTTGACTGCCACAAGTATCATCGCAATCACGCTCATCAGCACAAGAAAAAGCTGCATCATCATGTAGCTCTGCCAGTTTCTTATGTTTACTATCATAAGTATAATTGTTGCAAGAACCATCGCCAGTATGGCACTTGGGAAAACAAATGTAAGTGCCCAGCCACTGGCTCCTGTGAGCAGGTCTATGCCCTCGAGAAACAGCACCGTGAACACAAATGTACTTACAATTTTAAAAATATATCCGTTTCTTCCGACTATTGCCAGACGCAGCGTCACATTCGCATAGATTACAACAAGAAGCACTATAAAGCTCCAGTTTATCTCATTGTCTGTCATGTAATCAACAGTTGTCAGCACAATCTGTCCTACTATAGACAGAAACAATATGATATTTTCCAGTAATCTGTATTTTCTTGATGCGCCCTTGACGTCAGGATATCTCGTACCGTTGTCATGGCTTGCTGTACTATCTGCCCTCTTTGCTGCACTATCTGTATCGTTTACGCACTTATCCGGCACATCATTATGCTGTTCAAAAACCCCTTCAGTGCCCTGATGATTGTCCGATGACAGTTCAACCGGTGCCACAACCTGCTGGCAGAGTGGGCATTTATCTGTATTGTCTGCAATATACACACCGCATTTCATGCATTTAGTCATAATACTCTCCATTTGTCTCAATTGTCACTTCCACTCCGTCATTTACAAGCTTCTTAAAAAAGCTTCTCTGAATCATCGTATCGGCCAGAATAGATGAAAAAGTAAACACCAGCGTGTCCTTGTAGGAGCATATGGTGCCTTTCATAGGCTGTCCCTTGGACATTGGTATAAAGGAATAAAAGCCTGTTATATACGGCTCGTATTCCGGCTCCACCTTTATATTTCCAATATTGGTGATAGTGGTGGTATTCGCCAGTGCCGACTGCGTATAGACCGCCTTCATTGCCAGATTTTTTATAAAAAGAGGCACCGGTCTCATCAGGATATTATTCTGATTTGACACACTGTATGAGAAAAGATCCTCCAGATGCTCCTTCGAAATCTGTGAATTGATGGAATCCGTCACTATTTTAAGCACCTCCTCAAATGTGTAGGAGCTGTTTTGCGGTCTGAACTCAGCAGATATCATGACAAAAAAGTTCTTTGTGGTCACGGAGTCAAAATAAGGACGAAGGTTCACAGGAACTGCAACCCTGACAGGCATATCGTTTGGCATGCCGTGAAAACACTCCTGATACACACTCCACACAAAGCATGCTACCAGATAATCATTTATGGAAACTCCATAGCGGTGGCAGACCTGCTTCAGCTGTGATACAGGCATCATACCATGTATCAGCCCAAACTCTCCATCGGGTACCTTTTCCAGCTTTAAAAGATACGCCTTCTGCCTGTTAAAGCCACTTGGCTTACTTGATTTGTAGTTCTTTACAAAGCTGTCCTCTCTATTTAAGGATGTGCCCTGCGTCAATGAATCGCCCTTTAGCTTTGCAATCTCCGGATGTGTGAGACGCAGATACTGGTAGGTGAGCTCCCTAAGGAAATTGATGCCGCCCATGCCATCTGTCAACACATGAAATACCTCAAGATTTATTCTGTTCTTATAGTATGTCACCCTGAAAAGATAGCTGTGATTCTTGTTCGGTCTTATAAATCTGCACGGAAATGTATTTTCCTCATGCACCTTTGGTGCCTTTTTGCCATTTTCCTCAAAATAGTTCCAGAATACTCCCATCCTGAGTCTCACATTAAACAGACCAAACTTCGGAAGCACTATATCCAGTGCCTCCTGCAGCTTTTCACTGTCAATCTCATCAGTTAAGGTGACTGAGATCCTATATACATTTGTCATGCTCTCCCCCGCTATACTAGGGAACAGATTTGCTGTGTTGTCCAGCTTGTCCCAGCGGATTGAACGCGTTTTAGACATTTTAAATTCCTCGCTTATTATAATGATATAGCGAAGCAGCACCCTAATCGAGCCTGCCGTACACCTCCATCGGCACATATGCCTTTATCTGTATCCCATCAGCCACATATTCCTCTGACACAAGCTCGCCCTGTTTTCTGATGAGCTGTATCACGCCTGCCTTATCATATGGGATAATTCTCTCAATATATACCTTGTTCTCTCTTAATATCTCCTCTAAAAGAGATTTTACCTCATCTAATCCCAGATCCTTTGCCGCTGAAATGTTAAGAGTATAATCTGCCCTGAAATCATGCAGCGGTTCGTTGTCTGTGCGGGCATCCTGCTTATTAAAAAGTGTGACAAATTTCTTGTCTTTTACACCAAGATCATCCAATGTCTGGTAGGTTATGAACATCTGCTTTTCCCGCTGCATATTTGATGCGTCCACCACATGGAAAATGATGTCAGCGTACTTTGCCTCCTCAAGGGTGCTCTTGAAGGCCTCTATCAGATGATGCGGCAGCTTTCTGATAAACCCGACCGTATCAGTTAAAAGCACCTGCTGCTTGCCATCAAGCGCAAGAATACGCGTTGTAGGATCAAGCGTTGCAAAGAGCTTATCCTCCTCAAGCACATCTGCCTCTGTCAGGTGATTTAACAGCGTGGACTTACCTGCGTTAGTATATCCTACTATCGCAACAACCGGTACTTTATTTTTTTCACGCTTTGCCCTTGTGATATCTCTGTGCTTCTGCACCTCTTTCAGCTCTCTTCGAAGCTGTGCTATCCTGTCATTTATAAGACGGCGGTCCACCTCAAGCTTTTTCTCTCCGGGACCTCTTGTTCCTATTCCACCGCCAAGCCTTGACATGGACTTTCCCAGTCCCGACAAACGGCTTAATCTGTACTTGAGCTGAGCAAGCTCAACCTGTATCTTACCCTCACTTGTTGTAGCTCTTGATGCAAAAATATCAAGAATGACAAGTGTCCTGTCCATGACCTTTGTGTCAAGGTACGTCTCCAGATTTTTCTGCTGTGCAGGACTCAGCTCATCATCGCACACAATGCCTGTTGCCCCTGTACTCTCCACAAGCTCTGCAATCTCTGCCACCTTGCCGGTGCCGACATACGTGCCCGGATGAATTTTTTCTCTTCTTTGGATAAGTGTGCCTACAACTGTCGCACCTGCTGTCTTTACCAGCTCCGCAAGCTCTGAAAGTGAATCATCTGCATCATCACCGTCCTGCTCGCTCACTCCGACAAGCACCACTCTCTCCTCAATATCCTCTATCTTAATAGTATCTGCCATAATCTATCTGGTCTCCAAAAACTGATATTCTCTTGCTGCATCCTCGTCATCAGGATAATCCTTCATGTATTCCTCCATTTTGCTCTTTGCTGTGGCAAAATCACCGGAATACTCATATGCTATAATCATAGCCTTTGTTATCTGCTGCTTGTTCGGCACACTTTCAAGTTCAAGTGCGTTCTGAAAATAAGTAATCGCAGTGTCATAGTTACCATTGTCCATCTGCGCCTGTCCCATATTCATCAGCTCATACGAATCCGCCTCACCGCTGTCCAGGTATTTCTTAAAATACTTCTGCGAGCTGTCATTATCGCCCTTCTTCTGATATACCTCCCCCATATAGTAGTTTGCCTTGACAAGCTTCTCATCAATAGCCTTTTTCAGACTCTTTATTGCTGAATCATAATCTCCGAGCAGGGTGTATATACGGCCTCTCTGCATATAGTCGTCAGCAGTTTTTGCCTTAAGCTTTAAGGCATTATCCAGGTATTCCTTTCCCTGGTCATTCATGCCATACTTTGACAATGTCTCATAAACGCCAAGATAGAGCTCATAATTATCATTATTCTCACTGAGCGCCGTCTTAAAATCCTTCAAGCCCTTGTCTGAATCATTCTTGGCAAAATATATACAGCCTCTCAGATAGTATGCGTCAGAATCCTTATTATAGTCGATAATAGCCGTATATGTATCAATCGCGCCATCCACGTCACCGCTTAAATACTGTGCCTTTGCCTTATAATAACATATGTCAAGCTCCTCTGCGCCTACTGAGCCCACCGACTGGTCCAGTGCCTTCTGAAAAGCATCGACCGCATCATCATAGCTGCCGTTTTCTATACAGTTGATGCCATACTGTCTGTACGCATCCTTGTCCTTTGCCTTGTCGCCGGAGCCACAGCCGGTAAGCATGCCTGCTGTGAGCACTACGGTAAGCGTGAGTGCCATAAATTTATTCTTTATCATAATAGTTCTCCATGTGTATATTCTTCCCCTTATTATATATGTATTTGCCAAACTTGTAAATCCCGCCCTTACATTTCTGCTAGGGCTCTTCCCCACCGTGAACTGCGGATTATGAGATTGTAAGCTGCAATAGTACGGTTTATGGGCGTGGTGGGGATACACAGCCTCGTGAGTGCTACGCTGCGCTGCCAAGATACTGTATGAATTATGCCTTGCAGGCTTTCTATGCTCGACGAAACCGTCGAAACTCGCCTTCCATGGCTCGATTTCTCCTTGTCCCGGCATCCATGCCGGGCCATTTCTGTGTTACATGAGCATAATTCAACAGTATCTAGACAGCTTCGCTATTCGCTCTCACGAGACTGTGTATCCCCACCACGCCCACAAACCTCACTTTCCCATAAAAAATATAAGTATCGGTAAGTAGTGCAACACATCATCTCACATCTCTTCACAACATAGTAAGACGTAAGCACCGGTCATCGGTGCGCACACGTCACCCCAATCTCACCACAACGCAACAAGACGTAAGCGCAGGCCACCGGTGCGCACACGTCACCCCACACATTTTGCCACAGCGTAAGGGACGTAAGCGCAGGGGACGGCGTGCATACGTACTCTTGCGAGAGCGCATAGCGAAGCTGCTTAGCGTCTGTAGGATTATGCTTAAAACCACAGAAATGCACCGCCATGGACGGCGGGGCAAGGCGTTATGCGCCACGGACGGCGCATAAAAGCCGGTTTCGTCAGCCTGTGAAACTCTCCGGGCATAATCCGTACAGACACTTGGCAGCGCAGCGTAGCTAACGCAAGAGTACGTGTGCACGCCGTTCCCTGCGCTTACGTCCCGTACTCTAGCAAAAAAAAGAACCCCCGCGGGATGCACCCTCAGGAGTTCTTAAGCCCAATTTGTATTTAAAGGAGGAAGAAAAATTCTAGGCCTCTAAATGCCAGATTTCATCATTGTACTGCTTGATTGTTCTGTCAGAAGAGAAGAAACCAGCCTTGCTGATGTTGACAAGCATCTTCTTAGCCCAAGCCTTCTTATCCTCATAATCAGCGTAAGCCTTCTCTTTTGTCTTGCAGTAATCCTCAAAGTCTGGGAATGTCATGAACCAGTCTTTGTTGAGGAGCTCGTTGTAAAGTCTCTCTAAGTTCTCCTTAGAACCAACCTTCATCATCTCATCACTTACAAGGAAGTCAACAGCCTTCTTTAAGTCTGCATCCTTGTCATAGTAATCCTTAGAGCAGTAGTCGCCTCTCTCATATCTGTCGATAACAGTCTGTGAATCCTCACCGAATACATAGATGTTCTCATCGCCGACAAGCTCAGCTATCTCTACGTTTGCTCCGTCACTTGTTCCAAGTGTAATAGCACCGTTAAGCATAAACTTCATGTTTCCTGTTCCTGATGCCTCCTTAGAAGCAAGAGAAATCTGCTCTGAAATATTTGCAGCCGGGAATAATTTCTCAGCTAATGTTACGTTGTAGTTCTCAACCATGAATACCTTAAGGTATGGACTTACCTCAGGATCATTGTTGATAATCTGCTGTAAGCAGAGGATTGCATGGATGATATCCTTTGCAATGATATATGCAGGAGCTGCCTTTGCACCGAAGAAGCATGTGATTGGTGTAGATGGCTTCTTGCCTGCCTTGATCTCAAAGTACTTACGGATGATGTAAAGCACGTTGAGCTGCTGTCTCTTGTACTCGTGAAGTCTCTTAACCTGGATATCAAAGATTGAATTGTCAGGTACATCGAGATTCTGAGTCTTCTTTAAGTAAGAAGCAAGCTCTGTCTTCTTTGCGTTCTTGATGTCAACAAGCTTTGTGAGAACAGCGTCATCATTGATGAAATTGCCAAGCTTCTCTAACTCGTTTGCATCCTTCTTCCAGCCGTCACCGATAAGCTCTGTGATGTATGCTGAAAGCTCCGGGTTACAAGACATTAACCAACGACGGAATGTGATACCGTTTGTCTTGTTGTTGAACTTCTCAGGATATAACTTGTAGAAGTTGTTGAGCTCTGTATTCTTTAAAATCTCTGTGTGGAGGTATGCAACACCATTTACAGAATATCCGAAATGAATATCCATGTGTGCCATGTGTACAAGACCATCCTTGATGATGTATGTGCTCTCATCAGCTACCTTTGCGCGAACCTTGTTGTCAAGCTCACGGATGATTGGCATAAGCTGTGGAACTGCCTTCTCCAAGAAGCTGATTGGCCATTTCTCAAGAGCCTCTGCAAGGATTGTGTGGTTAGTGTATGCACAAACCTTTGATACAATCTCAATAGCCTCATCCATCAGGATGCCCTTCTCCTGAAGGAGACGGATAAGCTCTGGAATAACCATTGATGGATGTGTATCGTTAATCTGAACTGCTGCATCTGTCTCTTATACACATCTCCGAGCCCACGAGACAGGCAGAAATC
>OJQB01000138.1_pt1 | contig 29036 bp, 26 predicted proteins | sample 1598601 | NCBI WGS metagenome assembly OJQB01 (sample SAMN03922496, study PRJEB24848) | human gut metagenome | isolation source: stool sample | host: Homo sapiens | place: Germany | collected 2011-11 | reverse complement strand
CATACCGATTGGTGACGGGCACATCCGCTACGAGCTGGATGCCGACGGAAGCACTGCATATTGCATTACGGCATGGCGTGGTGGAAGCGGTCGGTATGCAAATTTCATTGCTGAAAATGGTGAGGTAAGCATAACTTTCCATCCTGACGGCGTGGCCGATGTGCGTTCTGACACGCCTCTCAACAAGGAGATGCGGCGCGTGGTGGCTGCTACAGACACCATTACGGCAGCGGCTTTCGGCAGGCTTGAGGCATTGGAGAGGGCAAGGCTCGACTACACAGAGCCTGCGCGACGGTTGATGGAGTTGCGCCAGACAACAAGAAACAGCGACTCTCTGAAAGCGATTGACACCGAACTGAGGCGGCTCCAGGCCGACGGCCGTTTGCTTACTCCTGAGTTTGTTGCGGCAAACAATGCAGTTGGTGAGGCCTTCAGGCGGATGTATAAGGTGCGTTGCACGTATGCAGTGGATAATCCCGGCCTCGTGGGGCTTTATTTCCTGCACGAGGCTGCGAACGCCGAGCTTGCCGATACGGCTTTGGTTGGCAAGGCCGTGGCGGAGATTTATGCCAAGCGCTATCCTGCGGCTTACTCCACACGGTGGCTTCAGGGTTGGCTCGCGGGGTGCAACACCAAGGTTGGAGGCGACTATTTCGACTTCACGGCCCCCGATTTGGCGGGCAACGACCACACATTGTCGAAAGAGATAGCTAGCCGTGTGGCCCTGATTGACCTCTGGGGCAGTTGGTGCGCGTCGTGCCGCAAGCACTCTAAAGAGCTTATTCCCCTGTATGACAAGTATAAAGACCGCGGATTTACCGTTGTTGGCGTGGCCCGTGAGTATGACAACGCAGACGCAATGAAGACGGCGATAAAGCGCGACGGTTATCCGTGGCTCAACCTTCTGGAGCTTGACGACCGCCTCGGCATCTGGAAGAGATACGGCATTGGCAATGCCGGAGGCGGCCGCTTCCTCGTAGGTCGCGACGGCAAGATACTGGCCATCAACCCCGATGCCGCGCAGGTGGAGGCCATATTGGAAAAGGAACTGTAGCACTGGGCGACGCAAATGGATGTGAAGCGGTGATAGGAACGTAATAAATTAAATAAACAAAAAGTCGATATGAAAAGAGAGTTAGGTAAACGTGATTGGGCTTTCCTGTTGTGTGCATTTGCATTTTTGCCTGTTTCGGCGCAGGAGAAGCAGGCTTATACTGTCATGGGTGAGGTAAATGACTCAGCCGCCGATGGCCGGATGATTTACATAGAGCGTTATGATGACCATAAGATGTTGGACAGCACTCGCATCTCGGACGGCAAATTTGTGTTCAGCGGCTTCACGGACAGACCGTGGTTTTGCTGCATTCAGGCCACAGACCGAGAGCACGCCAACATCGTTTTGGAGGGTGGTGACATTCGGGCGAGTGTCGGCCGCACTGTGTACAACAAGCCGTCTGGCACTCCGCTCAACGATGAGATCCACCGGATTGACGACATCATTGACAGCCTTTATGCCGTTTATTCTCCCAAGATGGAAGCTCTGAAGGCTCAAGGGCTTGACAGCGCCGCATATAGAAAAGCGCGCATTTCACTTGCGGGCAGTTATAATGCCGATGTGCGCCGAATAACTGAAGGGCTGTTTTCACGGCATCCGGATGATGCTGTGACCGAAAAATTGCTTAGAAGCGAATTTTATCAAACACAAACACTTGACGACCGGGAACGCATCATGGCCTCGCTCGGCCCGTGGATGAAGACGACAAATATATATAAAGACCTCTCACAACGGCTGAAAGCGGAGCGGCGCACATCTGTCGGGCAAATGTTTGTTGACATAAACGGGCGTGATGTCAGCGGAAAATCGGTCAGGCTGAGCGACTATGTGGGGCGTGGCAACTATGTGCTTGTAGATTTTTGGGCATCGTGGTGTCGCCCTTGTCATGAGGAAATACCAAACCTGGTCCGCCTGCACCGTGAGTTCAAGGACAAGGGGCTGACGGTTCTCGGCCTGTTTACTTGGGATGACGAGAAGCTTATGGGCAAGACGGCAAGGAAACTCGGTGCGGTTTGGCCACAATTGTTTGATGTTGAACGTAAGGCTTTGGAACTTTACGGAGCTGATGGCATCCCGTTGATAATCCTCTTCAGCCCAGATGGCCTTATCGTGGAGCGCGGCCTGCGCGGCGAAACCATGGTAACGAAGGTGACAGAGATAATGAACAAACATAATAAAAACTTATGAACAACATCAGAACTTTGGCTCTCGCCGCAGTGATTGCGATGGCGGCAATGCAGGGAATGGCCGGGGAGGCCGCAAGGAAAGTGTGCGTTGTCAATGGCGATCTGAACGGATGGCCGGCCAACCTGGTGACAATTGCGCGCTTGGGTGAGGACGCCCGTTATTACGCCGACACCATACCGATTGGTGACGGGCACATCCGCTACGAGCTGGATGCCGACGGAAGCACTGCATATTGCATTACGGCATGGCGTGGTGGAAGCGGTCGGTATGCAAATTTCATTGCTGAAAATGGTGAGGTAAGCATAACTTTCCATCCTGACGGCGTGGCCGATGTGCGTTCTGACACGCCTCTCAACAAGGAGATGCGGCGCGTGGTGGCTGCTACAGACACCATTACGGCAGCGGCTTTCGGCAGGCTTGAGGCATTGGAGAGGGCAAGGCTCGACTACACAGAGCCTGCGCGACGGTTGATGGAGTTGCGCCAGACAACAAGAAACAGCGACTCTCTGAAAGCGATTGACACCGAACTGAGGCGGCTCCAGGCCGACGGCCGTTTGCTTACTCCTGAGTTTGTTGCGGCAAACAATGCAGTTGGTGAGGCCTTCAGGCGGATGTATAAGGTGCGTTGCACGTATGCAGTGGATAATCCCGGCCTCGTGGGGCTTTATTTCCTGCACGAGGCTGCGAACGCCGAGCTTGCCGATACGGCTTTGGTTGGCAAGGCCGTGGCGGAGATTTATGCCAAGCGCTATCCTGCGGCTTACTCCACACGGTGGCTTCAGGGTTGGCTCGCGGGGTGCAACACCAAGGTTGGAGGCGACTATTTCGACTTCACGGCCCCCGATTTGGCGGGCAACGACCACACATTGTCGAAAGAGATAGCTAGCCGTGTGGCCCTGATTGACCTCTGGGGCAGTTGGTGCGCGTCGTGCCGCAAGCACTCTAAAGAGCTTATTCCCCTGTATGACAAGTATAAAGACCGCGGATTTACCGTTGTTGGCGTGGCCCGTGAGTATGACAACGCAGACGCAATGAAGACGGCGATAAAGCGCGACGGTTATCCGTGGCTCAACCTTCTGGAGCTTGACGACCGCCTCGGCATCTGGAAGAGATACGGCATTGGCAATGCCGGAGGCGGCCGCTTCCTCGTAGGTCGCGACGGCAAGATACTGGCCATCAACCCCGATGCCGCTCAGGTGGAGGCAATATTGGAAGATTGGCTGTAATAACCTGTTATGCAAATGAAGAGAAAAAGACATTGGGCTGTGGCCTGTTCGTTATTGGTTGCAGTGGCCTGCAAAGCACAGTATGGAAAGATATGCACGCATATAGAAGGCGAGGTAGCCGATACGGCAGTGCAGGTGATAAGGGTACGCAGGGTTGATCAGAACAACAGCTATATCTATACGGACACCATACCGTATGCTAACGGCCGTTTTTCTTACGATATCCACACGGCAAAGCCTGCCGTTTATTCAATCTGTGCTTACAATAAAAGATGGATAGGACGGGCGGTGGACTTCTTTGCCGAGGGCGATACGGTGCGCATGAGGTTCGTTCCCGACGATTCCCCTAAGTGGTGTTCGGCCTCGCCACTTAACAAAGAGTTGTTGCGTGTGAACGGGATGACAGACAGCATTTCACTTTGTTACCGAGCGAGATTTGCCAAATATGCTGATTATGATAGCCTGTCGGAGGCCGAACGCAAAGAATATAAGGCACTGAGTGATTCCTACCACGGACTGATTAAGGCGTTCCGGCTCGGTTATATGCGCAAAAATCCCGGGCTTGTCGGGCTTTTCATGCTTTTTGAGTGGGGCGAGCGCTTCTATGATGACAGCGTGGCGGTAAGTGAAGTGGCGTCCATCTACGATGATGTATATGCTGGCAAGTTTCCCGGTTTCCACCTTTCGGAATATATGAAGCAGTGGCGTGCATCACAGAGTGTGAAGGTTGGAGGTCGCTATGTAAACTTCACCGCGCCCGATTTGGATGGCAACGACCACAAGCTGTCGGAGAAAATCAAGGGCAAAGTGGCTCTCATCGACTTCTGGGCGAGCTGGTGCGGGCCGTGCCGCAGGCATTCCAGAAGCATGATTCCCGTTTACGAGAAGTACAAAGACCGTGGTTTCACCATCGTGGGCGTGGCTCGTGAACGTGATGCGGAGGCCATGCGCAAGGCCATCGGGCGCGACAAGTACCCTTGGCTCAACCTCATTGAGCTTAATGACCGCATCAAACTGTGGAACCAATACGGAATCCGCGGCGGTGGAGGCACTTTTCTCGTTGACCGCAATGGCATTATCCTGGCCGTAGATCCCACGGCCAAGGAGGTAGAGGCTATATTGCGTGAGGTACTTTAGTGATGTTTTATGAATCGGCACGCCCCGTATTTAGTTGCAATACGGAGCGTGTCGGTTGTTGCGTGGCAATCAATTTGTGGCCACTCGACAAACATAGGGGGCTTAATCGTACAGGGAGTTATGGAGTTCGAGGACAATGGCATTATTAAAGGAATTGTTTTTGGAGTTAAGGAGTTAGGGGGAGTTAAGGAGTTAAGACAATAGCTTAGAAGCCAAAAATTGAATTTTTTGAAGTTTAGGAGTCAAGTAGTAAAGGAGTCAAGACAATAGCTTTGAAGCCAAAAATTGAATTTTTTGAAGTTAAGGAGTCAAGTAGTAAAGAAGTTAAGACGTATGCCTTGGATGCGGCAGTATTGTCCTCTAACTCCCTATAACTTCTTATAACTCCCTCTAACTTCATCTCACAAAACTATTGTCTTAACTCCTTTACTACTTAACTCCTTAACTCCAAAAAATTCACTCCTTAACTCCTAAGACCCCACTCCTTAACTCCTAAAAAGAACTTACGCCAAAAACGCCTCGATGTTGGCCAGCACTTTCTCGCTCAAACGGCGTGAGGCTTGGCGCGTGCGGCCGGTGGAAACACATGCACAACGCACGTGTGGATGGCCGAGCAGACCCTCGCAACCGAGCGCCCCCACCGTGTCGCAGTAACAAACGTTGTCGCCATCAATCCATTTGGCGAAGGCTTCACCTTGCCATGCAGGCGACAGTCCGGTATTGAACAGAATCTTGTGGTTTCCGAGGCGGGCAAACTCATCGTCACCCAGCAGCACCGTGTTCTTGTTGAGACAGCAGAACACCACGTCGCTCCACGCCAACAGGTCGCCCAAAGGCATGAAACTGTAACCCTTGGCCTTGGCCTGCGGTTTTTCACTACGAGCGAAATAGCCTATCTCTGCACCGAAAAAGCGCATTGCGTCGGCAATCATCCCGCCCGACTTACCCAGTCCGACAACGCCCACTTTCAGCCCCGTTATCTCGCTGGGTTCGCCAAACCATGGTTCCATGCCAAAGCCATGGAGCCGCCTTACGAGCGCACTGACCACATACTCTACCACGCCCTCGTCGCCATAGTCGCGAATGCCGGTGACGGCAATGCCGTGGGCCTCGGCGTAACGTATGTCGACATTGGCGCTCTCCGGTGAATACAGCGAGCAGCACATGCCCACGTAACGCACCTCTGGGCACCGGGACAGCACCTCACCGGGCAATGCCGACGTATAACTGAGCAACACGGCATCGGCATCTCCTATACGGTTGACAATCTCATCATCACCTTGCGGCACGTCGCCAAACATGACAACATCTCCTGCCATTGAGCGCAACCGCTCCTCAGCCCACGGCTCAAGGCCCACAGGCTCTATGGCAACCAATTTCCTAAACTTATCCATATCATTTCGGTTTTATTGCAGTTTCAGCAAACAAAGATACGAATTATTGGCGAAAACAAGACATGATTCCCATCCATAAGCCTTGTTATGGAGCCTTTGCAGCCCACCGAGACGCAACAATAGCGGTAAAAGCACGGCAAAACGGGGGTTATTCAGGCAGCCGGCACACCACCCGCCCGCCGGCTGAACGTCGGCCGCAGGCCACAGAAAGTTTTCTTTGCACACGCGCTCATTCGCCATCCCAATATTCGTCGGTTACGTTTTTTTTCTGTAACTTTGTCGCAAATTAACAACTAATTCATACATGACAATCAAGACAGACTGCTTCCTTGCGTGCCGCAACGCAGCCGAGGCCACCCGGATTGTGGCCGACCTGAGCCGCAGCACAGCCGTAGGGAAGATGACGTTGCTGCTGCCTGACGAAACAGACGACATCGACGACATACCCGAAGGGTGCCATGCCATGGCCGTAGGCACCATCACCGGCAGCGACGCAATGGGTGCCATGGCCGGTACGAGCGAGGCCGAATATGTGCTTCTGTGCACTAAAGCCACATCCATCACATTAGGCGAAGGCGCTGTAGAGCGCATGGTGATGGCTGCCGAAGACTCTGGTGCCGCCATGCTATATGCCGACCACATGGCAGAAGACAACGGCACGGTGAGACCACACCCGGCCATCGACTACCAATACGGAAGCATACGCGACGATTTTGACTTCGGTTCTGTGATGCTCATGCGCACACGGCTTTTGCGCAAATATGCCGCCGCACGCTCCACCGGGCCTCATTACACATATTCAGGACTGTACGACCTGCGGCTGTTCCTAAGCCGGAAAGGCAGGATTGTGCACCTCAACGAATACCTGTACACCGAAAAGGAAACCGACACGAGGGCCAGCGGGGTCAAGCAATTTGACTATGTAAACCCCGCCAACCGCGATGTCCAGATAGAAATGGAGCAAGCCGCCACCAGCCACCTGACCGACATAGGGGCCGCAATAGACCCGTCGGGCTACATCACCCCCGACTTCGACGAGCAGTACTTCGACGTGGAGGCTTCTGTAGTGATACCTGTCAGAAACCGTGAACGCACCATAATCGACGCCGTGAAAAGCGCCCTGTCACAAGAAACCGACTTCGATTACAACGTGATAGTGGTCGACAACCACTCTACCGACAATACCACGGCACTGCTGTCTGGTGTGGACGACCCGAAACTGATACACATCATACCCGGGCGAACCGACCTCGGCATCGGCGGATGCTGGAACACGGCCGTGGCCGACAGGCGCTGCGGGCGCTTCGCCGTGCAGCTTGACAGCGACGACCTTTACAGTTCGACGGCAACGCTGCAACGCATTGTCAACGCGTTCCGTGAGCAAAAGGCTGCCATGGTGATAGGCTCCTACCGCATGTGCGACTTCAACCTCAACACACTTCCGCCCGGACTCATAGCCCACACCGAATGGACAGAGGCCAACGGGGCCAACAACGCACTGCGGATAAACGGACTTGGCGCGCCAAGGGCATTCTTCACGCCGCTGCTCAGGCAGACACCGTTTCCCAATACGAGCTACGGCGAAGACTATGCCATGGGGCTCCGCTTCTCACGACACTACCGCATAGGGCGCATTTTCGACGAACTGTATCTCTGCCGGCGGTGGGAAGGCAACAGCGACGCCGCCCTGCCGATAGAAAAGGTGAACGCCAACAACCTGTACAAAGACCGGCTGCGCACCATAGAGATAGAGGCGAGGCAGCAGATGAACGAGGGAAAGGCCGACAGAACAGAGACAGACAGCCTGCAAAGGTTCTTCGACAGGCAACTGCAGACGTGGCCCGACGCACGCCGCCGCTACCGGCAGCTACTTGACGTCAGCACACGCGAACTGGCCTGCGACACCCTTACGCTCAAGGCACAATACAATCCGGCGCGGATGGTTTCAACCGGAGCAAGCATCGACAAAAAAGACATCGGCTCACGGCCGTGCTTCCTTTGCGCGGCAAACAGGCCCGACGAACAGACAACGGCGCCCGCAGGGCAAGGCCACGAGCTGCTTGTCAACCCGTTCCCGATACTGCCCATGCACTTCACCATACCATCACTGCACCACGAACCACAAGCCATACGCGGCAACTATGGCGAGATGCTGAGCCTGCTCGAAAGACATCCCAAGCTGACGGTGTTCTACAACGGCCCCCTCTGCGGCGCCTCTGCCCCCGACCACGCACACTTCCAGGCCGGCACAAGCGGACTGCTGCCCCTGCAAGCGGCCTGGCAAAGGCTGTGCCGCAGCCTCACGCCTGTGCAAACACAGCCCGACGGAACCGGTATATGGCTAATAGCAGAATACCCATGCGCAGCCTTCCTGCTCAGGTCAAACAACAATGACGACGGCCGACAGCTCTTCGACATGCTCTACAACGCCCTGCCGTTGCGCAACGGCGAGCGCGAGCCCATGATGAACATAGTGTGCTGGCACAATGGCAATGAGGTTCTCTCGGTGGTGTTCCCGCGCCGCAAGCACCGCCCCGACTGCTATTACGCCAGCGGCGAGTCACAGATGATAATAAGCCCGGGGGCACTCGACATGTCAGGGTTGCTCATAACGCCCCGCAAGGAAGACTTCGACGGGCTGACACCCAAGGCCGCAACAGCCATACTCAGGGAAGTGTCGTGCTCGGAAACCGACGTGGCCGACATCATAACCAAAGTGAAGGCTGCCGCAAAAGCAGCCAGATGCGCCAACCAAGCCATGCAGGAACCACATGTGGCCGTAGGCATCATGAGCCGGAAGCGAATAGACTTCACGCTCAACGCCCCCTACTCGGCGAAGGGCGAGACCATAGTGGGCGAACAGACCGTAGAGTTTTCCGAAGGCGGGATAGTGTGGCGGGGCAACCAATACCGCGAACTCACATTCACACCGCTGGCCCCCGACGCCTCGTTCTCGCTGCATGAGGTGACCATAGGCGTGAACTTCCATTGGGAACGCAAGGAGACACAGACGTTCAACGGCTCGCTCCACCTCGTGGTCGAGGCAGACAGCATCACTGCAATAAACCGACTGCCGGTTGAAAAGTATCTCGTCAGTGTGATATCCAGCGAAATGAGGGCCACGTCGTCGGCCGAACTGCTGAAGGCACACGCCGTCATCTCACGCAGCTGGCTGCTTGCCCAAATGGAGAAGAGGCGCAGCCAGCGGGGCAACTCGGGCGGTTTCTTCTCGTTTGCAAAGCACGACGACGAAGCCATAAAATGGTATGACCGTGAAGACCACACCATCTTTGACGTCTGCGCCGACGACCATTGCCAACGGTACCAGGGCATTACGAGGGCCGGCACGCCCTCGGTGGAAAACGCTGTGAAAGCAACAAGGGGCCAGATACTGGCATACGGCGAAGAAATATGCGACGCACGGTTCAGCAAATGCTGCGGCGGAGTGACCGAGGAATTCCAATATTGCTGGGAAGACACCCCGAAACCTTACCTCATCGCAATAAGAGACGGGGCAAAGGGAGCATTGCCCGACCTGACGAAAGAAGACGAAGCGGAACGCTGGATACGCTCTGCACCAGAGTCATTCTGCAACACCGCCGACAAGAAAGTGCTTACTCAAGTGCTCAACGACTACGACCAGGAGACTCCCGACTTCTTCCGCTGGAGGGTGGAATACACCCAGAGCCAACTGGCGGAGCTTATATGCAAGAACCTCGGCGAAGACTTCGGGGCAATAACCGACCTCGTTCCGCTGGCAAGAGGGAAGAGCGGACGCATCTGGAAACTGCGAATAGTGGGCACAAAAAAACAGTTCACTATAGGAAAAGAGCTCGAAATACGCCGCGCCCTGAGCGAAAGCCACCTATACAGCAGCGCATTCGTGGTTGACAAAAGCGATATAGCAGACGGCATACCGGGCCGATTCACCATCGTAGGTGCCGGCTGGGGCCACGGCGTGGGGCTCTGCCAGATAGGCGCCGCGGTAATGGGCGAGCAGGGATACAGCTACGACCGCATACTGCTACATTACTACCGAGGGGCTGAAATCAAGGAGATATACAGATAGGACTTACGCCATCACAACAAGGTAAAAGCAAGGAGACTTATCAGTCACAATGAAAACGACACCAAAGACAACCAAACGACGCAGCCCGTGGACATGGGTTCCAACGCTGTATTTTGCCGAAGGCATACCCTACGTGGCCGTAATGACCATATCATTAATAATGTACAAGAGGCTCGGACTGTCTAACACAGACATCACCCTCTACACTTCATGGCTCTATCTGCCATGGGTCATAAAGCCATTCTGGAGTCCGTTCATCGACATTATAAAGACCAAACGCTGGTGGATTGTGGCCATGCAGCTGCTCGTTGGGGCCGCATTGGGCGGAGTTGCCTTCACCATCCCTGCCGAATGGTGGCTTCAAGGCACCCTGTTCTTTTTCTGGCTGATGGCATTTTCGAGCGCCACTCACGACATAGCTGCCGACGGTTTCTACATGCTGGGGCTCGACCAGCACCAGCAGGCGTGGTTTGTCGGCATACGATCGACATTCTACCGCATAGCCACCATCTTCGGACAAGGCGTCCTGGTGATGATTGCCGGCAACCTGGAAGTGCTCACCCGGAGCGTGAGATACTCGTGGAGCCTGATGTTTTACTTCATGGCGGGCTTGTTCATTGCCCTCTGGCTCTACCACAACTGGGCCCTGCCGCAACCTACCGAAGACAACGACAGGGGCAAGATGGGGGCAGGCAAGCTGATAAGCGAACTGGGTGACACCATCAAGACCTTCTTCATCAAGCCGCAAGTCGTGGCCGGCATTTGCTTCATGCTGTTCTACCGGATGCCCGAAGGGCTGCTCGCCAAGGTCTCGGCCCTGTTTCTCATCGACGCAGGACACAACGGAGGCCTCGGCCTTTCGCCTGCCGAATACGGATTGGTTCAGGGCACCGTGGGGGTGATAGGCCTGACCCTGGGAGGCATTCTCGGCGGCATAGCAGCCAGCCGCGACGGACTCAAGCGCTGGCTGTGGCCCATGGTATGCGCCATAACGCTGCCCGATGCAGTATATGTTTACCTGAGCTACGCCATGCCCGACAGCCTGCTGGTAATCAACGCCTGCGTGTTTGTAGAGCAATTCGGCTATGGTTTCGGCTTCTCGGCCTATATGCTGTACCTCATATACTACAGCCGCGGCGAGCACAAGACGGCCCACTACGCCCTTTGCACGGCGTTCATGGCCCTGTCGATGATGATACCGGGCCTCTTTGCCGGTGCATTGCAAGAGGCCGTTGGCTACCGCATGTTCTTCATCATCGTCATGGTAGCATGCTCGATGACGTTTGTCGTGTCGGCATTCCTCAAGATAGAGCCCGACTTCGGCAAGCGAAAAACTGAGCAGGAAGAGCCGGACGCGCATGAGTGCGATAGGGAATCCCCTAACATGAAATAGGCCTTTCACAACCGAAGTGAATGGAATTTGAATTAAATTTGCAAACAATCATCAAAAGACAACGACTTATGCAAAAGACAAGACACTACATCAAAGCCATTGCCATAGCCATTGTGGCGATGGCAACAATGTCCGGGTGCACCGACGACGACACGCAACAAGCATACGACCTCAACGGATACTGGCAGGGAAGCATACAAGGCGACTACTACTCCGACCGCTACGGAGGCGGCGACAGCTGGGACACGGAGATATGGTTTGTGCAAGACGGAGATTTCTCGAACGGCGGTTACGGGCGCGAGATAGACTACGCACGGTACAGCGGTATTGTCAGTGACGTGGAATTTGTGTGGGAAGTGCGCAACGGACGCATCTATATAGACTACGACGACGGCTACCGCATCATCATACGCGACTACGAACTATACCAAAGAGGCAACTCCGAGCACTTCCGCGGCTACTTCGACAACTGGGACACCGGCGAGACCCTGGCTTCGTTCGACCTCATTAAAGTTGGCGGTTGGAGCGACTGGACCAGACGGTATGCCCCGAAGCTCAAAGCCGACGACCAAGCCTTGCCAAACGACACGACCGGCCGGTGATAGCAACACCACCACCGGCCACAAGCCGACAGGCCGACACTGCAGACAAACAAATCCCCGGCCGGGTCATCCAGGCCGGGGATTTGTTTATAAATATCATAACAACGTTGCATGGAAACGGCGCAGGAAAACACTTCACAGCCCCGCTTCAGCAACATGCCTCAGTCAAGTACAGTCCCCTTGGTGACCGCAAACCGGCCACCACCGGTAAGGCACAACACTGCCGCACCCAACAGGTAAAGCAGCGGCAATTCTATGACCAGGCCGCCGGTCATGGGCGACAAAGAGAACATCTCAGAGGCGTGAGCCATGAGTATGGCAACCACCATATTGCCGGCGAAGACAACTGAAGCCAAGCGAGTCCATATACCGCAGATTATCATCAGCGATGCCACCAGCTCGGCAAGCAGCGAGCCATAGGCAATAAACGATGGCAGGCCGATGGCGGCAAGCATGTCGCCAATGAAACCAACGCCGTAAATCAACTTGTGCATGCCGTGAAACAGCATCAGACCACCTAAAGCGATACGCAACAACAACAGTCCGAGGTCGGTGCTGCGAAGAAAATCCTTTTCAAATTTCATAATTCCAATTCCTTATTTTATTCAACCTTTCATTCAAAGTGAGGTTGCTATGACGCCGGCCGGGCCGGTTGGGCAACTTGCTTTTGCCACCGGCCCAAGGCCGCACTTATCATGAAAATAATTTAAAACATTATTTTTAACACATATAAATATACAGTTAATCGTTTGAATACACAAGCATAGCGCAGCTTTTAAAGATATTTAGTATTGCTTTTCAGAAACTCTCCATCCTCGAGCTCGCGCAGGGCCACATTCAGTTCACGCTCTTCGTTCATCACTATAGGCCCATACCACGCCACTGGCTCATGCAGAGGGGGCGCCGACATGAGCATCACCCTGGCTCCGCCTTCACCGGCCTCAATTGTCACGGCATCGCCGTCAACGAGACGCGCTGCGGTTTTCTCACTGATGTGCGAGCCGCCCGAAACCACGCTTCCAGACAAGGTAAACAGCATCACGGTGTTTTCCGGCTTCACATCGATGGCCAGCCTGGCGTTTGAATCGATGCTTATGTCGTAATAATCGAGCGGGACATACTTGCCTTGCCATCCCTTTTGCCCTGTATACTCGCCCGTCAGCAGCCTAAGCGTGCCTCCGTCGAGCTTGAATTCCTTTATCTCATCGCGCAATATGCCATGGTATGCCGGTGCGGCGGCCATCTTTTGCTTTCTCGGCATATTGAGCCACAGCTGCAAGCCCAGCAACCTGTCGCCCGAAGGCTGCTCAGAGTGAAACGCCCCCGAGCCGGCCGTGAGCCACTGCGCCTCGCCGTCGCCAATGGTTTGCTTGCTGCCCAGATGGTCTTTGTGGGTCATTCGGCCCTTGGCTATGAAGCTCACTGTCTCTATGCCACGGTGCGGATGTGCCGGGAAACCGCGCCTATAATCGTCGGGGTTGGTACTGTCAAACGAGTCGAGCATCAGAAACGGGTCGAAATCATAGACCGTCTCGTTGCCCAAAACCCTCACCAGGCTAACGCCGGCTCCGTCTACCGCCCTTACGCCTTTTACTTTCTGAATAACTTTTCTTTCTTTTGTTGCCATATCATTTATAATTTATAATCACATCTCACCAAACTTTCCGTTGCCGAAATCCCTGAATGCCTTGACCAAATCTTCGTGGTTGCTCATCACAAAAGGCCCCATGCCATAGATTGGCTCGTTGAGAGGCTTACCGGAAAACAGCAGCACCACAGTGTCGTCTTCGGTCGCAACGACATTGAACTCCTCGCCTTTGCGCTTGAACTTCAGCAGGTTGTCTTGCGGCACATCAACGCCGTTGACTTCGACAGCACCGCTAATCACAAGCAATGCCGTGGTGTTTTCCTTCGGGAAGGCGAAGTCGGCCGCAGCCCCCTTGCCCATCCTGACATTGAAAAGGCTCAAATCGGTGACGCTCTTTGCCGGGCCCGCCACGCCCTTGTATTCTCCGCTGATTACCTCTACCACCCCTTTGCCGCCGGGCAAAGCATAGAAGCCCATGTCTTCATGTCTTATTGCCTGGTACGACGGCGCGTCGGCCTTATGGCTTTCGGGCAAGTTCACCCAAAGCTGAACCATCTGGAAATCGCCTCCCCTCGATGCAAACTCCTTCTCAAAAAGTTCCTCGTGCAACACGCCACCGGCCGCTGTCATCCATTGCACATCGCCCGCGTGTATCACGCCATGGTTTCCCTTGCTGTCGCGATGGGCCACACTGCCATGGTAGGCCACCGTCACCGTAGAAAAGCCGCGGTGCGGGTGCGGCCCCACCCCTCTCTGCACGCCAGGCTCAACATGCATCAGCGCATTGTAGTCGAGCAGTATGAAAGGGTCCATGTCGTAGCGTCCGAGACCATCTACCTGCGGTATGAAGTTGTGCACCCTGAACCCGTCGCCAACCATGTGAACTCCCTGCGGGTGTGTCACGAAGTCTATCTGTTTCTTTTCCATTCTGTATGTTCCTTTCTGCCGGTTGCGCTTGTTGCATCCCGACAATTGCCTTCATGCAACAACCCGGCCAAGGCGCGCCAACGCGCAAGCTTTTCAGTCGCACACGACTGACTTGACCTTTTTGGCAGGAAAAGGGTCTTTTAAACGCGAAAAAGGCCCGCCAATGAAAAAACTGTGTAACTTTGCAGTTCCAAGCAAACAAAACCACACAATGGGAAATATACCATCTCAGCAATTAGACGACGAGGTAAGCTTCAAGCTGTATGCCCTCAACAGGCTCATCCAACAGACATACCAGACCTACCTTGTGCCTTTGGGCATCACCTATCCGCAATATCTTGTGATGAAGATACTCATGAAACAAGACGGGGTGCCCGTAAACGTAATCTCTGCCAGGCTCGTGCTCGAGAGCAACACGGTCACCCCGCTGCTCCAAAGGCTTGAAAAGCAGGGCCTGGTAATGCGCGGCTACAACTGCACCGACCAGAGGCAGCGCATAATTTCACTGACAGACAAAGGCAAAAGCATGCGCCAGAGCATCGACGACGTGTCGGGCCTGGTGGCCACCTCGCTGTCGGAGATGGACATGAGTTGCTCTGTGGCCGAAAGCCTTGGCCGCCTCCTCACCGAGTTCATTGCCAAGATAAGCTGACACTACAGCCATCGGCGGGGCGCCGCCGGGGCATCAGGCCGGGGCGCCGCCACCATGGGCCACTGACGCATGACGAATGTTCCCTCATGCTTAGCCATAGTCTACGCTATGCGACGAAACATGCGGGAACAGCCATCGGCCCCTCCTACAGGGCAGCAGAGCCGGCACCGGCAGCCACACCCGGGGCGCGGCCCCGGCGAAACCGGCCTCACTGCTTCTGCAGCAGCGGGAAACGCCTGCCGTAGGTGAGCATGCGCCATATCCACTCGAGCGGCCCGAAGTTGAAGAAACGCAGCCACAGCAGACTGAAAAGCGCCTCGACGAGCCACACGCCAACGGCCACCGGCACCACCAGCGACAGGCCCATGGATGCCCCCAGGCCCAGGCCAATGCCGTAATATATGGCCATGCCCCAAACAGACTGGCCGATGTAGTTGGTAAGGGCCATGCGCCCGGGAGCAGAGAACAGGCTGAAGACCCTTGCCCGGGGATGCCTGTTGTAAACAAGGCAGATGGCGGCTACATAGGCAAAGCCCACTATGTAGACGCTGACAAAGTAGAGAAGACTGTGGGCCGCGTTGCCCCACGGGTGGCCGTTGACAGCACTCCACGCATATACCACCGACAAAGGCAACCCTGCGAAGCATCCAGCCAGCGCCACCCTGCGCAGCATGCGCCGCCGCATCACGGTGTGGGCATACATGCGCCGCCGCCCTATGCAGAAGCCGATTAGAAACAATCCCATCACCTTGAAGTAGCGGTTGCCGTCGACAAACTCCTGCACGCGCACCAAGGCTCCCTGCACCAGGAACTGGAACACGCCGCCATAGCTGTCGGCATCGCGCAGCCAGTAAGCGAAATTGTCGTCGGTGATGCCATACTTGGCGCAATAGTGCTGCTGAAGCCTCACCACGCCGGCCGACAGACTTACGCCGGCAAACTCGCAGGCGAAATCGATTATCACCGGGACGAAGAGCAATACGGCCGCCCACGACAGCAGTGTGCGGTCGGAACAGTTGCGGAACAACGGCAGCAACATACCCATCAGCGCATACAGCATGAGTATGTCGCCGCTCCATATAAACATGAGGTGCACAAAGCCGAAGCCCAACAGTATGGCCATACGGCGGTAGAATATGCGGAAGCCGCTGGCCCCGCGCCTCATGGCGTTGCTTATAATGATAGAGAAACCTATGCCGAAGAGCAACGAAAAGATGGTGTAAAACTTTCCATCCACGAAGACATACTGCAAGAAACGCACCCATCGGTCGGCCCCGGCCGTAGGCATGGCTGCCACGGCGTCGGGCTTGAGAAAGGTGAAAAGCGCAAACTCGGGGAAGTTGGCCACCGCTATGCCCACGAGGGCGAAGCCGCGCAATATGTCGAGTATGGCGAAACGTTCTTTCTTCCTTACGGGCATGGCCATGCCGCCATGCCCTTCACGGATATTTTCCATGTGTGTATTTTGTATTTATGTTATAAATGCTGGCCGTAGGCCGTGCCCATGCCGGCATGCCCCCGGCCACACGGCCGGTGCCTACTTTTGCGTGCCCGCAACGGCTGTCTGCCCAAGCGAGCCAACAAACTGACAATCAGCGGGTTGCAATACGGGTCGTTTGGGATTGCGAAACGTGCCGTTTCGGGTTGTAAAACGGCCCTTATTGCAGTGCAACATGTGCCCCGCTGCCATGGCCAACGGCATGCAGGCCCCACCGGGGCGGCCCGGCCCCATCCTGACGGCATGCCAGCATGCACTTTCAGAAACACGTAAGTAGGTGTTCAAAATTAATTGCCATCAAATTGTGCGCTATTTCGGAGATGCATGCCAAAGTCCGAAGAGAGAGCGTAGCGGGCTACGCGACCGATGAGACTTTGGCATGCGGCCCGAAAGAGCACACAAGATGGTGGCAAAGATATGGAAGACACCTGCAAGGTCTATTGTATCGGTTAATTTTGAACAGCTACTTATCATCATTTGTCTTGTGTTGGCAAAAACATCAACCACTACCGAACCGACAGCCAACGGCAAGCCTGCGCCACAGCCACGGGAAAGGCAGCCGTCAGCGCCGCCTGCTCACCAGCATGACGCTGAGTAGTATCACGGCCAGCCCGCACAGCTGAACAATGGTGACATGCTCGCCGCCCACCCCCGCGCCAATGGCCACGGCAACCACCGGGTTGACATAGGCGTGGGTTGCAACCTCGGTTGCCGGCCTCACCTTCAGCAGCCATACGTAGGCCGTATAGGCCAGTATCGACCCGCATGTCACAAGATACAGCAATGCAGCCCAAGCGCGGCGCGGCACCTCGCCCAGGTCGGTCTGCTCGGCATCGCCGCCAAGCAGCGCGCAAACCCAGAACGCAGCGCTGGCCGAAAGCATCTGCCAGGCCGAGCCGGCAAAGCCGCCCACCGCCTCTGTGCCGCACGAGCGGTACTTTGTGTAGAGCGTGCCCAGCGCCCACGAGACACACCCGGCCACGAGCAGCAGCACCCCACGCTCATGGTGGACGGCACTGCCGCCGGAGCCCAGCTGCTCTACATAGAGCAGTGCCACGCCGCCAAAGCCCATCAGTATGCCGGCCACGGACACGGGATTGCTGAATGTTTGCCGCCACGCCGGCACGTCGAGCAGCATTATCCACACCGCGGTAGACGAGGCGACTATGGCCACCAGACTGCTGCTGACATATCGCTGGGCGAGCATGATGACGGCCATGTCGACAAAAAGCAGTACCAAACCGCTCACGGCCGAACGCCGCACCAGTCCCGTGCGCCACACGCGCTCACCGCGCAGGCGGCAGACGGCAAGCAAGATGAGCCCTGCCGCCGTGAAGCGGAAAGCCCCGAGAAGAAACGGCGGCAGCCCCTCGAGGGCCACACCGATGAAGAAATAGGTGGAGCCCCACACCACATAGACCAGGAAATAGGCTATGATGATGGCTGTGCGCGACGCTGCCTGCGTGCAGTTGCCAATGCTCATTAGATTCGGTTTGGGTGGTTGAAGAAAACTACCTCACGGCTTATGCCTACAGGCGGCAGCCTTACGGCCGTGTCTCTATCACGCAGTCGGCCGGCGCCTTGATGTTCTCGTCGATGGTGACAGAGCCGATGGCGTCGGCCACGATGCGCCCCGACGTGGGGTTCTTTATGTTGGTTATCGAGCCGCGTATGTCGGCCTGAAGCGTGGAGTATTCGAAAGCGCGGTCGCAGTCGGGGCCGAAGGTGCAGTTCTCGAGCACCAGGTCGTGGGCATAGCAGAGCGGTTGCTCGCCCGTGATATGGCAGTTTACCAGCCTAAGGTTGCGCGAGTGCCACCCCAGGTATTCTCCGTTGAGCTCAGAGTCGTAGACGGTGACGTTCTCAACCTCCCAGAAAGCATCCTTGGTAGTTATGCGCGCATTGCGCAACTCTACGTTCCTCACGTATTGGAACACATACTTGCTCTCGCTCTCCAGCCCGTCGATGGTGATGTCTTCGCTGAACATGAACGGATAGGTCCCGCCCTGCAGCTTCAGGTTCTTGGCATTGATGCGCTTGCACCGCCAGAACACCTCGTCGGCATCGGTCATCTCCACGTTCTCGATGTCAATGTCGTTCATCTCGCGAAACATCTTCGGGGCGTCTATCTTGGTGTTTGTCATCTTCAGGTGGTCAGAATACCACAGTGCCGAACGCCCGCCGACGTCGAAGTAACAGCGGTCGATGGTAAACCCATGTACATGCCAGAAGGGGTAGTTGCCCTCAAAACGGCAGTTGGTCGCAATGATGTTGCTACACTCTTTTATGGCCGACTCACCCTCACGGATGGTCACATTGTCGATGTGCAGGTCGTGTGATGCGAACAGCGGGCGCTCTCCGCCAAACTCAGTGTTGCTGATTGTCTTCATTGTATAATTTGTTTTATCTGTTTATATTTTCAGTTTGCCGCCCGTCTTCTGTGGCTTCACTCGCCCGGCAAGGCGGCCGGCAATTCATTTTCGCTGCAAAATTAATATTTTCAACCGAGTAAACGGATATATCATTTACGGATGTTTTGGCATAAATTACTTGTTTGTGATTCTTTAAGTTCCATTTAGTTTTTGTGTGAAAGCCGCGATTGAAAGGCATCATTACCTGGACGCCACATATTCACACCGCATTCACAAACGGCCTCTCGGCCACCACGTGCCACGCCAATGACGACACAACCCCACGCCCGACAAGGCATTTCAAAGAAACATCACGGCCGTGTCGGCCCGGCAGCCGGAGTCTTAAAGAAGCCGTTTTGCTTTTCAACCGCCGGATAGAGGCATATTTTAGAGGCCGATTTGTTTGTTTGCCAACGAGCATGGCGGGCCATGTGATGAAACAAACATGCAAATATGGCCTCAAAGACATTCAATGCAACTGTAATAAGTAGCTGTCCAAAATTAACCGATACAATAGACCTTGCAGCTGTCCTCTATACCTTTGCCACCATCTTGTGTGCTCTTTCGGGCCGCATACCAAAGTCTCATCGGTCGCGTAGCCCGCTACGCTCTCTCTTCGGACTTTGGCATGCATCTCCGAAATAGCGCACAATTTGATGGCAATTAATTTTGAACACCTACTTAAAAGACAACTTTAATGAAATCAAAACTACTTCAAGAAAAGCAAGAGCCGAAAAAACAGAAATACAATAATAGTATAAAATACCCGTCTACTCTAAACTATTTTGTATATTTGCAATCAGTTCAGACACCACGGGGAAATAGAGGGCACGCCCTCTCACTGGCCGTCTGAATATGCCATTGCGGCACAACCGCATACATACATCAAACGTTTTGAATCGTAACCGAACAAGACACGAAATCAACAAAAACAAAAAATACAACGATATGAACAGGCTTTTATTCATATTTTTGCTAATGCTTACGGTCGCAAATGCTGCGGCCCAGCGCGAGACTGAAGTCATAGAGACGCCACAGCAAGTGGAAAACAATGGCTTGACCCTGAAGCGCAAGGTGGCCATTGGCAGGTTCTCGAACGAGACCCAGTATGCAAAAGGCATATTCTACGACAAGGAGAACGACCCGATGGGCAAGCAGGCGCTTGACATTCTGTCGGCCAAGCTTGCCGCCACCGGCAAGTTTATACTGCTGGAGAGAAACGACCTTGCTTCTATTCTTGACGAATGCCAGAAAGGCAACGGCACGGCACAGACCATCGGAGCCGACTACATGATCATCGGCTCGGTGACAGAATACGGACGGAAGGAGACGGGCAAGAACCGCGTATTCTCCGCTCAGAAGACCCAGACCGTGGATGCTGCCGTGGCCGTAAGGCTGGTCGATGTGTCGACCGGCCTCATAATCTATGCCGACGAGGCCAAAGGCTCGGCCGAAGTGACCACAAAGACCACCCTCGGAGTGGGCGGACAGGCCGGCTATGACGCAACGCTGAGCGACAAGGCCATATCGGAAGCCATAGGCCAACTGGTGGAGAACATTGTGAACAAGTGTGCCGACAGCCCATGGAAGACTTACTTCATATCCTACGACACAGACGGAGTGCTCATAGCCGGAGGCAAGAGTCAGGGCATAACGGAGGGCATGACGTTTGCCATAAAGACCAAGGGCAAGAAGGTGAAGAACCCGCAGACCGGCATCATGATTCCTCTGCCGGGCAAGAAGGTGGGCCAGGCTACGGTGACAGCCACGGGAGGCAACACGCCCGAGACGGAGTATTCGGTGGTGACGGTGGACACGTCCGAAAAGATTGACGCCACCAACATGGGCAACTACATAATAGAGGAAGAACAATGAGAAAGACTATCATAATGCTCACGCTGCCCCTGCTGATGGCCGGTTGCAGGGTAAACCTGCCCGTGGAGCAGCAGAGCGGCAAGGAAGACAGGGCCTACCTGCTGTTTGTCAGCCCCAATGAGTATGCCGGAAAAGACGTGCAAGTGACCATTGACGGCGGCAAACCGTTCACGGCACGCGTGGTGAAGGGCAAGAAGTCTGCACGCCACGGCACACAATACGGCATAGGAACGGGCACCCGCACCGTCACCGTGAGCCATGGCGACAAGACTCTCTACCGGAAGAAGATTGTGGTTTCCACGCAAGAGGTGAAACAAATCACGCTGCCATGAGCAATAACCTGAAGTGGATTTTCGCCGCCGCGCTCCTGTTATGCGCTTGCACCGGGCCTGAGAGTCTGTACTCGTGGCACAACTATGACAACGCCATCTACAAGTACAACAAGCGGCAGACTGAGGAGCTGCAGGCCAAACTGCTCGACACCTACCGCCGCATGACCGAGTATCAGGGCGGAAAGCGCGGCGTGGTGCCGCCGGGTCTGTATGCCGAATACGGATACCTGCTCTACAAGACGGGCAAGAAGGACGAGGGCCTCAGCTTCCTCCGGCAGGAAATCAAGCTCTACCCGGAATCAGAAAGGTACATCTCACGGATAATAAAACAGATAGAAAAATGAAGAAAACCATAGCCGCCATCGTGGGATGCGCCACACTCACGGCCTGCGTCACCACCTCACCGCCCACCCTCGCCGACCAATATCCGGCCATGTATGAGGAGCAACCGCTGTCGATAGTCATCATGCCGCCCATCAACAACACCAACCACGCCGAGGCAAAAGACTACTTCTATACCTCGCTCTACCATCCGCTGTGCGAAAAGGGCTACTATGTATTTCCGCCGGAAATGACGATGGAGATGCTACAGCACGAGAGTGCATACGACGCCGAGCTGTTCGTCGACGGCGACCTGGGCAAGTTCCGCGATGTGCTCGGCGCCGACGCGGCCCTCTTCACCATAATAAAGGACTGGCGGCGCGACAACGTTGGCGGCAAGATAACGGTAAACATAGAGTACCGCCTGCGCTCCACCAAGACGGGCCGCACGCTCTACGGGCGCGAGGGAGCCATAACCCTCGACACCAGCGTAGACTCTGACGACGACAGCAACAGCACCAGCCTGGCCGGCCTGATAATCAACACGCTCCTCAACGCCATCTCCACAGCATCGACAGACAAGATATACGCGGGCCGCAAGTGCAACGAGCACGTGCTCTCTAACCTGCCCGCCGGCCGCTACTCGGAGTCGTTCCGCAAGGACTCCGTAAACGTGGCAGGCAGCAAACTGGTAAAAGCCACCATAAAGAAATAGCCGCCCCTGTAAGTCATTGACAATCAACTGAGTAACAAAACGTGCCGTTTCATCGTCTGAAACGGCACGTTTTATTGTGCATTACAGTGCGTTTTGCAGCCCGAAACGGCACGTTTTGCAATTCAACAGGTATTCCCTGACTTTGCACCATGGTAAAACGCAACATATTCCCCCACCAAAATCTTCAACAGAAACCAACATGAAAGACAAGAGATTTCACCTTTATTCTAATTTCCCAAAAATCTAACAACACTATTGAAAACTAATAAACAGAATTAGCACTGCACGACCGACAAGATTGAGGCCGGCCGGAAGTGCAACGAATACGTGCTCAAAGACTTGCCTGCGGGCCGCTATTCCGACTCTTTCGGAAAAAGACTCGGCAAACGTTGCCGGCAGCAATATTGTGGAAGCCACCATAAAACAATAGACTGCCGCAGGGCTGCGAACAGAACGCATGGCTCAGGCGGAACCCGGACTAAGACACCACGTCAAGGCCGTACGGCGGCAGGCAGTGCACAACTGACCAAGCAAAACCGCACATAGCAGCCTCCATCGTTTTTGCAACAGCCCAGTCTTTTCTGCTTATGCCGGCAAACATAGCTGCCACATTGGGCGCTTACGGTAGGCGAACGGGCTGTGACAACTTGCCCCACGCCCTCTTTGCAAGAGCCGACGCAACAAAACCCAACTGCATGAAAAACACTGCCTACAAACACAACGGGTCACAACAGCACAAGCACATATTGCCGCAAGAGGGCATAAAGCCAAACTGACGGCCAAACATTGGCCGTTTTGACATTAAAACTAAACGGCACTCGAATATTTGGAGAATATTTATTATATTTGCCACAGCAAGTTAGCAAAAGGGAAATGGCCCGGATAGCATCACTGGCCGATGACAGATTCCTCACACTGTGCTGTAAAAGAAACTCTAACAAGATTAAAACAATTTAGCATGGGAAAAGAAAACAACCAAACAGGAGTATTTGTGGCATTCGTGCTACTGTCTGAATGCCAGTGGGACAAAGCAAAACTCATTAACGACTGCAAGGCAGACTGGGGCATCGAACTGGCAGACAACGACAGCGACGACGCTATGGTTTGCACACTCGGCGACATTACGGTGGCAGCCGCCTTTATGCCGGCCCCGGTTCCGAACGGCGAGGCCGAGCATTACGCAGCCGCAAACTACATGTGGCCGGAAGCCGTCGACGCGGCCAAAAACCACAAGGCCCAAATCATTGTCTCGGTGATTGGCAAGGAGGCCGGACTGATAGAGCGCGGCAAGCTGTTCACCAAGATCGTGGCTTCATGCCTCAGGCAGGATGGAGCCACCGCCGTATATACCGACGGGGCTGTGTTCCAACCGGGCTTTTACAGCGATGTGGCGTCGCTGATGAAGAAGTATGACGACGCCCTGCCGATATTAGACTGGGTGTGGTTTGGCGTTTACCGCACAGCCGAACACTCGGGCATATACACTTACGGCATGAGAAAGTTCGGCAAGGAAGAGATGGAGGTGTATGCCGACAATGCCGACCTGAACGACATGCGCGACTTTCTCCTTAACATAACGGCCTATGTATTGGATGGCGACGTGACCCTCAACGATGGCGAGACCTTGGGATTTTCGGCAGAACAGAAGCTGGCCATAACCATAAGCGACGCCATTGCATTGGACGGCAAGAGCATCAAGATTGAATATCCACGGTAGAGCCGGGGTGCCTTAGGCCGTAAAATGCGGCCAAAGGCAACATGAACAATAAAGCAACCCTAAAATCAACAAAATGAAAAAAGACCCATCCAAGCTGATGACCGAAGGCAGATTTTGGTCGATTATTGAAGATTCCAACCACGGACGGCGCCTCAAGGAATGCCTGGCCCCGCTGTCTGAAGACGAGCTGTTTGGCTATATGTATTGGTGGACGCACTTTTGCAACATGTCGTACAGGCAAGACCTGTGGGCTGTGGCATACGTTGTGCTCGGCGGATGCAGCGATGACTCATTCGACTATTTCCGGTTCTGGCTCATTGCCCGGGGGCGCGAGGTGTTCTACAAGGCATTGGAGGATGCCGACTCGCTTTGCGACGTGTTCGCCAAACTCGAAGACCCGGAAGACAACGACTATCCTGAACAAGAGGAACTTGACTATGCCGTCATTGAGGTTCTCGAGGAGCGGACCGACGACGAAGACTATTTCAATGTTGCAGCAGAACGCTATTCCATGCCGCTACGCACGTATGACATTGATTTTGAGTGGGATGAAGACGACGAAGAGTCTATACGCAAGGTATGCCCGCGCACATTTGACAAATGGTGGGGCAACGATGTGTTCTGAACATGGCTGCATATTGCCTGCCGGCATAGGACACAACGGTTGGCCACCGGCATGCCGCCATACACGATACCCAAAGCCATGGCAAGGCAAACGGCCATGGCGAGCCGGATAAAGCAACAGACTGGTAAAACCACCTTGGGAATGAAGCCCCCAAGGCTAAGCCTGCGCGCAACGGCCCGACAACAGGGAGAAAGCAACAAAAGACGACGACGACAATGAAAATAGTTCCTCTGGTTTTTATAGCAGCTTGTATGCTTAACGACAACTACAGCCTTTCGGACAACCGGCAAGGCCTTGCAGCGGAACGCAACATACTGCATAACGACACCGTAAGCAGGTTGGTGCCTGCAGACATCGGGGCTTTTGAAAACCAACCGCAACATGTCGACACCACTTTCGGGGCGTGGCATATGAGCATCGAGCAGTTTTACCACGGTCATGAACACCTCGACACATGCGGAATCGGAGCACAACGGTATGCCATATATGCCAGCCGAATCACAATAAGCAAAGACGGCAGGCCTGTTATCAAAGATTTCGTTGTGTCACCCCAAAGCTTTATGGCAGAACACTCGGTCGGACAGACTGAGTTGACGGTCGGCCCGCTATACTTCTCTCCCACTACTTGTTACGCATACGCTTCTTGTTGCGAATCTGGTACAGACAACTGCACAACGCGAATATTGGCTTTCACCCCGTCATATCCAGTATGCCAATACCCGCACGACAATGTTATGGATGAGGATTTGTCGACAGAGGCAAGCTTTATCTCTGAGTTCCTGGCACTGTGCATGCATGAGCTGTCGCTGCCGGAACAGTCACGCCAATCAGTCGATGAAATACTGCAAGCCTATTGCTCGCCAGCCTTGCAGGCCCGACTGGCCGACGGCAATATGTTAGGAAACATGCTGTGGGGAAACGGGAGGCCAAGTTGGAAATGGCTGGAGACAACAACATTTGAGTCGGTCGGCACCATAAACAACATGCACAAAATAGCAATGAGATTCCAAAAACTGCCTGACAGCACTCAAGTGACAAGATATTTCTACTTGGAATGCCCCGAGCAACACTATGGTGTGATGCACCTGACAGACATCAAGCCATGAGGCTGTGACACTACGATGTACCCGGAGCGACATAAACGACATTAATTTTCGAGATGCACATTACACGTATCACACTGGCAATCATACTATCTATGCTTCTGTATGGATGTTCCGACTGGTCGGAAATGCCGACAGACAGTCAACTTATAAGCATATTCAACGCCAAAAGAAGCAGCTTCGAACAAACAGCAGAAACCGTGTGGCAAAGCAATTGCGACATGTATTACACTAGCAATGGGTACGGGCCAGACAGCCTGCTGGCAGCTGACGACTCGTTGCTCTACGCTTTTCTCAAAGCCAACAGCCCACGCCTTGATTCACTTGTCGAGGAAACACGTTGCCTGTGGATAGGGTTTCACGCCCCGGAAAAGGGCAAGCCCGATGCCGGGGTGGCCGAAGACACATGCGTAGAGTTCACATACTACTGCAAGGCATTCACATCGTTCGGGCTGTATAAGAACATCATTTACAGCAAGACACCGCCACATTCGGAACTCATAGAGGGCAAAGACCTCAACGAAGTGTTTTTCGCAAGACACGACTCCGACTCATACAAAATGGTTGACATATATAAGCCAATCGACAAGAACTGGTATATACGCATACAATACTTCCCGTAATGCGACTCACGACAATAAATGATAATACAGCCTATGAAACGAATTGCAATGGCATTGGCCCTCGTCGGGGCAGTGATAGCGGCAACGGCACAGAAAATAACCGAGTGGAAAGATCTGCTTACCGTGGTCGACGAACACCAACGCACGGTGTATTACAACAGGGAATCGGGCAAACCGCTCAAAGGCGAATACCGAATAAAACGCGGACTCGACCTGGAAACGGTGAAGTTTAAAAACGGAATGATGGACGGAGAATACCGCCGCTACCGCAACGGCGAGTTGCGCGAGGCGGGTAACTATGCCTTGGGGAAGCGCGACGGACTGTTCACGGAATACCATGTAGGGGGCAAGACGGTGATGAAAGAGACCCCGATGAGCAACGGCAAGATTGACGGAACGGTAAGGACATATTTCAGCAACGGTGCATTGGACACTGAAAAGAATTACAAAATGAGCGTGGAAAACGGCAAGGAGCGGCATTTCGACAAAACCGACGGCAAGCCTGTGTATGAGGCGAACTATGCCAACGGAAAGAAAGACGGAATGGAATGGAAGACGACCGACGACGGCCACGGAATGCGTTCGAATATACTGAGACACTACAAGAACGGCGTGCTGCACGGCATTTACCGCAATGAACTGATGCGCAACGACGGCACTCTCGTCTATCTCGTTACCGGACAATATGCCAACGGCGAAAAAACCGGGCAATGGAACGAATGCAACTGTGAGACCGGTGCCGTGGAAACAAAATGGCATGGCAAAGGAAACGAATGACTGTAAAGAGGCTATGGCATGGGAAAAATAAATGTTGGAGACTGGGTAACGCAATACAAGGCGGGCTACTGGATGGTGAAAGAGCTGCACGCCAAATGCTCACTATTCGACAGCGGCGGGCTTCATAAAGGCGATCCGGCAGGCTTTATAGCCGTATTACAGAAAGCATTAGGCAGCAGATTCAATTTTGACATGGAAATGTCGGCATGCGACTTGTCGCTGTGCAGCCCTGTAACAAAAGCCGAAAAAAAAAGATTGACAAGTATTTCGACGGACATCCGGATGAGAAAACGAAATTTGAGACATACGAGGCAACTGTTCCGCCAAGCGTCACAGCCATCCGCTTGAGCATAGACGAACAGCAACGGGCCCGCCTGGCGGCATTGTTAGACATTGAACTGCCCTGCCTGACGTATCAGAAGGTTGAAGCCCTGCTTGCAGAAAACGGCATTGCAGAGGCGCCGGCAGGTGCTGACAACGCCCTGCTCTACCTGTACGGCTATGTCTGGGAACACGACGCGAATTTCAACCAGGTTTATTTCAACTACGAAATCAAACTAGATGGCTGAGCAAAGCCCACTTAACGACAATGAATGAGCACAAGTTGCCGGCAAAGGCCCTGCCCCCTCGATCAGGCGTTTATGCCGTCACGCGGCCCCATAAGGATTCAACTTGCCCCAAAAAGACAACCGGCGGGAACAGCAAGGGCACCTCGCCGCAAAGCAAACGAGCAAACAACAACGAATATGAATAATACTATCATCCTACCACTTCTGGCTGCATTATCAACAGCAGGCTGCAAAACGGCCTTGCCACCAGCCGACGATGAAATACTGGACAGCTTTGAAAAACACGAAGCGGCATTCAACAGGATATACGACATCGTTGCCTACAACTCGGTGGGCAGCTTCCACTACCCTCCGCTCTACCAATATGAAACAGCCCTGGCAGACTCGGCAGCACGCCAAAGCAATACACCTGACGGCCAGGACGAAGAAACCGACACGCCCGTTTACGGACTGTCAGCACCCGACAGGACGATGCTCGACTCATTGTTGGCCGAGACAGGTTGCGGTTTCATACTCGTCGACCGCGACGGGCCATATACGGCAGGTGCCGAAAACCTCAGTCTCACGATGCAGTATTACTGCCATGGAACCATGAGAGCAACTGTATCAAAAAGCATTGTCTACGATGCCGGATTGAGAAACCGCAAGGACATAGACAAAGCCGAGCACACAGACCTGAACAAGATGTATGGCAAGGCAAACAGCGACACCACTATATACAAACCCATAAAAGGCAATTGGTATATCAAATTAGACGTGTCAAGATACTGACAAGCATTAGCGAGACATCCCATGGGGCATCAAACCCACATGAAATACCATACCAATATGAGTATGAGCAACAAAGACACCGGTGTAATCTGTATCTTCCGCTTCGTCTCCGGCTTGCAAGCGTCGAACATCCACAGCTTGTAATAGTACTGCCAACGGCACGCCCACTCCCATCGACGCAACAACCCGACGAGCCAAAATGCAGCCAATCCGGCCACAACCAGAAGCCCGTGCCTCTGGTGAGCCTGTGCCCACTCGAAATAAGACCCAACGCTGTTGTTTATCCCTTCGTATATATCGGTAACTGTCATAGGCTTGTTGTAAATGCATTCGGTATGAAAATATAATGCTTTACTACCAACAGAGTATTGTAAGTAGCTGTCCAAAATTAACCGATACAATAGACCTTGCAGCTGTCCTCTATATCTTTGCCACCATCTTGTGTGCTCTTTCGGGCCGCATGCCAAAG
>OJQB01000097.1_pt1 | contig 34032 bp, 28 predicted proteins | sample 1598601 | NCBI WGS metagenome assembly OJQB01 (sample SAMN03922496, study PRJEB24848) | human gut metagenome | isolation source: stool sample | host: Homo sapiens | place: Germany | collected 2011-11 | reverse complement strand
CATTTTAGGTTCGAATCCTTATTACGAGCGAAGCGAGTAACAAGGTTATCGGGACCCATTCAAAATCTGTGATTTTGTAAATGGGTGATGTTCTTATTACGGGTTTATAATGCAATTAACCCCGTAAAAACGTTCTGTCAAGTCTTTAAGGTGGAGATTTGCAAAGCAAATACTACCGTGACTTGACAGGTTGTTATACCTCTGCCAATACCTCGGAACAATTTGTTCCGAGGCTTTTTTATGCCCGAATACTGCTTTTTACGGCGGCATTAGGGCATTTTTTCTTTGATTTAAAATATCGTGAGAGTCTTTGAGAGATTTTAAGAGCCGGCTAATTTCAAAATTCCAAAGCCATTTTATTGCGATTTAGGGCATTTATGACTGAAACTTTTGAGAGACATCGCTCAAATCAAAATCGTAACACGAATTGAAATGAGCAAAAACTCCGAGCGAATACAGAAAATCATATTTATAACCGTTGACTTTATAAAATCTCGGGTGTATAATCAAAAAAATAAAGCTGTCTCGGCTGATGAAGACTATAAATTTTGCTGTTTCTGAACACAACAGCAGAGTTTACAGTCTTATTTTTTTGTAGGCGATAATATGAAATTCAAAAAATATGCAACAAAAACGCTGATGATTGTTATCGGATCAATAATATCCGCATACGGAATTACGCTTGCAATAGGCGCAGGTTTCGGCGGCGCAACACTTGCAATATTGTGGCAAGGGCTGACGAATGTGACAGGTATGTCAATCGGCACATCGTCGCTTGTTGTGGCTGTGGCAATGATAATTTTTGCCTTTTTCTATGACAGAAAGCAAATCAATGTCGGCACAATTCTTTACCAAATCATTTACAGTTTTTTCGTGGATGTATTCACAAAAATTCAGCATTATACAGATATTAAAGCGGTTAATTTTGTTATAATGCTGCTTGGCATTGCTATATTTTCGTTCGGAACGGGGCTTTACTCCGCCGCTGATTTCGGCAGGGGCTCATATGAAGCAGTCACATTTTCGCTTGCCGAAAAAAACGGGTGGAAAATCAAAATCGTACGAATGGTTCTTGATATTATAATGGTAATTATCGGCGTTTTGCTCGGCGGTAAATTCGGAATTTGCACAATTGCCACCGTTTTGCTCTCCGGTCCGATAATTCAGGCAACCGTAAGCACTGTTAAGAAATCAAAGATTTTAAAAAACATTTCTTAAAATTCTCATACAAGCCTAAAAGTGATAAGACACACAAAAAGGATGGAATTAGATTTTGAACAAGTCCGTAAAAAATGGACAATAGAAAAAGAGCCCTCTTGATGTAGAATATACATCAGGAGGGAATTTTTATGCCAAGAAGTTATCGAAACGCCCGTTTGTCCGCCCGAAATACGGCATAAATCCATCTGTATAAATGACAATATATCAAATATTATCAATGAATATATATAACAGGAAGCAATAGAATATATGAGACCGGCATTCAGTTTAAATCTGATTGAATAAAGAGCTTTTATATTCTTCGTCATCAAATTGCGCAGTATCCTGCTGTAAATAATAATGCGGATTTAGAGTTTCTTTCGACACCTCTTTGTAAGGTTCGCAATACCTCATACGAATTTGCGGTTATAAGCAAAAATAAAATTCTGAGAGATTTTTGAGAGACGCAAAGTCTGAAAAATGGCTTAAATAGGCGGTTTTGAAAAAAGATTGTGAGCCTCTGACTCCGTCATTTTAGGTTCGAATCCTTATTACGAGCGAAGCGAGTAACAAGGTTATCGGGACCCATTCAAAATCTGTGATTTTGTAAATGGGTGATGTTCTTATTACGGGTTTATAATGCAATTAACCCCGTAAAAACGTTCTGTCAAGTCTTTAAGGTGGAGATTTGCAAAGCAAATACTACCGTGACTTGACAGGTTGTTATACCTCTGCCAATACCTCGGAACAATTTGTTCCGAGGCTTTTTTATGCCCGAATACTGCTTTTTACGGCAGTATTCGGGCATTTTCTTTTGCTTCATATTTTACAAAAACATATAATCATTTATTCGCATAAATAATTATTGTTGTATTGTTTAACGAGATTTACAATACAGAAAAAATAAGAAAATAAAATCATAATAAGCGGCGGAAAAACGCCCAAAAACAATGCTGAAATTTTATTAAACCCTGCCATGTAGGCATCTGCTTCCCAATGTATAATATCATAGATAGCGAGTCCGCCAAAAACCGTTATTAACATAATAAAATAAATTGTCCAAATAACCATCTGAGAAAAATAAAATTTCTTCTTCAAAAGCTTATTATATAATACAGAAAATTCCTCTTTCTGAACTTTTATATTTGAGCTTTGAACAATTACGGGATGCAAACATTTAGCCCTTATATAAAGGAAATTATTATAGCAGCTTGTTTTAATGGCAATTTCCAATTTTGCATTACGATGAATATGCAGCATGTATGTTACTTTGAAACAGGATAAATCATATCTGAAAGCAAACAAATGATTCAATATTCTCTTTTGAAATGATTCGGATAAAAACGAAAATTTCAATTTTCCTAATTGATTTTTCTCAAAAGGAATGCTTTCAAATGTTAAAATATGATTTCCGACTTCTGTTTCAAATATATAATTGATTGCTTTTCCCGTATTTTCAAAGTCCATAGGTTCTTTCCCGTCTAACAGAAGCCGAAATTTATTATACTCGTTAAAGTGCAAGGTCAATGACAATTTGACCTTACCATATTCCGCATTTACCATCGAAGCTACAATCCATTCTGCACATTATTCGCAATAGCCTTTAAAATACATATGTTTATTTCCGCCGAACGGCACGGCTCAAATTTTATTTTTCTGAATATTTTTCAATGAAGCTCTCAACCGTGTTCCAATAAAGCTCCGGCTCAACCGAGGATGAAAGCGCGTGTCCGGCACCATTGACGGTCAAACATTCTTTCTTGCAGGCCGCCGCCGAATACAGCTTATCGAGCATACTGTATGGAACAAGCTCGTCATCGGAGCCGTGAATAAACAGAGTCGGAATACGGCTTTGTTTGACCTGCTCAAGAGCGCTCGCTTGCTTGAAATCATACCCGTCGCGAAGTTTTGACATCACAGATGCGGCGTTGAGTACGGGGAACCACGGTATATGCAGAGCGTTTGCTTCGCATTTGAATTCCTCCCATTCCGAGGTGTAGCCGCAATCCGCAATTATAACCTTGACATTTTCGGGCAGCTCTTCTCCGGAGGCCATAAGCACAGTCGCTGCTCCCATGGATACGCCGTGGAGGATTATTTGCGCATTTGGCTCCCAAGAAATAATAAGCTTTATCCATTCGATAACGTCAAATCGCTCCGGCCAGCCCATTCCTATTTTCGTGCCCTCACTGTCGCCGTGTGCACGTGCGTCTGCTGCCAGAACATTATACCCGAGTGAGTAAAATTTGTTTACAAAACCGGCCATATGCTTGGCTTTGCTTGTGTATCCGTGGCAGACAAGTACATATTTTGAACTGTTGTTTTTAAATATCTTACCGTGCAGACGAAGAGAGTCGGACATAATGTAAACATCATCACCGTGCTCATTGTACCATTTTTTCATTTCGGGCGTACCGGTAAGTCCGCTGTATTTTTCGCTCGCGTCTTCTTCGCTGCCGGATGTGTTCGTGACCTTTTGGACGAGATTGTTGAGCTTACTCATATGTATAGGTGATTTTGTGTTTATCGAGAAATCATAGAATATTTCCGCCGACATTGCGGTCAATGCCGTCAGTCCGCAGAGAGTGCCGAAAACTGCACCTGCATTTTTTCTGTTCATAGAAATTCCTCCGTCATTTTTTTAAATTATACCATACTAACGAATTTTGTTTCAAGTCTTTTGCTATTTATATATTTTACACGGCAATTAGAACTGTTTTTTTATTAAAAAAGCAAAGAGGCTCAAGTAGACCGTTTCAAGCGTTTTGCTCCGTATCGAAAATATTGTGCGGTATTGATTCCGATTTATCGCTTTGATATAATAAGATAAGAGTAATAGAGGTGGATTATGAAAATAACATACATTAACCACAGCGGATTTTTGGTTGAAACCGAGAACTGCTACTATGTTTTTGATTATTACAAAGGCGAGATGCCGAGGCTTGACAAAAGCAAGGAAGCCATAGTCTTTTGCAGTCACTTTCACCAAGACCATTTCAACCCGAAAATCTTTGAAATTCTTGATGATATGGGTGTGAATTATCAGGCTGTTTTGGCAAAGGACATCGGCAAAAAGAAGTATCCTGCCGGTGTGAAAGTTACGACGGCTTACCACGATCAAACCTATATTCTTGACAACGGCACACAGGTTAGTACGCTTCTTTCAACCGACAGCGGTGTGGCTTTTATCGTCAAGACAAGCGAGGGCGCAATTTACCACGCAGGTGATTTGAACGATTGGCATTGGGAAGGTGAGACGGAAGCCGACAACCGCCAAATGACCTCCATGTACCGTGCCGAGATTGACAAAATCAAGGGCGCTCATTTTGATGCTGCATTCGTTCCCCTTGACCCAAGGCAGGAGGAGCATTATGCCGACGGTATGCTTTATTTTTTGAAACATGTCGATTGCAACGCCGTTTTCCCTATGCATTATTGGAACGAACCGAGCGTGATTGATAGGTTTATCACAGAATATCCGCAGTATAAATCACGAATAAAAAACACAGAATCAGCAAGAGGAGAAGAAATATGAGCTTTAGAATGATTCATGAAAACTATAATGTTTCCGATTTGGATAGGTCGATTAAGTTTTACGGTGACGCGCTTGATTTGCACGAGGTCAGACGAAAAACCACCGACGATTTTATTATCGTTTATTTGAGCAATGATTCAAGCGATTTTGAGCTTGAACTCACTTGGCTTAAAGAACATCCGCAGCCGTACGATTTGGGGGAATGTGAGTTCCATTTGGCATTTAAGGCAGATGATTTTGATTTGGCGCATAAAAAGCACGAAGAAATGGGTTGTATCTGCTTTGAAAATCCTGAAATGGGTATCTATTTCATCGAGGACCCGGACGGCTATTGGCTCGAAATTTTACCGTAACACAGAATAAACCCAAAAAGCGTCGGAGAAAGCAAGTCTCCGACGCTTTTTGTATGTTATTAAATAATTTAGCTTCCAACATTCGTTCCCATTCACTTGTTGTCGGGTCAATCAAATTCTGTTGTTAGACATTTATGGTACGTTTTTTTGTACATTTACCTTTAAATACAGATGCGTTGCGGTATTTCCTACCAAACACATATACCTTGATTTATAAATTGAATTAAGATAAAATGATATTATAATTTAGCGGAGGTGAGTGTCATAAACAAGATTTCAAGAGATATTTTCAAAGCGATTCATGAAGGTAAGTGGATTGCTGTGGAATACAGGAATAAACAGCAAAATGTTACAAAATATTGGATTGGAATTAAAAACATAAACCCGTATAAAAAATTGCTTATTGTTGATGGGCTCAATGTCGCTACATCGGAAATGAAAGAATTAAATTTGTATTATGATTCTATAATTGACGCCAATTTGATTGAAGGTTCGTTTTGTAAAATAAACTCTAAACTGCTTGAAGATATAGAAGAACACACCTCAAGGTATTCATTTATTTTTAATAATGTCGCAAATTTGAAACTTCTTGATTATTATAGCGAATGTAATAAACTCGATAACACTCCCTATCGCAACGATTATAAACTTATTGATGAACTTGATGTTGATGTCATTGGTGAAGGAGATTACAATTTAAGCAATGAACAGTTTGATCATTTAGTAAAAGTTTATAATTATGATGCTAAAAATAAGAGTCAAAACAAAATGCCTCGTTCAGTATCTTTGTGTATGAATATATGTAGTATTCATACTAAAAAAGGACTTTATGTACTTGCTTATAAAAAGCTTTTGTTTGATGTCAAAAATCGCACCCTTACACAAGACGATGAAGTATCTGTTTGTCGTGAGTTCACGGTTGACGGTGTAAAGATAAGTGCTCATTGGTTTCTTGATGCAGACGAGTTCCAATTACTTGATAAGTTTGAAGAAAATGCCGAACTTATTAAAGATTTAATTACTAAGAATAATCCTGAATACAACGGTGTTGATGATATGCCATATGTTATGGCTTTATCAAGAGATTTTACAATAAATCTTGATGAAGAGTATAATGCCATTCTTAAAATGTATGAAGATAACACGGTGACATATCCGATTAAAGCATTTTTTGGTGACTTAACGGATAAACCAAGGAGAATTAAAAATTACCCTTTGGCTTTATATAATGATAAAGTAAACCTTGACCAACTTTTAGTAATACATAATGGGTTGAAATATCCTGTTTTGTATGTTCAAGGACCTCCCGGAAGCGGAAAAACAAATACGATTCTCAATACGGTTGTTACTGCGTTTTTTAACAATAAAACCGTTTTGATTTCATCGTACAACAATCATCCGGTTGATGAAATTTATCAAAAGCTATCACATCTTAAATATAAGGGAGATGATATACCTTTTCCGATTATTCGTCTTGGTAACGGTGAAAAGCTTAAGGATGCAATTAAACAAATACGACTTTTATTTAAAGTCACTTCGTCAATGCAAGTGTTTGATTCGTCATTAAACAGGAAAAAAACCTATGAAGAACACAAAACAAAAGCTTTAAGCGATTTGCTTCGCAAATATGAAGAAAAACTTGATTTGAGTGAGCGAAAGGAAATGATAAAAACAATGCTTTCTTCTTCAAGTAACCTTCCTTTTCTTGCGAATTTGCAAGGTGAACAGCTTGTTAACGTAAATAATACACTTAAAGAAATCGGTGAAATTACAGATGATGATATAAAACCTTTAATCTCACATGACAGGCTGGAGCTGTTTAAATTTTTGAATTTTACATCTGCTAAGTTTATAAAGAGATTATCCGAGCCAAAATATGAAGAACTTACCGATATTATATTTACTAAAGACTTAAATGAAGCGGTAAGACAATTAAATCAGTACCTTTCAAATGATGAGAATTTTCAAAAATTTCTTAAGATATTTCCTGTTGTTGCAACAACAAATATTTCCGCTCACCGGTTGGGCGAGCCCAAACAATACTTTGATATGGTTATTATGGATGAGGCTAGTCAGTGTAATACTGCGGTGGCACTTGTTCCGATTATCAGAGGTGAACAACTTTTACTTGTCGGTGACCCACAGCAATTAAAACCGGTTATTTTGCTTGATGAGAGGAACAACCTGATTTTAAAGAAGCGATATAACATTACAGATGAATATGATTACAGAAATAAATCTGTTTATCAAACATTCCTTTCCGCTGATGCTGTCAGCGATGAGGTTTTATTGAGTTATCATTATAGGTGCCATCCGAAAATCATTGGATTTAATAATAAAAAGTATTATAACAATAAACTTAATATTCGTTCTTCCGATAATGAAAAGCACCCGCTTGAATTTATAGAATGTCATTCAAAAGACACAACATTAAAAAATACAAGCGAAAGCGAAGCAAAAGAAATTGTTCATTATGTTAAAACTCACCCCGACAAAACGATTGCTGTTATTACACCGTTTGTAAATCAACGCAATGAAATTCAAGAGGAGTTAAATCAAAGCGGAATTACCAATGTCGATTGCGGAACCGTTCATGCGTTTCAGGGAGATGAAAAACAAGAAATAATTTTTTCTTTAGCACTTACCGATAAGACACATGAAAAAACATATTCTTGGCTAAAGAATAACAAAGAACTTATAAATGTAGCAACATCACGCGCTAAAGAAAGATTAGTAATTATAGGCGATATGGAACAACTAAACAGACTTCATCATCCGGGGGATGATGACGATTTGTTTGAGTTATGTAATTATGTTAGTTCAAATGGAATAACAACCATTACAGAGCGTGCGCCGGAATCAAGAGCACTTGGAATTAAACCTTACAGCACCGAAACGGAAACTGCTTTTTTAGAGACGTTGAATCATGCAATAAACGCTATGATGATTACCAAAACCAAATATGTAGTTAAAAAAGAAGTGCCTATTTCTCAGGTGTTTAATTCCTCAAATCAAGTGAACGACTTATTCTATACGGGTAGATTTGACTATATAGTATATGAGCGTGACGGAAAAGAATGGTTACCGGTTTTTGCGATTGAACTTGACGGTAATGAGCATACAACCGATCTTAGGGTGATCGAACGGGATAAAAAGAAACAGCAAATATGTGATGAACACAATTTCCAGCTTATTCGTGTTCCGAATAACTATGCAAGACGATATAATTATGCAAAAGAAATCTTGTCGTCATTCTTCGAAAAATCAAGAAGATAATCATAATTAAAAATTTTCGTGAGGGGGCGTATTATGTCTATAAAGAATAATGACGAATTGATTGCACAAGCTATATGTGAATATGAAAAAGGTATTGTTAAAATACTTCTTTTATGCGTTGACAATCTTGAATTTGGCTTAGGCATAAACAAACTTGTGCAGATATTAAAGGGCGGACAAACTCGGTTTATAACGGACTTTTCTTTGCAAAACAATATTGGTTTTTCGTTGTTAAAACAATTTTCAAAGAAGGACATTGAATACATAACCCAAAAAGCGTCGGAGATTAGCTTCCTCCGACGCTTTTTGCGAGTATATATTCAGGTCTTTACGGGGAACCCGTTGTCCGATTGCTTTTACAATTCTAAAATCGTATATATGAATTTGCCCATTTCGTCTATCACGTCCTCTGCTTGCGGAAAAACTCCGGTTGCGTTTAAATATCCGTGGCCTAGCCCGTTGTATACGACAAGCTTTGTTTTTACATTTGCGTTTGAAAGCTTATGAGCCCAAGCAACGGCGTCTTTTTTCAGATAGTCAAGCGCGCCTACTGTAATAAATGTCGGAACATTGCCGCTTGCGTCGAAAATGTACGGATTATTATATTCGTCGGGCGAGAGTATGCCTATCTGCTTAAAATTGCAGTGCGTAAGCATTTGCATTTGTTTTATTACGCCTTTTGAAACGGCCTTTTGTGACGGCTCAAATTTGTAGCCGGAATATCCTTTTTTATAATACTCGTCGGTAAAACCGAACATATTCAAGGTAGGATAGAGTAGAAGCTGCGCTTTGATTTTTCCGGTACCCTTGTATTTGGTAGAGCACGCTTGAGCAATATTTCCTCCGGCACTGTCACCGCAGACAAAAATTCTATCCTTGTCTATTTTGAATTCGCCACAACTGCGGCTTATATATTCCAATACGTCAAAGCAATCGCTGTACGGTGCGGGATAGGCGTTTTCGGGCAAAAGCCTGTAATCTACGCTGATTACCTTAACGGCGAATTTATCAACGAGCATTTTTAAGCTCTCGTCATACGGCGCGAGCGTTCCGCCGACAAATGCGCCGCCGTGAATAAAAATCATTGCCGTCCTTGTGCCTTCACATTCCGCATTTTCATATATTCTGATCGGAATATCAAATCCGTCGGAAGCTTTAATGTGCTTGTTTTTGATTGAAACGCCTTTTATATGACAGTTTGCATAAGAAATCCTGTCGCAGCCCTTTCTGAAAAAACCGAGGCTTTTCTCGGTTATTTTTAAATGAATACCTTTTAGAACAAAATCCGGGACAAGCCTTAGTTTCCTTGCCATTTTGCCTATGGGTCCGCCGAGCATGCGCGGATCTATGCCGTATTTTGATACGGCGTCGGGCGCATACTTGGCTGTGTAAGTTAAATTTCCGTCGGCTTCCGCGTAGGCTGTTCTCTTTAATTCGTTTAAGAACTCCTCGCTGTACCATTTTTTATCAAAGCTCTTTTTATTATTATTCATAATACACCTTCTGCCGATGATATGGTATAACTATATCATAATAAGGACGGTTGTCAATAAAACAAGTCAAGTGTATAATTATTAATATAAAGATTATGCGAAAGGTTTTTTTATGTCTCATATTATCCCAACTCCGTTATTTGAAAAAACAGATGAAACAAAAAGATTGTTCATAAAATCTTTGTCGCTTGACGAAAGAAATGTCAACGGTTCTGTTAAAGATGATTTTTATGATTTTATACGTAAACTCGAACTGCCGGTCGGGAATGATGTTGTTGTTAGTTTTACGCATGATTTTTCGCTTGAAAATGAAGAATACAGACTTGAAGCAAACGAGAAAATCACCGTGTATTCGAGTGGGGAGGCAGGAACAGTGTTTGCTCTGCAAACACTCAAGCAACTACTGTTTGAATACGGCCGAACGATTCCGTTTATTGCGATAAAGGATAAGCCTAAGTATAAAATCAGGGGCTTTATGCTTGATGTCGGGAGATATTTCTATCCCGTTGACGAGGTCAAGCTGTTTATTAGAAAAATGTCTTTGCACAAGCTTAATTTTCTGCATTTGCATTTGACGGAGGACCAGGGATGGCGAGTTGAGATTTACAAATATCCGTTGCTGACGCAAATCGGGTCGGTAAGGAAAAAGACAAATTTTAATCATAGGCAACATAAGGGCTATTACACAAAAGCTCAGATTAAAAGTATAGTCAAATATGCACATGATTTCGGTATTTCGGTTATGCCTGAATTTGATATTCCGGGGCACAGCAGAAGTGCGCTGGCTTGTTATAATTACCTCGGCTGTTTTGAAAGAAATTTGCCGGTCGCAGACCATTGGGGAGTAAAGCATGATGTTTTGTGTGCAGGGAAAGAAAGCACATATAAATTTGTCGAGGATATAGTGGATGAACTTTGTGAGCTTTTTCCGGATAAGTATTTTCATATAGGCGGCGACGAGGTGCCGAAACACAGATGGCATCTTTGCCCGCATTGTCAGGCAATGATGAAGAAGCTTGGCTTAAATAACGAGGATGAGCTTCAGTGCTGTTTTATGAACAGAATCAATGATTATTGCGCAGGCAAGAATAAGCAGACGTTTATGTGGAGTTGGGATTTGAAGAATGATAAGCTGCTTTCCGAAAATTTGGGCTTTACGAAATGCGGGGACATAAACACGGGCGGCAGACCGTTTATCGACACAAGCTCAAAAGCATATTATATAGATTTGCCTTACGGCTACATAAGTCTCAAAGATACCGCCAACCATAAATTATACGACGGAAATTGCCTCGGTGCGGAAGCAACGTTATGGACGGAATATGTTCCCGATATGAAAAAAGCGGACAAAATGACTTATCCTAGGCTTGGAGCTATGTGCGAAACTGTTTGGCGCGGAGAAAATTCATATGAGCAGTTTCATAATAAGCTTGATTATTATTACTCATATCTTGATAAAAACAGAATCGGATATTCAAAGCTGTATTTTGCAAATCCGAACAGGGCTCTTGGTTTTTTACAGAGGATTTGGTTTGAAAAACGACAGCTCACATGGGAAGGATTATCAAATATTTTTGACGATTTAAAAGTTAAGTATATTGCAAAAAAGAACAGTAATTTATAATTTTATGCGGATTCAGACGAGTGTGACGCTGATTAAAAAACTGTTCGCTTTTTCGCTTATGTATGAAGACCGTTACATGTATTAAGCCGGAGGAGCGGCTCGACGAGATAACAGCATATCAAATAGGAAAAGCGGATAAGTATACATGGGGCATAGTAAGAGTTTAATAATTTAAAAAACAGAAATTGTATAAAGAAAAAAGCAACACCGAAGGATGAGGAGCCTCCGCCACTGCTTCCTATTAAGGTAATCACTGTTTAAGTATCAAGCAAAAATTTAATAATCAAATCCTTTTTTATGCACTGCCCGCTGTCGGACGGTGCTTTTTTTCTTTCGCGAAATTTACAAACCCTATTATGAGCGGATAAGGAACTTTACAAGGAATTATTCCTATGAATTGTCGCTCTATACAAATCCAAAACGATAAATCATAATAGGAGGCAGTAAAAGTGAGAGAGGTTTATATGAATATGAACCCAAGCGAAATTGAAAGCGAATATTTGAACGGCGTATATAACGAAATAGCGAACGCTCTCGGTATAGAGGTAGCTATGACGCTGTATTCTACATATCGTGGGCAACAAATCACGTTTCCGGTGAACTTTTTTACACACGAATTTATTGCGTCAAGAATTGTCGCGGAATATGACGGCAAAAATATCAGACAGCTTGCTACAAAATACGGGTACAGCGAAAAATGGATCAGAAAAATGATTAAAGAACACTCAAGCGGACGGAAATAGCGGTATGAATGTCTCGGCGAGGGCGCTTTGCCTTCGCCGACGGGACATAACAATAAAAAACAAAGGAGAAAAGGAAATGAAATGTGTTAATTGCGGATCCGAATACGAGGGCAAATTTTGCCCCGAATGCGGAACAAAAACGCAGGAGCCGGCACCGACGCCGTCATTGACGGAGCAACAGGTGAATTTTCAACGGCAAAAGGTCAATCAGCCGCTTGAGGCGGGTAAAAAAGGGCGTAAAAAGCTGAATAAACCCAAAAAGCCGATATATAAAAAATGGTGGTTTTATGTGATTATCGGCATAGCCTTAATTTCGATAATCGGCGCAGCTGCAAGCGGAAAGAAAACCGAAAAAATCAAATGGAATGAAATGGTTTTGAGTGCACAATTGCCTGAGCCTGCTGCAAATAAAGGAAAAATTCACGAAAATACGGCTGAGACGCTTGATATCGAGGTTGAAAATATCTCCGGCAGCCAATATGCAGATTATGTTGCCGCTTCTAAGGAAAAGGGCTTTACAACCGATGCAAAATCGACTTCTTATTCATACAGGGCATATAATTTTGACGGCTACTGTCTGAACTTAACATATAATGACAGCTTAAAAAGCTTGAGTATTAAGCTCCAAAAGCCTATGGAAATGTCGGAAATATCCTGGCCCGCAAGCAACGCGGGAAATCAGCTTCCCGTGCCCGAATCTACGGTCGGCAAATTCTCTTACGAGCATGATGACGATTTTTATGTGTATATTGGTAACACGAGCAAGGAGAGCTATAACAATTATGTAAAGGCTTGCTCGGAAAAGGGCTTCACGGTGGATTACGACAAGGGCGATGATTATTACAGAGCCAAAAACAGCGAGGGTTGGAGTGTTTCAATTAAATATGAAGGCTTTAATATTATGAGCATAGACATTGATAAGCCAAGCGGCAGCTCGACCGACAGCAACGTCACGGCAACGGCTGCGCCCGAAACCGCAAAAGCCCCCGATGAAACCAAAGCGAACGACACGCAGCTTGTCAACGGAATGCGTAAGGATTTCAAAGAGGCAATGGATAGCTATGAGGCATTTATGAACGAATATGTTGAATTCATGAAGAAATATCAAAGCAATCCGAATGATACCAAGCTGTTGGCGGATTATGCAAAATATATGAGCAAGTATGCCGATATGTGCGATAAGTTTGATAAGTGGGAAAGCCAAAACCTTAATGCAGCGGAACAGGCTTATTATGTTGACGTTCAGGCGAGGGTAAGTAAAAAATTGCTTGAGGTATCAAATGCATAAAATAACAGCTGTTTAGCAATGCTGACGTGAAATATAGAAATATGTTGTTTGAGGGTAATATCTGCTTAATATGAGGTTAAATAAAGATTCTGCATTCACTCGCCAAAAGCCTATGATTAAATTCAGCAATTCTTCAGGTTTAAAAGAGAACAATGCTGTGAAAATTGATGAGCCTAAAGTGAAATGAAATTTGCCGGAAATACAACTGTATAAAGCGAAGCGAAAAATGAAGCAAGACGATATTTAGAATATGAATTAGTTTTCTAAAATTAATCCGAGAACACCTGAAATAGTTCCCCCAAACGCCATCAAAATTTATAATTGTAAGTCAAAAAACAAAAGGTCATATCTGCAATAAGATATGACCTCTTGTTTTTGCGCAATTAATCGTCAAATCAATTTTTCAAGCATTTCTTTGCAATATCTGATTTCGGCTTCTGAAAAAAGCGGTGCATACTTAGGGTCACAGACAGAAGCTTCCATAGATAAGTCTAAACGCCTGTGAGCCCACAGTGTGGAAAGTCCCTCTGCCGGATTTCCCCTTTTTTGCGCATTTGCTATCAGCCGCCGTGCAGTTTCAACACCGCCGTATCGTGATAACATCTGATTAAAGCGTGTCGGATTATATCCGCACGTTTTTTTCGCCTCAATCATTTTGGACCGTAATTCTTCTTCAAATTCTATTGCCAATTTATCCATATAATAACCGCCTTTTATATTTTTGTGAAATTTTTTATACGATTTTCTATTTGTTAAAGCAAAATATCCGCCCACGCCCAAATGGTACACAGTAGGATTTAATACGGATTTTTGAACAAAATATCATACCAAAATCTAAGAAAGAGAGTAAGTAAAAAACATATCATAATTTCTCTGTATACTCCTTGGTAAGAATCAACTCGCCGCGCCCGTTTTCAGCTATACCTGCCCACTCTAAAACCGCTGCTAAAACAAATACGGGATCAAAAACAGAATCACCCGTTTTTCGCCCTCTGTGAAGTGCTACCGTTCCGACCACGGTGTTTTCCTCACAACCCGCTTCTCCGAGCTTGCAGTTTCTGCCGTTTCCTTTTTTGGCGCTGCCGCCCTGTCTGTAAAGCAAATCAACAATAACGTCAAACACCGTATAATCATACGCAGGCTTAATCGGGAGCTTATCGCTTGTAAATGTTGTTCCGTCCGGTTCTGCGTAAATCTCACAAGGAAGTCCTCTTGCTGTATATACGGTTACATGACCGCCGTGTTCTTTCAACTTTGCTTTGATGATTTCGGACGCGAGGTTGCTTGTATAATCTACATTCATACAACTCACATCGGGTTCCTTGGGGAACGCATCATTCGCCGCGCCGCCGAGATTTAAGGCCTCAAGCAAGTTATCCAATTTCTTTTTAGCTGTCGGATATGATATTTGCATATCGGATTGTACCTCCTTCATATTTCCTCTGTTCCTTAAAAAAGCTGTTAGGAAATCAAGTTGATCGCTGTCGAGCAGATCAAAAGCGCTGATGTCAAATACATTTCTGAGCTCCATTCCGCAATCGGGACACCGCAGGGTAGTAATCTGTAACGCTCCGTGGCATGCGGGACATTTTGAAATAAGTTTATTCATTTACAATCACCTCTTATGTTTACATTATATAATTAGATTGCAAATTTGTCAATATAGTATTTAATAATTTTAAATACTATTTTTAGATGTAAAAGGATATTTGTTTCTATTTTGCAAATCCGACGTTGCCGACCCGTGGTATTCGGGCGACTTTGACAAAGCATACAATGACATAGAAAAGGGCTGTAATGCTCTTCTCAATTTCTTCCTCTTTGAAAATTCTTGACTTTGATTACAAAAGTTGATACAATACAATAGCTCACTCGGAGGGCTGGTTATCGTATGGAAATAACAAGCCGGATAAGGTGCAGGCTGAAATGCCCGTTCCATATCCGGTTTTTTTTAATATTCAAGGAGTAGGTATGGATCTTTTAAAGGATAATGTCGGTAAGCTTTACCGTAAATTTTTTATAGCTTCATTCGGAAGTGCACTGATAGCGTGCATTTACGGACTTGTGGATATGGCTATGGTAGGGCAGTATCACGGACCGGACGGCTCTGCCGCAATGGCGGTAATTTCCCCAATTTGGAATATTATATACAGCTTTGGGCTTTTGTGCGGTATAGGCGGCTCGGTGATTTATGCCGTCGCAAGGGGAGAACGCGATGACGTAAAAGAGGCAAACGGATATTTTACCTCTGCATTTATACTCGGAGTTTTATGGGCGTTGATACTTTGGGTCTTGGTGTGGGTCTGCGAGGAACCGCTTCTCAGGCTTTTCGGCGCAAATGACGCACTTATGCCGCTTTGCAAAGAATATATGGTAGCCCCAAAGCTTACTGTTCCCGTATATGTATTTATAAATCTGCTCTCGTCGTTTCTCCGTAATGACGGTGACCCCGGCAGAGCCACAAAAGCCGTTATTTTCGGCGGTATATTCAATGTGTTCGGAGATTATTTCTTTGTGTTCACATTGGATATGGGAATTAAAGGCGCGGGAATTGCAACAGCAATGGGAGCTTCAATGTCCGTTCTTGTGATGCTTACGCATTTTATCAGCAAAAAGAATACGTTGAAATTCGTAAAGCCTCTAAGAATACTTAACAGCTTTAAAATGATAAGCGTCAACGGATTTTCTTCATTTATAGTTGACGTGGCAATGGGCATAGCCACAATGCTGTTTAACCGCCGTGTAATGGAGTATCTCGGTACGGACGCACTTGCGGTTTACGGAGTAATAGTTGTTGTAGGCACTCTTGTACAGTGTTGCTCTTACGGTATCGGTCAGGCGGCACAGCCCGTAATTTCGCGTAATTTCGGTGCCGGACTTACAGACAGAATTAAGACAATGCTTAAGTACAATATCATAACTGCCGCCGTTTTCGGAGCAATTTGGACGGTTCTTTCTATGGCTATGCCGCAGGTGTTTATAAAGCTGTTTATGACGCCCACTCCCGAGGTGCTGTCAATAGCTCCCGGAATAATCAGAATTTATGCGATTTCATTTATACTGCTGCCGTTCAATATCTATTCAACGTACTATTTCCAGGCTATTATGAGAGCCAAGATATCACTTATCGCATCCGTTGCAAGAGGTATTGTAATAAGCGGTGCCCTGATACTTTTATTGCCTGTTGCTTTCGGCGGAAATGCAGTTTGGTGGGCAATGCCTATAACAGAAGCCGTTGTATTTGTGTATTCGGCTGTTATGATGAAAAAAGTGAAGCTGTCAAGATAGTATTCTGCTGTCGAGCAAAAACCGAGTCATTGCAAAAGCAGTCAAAAGGGTGTATGCTTATCTTGATTTTTACTGAAAAGAGGAGTTTGCGGTTGACTGTTGACGAAGCACTCTCAAGGCTTCAAAAATCTGCTTTCAGAGCTAAATTTCATCTGTCCGACGAGGACATAAATTACATCGACAAAAAAGGCTTGGATACCGTAAAAAGCCATGCGGAGGATTTTATAAAGAAACGTCTTGCACCGGCGGTTATACCAAACGACGGCAAGCAAACGCCGATGCGCGGTCACCCCGTGTTTAAGGCTCAGCATGCCTGCGCCTGCTGCTGTCGAGGGTGTTTAAATAAGTGGTATCATGTAGAAAAGGGCAGAGAATTGTCTTATGACGAGCAAAGGCGGATAGTTAATCTGTTAATGGCTTGGATAGAAAGAGAATACCGCAGTTATAAAAATAATACATAAAAGCAGTCCCGTGAAGGAGAGTAAACTTCACGGGACTTTTTCTTTATCCAATTATTCGCTTACTAAGTTTTTAATGACCTCAACCATCTTGAGCATAGCATTTACAGGTATTGCTTCATAAATACTGTGGAAGTTCATTCCACCGGTTGAAAGGTTGGGGCAGGGCAGACCCTCAAACGATAGCCTTGCACCGTCGGTTCCGCCGCGTATCGGTGTAATTTGCGGCTCCACATCGGCTTTACGCATTGCTTTTTTTGCTCGTTCTACTATGTCTATATGCTCTTTAATGACATCAAGCATATTGTAATAGCTGTCTTTAATTTCAGCCGAAACCGTGTTTTCTCCGTATTTGCGGTTGAAAAATTCAACAAGTACGGTAATAAATTCCTTGCGCTTTGCAAAGCTTTGCTTGTTGTGATCTCTGATTATCATATGAAGAGTTGCCTTGCTCTCGTTGCCGTTAACCGATGAAACGTGATAAAATCCCTCGCGATTTTCGGTGTGCGCGGGAGCTTCGGCGGCAGGAAGCATATTTATAAATTCCGCAAGATACAAAACAGCGTTTTTCATCTTGTTTTTAGCCGAGCCGGGATGCGTGTTGACTCCGTTGAAGGTTATTTTTGCACCAGCCGCGTTGAAGTTTTCATATTCTATTCCGCCAAGCTCTCCGCCGTCAACGGTATATGCAAAATCCGCGTCAAAAGTTTCAAAATCGAACTTGTCGGCACCTCTGCCTATTTCTTCATCGGGTGTAAAACAAATTGAAATTTTGCCGTGGCAAAGCTTTGCGTCATCGCAAATTTCGCGGCACGCCTCGATTATTTCGGCAACACCGGCCTTGTCATCCGCGCCGAGAAGCGTTGTTCGGTCGGTAACTATAATATCCTCGCCCGAATATTTGGCATCTATCATCGGCGCATTTGTGCCGTCAAATTTTATTATTTTTGCTTTGACGTCTTTTCCGCTGACATCGGGAGACGTGTCCATATGAGAAATTAATCCGATTTTGGGAAGCTTCTCAAATCCTTTTGTAGCAGGTATATGTCCGTAAACATAACCGTATTTATCACGGTAAGCGTCACTTACACCTATGCTTTTCAGCTCTTTTACAAGGTAATCCGCAAGAACTGTTTGTTTTTCCGTTGACGGTATGCTCTCGCTGTTTTCGTTTGAGGTCGTTTCGAATTCGACGTATCTTAAAAATCTGTCAATAACACTCATCTTATTCATTCCTATCTGAAAAAATTATGCCTTTTCGGTACAAAATGATTTTAACATACGGCTATTATCTTTTCAAGCATATAAAAACCGCCCGTACCTTAAACGATACGGGCGATCCGTTTTTGTGCTTAGTGTCTTAAGAGAAATTACTTCTCAAGGGTAGCGTACTGGAAGTACCAATAGCCGTACGGGCTGTGCCATACGCCCTTAAGCTCGGGCTTCTGGAGCCAGAAGTCATTGTAATAAGCAACGGGGATGCAGGCGTAATCTTCCATCATGGTCTTTTCAGCCGCGTGGAGAGCCGCAAAGTGAGCTGCGGAGTCTGCAACCTTAGAGTTAGCAATGTCAGCGTCAAAAGCAGAGCTGTTGTATTTACCGTCGTTGTTGCCGTTGGTAGAAACGAAGAGCTCAAGCATATTTGAGGCGTCATTATAGTCCATTACCCAGCCGTTGCGGGCCATATCGTAATTGCCTGCACGACGCTGAGGAGTGAATGAAGACCATTCAACAATGTCAATCTTCATAGTGATACCGAGCTGAGCATAAGCACTCTGGAGATACTCTGCAACAGCCTTGTGGTAACCTGCATCGTTTGTTGAGTAGGTGATGGTCGGGAAGCCCTTACCGTCGGGATATCCTGCCTCTGCGAGAGCCTTTTTAGCCTCCTCGAGATTAGCCTGATAATCCTTGCTGATATAGGTCTCTCCGCCGTTTTCCTTAACTGCGTTATCGAAGAACATACCCTCGTTATCAACAACGCCGGGACCTGCATAGTTATAGGCGGGGGAGTATGTGCCCTGCATTATGGTGTTTGCAATGTAGTCGCGGTCAATTGCAAGGTTAAGAGCCTTGCGGACATTCTTGTTGTTGAAGGGAGCCTTGTTAAGGTTCATGCTGAGATAGTAGGTGCCGAGAATGGTGTCAACATAGAAATCTCCGCCGTCAGCAGCCTTCTTGAGAGTCGGGATTTCCTCGGTGGGAACATCCTTAATGAGCTGAGCCTCGCCGCTGTTGTATGCGGTGAAGGAAGCACTTGAGTTTTCGAGAAGCAAGAATGTGAGCTTGTTGTTAACTATGCGCTTTGAATCCCAACCACCTTTGTAGTTCGGGTTCTTTTTGCATACAATGCGCTCACCGGGAGTCCATTCGGTAATCATGTACGGACCGTTGCAGACATAAGTATCGGGTTTTGTAGCCCAAGAGTCACCGTTAGCTTCAACGGTAGCCTTCTGTACGGGGCTCATAGTGCCGAATGCAACGATTTTGTCAAAGTAAGAGCAGGGGTAAGCAAGCTTGACTGTAAGAGTTTTGCCGTCCTCGCTTGCTACAACGTTGAGCTTGTCGGGATCGGGAGTAGTAGTGGGCTTACCGTCTTTATCCGGATTGCCGATAGCGTCCTGATAGCCCTCAACCATACCGATAACAGTCTCGGCATAGGGAGCGGCAAGCTCTGTGTTTGTAAGGCGCTTAAAGGTATACTCAAAGTCCTTGGCATTAAGCTCGGTGCCGTCAGACCATTTAAGACCGTCACGCATTGTGAAAGTCCAAGTAAGACCGTCTTCGCTTACAGTGTACTTTTCAGCCTGACCGGGCTGAACCTTGTTGTCCTCATCAATTATGAGAAGTGTCTCATAGAGCGTGATGAGCATATTGCCGCCGTCAACAGCATTGTTAAGAGCGGGATCGAGCGTTTCGGGGTTAGGTCCTATCTGGACCGTTATGCCGGCGTCGTCCTTTTTGCTGTTGCCGCATGAACTCAGGAGTGCCATTGCCGACAGACACATGACAACTGCGAGTATCGCAGCAATAAGTCTTTTGGTTTTCATTAAATACATCTCCTTCTTATAGCAACTCGCGCTGCTTAAAAATATATCCATTGTGCTCCAGATGCACAATAAACAACTATTTTACCTTGTCAAGGTGATGGCAAGCTGCAAAATGGCCTGCCGAGATTTCGCGAAGCTCCGGGCATTTCTCGGCGCAAAGGCCGTCGGCATACGGGCAACGGGTCCTGAAACGGCATCCGCTCGGGGGATTCAGAGGACTCGGAACATCGCCCTCAAGAGGAATTCTGTGAGATGAGCGTGCAATTATCGGGTCCGCCTCCGGTATAGCCGAAATAAGGCTCTTAGTGTATGGATGCGCGCTGTGTGTTATAAGCTCGTAGCTGTCGGCGAGCTCTACGAGCTTGCCGAGATACATTACGCCTATACGGTTTGAAATATGCCTTACGACGCTTAAATCGTGCGCTATGAAAAGGTAGGTGAGACCGAGCTCGGTCTGCAAATCCTCAAACATATTGACGACTTGTGCCTGGATTGAAACGTCAAGAGCCGATACAGGCTCGTCGCATACGATAAATTCCGGATTTACCGCAAGAGCTCTCGCTATGCCGACGCGCTGCCTCTGACCGCCCGAAAACTCGTGCGGATAGCGGTTGGCGTGCTCGCTGTTAAGACCGACGGTCTCAAGAAGCGATATGATTTTGTCGCGTCTTTCCTTTTTGTTGGCGGCAAGATGATGAATATCAATAGCTTCGCCGACAATATCTCCTATCGTCATACGCGGGTCAAGACTCGCATACGGGTCCTGAAATACCATCTGCATCTTTCTTCGATAGGGGAGCATATTCACCGCGATTTTTTTCTTTTTGTCAAATATGATGTCTCCGTCATATATTATTGTTCCGTCTGTGGGCTCGTAAAGCCTTAAAAGAGTGCGCCCTACTGTGGTTTTACCGCAGCCGGATTCGCCGACGAGCCCGAGAGTTTCGCCTTTTTTTATATAAAACGAAACATCGTCTACCGCCTGAACGTATTTTTTCTTTTTGCCTCTGCCTCCGGCAGGAAAGTACTGCTGCAAGTGCTGTACTTCTATGAGCTTTTTATCGTCACTCACAGTCTTTCTCTCCTTCCTCAAATTCTTCTTTTTGAAGCAGCCAGCAATGGCTGTAATGTGTGTCGCTTAAAACCGTTTTCGGCGGCATTTGCTTTAAGCATATCTTCATGCATTTTGAACATCTCGGTGCAAACGGACACCCTGCCGGCGGGTTGAGAAGATCGACCGGCTGCCCTTCAATCGGTACAAGCCTTTCCTTATTTTCGACATTCAGCTTCGGAATGGATTTTATAAGACCCTTTGTGTATTCGTGCTTAGGCTCATAAAATATCTCGTCTGCCGTGCCGTATTCAACTATATGACCCGCATACATAACTGCAATTTTTTCGCACATACTCGCGACAACGCCAAGGTCGTGAGTTATCATAATTATGCTCATTCCGAGCTTTTTACGCAAATCCTGCATAAGGTCAAGTATCTGCGCCTGAATTGTGACGTCAAGAGCCGTTGTAGGTTCGTCGGCTATTAAAAGCTTCGGCTCGCAGGCAAGAGCTATGGCAATCATAACTCTCTGGCGCATACCGCCCGAAAGCTCGTGCGGATACTGTTTAAGTCGCTTGGTAGGCTCGTTAATGCCTACAAGCTCCAAAAGCTCCTTAGCGCGCTCATATGCCTGTTTTTTGTCTTTATCCGTATGCAGCCTTATAACCTCTGTTATCTGGTTGCCTATTGTGTAAACGGGATTAAGGCTCGTCATAGGGTCCTGAAATATTATGGAAACCTCGTTCCCTCTTATCTTTCTGAAATCCTTATCGGTCATCTTTTCAATTTCGTGACCGTTAAATCTGATGGTTCCGCCTATAAGCTTGCCGGGGTAGGCGGTAAGCCCCATTATTGAATATGCCGTGACGGATTTTCCCGAACCCGATTCACCGACTATTCCGAGAACCTCGCCTTCATCCATCGAAAACGAAACGCCGTTAAGTGCTTTGACTTCGCCTGCGGGAGTAAAGAACGACAGCTTCTCGTCTTTTATTTCCAAAAGTTTTTCACTCAAAATATTTACCCTCCTTTAGTTCTTGAGCTTCGGGTCGAACGCATCGCGCAGCCCGTCTCCGAGAAGGTTAAAGGCAAGTATGATAACGCTTATAAGTAACGCCGGTAAAAACAGCAGATATGGATAAGTGTTCATACCCTTTACGGCCTCCGTGGCAAGAGAACCGAGCGACGGCATGGGAGCCGTAACGCCGAGTCCGAGGAAACTCAAATAGCTTTCGGTAAATATTGCGGAGGGTATCTGAAGCGTGGTTGTTACTATAAGAGTACCTATGCAGTTCGTCAAAAGGTGCTTTCTGATTATACGCGAATTGCTTGCACCGAGGGCTCTTGCCGCGGTAACGTATTCGGACTCCTTGAGTACAAGTATTTGAGAACGTGTTATTCTTGCCATACCTACCCAGTATATCAAAACGAATACAAGGAATATTGCTATAAGGTTCGGTCCCATTCTCTGCATCCAAGTAAAGCCCGGATTAGCAGAGAGCGCTTCGAGTCGCGGCTTTAGGGATGTTGCAAGCAGAATTATTAAAAGTATATCGGGAATGGTATATAAAATGTCGGTAAAACGCATCATTATATTATCGACCCAACCGCCGGCAAAACCGGCTATTGCACCGAACAGCGAGCCGACTATAAGAACCAGCGCTGCGCACACAAGACCTACCGTAAGGCTTATTCTTGTGCCCATCATAAGGCGAACGGCAAAGTCTCTGCCGAGCTTATCCGTTCCGCAGATGTGAGGAAATACCTTTTGACCCGCGTCTATTTGCGCCTGTTCTGTTTCGCTGTACTGAAACGGGGAGAGGTTCTCGCTGTATTTTATTTGCTGCTCATAGCTGTACGGCCAAAAGCTGGGAAGAATGTAAGCAAAAACCACTATCAGTAAAATAAAGACAAGACTTATCATGGCAACCTTGTTTTTACGCAGACGTCTGAGGCCGTCCTTCCAAAAGTTGACGCTGTCTCGCATTACAACAAGGTTTTCTTTTTCCGTCGTTGTAGCCGGTATAAAATCGTCTGCCTTCAAATGCAGACTCGGAAATTTTTTGTTCATCGGCGATGCCGCTCCTTACTTAAGTTTGATTCTCGGGTCGATTATTTTATACAGTATGTCAACTATGACGTTTGCAACTATGATAAGTGTCGCAAGGACAATTGTTGTTCCCATTATCATGGTGTAGTCGCGGTTGACTATGGCCGAAACAAATTCACGGCCGAGACCGGGTATTGCAAATATCTGTTCTACTATAAACGAACCCGTCATAAGGCTTGCGAGCATTGGTCCGACGTATGTTATTACGGGGAGTATTGCGTTTCTGAGAGCATGCTTGAAGAGTATTTTGAAGTTTGAAAGGCCTTTGGCTTTTGCCGTTCTTATATAATCCTGCCCCATAACGTCCAAAAGACTTGAGCGCATAAGCCGCGTTATATATGCCGTCGGGTAAACCGACAGCGCCGTCACCGGCATTATATATGATGACAGCGTGTTAAGACCTACCGTTGGCAGTAGATTCAGCTTGCTGCCGAATGTATACAGTAAAATTACGCTGATTATAAAGCTCGGTATTGCGATACCGCACGTCGCGAGTACTATAATAAAGTTATCGGCAAATTTACCTCGGTTGTATGCCGAAAGACATCCGAGCGGTATGCCTACAAGAAGAGAGACGAGAACACCTATTCCGGCGAGCTTTGCCGATACGGGGAATTTAGAAAAAATAATGTCCGATACGGTTCTTCCTCTTTGACGTAAGCTTACGCCCATATCGCCCTTGATAAAATCGGTAATATAGGTTATATATTGCTCAAATAAAGGCTTGTCCAATCCGTATTTTGCCGCGAGAGCTTCCTGTGCAGCCTTGCTTATGGATTTTTCCGCAACGAACGGACCGCCGGGAACAAGGTTCATAAGGAAAAACGTCAGCGTGGCAACAATGAAAATGCTGAGCAATCCCATTGCTATGCGCTTGATGATGTACTTGGTCAAATGATAGACCCCCTGTTAATTTGTGTATTTTTTTCAAAAGACATAGATGTCTTTTTATATTATTGTCTCAAATAACCAATTATTGCTAAATCACAGGTATTCTTGACGACATTATTTGTACATTTTAGCACAATGTCTCACTAAAATCAAGATTTTTGCCTTGTATTTATTTAATTATTCCGCAAAGCAAAGCATTTTTTCGTGATATGTACCGATATAAGACATTTTGCCCCATAAATAACGATTTAAAAATATTTGTAATTTTTTCTTGACAAAGAAAGAACGGCGTGATAACATTGTGGCAACATCTAAAAAACCTGTGATTAAGAAGAGTAGCTTTACTTAAAGCTTGCAGAGAGCGGTTGTCGGTGGAAATACCGCAGGGGAGAGTACAGCGAATGGACTTATGAGGGCGGCACGAAAGCGTTTGTGAGTAGCGGCCGACGGGTTCCGTACCCGTTATCAGAGCGGCTTATATGTAAGTATAAGAAACGAGCGGTCGGTTTTTCCGGCAATTTGGGTGGTACCGCAGGATTTTAAGTCTTGTCCCATATATGGGATAAGGCTTTTTTTATTTGCTTATTAAGGAGAAAAGAATGCAATATTATTTAAGACGATGGCGATTTTTAAATTATAACATTGTACACTGATTTATTTTAAAAATTAAGGAGTCATCATCATGAAAAAAGTAAAAATAACGGTAGCGGTAATTTTAGCGGCAATAACAATATTCTTCGTAGGCTGTACGGCAAAAAAAGACAAGGTTCCGGTAATAGGCATCAGTCAGTACGGTGAGCACGCCTCGCTTGATAATTGCCGCGAGGGCTTCCTTCTCGGTCTTAAGGAGGCCGGACTCACAGAGGGTGAGGATTATACAATAGATTATCAGAATGCTTCGTTTGACAATGCCACCGCAACACAGATTGCCAATAACTTCTCTTCCAAAAACGTCGCGCTTATGTGCGCCATAGCAACCCCCTCGGCAACAGCTTGCTACGCCGCGGCAGAGGATAAGAACATTCCGGTTGTATTCAACGCCATAACAGACCCCGGTGAAGCAGGTCTTACAACAGGCAACATCACGGGCGTTTCGGATAAGCTTCCCGTTGACCCGCAGCTTGAGCTTATAAGAAAACTCCAGCCTGATGCAAAAACAATCGGTATCATCTACACAACAAGCGAACCGAATTCGGTATCAGCAATCGCCGAGTATAAAGAAAAAGCAGGCAACTACGGATTTACTATCGAAGCCATAGGCGTTGCCGATCAGGCGTCCGTTACACAGGCTGCCGATACTCTTATAAACAAGAAGGTTGATTGCATCACAAACCTTACCGACAATAATGTTGTAGGCGTTCTTCCGTCAATACTTGAAAAGACAAACGCCGCAGGTATTCCCGTATACGGTAGCGAAATTGAGCAGGTTAAAAAAGGCTGTGTGGCGTCTGCCGGTATCGATTATGTGGAGCTCGGCAAAATGGCAGGTAAGCTTGCCGCTCAAATTTTAAAGGGAGAAGCTAAGGCTTCCGACCTTCCGTACGAAACAGTGACCGAGTACAGCACATATATAAATTCCGACGCAGCAAGCGCTATGGGAATTACCGTTCCGTCGGATGTGGCCGCAAAGGCAATAGAATGTAAATAAGGTAGTGTAAAAGAATGCTGGATCTTATTATAAGCACGTTAACTCAAGGCTTTATATACGCTCTTCTCTCCTTCGGCGTATATATTACATATAAAATATTGGATTTTCCCGATCTCACCGTAGACGGCAGTTTCCCTTTGGGAGCTGCCGTAACGGCTGTTTTACTTGTAAAGGGCGTAAATCCGTTTCTCGCTCTTTTAATATCTTTTCTTGTCGGAGCTCTCGCCGGATTTGTCACGGGATTTATCCACGTCCGTTTGAAGGTACGCGACCTGCTTTCGGGTATTATAACAATGACAGCTTTATTTTCAATAAATCTGCAGATAGCCGGTTCAAATCTTTCAATCGCGCGTGAAAAAGATACTATATTTACATCTCCCGCTACAATGTCGGTTTTCGGGTCGATGTCGCTTATTTTAAGAAAACTTATCGTTTCCGCAATTCTGATGATAGTCTGCAAGGTGCTTCTTGACCTTTACTTTAAGACAAAAAACGGCTTTTTGCTTCGCGCGGTAGGCGATAACAGCGTACTTGTAACCTCTCTCTCAAAGGACAAGGGCACAATAAAAATAATCGGACTTGTAATATCGAACGCTCTTGTGGCTCTTTCGGGTGCCGTTGCCTGTCAGGAGCAGCGCTCGTTTTCCGCGACGATGGGAACCGGTCAGATAGTGTTCGGCCTCGCAGCGGTGATTATAGGAACAACGCTTTTCAGGCGCGTAAGCTTTATAAAGGGCACCACCGCCGTAATAATCGGCAGCGTAATTTACAAAGCTTGCATACAAATTGCAATAAGCCTCGGCTTGCCTGCGAATCTTTTGAAGCTTATAACGGCTGTTTTGTTCCTGGCAATACTTGTTCTCGGCAATCTTCAGAAAGGCTCGGTGAAGAAAAATGTTGGAGCTTAAGCATATTTCAAAAATATATAATCCCGGGCTCGTTACGGAGATGTGCCTTTTCGACGATTTTAATTTTACCGTAAATGACGGGGAATTCGTCTCCGTAATAGGCTCAAACGGCAGCGGAAAAACCTCCATGCTGAATATAATATGCGGAAGTATACCCGTAAACGCAGGCGAAGTTCTTATAAACGGCAAGTGCGTGAATAAGAAGAAGGATTTTGAACGCTATGCCTATATCGGCAGAGTGTACCAAAATCCCTCAATGGGCAATTGCCCGAATATGACGATACTCGAAAATATGTCGCTTGCCGACAATAAAGGAAAGCCCTTCGGTTTGTCATTTGCGCTCAATAAAAAACGATATGATTTTTACCGCGAACAGCTTTCGTCGCTCGGTCTCGGACTTGAGGATAAATTGCACGTGAAAATGGGCTCGCTGTCGGGCGGTCAACGTCAGGCGGTTTCACTTGTTATGGCAACGCTGACACCGATAGACTTCCTTATCCTTGATGAGCACACCGCCGCACTTGACCCCAAGACCGCGGAAATAATTATGGAGCTTACCGATAAAGTGGTTAAGCAGAAAAAACTTACGGCTGTTATGGTAACGCATAATCTTCGCTATGCCGTGGAGTACGGCTCGCGCCTTGTTATGATGGACAGGGGCAATATTATACTTGATAAGGCGGGCGAGGATAAAAAGAATACGTCGATAGATGATATTCTCGCAATATTTAATAAGATAAGCATTGAATGCGGAAATTAACATTTTTTATATAAATACATGTATTAAAACAGTTTTGAATTTTAAAATCGGCTTCTCAATTAAAAATATATAAAAATGACCGAAAGCAGAGATTATTTTCCGCTTTCGGTCAAAATTTTGGTCGGAGTGAAGGGACTCGAACCCCCGGCATCCTGCTCCCAAACGGACCTATGAAGGCAATTTCCGATAAAAATAGCTTTTTCCGCCCCTTTCCGCCTGGAAAACCGCGCTCTTCGGCACTCTTATCTCCACTGTTTCCGAGTGCTCCGAAACGGTAGGTGGTCTGTTATGTGGTCAACAGCAATTTCCACGGAATAATATGAGCTACACGCCTCTCGCATTTACGCGAGGGACGATTGCTTTTATACGGTTATTATAACTCTGAACAACCCCTGATTCAAGTCAAAATTTGCACCGCAGTAGACAAAGATAAGGAGATTACGGAAAGCAAGGAGGAAATAGAAAACTTGCAACGAAAAGTTGATAAATACTGAAATCGCAGTATTTTTCTGCCGAAAACTGTTGATGTTTGGAGTAGAGTGTGGTATAATGATTTCCAATGATACAATGTGATAACTATAACTATCTATGAGGTGTAATGCAATGGCCGCAAGCTATAAAAAATTATTCAAGCTTTTAATCGACCGTGATATGAAAAAGAAAGAACTTGCCGAAAAAGCCGGCATCAGCATCGCTACCATCACCAAGATGGGTAAGGACGGCGCTGTAGTCTCCAGTGATGTGCTCGTGAAGATATGCTCTGCATTGGGTTGCACTATGGATGATATAGTTGAGATCATTGATTAATACGAAAAAAGAATCCGATTTTTCTTTTGCGAGGTTTTAATATGAGCGTATTAGAAATTAATAAAATAGATAAATATGAAATTCTTGAAGAGATTGGCCGCGGTGGAATGGGGATTGTATATAGAGCAAAATCTAATTCAGGAGAAGAAGTGGCGGTTAAAGTATGTGTAACAGATTCTGTAGATTTAGTTAAACGCTTCAAGCGAGAAGTTCGTGCAATTCAAAAAATCCATCATCAAAATGTAATGCCAATTTTATATGCGAACTTTGATAGTGATACGCCTTATTATGTAATGCCACTTGCTGAGAAATCTGTTTTTGATATTATTGATCAATTAGCTAACGATCACAAAAAAGCTCTTTCTGTTTTTTTGCAAATCTGTTATGGCGTCCAAGCTGCTCATTTGGCAGGTGAGTGTCATAGAGATATTAAGCCACAGAATGCACTGATTATGGCGGATGGCAGAATTGTTGTTGCAGATTTTGGATTAGTTAAATTTTTAGATAGAGACACCACGCTTTTAACGAAAACCGATATGTGTGTTGGAACGGAAATGTATATGGCACCTGAGCAGTTTTTACCTGGCGGTAGCCGAGATGCTACAAGTTTTACTGATATTTATCAACTGGGAAAAACGTTATATCAGCTATATACAGGACAATATCCAGCGGTTTTGTCAAGCGATAACATCCCTGCTAATTTATGGTACATTATTCAAAAAGCCACTAAACAGAAACCTAGCGATAGGTTTACTGATGTGGCGGAATTGATCGATACAATTAATGACTACATTGCTTCATTAGATCCGTTAGCAAACCCACAAGAATCGTTTTGTATTGAACTTAAAAATGTTAATGATCAATTATCGCTTGGCTTGTATAGTAAGCAAAGTGTTGATAGACTCATAAATATACTTTTAATGAGTGAAGTTGATAATGATATGTTTTTAGATTTATATGATAAATTACCTGATAAAATCATTGGTTTGTACGTCAAAGAATTTTCGGAAAGAATTACACCTTTAATCCAAAAATATTCAAACATTATCAAAAAATGTATTCTGAACAAACATTATAACTATGCCGAGGTGGTTGCCGAAAAAATGCAGGTGATATATCATTCTACAAATGATTATACTCTAAAAGCATTCTCGTTGATAAATGTTTTAATAGCAGCTGTCGATTTGAATCGCTTTAGAGCTATGAGTGTATTTAATCGTTTGCTACTTTCAATAACAGATGATGAAGAGGCATTTGTGATATCGAAAGCTTTGTCAGAAAATATGGATAGATATGCTCATGTCTTTTCTCAAATCGGAAAAGACCAACTGCATAGGTTTATTCAAGCACAATGGAGCGTAGCAGCAAGTCTTCAACGGTAAATTGTTTACGTGTTTTATATTTTGAAAAATTATGGAGGAAAGACGATGTCACAAAATATAAAAGAAAAAATGACGATTGTGTCTTATTTTTGTGGTTGTGGTGGATTGGATCTTGGATTCATCGGAGGCTTTACATACAATAATATTAATTTTGAAAAATTGCCGTTTGAAATTATTGCAGCTTATGATTTCAATGAACAGGCAATAGAAACATATAAGCAAAATATAGGAAACCATGCGTTTGTTAAGAATTTAGCAGATGCAGATCCCAAAGAGATTCCGAAAGCAAATATATTGATGGGTGGATTTCCGTGTCAGGATTTTTCTTCCTGCGGACCGTTAGGTGGGTTAGACACGGAGCGAGGCAAATTGTATCTATCGATGGTTAGATATATGAAGGAGCATAAACCAGAGATAGTAATCGGAGAAAATGTTCCCAATCTAGAAAAAATGAACAATGGCGCGATCATAGATAAAATTGTTGCCGACTTTGAGGATTGCGGTTATACATTTTCGGTGTGGAAAATGGAAGCGAAAAAATATGGCGTCCCTCAAGATAGAGTTCGATTAATTTTTGTCGGAATAAGAAACGATATATTCTCTAAGGCAGGCTCACCGGAAAAACCGTTAGAGACAGGTGTTATTCATCCGATTGAATGGGCCATTGGAGATTTGGTAAATATAAATGACGAATCGATCCCTAATCAAAGTCAATACTTTTTGGCAAGTAGAGCAAAAAACGGTAATGGGCAGGGCGATGAAACAAGCAAGATGGGCGAACCGGCATATACAATACGAGCAAATGCAAAATCAAGAGTGCATTTTCATTATTCATTAAACAGACGTTTAACTGTTAGAGAATGTGCTCGTATACAGACATTTCCGGACACGTTTGTTTTCAAACATTCGAAGACAACAAGTATTATGCAAATTGGCAATGCTGTTCCGCCAATGCTTGCACATGCTGTAGGTAAAAGCATTGCGACCTTTGTCGAAAAGAAAGAGTTTTTGGAGGCGATTAAAAAATGAGTGACATGATGAAAACAGTAGATATTACTCCTACTCCTAGAGTTTTACGCGTTCTTGGTGAGCTACCTTTTCAACCTTGGCAGTGTTTTGCGGAATTGATTGATAATTCAGTAGATGCTTTCAACAAGTGTAGCAAGTATGACGAAAAAAGAATAGATATTGTATGGTCGTCAGAAAGAGTTGCTTCTGATGAGCGCACAATCGAGATAAAAGATAGCGGTTGCGGAATGACGCTTGAAAAGATTACAAGTGCGGTGAAAGCAGGTTATTCTAGCAATGATCCTGTTGATAATCTTGGCTTGTTTGGATTAGGATTCAACATTGCAACTGCCAAGCTTGGTGAAAAAACAATTGTATATTCTGCCCGCGAAGAAGACCAATGTTGGGCAGGAATAGAAATTGATTTCGCACAACTCGTAAGAGAGCGCGCTTTTGATGCTCCGGTTGTTTATTTGCCCAAAGATGATCCTTCTGAGCATGGCACCAAAATAATAATTTCTCGACTTAATAACGGTATTTACAATAACATCAAGGCAAAAGAAAGTGCGATTCGCAAGCAGTTAGAAAATGTTTATTCACAATTGCTCACAAAGCAAATAATGGATATTTATATCCAAAACAAGAGATTACTTCCTAAAAAGCACTGTGTTTGGTCAAAATCCAGGTATGTTATTAGAGATAATACCAAGATTTTTGCCATTCAGGAAATTGATAGGGTTATTGGCACATCTTATTTTGATACAGAAAAGAATAGATACCTAACACCTGAACAGGAGGATGAGTATATCAGTGCCGGCAATATCCCTCCACATATTGTTCAACGGCAAAAAAGGCTAAAAGGCTGGGTTGGAATTCAAAGGTTTTTCGACACTAACGAATTTGGTATTGATTTTATCAGAAATGGAAGAAAGATTTTAATATCAAATAAAGATGTGTTTTCATACGAAAATGAATACACAGGAACGTCAGTTTTGCAGTATCCTGTTGAATTGGGCACTACTGTTGGCGGCAGAATTGTCGGTGAAATTGAGGTTGATTATCTGGTTCCTACATATCAAAAAAATGATTTCGATAGAACCGATTCGTCATGGAAACAAACTTTGGAAGCGCTACGTGGTGTGGGCCCCATATTACCTAAATTGAGAAAAAGCATGGGATATACAGATGACAATACTTCTCCAATAGGATTATTAGCCAATGCATATCGCCGAACTGAAAAAGGAACCAAAAATTTAGCATTAGCTCGAAATATTGCCGCTGAATTTTACGATTATTTCCTTAAGGGCGATCCTGAATACATAGAAGACGATAGATGGTGGCAGGCAGTGGTAGAGTCAGATAGAGAGAATGCCACGGGAGGAGCAGAGCAAGCCGGTGATGTTGATACAGGAGAAAAACCATCGGATAATCCCATGGATTATTTGGGAGGCGATACAAATCCTACGCATCTCAGCATTCCGCGATCGGTTGAGTCGGACAAGCCTGCTGTAACCTCCTCGATGGATTCTTTGCTTCAGAAATCAACAGAGGTTTCGTCATTAAGTCGAAAATATACATATGACCATCAGCCTCCATTTAATGTTAAAGTGCACAGACTAAATAACGGTGAGAAAATCTTTGAGAAAGGAGTCTCCATTCCATGCTCGTTTTATTCAGATGGCATAGACTGTGACTTCTTCTATGATGAAAATCATGAGATTCTTTCTCAATACCAAAACTCTCCAGACGGGCTATTGTTATATTTTCTTGCCAAAAAATTCTCTGCCAGGGATAACATCGATGTAATGGTGGTGTATTCACAATTGATGGTAGAGAACTTCCCTGAGCGTCGTATTGATAAGGTTTCTCTTAAAGATCAAGCTTCCGCCATTTTCGCGGAAATTCGAGAAAAGCTGATTCCGTGTTTGGAAAAGGATTATGCAGAGGTTGTTGCTTGTATTAAAGAGTCCATAGGCGAAAACGAAGAAACCGTATCTTCACTTTTGGCAGAGCCTGATTTGTATCATGCGTTTGAACTTGTAACTTCGGAATCGATAGCTGTTATAGAGCATGTTCCGGTTAAAACTATTGTAAGATTGGTGGATCGTTTTCCGTCTAAACTTTTTGATGGAATATTATTTAAGGCTCCATATAGTAAGATTTCATTCCCGGATTCTAAAGCTGAAGAGCGATTAAGAGAAACGTCTAAAGATAGAATAGTGTCTTTGCTTAAAGATGCTCAAGTATTAGTCAATGACCAAAATAGTCGCAGAATATCCAAGGATGAGCTTATTAGATATGGATTAAGTCTTAATATATTGAAAGGGGTAATTGTTTAAATGTCATTTTTATCTAACAATATTATGAGAGGTACGGATTGGCGCGCATTAGAACGTGCTGTTGCTAGATTAATGATACTAGCCGGATGGAAAAATGTATCCGTTGTTGGTGCGAGCGGCGACAATGGTGCTGATATAATTGGAGTTAGATATGAAAATGGCGTACCAAAAAAATGGGTTGTTCAAGTTAAGGCGGTTCTGCAAGGAAAATATGTTGGGGTTAGTGCCATAAATGAAGTTATGCATGCGATGTCTATGTATGGCGCTCAAGTTGCTGCCGTAGCGACGAATGGTGATTTTTATTCTTCCGCAACGCGAAAAAGAGACGAATTAAGAAAAAATGGTTTCGATCTTAAACTGTGGAACGGAGCCTTTCTTACCTCGCTGTCAATTGGACTTCCGGAGTTGCCAGATAGAAGAACATTGCGTCCATATCAAGCGGATATAGTCGAAAAGACTCAAAAAATTTATGACGCTAATGGCCGAAGGGCGTTTTATGTTGTGGCGACCGGACTTGGAAAAACAGTAATAGCAGCAAGAATAGCACAATATTTGTGGCAACAAGGTCACCGTCGTTTTTTGGTGTTGTGTCACGCTCAAGATCTTGCGTTGCAACTTGAACAGAGTTTTTGGAGTGAAATATCAAAAGAAGTTCCGACAAGGGTTTTCTTTGGCGGCGTTCCGCCTCTTTTGTATGATGGTATTAATTTTGGATTGTATCAAACATTTCAGGGATACTTATCTGGTATTAGAGAAGAAGACTTTGATGCTGTAATTGTAGATGAAGCTCACCACGCCTTAGCATCTGGATTTAGAA